>ERZ1673739.1032-NODE-1032-length-34230-cov-6.316957_pt1 | contig 34230 bp, 25 predicted proteins | sample MGYA00580210_ERZ1673739 | MGnify/ENA primary metagenome ERZ1673739 (study PRJEB41218, sample SAMN15661749) | gut metagenome | host: Homo sapiens | place: Canada: London | collected 2015-08-20/2019-03-30 | study: EMG produced TPA metagenomics assembly of...
CGATAACATTTACCTTCTGTAGCGAAGTTGAACACGTTCGTTACAAACATCTGCGGAATACTCTGCTCATACTTGTTGATATCCTGCGCTCCGTCCAGCCAGGTGATAGCTGCCCGGACCGGAGTCTTCAGCTCACCAATCACAAACGGGAATCCATTTACAAGAAGCACAATATCCAGTCGTTTGCCGCCTTCCTTCTTCGGATATACCCACTGATTGGTAACGACATACTGGTTCTGATCCAGCTTGCCATTAATCTCCGTACCAAAGAAGTCGATTGACACTTGCTTGCCGTCTTCGCCAAATGGATATGAGTTTTTCTCAAACACCATCTGCTTGAAGGCTTCATTCTGGGTAACAACATTCTGTGGATTTGTTGAGAGAAAGAGCGTGCGCAGCTTATATATGATTTCGTCTGCACGTGACTCATCTTCAGCAATTTCGGGATTGAGTCTTATAAGTGCTTCGCGCACCATAGACTCCACCATGACATCGTTTTCTTGTCTGTCAAGGTCGTCTGCTGAGATGTACTCCCAGCCGTTTTTCTTGAGCGTAGATATAATCATCTGCTCAGTCGTGTTGTCTTCATTAAACATGTGAGTAACCTCCTGTCTTGATTAATTTTCTCATACTTGTTTTGAAGTAATAATTTTGATTTATCGCTCTGTATGGCGAGATCAGAAAATTGCTGTTGATTTGCCATATCAGGAACAATTATTTTCACCATTTCAAGCGTACTCTTACGTACAGACGGTAACGCCGTTGCAGTTGAATACTCATTCATATCGAGTCCAATCATAAACTGTAAAAAATACTCCAAACCAATTACTGAAGTTATCGGTTGTATTCCCATCGCATTATTATCAATAAGACAATTTTGCGTTGTCACCGCCCTTCTATTCAATCGTAAAGCCTCACCAATTTTCGCAAAAACCACAGTATTTGGGGGAATGATCGTACCCTTGATAGCCTTCACAATATCAGGTTCAATATAATTATCTGCAGCCCTCAATCGAACGTTACCTTCTTGCACATTTCTGGAAATGTCCCCAACCTTATAAAAAGGATAGGTTCCATGAACATTACCTTGATATTTGTTCGGAAAACCTGTTCCCGAAAAGAATTTACATGTCTCTCCCAATGTCATCATTGGTAATCCTTTAGGGTTTTCTTTCTGCTCTCCAAACATCTCGATAAATTGAGATTTGAACACATCCGAGTAGCAAATTTTGATTTATCGCTCTGTCTTACAATAGATGCAAAACTCTCCTGCTCCGCAATTTGAGGTACTGGAATTTTCAGTATTCCAAGATTTTTTCTGCTTATTCTTTTACGCGTACTCCCTGTCTCTCGCGCTGCAACCTGCATCATGTAAAACGGTGAAAGCGTATACGCTATAAAGTACTCCGGAAGAATCCTTGATCTCAAACGCACAATGGTACAATCAACTGCTGTTATGCACTTTCCAAGCCCTTCTGGTATGATACAAGCCCTTCCTACGGGATCAGGCAAGCGGGAAATCAAAATATCATTTGCTTTGACCTCAGTGCAGTTTAGCCTGTTAAATGTATCCTCCGTGATATATCTCGCTCGTTCTCCCTTATCTAAATATTGTGCGTTTCCTATATTTCCTGTCTGTATTAACCTGATTCCTTCATCTGATTGATCTTTGCTTTCAATCCAATCTCCATCAGCAAATACAGTACATTCATCCTCAATCTTTGAACACGCTTCTGGATTGTTTATCAGTTCTTTAAACTGCTCCATAAATTGAGACTTAACGAGTTCATCCGTGGCTTTTATCAACTCTTTATAAGAATCCATTGTCTCATTCATCGACCACAAAACAGCAGCCAGTCGTCTTTGTGTATCAAGGTCAGGAAGCTCAAATTCGAGTTCCTTTAAATCGCGCCAGTTAATTGTCGGCGACAGTGAACCGACCGATATCTTTATAGCCGCATCCAAGAAGTAATCTGAACTAATAAATAACGGGAAGAAGTCTTTATCTATCACATCTTCCTTCGGTCTCAGTACCATACCGTGAGCCGAGAAGATACCATCAAAAGGAGCTATGGCTACCTTTTTCTGATATGCTCTTCGCTTACCAAAAAGTACATCGCCTTTACGCATAATCAGCTTTTCTCCGATTGGAGCCACCTCTGAACCATACCGGGTAACTTTTAAACTGCCCGAATCCAGATGCTCCAATCCCAGGTATGTGAAACGATCTTCCTCAACCGGCTTTTTCTTCGCTGTGCTGTTTATAGCAATCTGATCAAACCGAAATTTTGCCATTATGCACACCTCCTCTTGGAAGCAGCATAAGCCGTCAATCGCTTATGACCAACGGGCCCGATAAATTGAGAATTGCAAACAAAACCACACTTATATATCACTGTTCTTTGTGATATGTTTGTGTCAATATGCGATCTTTCAATGTAACCTCTATCTTTGAAATAATATTTGCTGGGTCCAAATCCTTATGATCACTTGTCAATTGTCCTTTTTCAGGTTTGATGAAATATTGCACTTTATCTCCGATACCAATATAGCTAACATAAAGCACAACAATTGTATCGCCATCCTTATCAGTCTTTATGTTTGTTGTAAGACGATAATCGGGCGTAGGCTTAGTTTTTTCTTTAATCTCAGGTGTATACCAGTCATCTAAACGTACAAGAGTCGCATCCTTAAAAATTTCACGATTCAACACTCTTAAACATCGTGAAATGAGCGTTCTGGTACTTCCAATTTCGATCTGATTTCTACATTTAGGACAGGTCAAAACAGTACTATCAGAACTTAGATCATATTCCAATTCAATTTCAGGATGTTTAGTACAGTGAAAATGTATTCCTTCCTGATTGCAAAAATAATGATCTTTGAAATGCACTTCCTTTGTATAAAAGTTCGTGCAATCTCCATGATCTATACTACATTCATCAAAAAGCGAACATTTTCTGAAAGATATTTCATCATCCAATCTGTAAATAATTTTATCTCCCATAGCGAGCCTCCTATTTATCCAATATATTTTCTATGTGACTCTTTCACATTATTCTGGTTTACCATAGCATACTGCAACGTCGTATCTATGCTCTGATGCCCAAGGAGCTGCTGAACCTGTTCTATCGGCATACCTTTGTCTATCGCCATCGTAGCCAGCGTTCTGCGAAACTTATGTGGATGCACCTTCTGGAAGTTGAGTTCTCGGCCGATTTTACGGAGACGAATTTCAACTCCACTAATTTGTAAACGTTCAAATGGGTTCAACAATGATACAAACAGAGCATCGTTTTCATCTGATCGTTCTGCAAGGTATCTCTGAAGATGGATTTTGGTCCGAGCGTCAAAGTATACCTTACGTTCTTTGTTGCCCTTTCCAAAAACGATACATTCTCTGTTTTCAAAGTCCACATCACTGCGGTTTAATTTAACAAGTTCTCCAACACGAATACCGGTGGAAGCCAGTAGATCAATCATGGCTAAATCTCGCGTGTTGTCACAGTGATCGCGCATCATCTCCAGTGATTCATCTGTATAGGTTTCCTTTACTGTTTTACCGGTTTTGACCTTATGAATTCTTCTCACCGGGCTCTTGACAATATAATCTTCATCTTCGAGCCAAGCAAAAAAGCTGGACAGAATGCGTCTCACATTATCAAGGGTTACTTTACTCACTGTTCCTCGGCGCTGATATGTATCGAGATATGAGCGAAGATCCTCCGTTGTTATCTGACATTCTGGTTTGTTTATGCTTTCCAGCATATTCCGAATTGTAGATTCATAGTAACGAAGGGATTTTTCAGAACATCCCTCGACGCGCTTTGCCGCAATAAAGACAGGTAGCATGTCTTTTTTCTCTGCTGTGTCTTCCTTCTCTGTTTTTTCAAAATGAGATAAGTGCTTCTGCAACACCGCCGAAAGACACTTCATTTGGTTTTCATCCAGTACTTCACTAAGTTCATCCTGGATTGTGGTTATTACTTGACTGATCATGATGGTTTCCTCCTCTTCTCTTCCTCCGTTTCCGGTATCCTCACGAGCCGGAGGGAACTTCATGACGTTATTTCTTAGCCAAGATTTTCTGTTATGATACGTTTGTACGTGGCCGTAAGCTCTGAGAGCGCCTGTTCCATTTCAAATTTTGATTTATCGCTCTGTATGGCGAGATCAGAAAATTGCTGTTGATTTGCCATATCAGGAACAATTATTTTCACCATTTCAAGCGTACTCTTACGTACAGACGGTAACGCCGTTGCAGTTGAATACTCATTCATATCGAGTCCAATCATAAACTGTAAAAAATACTCCAAACCAATTACTGAAGTTATCGGTTGTATTCCCATCGCATTATTATCAATAAGACAATTTTGCGTTGTCACCGCCCTTCTATTCAATCGTAAAGCCTCACCAATTTTCGCAAAAACCACAGTATTTGGGGGAATGATCGTACCCTTGATAGCCTTCACAATATCAGGTTCAATATAATTATCTGCAGCCCTCAATCGAACGTTACCTTCTTGCACATTTCTGGAAATGTCCCCAACCTTATAAAAAGGATAGGTTCCATGAACATTACCTTGATATTTGTTCGGAAAACCTGTTCCCGAAAAGAATTTACATGTCTCTCCCAATGTCATCATTGGTAATCCTTTAGGGTTTTCTTTCTGCTCTCCAAACATCTCGATAAATTGAGATTTGAACACATCCGAGTAGCAAATTTTGATTTATCGCTCTGTCTTACAATAGATGCAAAACTCTCCTGCTCCGCAATTTGAGGTACTGGAATTTTCAGTATTCCAAGATTTTTTCTGCTTATTCTTTTACGCGTACTCCCTGTCTCTCGCGCTGCAACCTGCATCATGTAAAACGGTGAAAGCGTATACGCTATAAAGTACTCCGGAAGAATCCTTGATCTCAAACGCACAATGGTACAATCAACTGCTGTTATGCACTTTCCAAGCCCTTCTGGTATGATACAAGCCCTTCCTACGGGATCAGGCAAGCGGGAAATCAAAATATCATTTGCTTTGACCTCAGTGCAGTTTAGCCTGTTAAATGTATCCTCCGTGATATATCTCGCTCGTTCTCCCTTATCTAAATATTGTGCGTTTCCTATATTTCCTGTCTGTATTAACCTGATTCCTTCATCTGATTGATCTTTGCTTTCAATCCAATCTCCATCAGCAAATACAGTACATTCATCCTCAATCTTTGAACACGCTTCTGGATTGTTTATCAGTTCTTTAAACTGCTCCATAAATTGAGACTTAACGAGTTCATCCGTGGCTTTTATCAACTCTTTATAAGAATCCATTGTCTCATTCATCGACCACAAAACAGCAGCCAGTCGTCTTTGTGTATCAAGGTCAGGAAGCTCAAATTCGAGTTCCTTTAAATCGCGCCAGTTAATTGTCGGCGACAGTGAACCGACCGATATCTTTATAGCCGCATCCAAGAAGTAATCTGAACTAATAAATAACGGGAAGAAGTCTTTATCTATCACATCTTCCTTCGGTCTCAGTACCATACCGTGAGCCGAGAAGATACCATCAAAAGGAGCTATGGCTACCTTTTTCTGATATGCTCTTCGCTTACCAAAAAGTACATCGCCTTTACGCATAATCAGCTTTTCTCCGATTGGAGCCACCTCTGAACCATACCGGGTAACTTTTAAACTGCCCGAATCCAGATGCTCCAATCCCAGGTATGTGAAACGATCTTCCTCAACCGGCTTTTTCTTCGCTGTGCTGTTTATAGCAATCTGATCAAACCGAAATTTTGCCATTATGCACACCTCCTCTTGGAAGCAGCATAAGCCGTCAATCGCTTATGACCAACGGGCCCGATAAATTGAGAATTGCAAACAAAACCACACTTATATATCACTGTTCTTTGTGATATGTTTGTGTCAATATGCGATCTTTCAATGTAACCTCTATCTTTGAAATAATATTTGCTGGGTCCAAATCCTTATGATCACTTGTCAATTGTCCTTTTTCAGGTTTGATGAAATATTGCACTTTATCTCCGATACCAATATAGCTAACATAAAGCACAACAATTGTATCGCCATCCTTATCAGTCTTTATGTTTGTTGTAAGACGATAATCGGGCGTAGGCTTAGTTTTTTCTTTAATCTCAGGTGTATACCAGTCATCTAAACGTACAAGAGTCGCATCCTTAAAAATTTCACGATTCAACACTCTTAAACATCGTGAAATGAGCGTTCTGGTACTTCCAATTTCGATCTGATTTCTACATTTAGGACAGGTCAAAACAGTACTATCAGAACTTAGATCATATTCCAATTCAATTTCAGGATGTTTAGTACAGTGAAAATGTATTCCTTCCTGATTGCAAAAATAATGATCTTTGAAATGCACTTCCTTTGTATAAAAGTTCGTGCAATCTCCATGATCTATACTACATTCATCAAAAAGCGAACATTTTCTGAAAGATATTTCATCATCCAATCTGTAAATAATTTTATCTCCCATAGCGAGCCTCCTATTTATCCAATATATTTTCTATGTGACTCTTTCACATTATTCTGGTTTACCATAGCATACTGCAACGTCGTATCTATGCTCTGATGCCCAAGGAGCTGCTGAACCTGTTCTATCGGCATACCTTTGTCTATCGCCATCGTAGCCAGCGTTCTGCGAAACTTATGTGGATGCACCTTCTGGAAGTTGAGTTCTCGGCCGATTTTACGGAGACGAATTTCAACTCCACTAATTTGTAAACGTTCAAATGGGTTCAACAATGATACAAACAGAGCATCGTTTTCATCTGATCGTTCTGCAAGGTATCTCTGAAGATGGATTTTGGTCCGAGCGTCAAAGTATACCTTACGTTCTTTGTTGCCCTTTCCAAAAACGATACATTCTCTGTTTTCAAAGTCCACATCACTGCGGTTTAATTTAACAAGTTCTCCAACACGAATACCGGTGGAAGCCAGTAGATCAATCATGGCTAAATCTCGCGTGTTGTCACAGTGATCGCGCATCATCTCCAGTGATTCATCTGTATAGGTTTCCTTTACTGTTTTACCGGTTTTGACCTTATGAATTCTTCTCACCGGGCTCTTGACAATATAATCTTCATCTTCGAGCCAAGCAAAAAAGCTGGACAGAATGCGTCTCACATTATCAAGGGTTACTTTACTCACTGTTCCTCGGCGCTGATATGTATCGAGATATGAGCGAAGATCCTCCGTTGTTATCTGACATTCTGGTTTGTTTATGCTTTCCAGCATATTCCGAATTGTAGATTCATAGTAACGAAGGGATTTTTCAGAACATCCCTCGACGCGCTTTGCCGCAATAAAGACAGGTAGCATGTCTTTTTTCTCTGCTGTGTCTTCCTTCTCTGTTTTTTCAAAATGAGATAAGTGCTTCTGCAACACCGCCGAAAGACACTTCATTTGGTTTTCATCCAGTACTTCACTAAGTTCATCCTGGATTGTGGTTATTACTTGACTGATCATGATGGTTTCCTCCTCTTCTCTTCCTCCGTTTCCGGTATCCTCACGAGCCGGAGGGAACTTCATGACGTTATTTCTTAGCCAAGATTTTCTGTTATGATACGTTTGTACGTGGCCGTAAGCTCTGAGAGCGCCTGTTCCATTTCAAATTTTGATTTATCGCTCTGGTGTACAAAAGCTGCAAACTCCCTTACCGTATCTATCTCTGGAACTGGAAGCATTATCTGATCCAACATTTTATTGGTGATCTGGTTTATTGTCGCTGTACCTGTATTTATCTGTTCCCGAAACGCAGGCATCTTAAAATACTGCAAAAGGTATTCGTAATAAAAACTACGTATAATCATCATGAATGCTCCAAACGCCATTGGTTCACCAAATTGTGGAATAAGTGCAACTTTTCCTACTAAATCCGCGCTTCCATTCCTGGAACACATTAAGATATCATTCTCTTTCACATAAGCCCGGTCCCGAATATCGCATGTAACCCTAACCACATCCGCAAATGATAACTTTCCTTCTTGAATATTACTTGATCTTAGTACTATTGTTCCAAAATCAGCTACATCTTTAGGCTTGTACGTAAGTCCATTCCAATAACTCGCTATCTCCGATAAGGACTTGATCGGGTATCCTTTTGGATTATCTCTGGGATCGCCAAACATCTCGATAAATTGAGATTTCACCAATTCATCAGTTGCTGCAATCAATTTCTGATAAGATTTCTTTGTATCGTCGATTGCCCACAAAAGCTCTGCAAGTTCCTTCTGTTTATCCATATCAGGTAACTCAAAAGCATAGTTTTTGAGATGCTCCCACTTAACACGTGGTGAAAGCGAACCAGCAGACTTTCCAACAGCAAAGTCGAATAAATCGTCATTCTGAATAATAAACGGTAGGAGATCAGGGAGTATCTTATTCGGGTCTGCTTCGATCACTGTAATGTCTCCAGAACAGATTCCATCGAATGGCGCGACGGCAGCTTTCTTAAGATAAGCACGCCGACGACCGAACAACACATCGCCTTTACGAAACATTTTTGTAAAGGTATTCTCAGCACCTTCATCCCACGTTGTAAGAGTGATTTCTTCAGGAATCAAATGTTCCAATCCTACAATGGGATATCCTTCTTTACTTCCCTTACAGGTTTCTTTACGTTCGTGAGCAACTTCACCCAAAAGAACCTTAGACATCCTTCTCACCGCCTTTCTTTATCATTTCATTCAATAGCGTATAATATTTGAGAGCTCGTTCTGAAGATGCTCTCCAGCTTTCATAGTGTTGCTGCAACGTGTAAGTATCAACCTCAGACTCATCGACTGCAGGCTTCACATACAGTGGAATACTTAGCGAGAAATTATTTTCCTCAATATCCTTTATGGTCGCCACATGTGCAAAACCGTCATCATTCTTGTAGTTCGCGTAAGCAGCGGCGATTTTCTTAATATGAGAATCTGTCAAATAACTCTGTGCATTTTTGCGCTCCACATCATTTACTGCATTGATAAATAAAACCTTTCCCCTACGATCAGTGGTTTTATTCATGCGGCATATAACGATGCACGCTTCCATAGGTGAGTTATAGAACAAGTTTGGCGCAAGACCTATAACACATTCCACGTAATCTCCACGAACCAGTTTCTCGCGCATGTCACTTTCCTCGTTACGGAATAAAACACCATGAGGGAAGAGTATTGCACAACGACCAGTCTTTTCATCCATACTCTTTATAATGTGTTGCAAGAACGCATAATCAGCACGTCCCTGTGGAGGAACTCCCAGAAAGTTTCGACCATATTTATCTGCCGAGAAAGCATCACGGCTCCACTCTTTGATGGAGTACGGAGGATTTGCCAGCACCAAATCGAAAGTTTTTAATTTACCGCGCTCAATGAACGCCGGTGCCGCAAGTGTATCACCATTTACAATCTGAAAATCCTCAATTCCGTGAAGGAATAAATTCATTCTTGCAATAGCTGACGTCAGTGCATTTATTTCCTGACCATAGAGAGAGACATTTCTCCATTCTTTTTTTTGATCTTTTAAATAAGATATTGCGGATATTAGCATGCCGGCACTTCCACATGTCGGATCATAGATTGCTTCACCTGATTCCGGCTTCAACATCTCTGTCATGAGATGGACCACGGTTCTATTGGTATAAAACTCCTGAGCCGTATGACCACTATCATCTGCGAATTGCTTAATCAGGTATTCATATCCCTGCCCAAGCTCATCCTCCGGACAATTCTCAATTGAAAGAGTCTTCGAGCTGAAATGTTCCAGCAAATCCTTTAGCAATCGGTCCGGTAGACGTCTCTTATTGGTCCATGTTCCATCTCCGAATATGTCAGTCAGTTTGTCGCTATTTGCACTCTCAATGGCTCGAAATGCTGACTGAATAGCCTTCCCGACATTTTCAGGAACATTTCTGACATCGTCCCAATGCGCTCCATCAGGAATTACATAATTATGTGTTTCCTCCCAATCAGCTGCTTCCGGTCCGTTATTCTTAACCGCATTCCTTGTCTCCTCTTCATAAACATCGTTCAGACGCTTAAAGAATAACAAAGGGAAGATATACTGCTTATATGCTCCTGCATCGATATGATTTCTCAGGAGGACAGCTGAATCCCACAGATAGGATTCAAGCTCTTCTTGTGTTATCTTCTTACTCATTGACATACCCTCCTTCGATGAGCAGCTTTCTCATTTTCTCCTCAGACTTACGTACCTTTGTAAGTGCTTCATAATACGCCAGCAATACCTTTTCGTGTGGTATTGCTTCCTTTGCTTTCTGCTCGATATATTTCTTTACACTCAGCTCAAAACCACCCTTTTCTACGTCATCGATTGTCACGATCTTGCATTTTTCAATAACGTCTACATAATCGGTATAGAGCTTATAAAGAGTTTTAACGTTATCCGGCGAGATAATATTCTGTGCTCGCTGCGGTGTATATATCTCTGTTCCATCAATCAGACATATTCTGCCCTTGTGCTTATGTTCCTTCTTATTATTGAGAAACAGAATGCATGCTGAAACTCCGGTACTGTAAAACACACCACTGGCCAGCGTGATAACTGCTTCCAATTTATCTGAACGAACAAGCTGCTCTCTAATCTCTCCCTCTTTTCCCGAATGGAACAATACGCCTTGTGGGAGAACAACTGCACACCGACCATTCTTCGAGTCCATAGATTTAATCATGTGTTGAAGCCATGCAAAATCTGCGCTGGAGTCAGAAGGGCAGCCCCACATATTACGTCCGTATTGATCCGATTCGAATTGCCCCGCGCCCCATTTCTTCATACCGAACGGCGGATTGGCGAGAACGCAATCAAATGTTTTCAACTTTCCTTTTTCAAGGAAAAGCGGGTTTCTTAACGTATCTCCCTGCTTAACCTGAACATCCTTTGCTCCGTGTAGATACAAATTCATACGAGCAATTGCAGATGTGGAAAGATTATTTTCCTGTCCGAAAATCCTACCATAAGCAAGTCTATCATTATTCATATGATGTATGGCTTCGATCAACATTCCACCTGTACCACAAGCCGGATCATACACCGTTTCACCAGGCTTCGGATCGAGAAGATTTACCATGAGTTTTACGATTGTTCTTGGCGTGTAAAACTCTCCAGCATTCTTTTTCGACATATCTGCGAACTTCTTTATCAGAAATTCATAGCTATCACCCATAATATCCGCTGAATAATTCTTGTTTCCAACCTTGATAAGTGACATGTGCTCAATCAAGTTCTTAAGGCGCTCATCTGTCAGCTTATTCTTATCTGTCCATGTTGCATCGTCAAAGCTGCTGAACACTCCAGATAAGGTATCCGGATTGGCCTTTTCAATACCTGTCATTGCTTTTACAATTGCTTTTCCTACATCTTGGCTTACCATACGAACATCATTCCAATGGCAGCCATCAGGTATTACAAAAGAATGCATATCCTCGGCTTCTGCATACTCAACATCGCCCCCAGAGAATTCTAATGCCTCTTCATATTCTTCGTCATAAACATCTGATATACGCTTGAAGAACAGGACTGGTGTCACATAACTCTTAAATTCATCCTGGTTAATAGGGCCGCGAAGAATATTACAAGCCTCAAAGAGATGATTAAAAAGCTGCCGACTTGTAGTTTCCTCTTTTGTAAGCTCTGCATCTTCGACGTCATCATCAGCAGCCTGGAGAGCTTCTTCCATCATTATTTCTCGTTCTATTCCATTCACTTTTCTCTCGGCTTTACGTTCTATCGGCACACTAATATCACCGACCTTCTTTTCCATTACCGGAGGATACTTATTTTCAAAAGCAACCAAGATCTTAAGAAGTTGCTTATCCAAAAATGTAAGGGCATGCTTTCTTATTTCTGAAGGAACACCATAATATGCTTCGGCTACACCACCGCAGATGGCTGCTAATGTATCGCTGTCACCACCAATTGAAATGGCATTCCTAATAGCGTCCTCAAAATCCGTCGATTCGAAGAATGCCATCAAAGCCTGCGGAACTGTATCCTGGCAAGTCTCATTAAACTTGTAGCTTGCTCTGATTCCATCCAGTGTAAAGTTCATCGGATAATAATTCTTATCAATGTAATCTCTTATCTCCAAGAGGCTGCTGCCGGTCTTGGCCATATAGATAGCAACTGCTGTGGCCTCTGCGCCTTTAATACCTTCCGGATGATTATGAGTTACTTCAGTAATCTTTCTGGAAAGGTCTTTTGCATCCTCAATGCTATTAGCAGCGAACCCCGCCGCGCTTACACGCATAGCAGCTCCATTTCCATAACTGTTGTATGGTTTAGGATCGTCAGAAAACATCCAGTTACGGAATCCTCCGCCATAACCGCAATCCGGATAGTTGCGCCCGACGGACTGCATGCATTCGACTGCGTTCCTTGATAGATCGCTATGATCCGGCTTACTAACCAGAACAGCCTGTGCCAATGCTAATGTCATAATGCTATCATCGGTAGGAAAGCACTTATATGTAAGAAACTCAAAATCCTTGCTTTTATTATTATTCCATTCAAAGCGAGACCCGACGATGTCTCCGATAATTGCTCCTATCATTTTCGTAATCCTCCTTAAAACGTTTGCAGCTTTTTCAAAACTTCGTTCCAACGCTTCTCCGCTGCTGCAACCGTGTCGCTATATTTTTTCAGTTCTTCCTGATATTCTTTAACAACAGCTTTCTGCTTCTCCATATTGGGAAGTGGTACCTCAAGCACATTCAAATCCTTGTAGCTGATATTCATTACGGTCATTCCTTGCTGAGCGCCACTTATCATCTTATTTCCTATCGGACTATCTAAGAAAATTTTCAAGTAATACCCGTTAAGATTTTTCTGATCTGGTCTTATCACAATGACGTTTGAAGATGCTATACATGGATATGTCTGTTCATGGAAAACCGCTGTACGGATGGCAGTCCCTCTTGCTGGCAGAAGCACGTCACCTTCTTGTAAAAGATAATTGGCAACCTTGCGTTCTTCCTCCTGTAGGTGATCTAAACACTCATAATCTATGTCGTAATCGCCAATATTTGAAATATTAACAACACCGATATTTCCAGCTGGATCTTTCTTATTAATAGCTTTGCCTCTAAACACTTGAGCAACGTTTCCGATTAACTCTTTTCGAATCTCAGACTTCTGGAAATTAAGATATTCTTCATCCTGTTGAGCAAATATACGATCAATGCTCCAATCTCCCTGTTCCTCAAGCTCATTAAGCATTACAAATGTATCATCAGTAACCTCAAGAGAAGTAACCGCTGACCTACGTGTCTTTCGATCACCGGCTGAGTACCTGCGAATGATGATATCATCATCGTCCGGACGTGTATTTTCAATATCAATCAGATACACCTTGATACCTGTGTATTCAAGCGACCCTTCTGGTAATTCAGCAATTTCTTTAATTGTGTAACTGGTCTGAATGAATTGTCTAAGGTCACTGACTTTCCCAGATGCAAATGTTATCCTTCCAGGTAAAGTTATTACCAAACGGCCTCCGCTATTGAGGTGAAGAGATAGATTTTCAAGCGCTACCATATCGAATTCTCTGCACATGAAGTTTTTATCTTCTGCCAGTGTTCTGCCACCCATATTGGGACATGAGAAAATCAGGTCAAATCTCTTATTAATAAAACCATATTGATATATGTCCGTTAGCATTATTTCGACGTTGTCATAATCAGAAAATACATATTTCAAAGCCTTTGCATAAGTCGCATTTTGCGTTGTTAAGGTAAAACTCGAATTGATATTTTCATCAACAATGTGAAGAAGATTAGGAGCAAATTTCTCTGCTTCCGCTATAAGAACCGATTCTGGGTCAACCGAGAAGCGTTCCTCATAAACTCTGATGACTGGAACTGGTAGAATAGGCATTTTCGAAGAGCGAGCCACCTTTGCAATCGCACCTTCCCAATCCATCTTTTCAAGTTGTTTTCCTTCTTGGTAGATAAAAAAGAACCTTTCCTTATCAATAAATGGATTCATAATATGTAGCTCGTCAGCAACCTCCAAGAGTGCTGAATAAACTGTGTCTGGTGTCTCTTGCACAGCAGTTATTGCCATTCTGTTCTTAACTTCATTTACAAGTACTGTTGCAGCAATATAATCACCTTGCCTGACCGTTCCTCTCATAAGATCCCAATAATCCATAATTTTTCTTTCTTGATCTTTATTCATGATATTTAATCTCCTGAAATACGAGTTATGTTTCTTTTACTGATTATAAGATAGCACAAGATGTGTGTCTTTGTCAAGTTTTATGCTTTAGTATTTTAATACCAAAAGTATGTTTTATGTTTTTTGTTCAGTAGTCCTGTAGTCTCACACCATTAAAACAATAGTTATTCAGCCTCGCCCAGAAGATTTTTAGTGGTCAGAACTATTGTCAACAACACAAAAAAGAGATTCCGGTAGACTCGTCCATTTAGGGCAAGCTATCGAAATCCCTTTGATTTCAGGCCATTTCAGGCCAATTTATTATTTTTCACGTGACAGCAGTACTACCGTCTCAACATGGCTGGTGGCCGGGAACTGGTCCACAGCCCATGCCTTCTCCGCCCTATACCCTTTCTTCTTAAAATACGCCAGATCTCTCGCCAGCGTCTCTGGATTGCAGGACACATAGACCACGCGGTCCGGATTCAAGATCGCTACAGCATCCATGAATTCTTCTGTGCTTCCGCTTCTCGGCGGATCCATAAATACCACATCGGCATGAGCGTTCTGGGAGGCCATCTGGACCATGAATTTTCCGGCATCGTTGTTGTAGAAGCGGATGTTTTTCTCGCCGTTTGCCTTCGCGTTTGTTACGGCATCCCGGACGGCATCCTTGTTTAACTCGACGCCAATGACTTCCTTCGCGGCAGACGCTGCGACGATTCCGATGGTTCCGATTCCGCAGTAGGCGTCAACAACGGTCTCTTTTCCGGTGAGTCCTGCTGCCTCGATCGCCAGGTTGTAGAGCTTCTCCGTCTGAACCGGGTTGATCTGGTAGAAGGATTTTGAGGAGATCCGGAATTTCTTGCCACAGAGGACATCGACGATAAATCCAGGTCCGTAAAGCACATGTTCCTTTTCCCCAAGGACCATGCTGGTGTCACGTCCATTCACATTCTGCACTACGGTCGTGATCTCCGGGTGAACCTTTCGGAGCGCCTTCACGAAGTTGTTCTTCGACGGGAACACTGGGGATGCGGTAATCAGGACTACCATGATCTCCCCTGTGGCATGGGCGGTGCGCACCAGGACATGGCGCAGGAAGCCGTATCCGGTATCCTCATCGAATACCTTCATTTTGAAGGAGGGAAGAAGTTCACGGATCGTTCCGATGATCTCGTCCGCCTTTTTGTTCTCGATCAGGCATGTCTCCACCGGGAGAACCGTGTGGGTTCCCTCTTTATATACACCGGAGATGATACGACCTTTCCTGTCGCGGGCCATGACTGCATGGACCTTGTTCCGGTAATGGAACGGGTCGTCCATGCCGATGATCTCCTCAACCCTGCAGAACGGGCGGAGAAGATCGGAGACTTCTTTCTTTTTGTGCTCTAACTGCTTCTCATATGGCATGTCCAGATACTGACAGCCGCCACAGGTCTTGAAATGTGGACAGAGGGATTTTTTCCGCTCTGTTTTTGCTTCTGCCTGGACAGATGCATTTTTTCCTCGAACATGTGCTGTTTTGCGGTCATCCTGGCGTTTGGCTGCGGATGCCGCCTTCTTTTTGTCACCAGCGTTCACGTTTTTCTCCCCTGTAGGATTCCATGCTCCGCCATACTTTTTTTCTAATTTTTCATCAATATATCCCAGCTTTTTTTCTACACTTTTATCCTGATTTCCGTAGTTTCTTCCGTTTCTTTTCTCTGTACCGCTGACGAAATTCTGCGTTTCTTTTCTTCCGCTATTTCTTTCGGTCTTCCCGTTCACATTTCTTCCATTATTCCCGTTTCTGCCAGCGTTCTCTTTCTTCCAGCTCTTCTTTCCATTCTCCCCGGCACCTTTAAACTTCTTTTCCCTGTATTCCATAATAAATATTTCTCCATTCTTATCTGAAACATTCCGCTTGATTCCCGGAATGCGGATGATTATAATAACACATAAAGTATAGCGTTTTTTCCCGGAATATTCCACTGAAACTTTTTATCTGGGACAATTCCGGCCGTTATACACAGTTGGGCATTTTCTGAGCTGAAAATACCGCATGATACATGCAGATTTTGCCGGCTTAGAATGCAAAGCATCAGTAAAACCAGTTGTAACTGTTCCTCACATTTTCAAGAAAGGACGCAGCATCTGGACACTCCAGACACTGCCGAAAAACAAATCATGAATAATGAATCCAATACCCCTGTTGCCGAATCCGGACGCCCGAAGGACGTCACTGGACGAATCGAGACCGAAATCCGCACCTACGATCTCCTGGACTCCTTAAATATTCCCTACATGCGCTTTGACCATGAGGCCGCATTCACCATCGACGCATGCAACGGTGCCGACGAAGTCCTTGGGATCCATATCTGCAAGAACCTCTTCCTCTGCAACGCCCAGAAGACGAAATTCTACCTTCTCCTGATGCCTGGACATAAGAAATTCAAAACGAAGGTTCTCTCCAAACAGATCGGTTCCGCGAGACTTTCCTTTGCGGATGATGACCATATGAAGGAATTTCTTGGTCTGACTCCCGGATCTGTCAGCATCATGGGACTCATGAATGACCCTGAGAACCATGTAAAGCTTCTGATCGATTCTGACGTCTTAAAGGACGAGTATTTCGGCTGCCATCCGTGTATCAACACCACAAGCATGAAGCTCAAAACGTCCGATATCATGGAGAAATTTCTTCCGGCTGTTCATCACGAGCCGACGATCGTGGATCTTCCATGGGAGGAATAAAAACAGCGTTTTCCACCAATCATCGTAAGTACCAGTTTTCCCACACGCTAAAGTCACCTGTAGAATCCATTAACAGGAATTATTTTTAAATGGTAACTATTCAGTACCTTCATAGTTACGTGCAAAAATCCATTCCAGATCAGCTTCGCTGATGGGATTTTTGCCTTCCAGCCTATGTTTTCTTACGGTCAGCGCAGCAAGTGCGCAGACCTACTGAACAGTTACTTTAAATGTATATCTACAAAAAGAAGAACAGGAACGCAGATCTCATCAAGAGACCGCGTCCCCGTTCTTCTTTTTTATCCTTTATTCTATCCTGAAACCTTTATCCGCTCACTGCGCATTTCCGCAGAAAGCATACCATTTTCCCGGCCACAAAGCATCCAAAATGTGCTGATCTGCCGCCCGTTCCCCGGAAGCTCCGGTTTTACTGCATCACACCATTCGCATCAAACGTATAGCCGACGCCATCGATCGTCATCGTCGTGCCTGTCACCATAGCACCTAACTCAGACGGATCCAGATAATACCAGTATCCATCTGGATTGATCCAGCCGCTCATTCTTCCGCCGTCACGGTAGAAGTACCATTTGCCGCTCTCATTCTTCCACTCACCGGTATCCACCGCGGTTCCCTTAGTGGCTTTCGGAGCGTAATCCTTGTAAGCGAATTCCAGGCATACATTTCCGTTGATTCCGTTTACACGCCCCTTATCCGTACACTGCCAGATTGTGCGACCCTCATATGTACCGTCCGCGCCGTATCTCGCAAGCCAGATATCATAGTGGATCTGCTTTGTGTCCATCTCGGTCGTAAATTTGCTGTAGTCACTGTAGACGATCGGTGTGTAGCCTGCCGCAACGATCGTATCACAGAATGCGTTTACCACATCCGTGAGCTCCTGAACCGAAAGCTCCAGGATATATTTTGACTCTACATCCACAGCGATCGGGTACTTTACATTGTATCCGGATACTTTTTCTACAGCATATTTTGCAGCCGCCTTCGCTTCCTCCACAGTTTTCGTCTGAAGATAAACATACGGAGCTGCCTGAACTCCATTGTCCGAAGCACCCTTCATATTTTTCTCATAATTCGGATCCATGGTGTAACCACCCTCATATCCGTAAGACATCATCTTAATAAAAGCGAATGATATATCATCTGCCGCAACCTTCGCCCAGTCGATATCTCCCTGCCATTTTGCAACACTGATGCCGCGTAGAAGCGCTCCCTCTATTGTTTTTCCATTATTATCCACATAAACACCATTTACCTTTTTCCATGCATTTGCAGGATCCGTTACACTGGTATCCGTGGATGCCTTATTCTGCTCATCATAACCCGGTCCGATCTCATCCGCAAACGCGGTAAAACTGCCCTGTGTGATCATTAGCGCCGCAAGGACTGCTGCCATATATCGAAATTTTTTCTGAAACATTCTGATCCCGCCTTTCTTTTCTGCCCGTGTTTTATTTCTTAAATATTTTCCATCTTCAAAACTGCACAAGAAACCGTTGTAACTATAAAGATGCTGAACGACTACAAACAGTTTTCTTTAAGTCTTCACAAGTATACTACAATTTCCCTCTTTTTTTATTAAGAACTTCTTACATTTTCGTTGTCACACCTCTAAGACTTTGTGGCAAAATTTCGTCCAGGATAAAAGCCGCCAGTTTCCGGACAGCCTTCCCTGTGCCGCAAAAACAAAAGAACCCTTGAAAACCAAGGGTTCCGGAGCGGAGACGGAGGGATTCGAACCCTCGTACCGGGATGAACCGATAAACGCATTTCGAGTGCGCCGCGTTACGGCCGCTTCGCTACGTCTCCAGGATGTCTGCCTCTTTAAAAAGGCAGACTATATATTATTATACATATTTTTTGAGATTTGTATAGAGAAATCACAAAATAATTTTCACCAGTTTGCTCTTGCGTCGGTTTTCATGCACATGAAAACACGAAGATAGCAGGCATCAATCCACTAATTCCCCTCCGCAAAATAAACATCCACTGCTCCGGCGATCCCGCTCGCGATTTTCCCCTGGTAGCCGTCATCCTGCAGCCAGGTATCCTCATCAGGATTGCTTAAAAATCCCATTTCAAACACACAGACCGGAATCTCGCACCAGTTGATATCGGAGGAGCTGTCCGTCTCCTGGACACCGCGGTTTTTCGTGCCTGTGGTGCCGCAGACGGTGTCAACGATCTTCTTGGAAAGATTATAGCTCTTGTCGTGAAGACTGGCGTTATAAGGATTCTGGGCCGTCATGCAGGTGGACAGTGCGCCGTAGACGCTGGAGTTATCCATAGAATCGGCATGAAGACGGATCAGGATATCCGCTCCGCTCTTGTTTGCCGCCACAGACCGCTCCGCGCTGCTCATATTCACATCATGGCTCGTGCGGATCATGACGACATGATAGCCGCGGTTTATAAGCTCTTTTTCCAGCTTTTTCGCCACTGTCAGCGTCACCTCGTACTCCGGGACTCCGCTGGATGTCCCCACCGCGCCTTCCGGCATCTTTGCCTTCATGGTCGTGGAGGACGGGCCGATAGGCTCTTTTGAGGTGTTCGCCTTTGCCTGATGTCCCGCGTCGATGGCAACGGTGTGACCGTTAAACGGGATCTCCGGCGCAGTCTCAGCATCATCGCTCGCAGCCGCTGTGTACGCCGCCGCAGCCGCCTCTCTCGCGGCCTCAACGCTCTCTGCCTCGGACATCTCTGAGGACAGTTCTTCTGATTCTGAAGCTGCTTCCGCCAGTTCTGAACTCTCAGAAGCCACATCACCACCCTCTGGATCTGCGCTTAGCGGTTCCCCGGCAGCTTCTCCGAGCGCCTGCACGTCCGCATCCCCGGATCCGGAAGCTCCTGTATCCGTGCTTTCTGCCGCCAGGTCTGCACCATTCCCGGACATTTCAGCCCCCGCCGCCGTCTCACTGCTCAGATCCACTGCCTCATATTTCCTCGCCCCATTGCATCCGGTAAGCACCAGAGCAAAAAGGGCTGCAACGACAAGGAATCGGAGGAGTCCGTTTCCCTTTTTCATCCTACTCATAGGATCGTTCCTCCTCCGACTACGCATTCATCCTCATAAAATACAACTGCCTGTCCCGGCGTGATCGCACGTTGCGGTTCCTTAAACCGGCACTCCACCGTTCCATCCGGGAGTTCCCTGATGATACAAGGGGATCCCTTGTGGCTGTAGCGGATCTTCGCGAGAACCTCTTTCTCCTCTCCATGAAGACCGTCGATCGCCATCCAGTTCACATCCCTGCAGATCAGATGATCGGAAAACACATCATTCCCCTCGCCGATCACAACCTCGTTCGTCTCCGGGCGAATTCCTGTGACAAACACCGGATGGCCCATCGCGAGGTTTAAGCCCTTTCTCTGACCGACCGTGTAATGAGTGATCCCCTTATGTTTTCCGAGGATCACACCATTTTTATCCACAAAGTTTCCGCTTTCCGGAACACTTTCGGCTTCCCGCTCGATAAATCCGGCATAATCGTTATCCGGAACAAAGCAGATCTCCATGCTGTCCTTCTTCTTTGCCACGGTGAGACCACGGTCCTCGGCGATCTTTCGCACCTCATCCTTCGCGTAATCACCGATGGGCATCAACGTCTTGGAAAGCTGGAACTGGGTCAGGTTGTAGAGCGCGTAGGTCTGATCCTTCGCCGCCGTCACGGAGTTCCGGATCGTATAACGGCCGTTCGGAAGCTGGCTGATCCTTGCATAGTGACCGGTCGCGATATAATCAGCACCGATCTCCAGGCTGCGCTCCAAAAGCGCCTCCCATTTTACATAGCGGTTGCAGGCAATGCACGGATTCGGTGTCCGTCCGTGCAGATACTCCGCAACAAAATAGTCAATGACATTCTTCTGGAATTCTTTCCGGAAGTTCATAACATAGTAGGGAATTCCAAGGGTCCACGCGACACGTCTCGCGTCTTCCACCGCGCTGAGTCCGCAGCATCCGCCGTTTTCCTCAACGGTACAGGAATCCTCTTCCTGCCAGATCTGCATGGTGACCCCGATCACGTCGTATCCCTGTTCCTTTAAAAGGCAGGCAGCAACCGATGAGTCCACGCCTCCGGACATTCCTACCACGACTTTTTTCTTCATTAATATTCCTCGTCCTCTTCATGCTCACTGATATCGGACACTGGCTTCTGTAAGCCTTTGATCTCGATATGGTGCTTTTCTGCATAATCCCAGAGTGCTGCATGGATCGCTTCCTCTGCAAGTAGGGAGCAGTGAACCTTTACCGGCGGAAGTCCGTCAAGTGCTTCCATAACTGCCTTATTGGTTACTTCCATCGCTTCCTCGATCGTCTTTCCCATTACCATCTCTGTCGCCATGCTGCTTGTAGCAACTGCAGCGCCGCAGCCGAAGGTTTTGAACTTGCAGTCACGGATGATGTGGCTCTCGTCATCGATATCGAGATAGATTCTCATGATATCGCCGCATTTTGCGTTTCCGACAGTACCTACGCCGCTGGCGTCCTCAATTTCTCCCATGTTTCTTGGGTGCTGGAAATGGTCCATTACTTTCTCTGAATACATTATTTTTCCTCTTACTTTCTGTTCTTCTTAATGAAATCCTCATAGAGTGGGGACATTGCGCGAAGCTTCTCCACGATCTTCTTAAGGCAGTCTACAGTATGGTCGATCTCTTCCTTCGTTGTCTCCTCGCTTAAGGTAAGACGTAAGGATCCGTGCGCGATCTCGTGCGGAAGTCCGATGGCTAAGAGCACATGGGACGGGTCCAGGGAACCGGATGTGCATGCGGAGCCGCTGGATCCGCAGATTCCGTCCATGTCCAGCATGATGAGTAAGGACTCACCCTCGATGAACTGGAACGCGAAGTTTGCGTTGTTGGAGAGACGGTTCGTGCGGTGACCGTTTAATCGTGTGTACGGGATCTCGTCCATGACACGTCCGATCAGGTAATCACGGAGCTCTGTCTCTTTCTTCTTATTATTCTCAAGCTCTGCCATCCCGATCTCGACAGCTTTTCCGAGACCGACGATTCCCGGCACGTTCTCCGTTCCGGCACGGCGTTTTCTTTCCTGGGCACCGCCATGGATGAAGGAGCGGAGCTTTAAGCCTTTTCTGATGTAGAGGAAGCCGACTCCCTTCGGTCCGTGGAACTTGTGGCCACTGGCGCTTAACATGTCGATATGGTACTCATCCACATTGATCGGCTCATGGCAGAATGCCTGAACCGCGTCTGTGTGGAAGATGATCCCGTTCTCATGGGCAATCTCACCGATCTCCCTGATCGGCTGGATCGTTCCGATCTCGTTGTTGGCGAACATCACAGAGATCAGGATCGTATCCGGGCGGATCGCTTTCTTCAACTCGTCGATGGAAACGGAGCCGTACTCGTCTACCGGGAGGTAGGTGATCTCATAGCCGCGCTTCTCGAGATACTCACAGGTGTGAAGGATCGCGTGGTGCTCGATCTTTGTTGTGATGATGTGTTTTCCTTTGGACGCGTAAGCCTCCGCAGTCGCGATCAGAGCCCAGTTGTCGGACTCGGAACCGCCATTTGTGAAGTAGATCTCGTTGTCCTTTGCGCCGAGAGCGTTTGCTACAGTCTCTCTTGCTTTTGCGAGGGCTTCCTTGCACGGGGTGGAAAACTCATATACCGCGGAAGGGTTTCCGTAATATTCTGTATAAAACGGCAGCATGGCTTCCACGACTTCCGGACGTACCTTTGTCGTAGCCGCATTGTCGAGATAGATTACTTTCTTCATTGTTCCGCCTTTCTGTAAAGCTTGATCATCCAGTCTTGCTGTTATACCGCCGCAAGGCTGAACTGTTACCATTTATTTTATGCCATGACCCGAAAGTCAGCTCCCAAAAAGGCGCGGACAGGCCACAGATATCCTACATTATATACGAAACCGGTTGGGAATTTCAACCGGTAATCTTATGTTTTTTCAGAAATACACAGTAACTCGCTAAGTATTTAGGAAACCCCCGTATTTTCAGCGGTTTCAGCCGTCATATCCATCTCTTATTTCCACATATATATAACAGAATCCTTCTGCCTCAACGGAGCTGCCCATGCCTTTATCCCATAAAACTCACCCACTGATCACTGGAACCATTCTCCTCACCGCCGCCGGACTTCTCTCCCGGGTCCTCGGCTTTTTCTACCGGATCTTTCTCTCCCGGACTATCGGTGCGGAGGGACTCGGAATCTACCAGATGATCTTCCCAGTCTACGGAATCTTTTTCTCCCTCTGCGCCGGGTCGATCCAGACCGCCATCTCCCGCTTTACCGCAGCGGACCCGGACCATGCGAAGCGGACGCTGCTCTCTGGCTTTTCTTTATCCTTCGCCATGTCTCTGGCCGCCGCCTTTGTGATCCGGCACTTCTCGGGCCCTCTTGCGGAACATGTCCTCATGGAACCGCGGTGTGCCCCCCTGCTCTCCGTCATGGCCTTCGCGATTCCGTGTACCTCTGTCCATGCCTGCATATGCGGGTACTATTACGGAAAAGAAAAAGTCTCCGTCCCTGCGGCCGCCCAGCTTTTTGAGCAGATGATCCGGATCTTTACGGTATTTCTGCTGGTGTCTGTCTGCATCGAAAAAAGAATTCCGGTCACAGTGTCACTTGCCGTATTCGGGCTGGTTGCCGGGGAAGCCGGATCGGCGTTGTTTGTGCTGATATTTTTTCTTTTATTTCATGAGTTTCACGAAAATACAGGCAGATCCTGCAGGATTGGCCAAAGTTCCATAAAAAATCCGCTTTTCAGGAATTCCGAACGAATTCCGGATCTCTCTGGCAATCTGTTCTCTCCCATGTCCGCTCTCCTGGCCCTCGCTGCCCCACTCATGGCAAACCGTCTCATCCTGAACCTTTTGCAAAGCGCGGAGACGATCATGATCCCAGAGCGCCTGACCGTCTACGGACTCACCCGTTCCCAGGCCGTCAGTACATATGGAACTCTCACAGGCATGGCGATGCCTTTTGTCCTCTTTCCATCGGCCCTGGTAAACTCCCTGGCTGTGGTCCTGCTGCCCGCCACTGCGAGGCACCAGTCCGCCGGAAACGACTCCGGAATTGCCGCCGGGATCTCCATGTCCTTCCGATACAGCCTTTATCTCGGAATTTTTTGCATCGGGGTCTTCACAGTCTTCGGAGATGCGCTGGGCTTACAGATATTTAAAAGCCAGGACGCCGGATCCTTCATTCAGATCCTCGCCTGGCTCTGCCCGTTTCTCTATCTCGCCACCTCATCCGGCAGCATTTTAAATGGGCTCGGAAAGACGAAACTCACGTTTTTCCATCACCTGGTCTCACTTCTCATCCGCATCGCCTTCGTGTGGCTCGGGATCCCGGAGTTTGGGATCCGCGCATGCCTCTGGGGGATGCTTGCGAGTGAGATGCTTTTAGCCCTGCTCCATATTCTGGCGCTCCGAAGGATCGTCCCATGTGACTGGAACGCATGGATATTGATCGGAAAGCCTGTTTTCTGCCTGCTTTGCGCCCTGTGGCTCTTCCGGCTCTTTCCGGAAACGCTTCCGCTTCCGGCAGGACTCCCGGATTTTTTCCGGACTGCAGTGCAGATACTTCTTTTATCCACCATGTATCTCCTGTTTCTGCTGTTTTTTCACAGAAAACAGAGTCCGGCCTCTACATGATCACTCGTCGAATTCCACCGTCACATAATACCCTCGGTCATTCTGGATAATATCCTTCACGATGCCCTTTTTGCTCTTCAGTCTCTCCGTAAACCGGAACAATCCCGACATCGCCACTGCCGGCTCGATCATGTAGTTCACATTGACCGGCGTGATGGACTCGCTGACGTCCACCTCCTGTCCGACCTCCACAAGGCCCGGACGTTCCATTTTAAATACGATCTCTCTCATTTTTATCCTCTTTTCTATTTACGGTAACAGGCATTCCAGAAGCCGTGAAACATTTCGTCGGTACCTTCTGGTTCTCACTTTCCGCCTTGTATCATCGCCACAGGCAGTTTCTTCCGGATGCCCAGTGACGTAAAAATGCCGCCAGACCGCTTTTTTAGCGCTCCCTGGCGGCATTACCTTTTTACTTTCCCGGCATTGCTGCCATGTTCTCTCAAACCTGTCTGACGAGCTTATTTCCCCTCGTAAATGATCGCAGAATCCACATCATATTTCTGCAGTTTATCTCTTCCCTTTAATCCCGCAAGCTCCATCACAAAACAGATCTTAACGACCTCTCCGCCAAGCTCTTCCACAAGCTTTGCGATCGCTTCCACGGTTCCGCCTGTCGCGATCAGGTCATCGATGATCACGACCTTCTGACCCGGCTTGATGGAATCCTTGTGGAGCTCGATGGTTCCTGTACCGTACTCCAAGGCGTACTCCATAGAAACGGTCTCTCTCGGAAGCTTTCCCGGTTTTCTCGCCGGAACAAAGGATTTTCCCATCGCGTAAGCAACCGGTGTTCCAAAAATAAATCCTCTGGACTCCGCTCCAACGACCACATCGAAATCTACGTCTTTTACCATCTCAAGGAGAGAATCGATCGCCAGCTTTAATCCATCCGGATCCTGTAAAATTGAAGTGATATCACGGAAAATAATCCCCGGCTCCGGGAAATCCGGGATGCTTATTACATACTCTTCCAGCTTTTTCATAGTATTTATGGTTCCTTTCTGATTCGATCCACGATTGCTTCTATTTTATCACATGTATTTTTTTCTGGCAACCATGAGAAAAAGCAAAACGTCGGTTGAATACCTACCTTTTTTGTAGTATAATCAGAGCAGTTCCAGATTCCGCATGATGAGCGGAATCTTTGTTTGTTTCATCTGCAGATGCCCTCTGAGCGCATTTCTGCAGAATAATATCGCAAAATTGTTCCTTATCGGCACAGTTATAACATTTTTTAGGAAGTCCAATGATCTGAACATCTCACATCTTGTCAGATCACTGTTGAAATTGGTGAAAGAATCATGAAAATATCTACAAAAGGTCGTTATGCACTGCGCATGGTCATCGACCTGGCTGAACATGCCGACGATGGCTTTATCTCCTTAAAGGACATCGCCGCCCGCCAGGGTCTCTCAAAAAAATATTTAGAGCAGATCGTTCCACTCTTAAACAAGACCGGAATGCTCTCCACCACCCGCGGCTACCAGGGCGGATACAAACTCGCAAAATCCCCGTCGGAATGCACCGTCGGTGCGATCTTACAGACCACTGAAGGCAGCCTCGCCCCGGTCTCCTGCCTCGAGCACACTCCAAACCCCTGCGAGCGCTGCTCCGCCTGCGACACGCTCCCGGTCTGGGAAGGTCTAAACCGCGTCATCATGGACTACTTAGACGGAATCACGATCCAGACGATCCTGGATCAGAAACATGAGCTGGAGGAAAAGCACAGACTGGCGGCTGAGGAGATCTTAAACAGTGTGAAGGGTCCGTGTCAGTCATAACATCTGCGGCTTTGTGACTTTTTTTTATTGTATTTTTATATGTCGAAACAAAAAAGCTTCGCAAAAAATTGTCTTAAGGCAGTTTCTTACGAAGTTTTTTCTGTGCCTGTTCAACGGCACAGACCGTTACAGATTTATATATTGGGGACGGTAGCATGGCATCCACATATATTCCACTTCCGTCCAACAATAGAACAGCGGTCACACATATTGCTACGCAGTGACCGCTGTCCTGTATTCGTTCGTCAATTGAGGGGGATTTTTTCCAGCACAGCTCGACGCACAGCTGAACTGTTGGGGGATTATTCCTGTAATGTCTTAAACGCCTCGTCCAGATCCTCGATGATGTCGTCGATGTTCTCTGTACCGATGGAGAGACGGATCGTGTTCTGCTTGATGCCCTGATCCGCCAACTCCTCGTCGTTTAACTGGGAGTGGGTCGTAGATGCCGGATGGATCACGAGGGACTTCACGTCTGCAACATTCGCAAGTAAGGAGAAGAGCTCGAGGTTATCGATGAACTTCTTCGCTGCCTCTGCGCCGCCTTTGATCTCGAAGGTGAAGATGGAGCCGCCGCCGTTCGGGAAGTATTTCCTGTAGAGTCTCTGCTGTTCCGGATCATCGGATACGGACGGATGGTTTACTTTTTCTACAAGCGGATGGTTGTTTAAGTACTCAACGACCTTCAAGGCGTTCTGTACATGGCGCTCTACACGGAGAGACAGTGTCTCGAGTCCCTGCAAGAAGATGAATGCGTGAAACGGGGAGATCGTTGCTCCTGTATCGCGAAGTAAGATCGCACGGATCTTTGTGACGAATGCTGCTCTTCCTGCTGACTTTACGAAGCTTACACCGTGGTAGCTCGGGTTCGGCTCAACTAAGGACGGGAACTTTCCGCTTGCTTCCCAGTCAAAGTTGCCGCTGTCGATGATCACACCGCCGATGGTGGTTCCGTGGCCGCCGATGAATTTTGTCGCGGAATGGAATACGATATCTGCGCCGTACTCGATCGGTCTTACAAGGTACGGAGTCGCGAACGTATTGTCGACAACCAGCGGGATCTTATGTGCGTGGGCGATGGAAGCCAGCTTCTCGATATCAACAACATCGGAGTTCGGATTTCCGAGTGTCTCAACATGGATCGCTTTTGTATTCTCCTGAATTGCATTTTCAACCTCCTCGTAGTTGAACGGGTCAACAAAGGTTGCTGTCACGCCGTACTCCGGAAGTGTGTGTGCTAAAAGGTTGTATGTTCCGCCGTAGATGTTCTTTGCTGCGACGATGTGATCACCTGCATGCGCAAGGTTCTGGAATACATAGGTTGCTGCTGCCGCGCCGGAGGCAACTGCCAGCGCCGCAACGCCGCCCTCCAATGCTGCGATCCTCTTCTCGAAAACATCCTCAGTCGGGTTTGTCAGTCTTCCGTAAATGTTGCCTGCATCTGTGAGACCGAAACGTGCTGCCGCATGCTCGCAGTTTCTGAATACATAGGAAGAGGTCTGGTAGATCGGAACCGCTCTCGCGTCTGTCACCGGATCCGGCTGCTCCTGTCCTACATGAAGCTGTAATGTCTCAAATTTAAAGTTTCTCTCTGCTCTTGTTTTCTTTGCCATAGTGATTTTCCTCCTCTTATCCCGGATCGGGACATCGCATTTCATTCCCGAAAAATTTCTTATTTTCATTTACCAACCACCCTATCTGGTTGCAAGGTAATAGTACCATATGCTGGAAAATCTGTCTAATTGGATGTACTCAGGGTTTGCTATAGGTTTTTCCTATTGCTTTATGCTGCGTCAAGGCACCGCAGGAATCATGATCGTTTGCACCCTTTCCGGCATTTCTCATACACTGAACATATAGAACGATCGCAAAGAAAGGTCTTTTGGTATTATGAGAAAATTTCTGGCACCGGTTCTTCTTGTGTTTACGGCGGCGGCTCTGCTTGCCGGATGTAAGAAGAACACGGAATCATCTTTAACTCCCGTGACTTTAAATGAGGTTGCCCACTCCATCTTCTACGCCCCCCAGTATGCCGCCATCGAGCTGGGGTATTTTGAGGAGGAGGGAATCGATCTGACACTGGTAAACGGTGCAGGGGCTGACAAGGTCATGACAGCCCTGGTATCCGGAGATGCGGACATCGGGTTCATGGGATCTGAGGCGAGTATCTATACTTATATCCAGGGCGATGATGACTACGCCGTAAACTTCGCCCAGCTCACCCAGCGGGCTGGGAACTTCCTCGTTGGACGGACACCGGAAGCTGATTTCAAGTGGGAAAACCTCATCGGAAAGAAAGTTTTAGGCGGCCGCGCCGGCGGCATGCCCCAGATGGTCTTTGAGTATATCTTAAAGAAGAACGGCATCGATCCCACAAAGGATCTCTCCATCGACCAGAGCATCAGCTTCGGTCTCACCGCGGCGGCGTTCACCAGCAATGATTCCGACTACACCGTCGAGTTCGAACCCTTCGCCACAGCCCTGGAACAGGAAGGAAACGGCTATGTAGTCGCGTCCCTCGGAAAAGACTCCGGCTACGTCCCTTACACGGCCTACAGTGCAAAAAAAAGCTATATTGAAAAGCATCCGGAGATCATACAAAGCTTCACCAATGCGATCCAGAAAGGCCTCGACTACGTGAATACCCACTCCGCCGCAGAGATCGCCGAGACGATAAGTCCGCAGTTTAAGGAGACCGACACCGAAAAGATCGCGATCATCGTGGACCGCTACAAAGAGCAGGATACCTGGAAAGAAAATACGGTCTTTGAGAAGGAAAGCTTTGAGCTTCTCGAGAACATTCTGGAGGAAGCCGGGGAGCTTGACACACGGGTTCCTTATGAGGATCTTGTGAATACGGGATTTGCGAAGGCAGCCGCAGAGAAATAACCTTCTAATCGGAGAGATCTGAATTTTTTTAATCATTGTAACTGTTCAGCAGGTCTGCGCACTTGCCGCGCTGACCGTAAGAAAACATAAGCTGGAAGGCAAAAATCCCATCGGCGCAGCCGATCTCGAATGGTTTTTGCTTGTAACTATGAAAATACTGAGGTTACTAATCATTTAAATTCAGATCTCTCCGATATTTTTATACTTCCTCTCCTCTCATTCTCCACCATCCCATCATCCACTTCACATAGTCAGAAAATCCCGCGGGATCCACATCCCGGGCCGCAATGACAGGGATGTTTCCGATCTCCTCCCCATTGAACCGGTAGCGCAGCGTTCCAAGCTGGTCTCCCGCCTTTACCGGGGCCTTTGCGCTCTCTTCCAGCATCAGTTCCCGCTCCACGCCGGAAAAGTCCTCGCCGTGGAGTCCCAGATATGTAAAGGTTTCGCCGTAGGAAAGTTCCACCTCCGGCTCTTTTCCGCCTGTCACGGAGAGTTTCGGAAGCTCCGGCGGCGTCTCATCTTTATAGAGTCGGCAGTTTCCGTACCCGTAATTTAAGAGGATCACCGCGTCCTTAAATCTCGCCTTGAAGTCCGGTGCCGCCATAATCGCGGCGATAAGCTCCACGCCGTCCTTTTTTGCTGTGGCGGAGAGACAGTATTTTGCGATACTGGTGGAACCTGTTTTCAGCCCCGTCACCTCGAAATTCGTCGCCATCTTTAAGAGCTTATTTGTGTTGGAGAGACCGAACTCTTTTGTCCCCTGCTTCGTCACATGGGTGATATTTTCCATCCAGATCGTCGTGTAGTTTGTGATCTGCGGGTACTTTGTGATAAGTTCCCTGGACATCAGCGCGATGTCCCTAGCTGTGGTCACATGTTCCGGGGAGTCCGTGAGTCCACAGCAGTCAATGAACTTCGTGTGCTCCATCCCCAGGCCTTTCGCCCGCTCATTCATCATCTTCACGAAAGTCCCCTCATCGCCTCCGATAAACTCAGCCATCGCCACCGACGCGTCGTTGCCGGAGGCGATGACGATGCACTTAATCAGAGTTTCCACTGTCTGGATCTCGCCCTCCTCCAGGAACACCTGGGATCCGCCCATGGATTTCGCGTGGGCGCTTGTCACCACCTCGTCTGTCAGACGGATCTTCCCGGACTGCAGGGCGTCGAAGATCAGGATCAGCGTCATGATCTTTGTGACACTGGCGGGATTTCTCGGCTCATCCGCGTTTTTCTCGCAGATCACGGTCCCCGTGGATGCCTCCATGAGGATTGCGGACGGAGCCGTGATCTCCGGGCCGGTGTACGGCGTCAGCTCCGGCTGCATCTGCTGTATTTCCATGATCTGATTTCTTATATCCTTTTTCCACGTCCCTTCCCTCATCATCCCATATCCGCTCACCGGTTCCATCATGAACAGGATTCCGGCCATGATCCCACAAATGCTTCTTTTTCCCACTCTCATATTTCTACTCCCGACCTGCCTGCTGTTCCATAAAATTTCTCCGCCCGGACGCCATTTTATTCCGCCCTGCGGCACGCTTTTCATGTTCTCAGCCAGTTTTCTCCTTATAAAATATGGCCCGGACATCCCCCTTTATGTCACTGCTTACAAAATGCTTAATTTTTCTATTTCTCGTAGCGTCGGACATGGGGTTGTGCTATGATAGAAGTAATAAATACAGAATTTTATCCGTTGTTCTGTCTGACAAAGGACGGCGGTTACGAATTAAATTACGAGGTGATATTTTGGAATACAATAATGATTTTGAAAGGCGCCGCGCATATATTTCAAGCCGCGAAAAGCTGCGGAAACGGCGGCAGACAGTTCATATTACGATACTGCTGATCGTTCTCGGAGTTCTTCTCCTGGGAATCGGCGGACTGCTCCTCTTTAAAAAAGGAAGCCACTTATCCACACAGTTGAAAAACAACACTTCTGAATCTTCGGCGGAATCCGATCCGTCCGGAGATGATAAAACGACTGTTTCACTTGCGGAGAGCGGATCCGGAGAAGACGCTTCTCCGGAGTCACAGGAAGCTGCCGCACCGGCTGCCGCCTACAATACAGGCGATACTGCCCTGGATGGGATTTTAAACAGCGCTCACGCAAAATTCGTCACCTACGACTACGATGCTGCCATCGAGATCTTAAACTCCAACCCGGATTACGCGGAGAATTCCGATGTGAAGGAGCTTCTCGCCGCCTGCGAGGAGACAAAATCCACACTCGTCCGGGCGGATGTAAACAAGATCACCCATGTGTTCTTCCACTCCCTGATCATGGATAACTCCAAAGCCTTCGACGGGGACGCGGATTCCAAGGGCTACAACCAGGTGATGACCACGAAGAGCGAATTTTTAAAGATCCTGGATTCCATGTACGAGAAAGGATATGTTCTCGTAAAGCTCCACGATATTGCCCACGAGGTGACGGACGAAAACGGCAATACGAAGATGGTGGCGGGAGATATTATGCTGCCGCCTGGAAAGATTCCTTTCGTCATGTCCCAGGATGACCTCTGCTATTACGAGTATATGGACGGTGATGGTTTCGCAAGCCGGATGATCGTGGGCGAGAACGGAAAGCCGACCTGCGAGATGGTGATGGATGACGGCTCCGTGTCGGTGGGCTCTTATGATCTCGTGCCGCTCCTTGAGGACTTTATCACGGAACACCCTGATTTTTCCTACCGGGGTGCCCGGGCGGTCCTGGCGTTTACCGGATATCAGGGCGTTCTGGGATACCGGACGGATCCGTCCTATGAGAGTTCTAACCCAAATTATGAAGCCGATAAAGAGACGGTCCGCCAGGTGGCACAGTGTCTCAGGGACAACGGCTGGGAGCTCGCCTCCCACAGCTGGGGACATATCAATTTCGGGAAACGCTCCTTTGAGGATGTGAAGACAGACTCCGATAAGTGGGCCTCCAGGGTGGAATCCCTGATCGGAAAGACGGATATCCTGCTCTACCCATTCGGATCAGATGTTGGCGACTGGCATCCGTACACAATGGAAAATGAAAAATACACATATCTCCATGAGCTGGGCTTCCGCTACTTCTGCAATGTAGACTCCAGCCAGTACTGGGTACAGTTTGGATCTGACTATCTCCGCCAGGGACGCCGGAACCTGGACGGCTACCGCATGTACTACGACCTGCCGGAGACGAATCCGGAAAAAGACCACTTAAGCGACCTCTTCGATGTGACCCAGGTCTTCGACCGCGAGCGGCCGGTTCCGGTGGCACCGATGAATTAGACCTGGAATTAAAAACGGACTTCAAAAGTCATATCTCATATGGCTCACGAAGTCCGTTTCTTTTGTTTATATCCGCTAAAGCTTTCACTGGAAGTCCCTTCTGAATACATGGGAACCCGCAGAGCCTGCCAACGGCAGCTTCTTCGGAATTCGAGAAAATCAAAATACGCTGGACAGTTTTTCCATCCAGCGTACCCGGTATTATTCTGCATTTTCTGTTTTTCAGCTGAAATCTTCATTTAGAACTGCACAATATCCTTGATCTCCTGCGCCGGTTCCACGCTCTCGGCGTAGAGCACCGGACCGACACCGTCGTAGTCCGGCCAGAACTCGTATGCGATCTTCGCACGGACCTTGACCCACTGCTTTGTCTCAAGGTTTCTCGCCTCACGCGCCTTGCAGATAAATCCTAAAAATGTCATATCTGCCTCGCAGCATGTCATCGCCATTCGGCCCGGAACGAAATAGTTCTTCGGGAATTCCGGGGATTTTAATACCATACCGGTGAACTCCACAACTTTTCCCTCGTAGCGGTCCTGCTTATCCATGGCGTCGATGTACCAGATGCCGTAATCCTTCGGATCGATCTTGATCACATCTGCCTTCATGTCGTACGGAAGATCCTCTTCCAGAACCTCCTGCTCGATCTCGCCTTCCGCGTCCTCGAAGATCAGCTCTGCCTGCGGGTTTAAAGCCTTTAAGCCGCGGCGGTAGCGGGTGATGTTCTCATCGCTGACTTCATCGCAGCGGTTCATGATCACAAGCTCGGAGCGCTTTACAAGGAGCGCTAAGAGCGGCTTCATGTTGCTTAAATAGAGCTCGAAGGTGGAGCCATCGATGATCGTGATCTGCTGGAAGAGTTCCCAGGTATCCGGGAGCTGCAGCTGATCCTGCGGCCACATTCCGTTCCACTCGATGAGCACGCGGGCCGGGTCATATAATGCCTCGATCCGTCCGTAGAAATCCTCGTCCATCTCGGAGATATCTTCCACGGTAACGATCTTTGTTCTTGTTTTCTTTAAGATTTCCTTATCGTACTCCGTATCGCCTTCCTCGCAGAGGATCAGAACGGTCGTACCGTCGGCCTGGAAATAGTCCTGCTGTAAAGTATTTGTGATAAACTGGGTCTTTCCCGCTTCCAGAAAGCCGTTGATGACAAATACCGGCATTTTTTCCTGCTGTTTCACTGTCTTATTCTCCTAATTATATAAAATGGTTCCTGCCCACGTCTTGCGCAGACAGGAACTGCCACTGAACAGGTTCTGCAGATCTGGCAGCCTGACCCTGGCAGAATACGTTCATTAAGCCTCAAACGCAGCCTTTAACTCGTCTTCCTTCAGGTTGGAACCGATCACGCACACTTTTCCTGTGTAGATCGGAGCGCCTGTGCGGATCTCGGTCTCTTCCGGAACAAGATCGAAGTAGTACCATGTTCCGTCCGCATCCGGAAGCATTCCCTTTGCGCGGAGAACCTGGCCGTACTTCTCGGAATGTGCGAGTTCCTGTAACAGGGACTCGAGTTTCTCTTTTGTGATGGTACGGTTTGTCTCAAGACCCCAGCTTGTGAATACCTCGTCGGCGTCATGATCGTGGTGGTGATGGTGGTGGCCGCATCCACACTCGCCGTCATGGTGATGGTGATGCTCGTGCTCATCATCGTCATCATCGTGGTGATGGTGATGGCCGCATCCGCACTCTTCGTCATCGTCAT
>ERZ1673739.1055-NODE-1055-length-33394-cov-8.422388_pt1 | contig 33394 bp, 30 predicted proteins | sample MGYA00580210_ERZ1673739 | MGnify/ENA primary metagenome ERZ1673739 (study PRJEB41218, sample SAMN15661749) | gut metagenome | host: Homo sapiens | place: Canada: London | collected 2015-08-20/2019-03-30 | study: EMG produced TPA metagenomics assembly of...
TAAAATAATACAGCCATGATGAATTCGAAAACAAATCGCTCTGACGGTAGCAAGGATTCCGTCGTGAGGTTTGCGATGTTGCCGCCCCAAAGAGCCGCTGTCTGAGCCTCGAAGAGGCGAGTTTAGGCGAAGGGCGGCTAACACACGAGCGAACCGAACAGGAAACGCAGCGTGTCAGGAGATTGTTTTCGAATCATTATGGCGTGCTATTTTACACAACTATTTTTTTATAACATTCATTTGCACATTCCTGAATCTCCGCTGTATACTTTCGCCGATATCACAGACACGATCGGCACAGTCAGTACGATCCCCAGTGTTCCTGAAATTCCTTTTATTACTTCAATACCGATCGAATACATATTTACTACCTGAAGGTACGGCATAATGTATGCATAAATTAAGATCATCGTATTGATCGCTCCTCCGGTAAATGCGAGGATCAGTGTATTTGACATGGTACCCATCATATCTTTTCCCACATGTATCCCTGACTTAAACAGTTCTTTCGCCGTCAGCTCCGGTCTTTTATTATGGATTTCTTCTATTGTCGAGGAAATAGAAACTGCAACATCCATGACTGCTCCAAGAGATGCAATCAGGATACCGGAAAACAGTACTCCGCCTATCTGAAGTTTACTGTTCTGAGACACATACACCATCGTTTCGATATCTTCAATATTATAACCTGTGATTCTGGTTATTTTTCCAAATACTGTCGCAAATATGCCTGCGATCAGTACGCCTGATATCGTTCCCGTCATAGCACAGATTCCTTTTTTTGTACTTCCGCAGATCAGATAAATCGAAACAATCGTCACCACGATCACCACTGCAACTGCTGCCAGGAAGGGAGAGACACCTATGTACATCAGCGGAATGTATAAGTAAATAATGCAGATAAAGGTAAAAACAAGTGCCAGCATAGATTTCAGTCCACGTTTTCCGCCAACCAGAAATAATGCCGCTCCTAAAACTGCAACGATCAGCCATATAAAATTACCTCTGTCATAGCCATAAATACTTCCTGACAGTTCATCGCCATAACTGCTCAGCTGCACGATCACATTCGTTCCCTTTTTGCAATAAGTTCCGTAAAGATAACCATTCATGTTGTTGGCTTCGCATATTTTTCCTTTATACTTTCCTGATGTGATCTCTACTTTCACATTCTGGCTTCCGCCATTGACTTCTTTGTTTACTGTGTTATCCTCTACAACCTCAACAACTTTTGCTTTTACAAAATAAAAATTATCATCTGAAAGCAAAGGAACTCTGGTTATATTGGAATTAAATAACCAAAGTCCCGCTGCGAAGATTATGAGGAAAACCACAAATATTGCATTTGAATATTTTTTCATTTTCCGAATCCTCTGTTTTAATATAGTTCAGTTCTGCAACCATTTGCTTTGTGGCTCGCCGCCTGTAAAGTCGAAAGCCACCTCACATCTTATGTGTTTCGTCTGAAAATTATTTTGTTTTTCAGTGAAATGTAATCTTCTGCTTTCCAAAGGAAGCCGTTACTTTTACTTTCTTTTTGCTCTTTTTCACAGCTTTCATTTTTCCTGTACTGGAAATTTTTACAACTTTTTTGTTTGAAGTTTTGTATTTTACGTTCTTTCCTGTAACACCGTTGATAGTCAGGCTGAGCTGTACCGTTTTGCCTTTCTTTAAAGCAATGGTTGAACCTGCTTTTACTGTCTTCTTTCCTGCTTTCAGCTGTAATTTTGCTGTTGCAGCAGGCGTTACGTTGTTGTCTGTATTGTTGCCGTTATTATTGTTGTTATTGTCATTTACAGCATTGTTTGTTTCTTTTTTCTGCAGATTTACTTTTGCTTCCAGAAGACTGTCATACTGATTTTCAAATTTTTTCTTTGCAATGAGCAGCTGCATATCCATAGTCTTGTCCAGTAAAGTTGAGAATCCGGCTTTTAAAGCAGTGCTGTCGCCTCGCTTATAATCACCCTGAGCATAGCCATAGTAATTCAGCATATCATTTGCATTATCTGCATCATTCGTCTTATCATATACGGCTGCCAGCTGTGCTGCACCTTTATCCTCTGCTGTATATTTCATCAGGTCTTCGGCTGCTGCAATTTCGCTCTGCAGTTTATTCCAGGATGCTTCTGTATAACCATCGTTTTTGATTTCTTTTGCCTGTGCGATCAGATCCTTCATGGAAACCTTTTCGCCTGTTTTGTAGAGTGTATAATCATCTGCATATTTGTTTCCATTGTAATCGTATGTTTTGATAACGATGGATTCATCCGAAAAATCAATGGTTGAGAATGTCGGAATCTGTGTGTTGGAACGCTCTGCGATGTAATACTGTTTTGTGGTTGCCAGTTTATAGAACTTACTTCCTGATGCAGAACCTGCTGCAATGTAAAGTGTTCCTTCCGGATTGATCGCTACAGAATCATCATACTGGATCGCTGTTCCGTCTGCCATCAGATAGGATCTTGCATAAGAATGATCATGTCCGGTTAAGCACATATCAATACTGAACTCATCCATCAGCGGTGCAAACAGTGCTCTTAAGTTTGCTCCGTCTGTGTCAGAGTGCGGCTGACCGGAACCATAGATGTCGTGATGGAACATAACAACTTTCCATTTCGCATCCGGATTGCTTTCCACTGCTTTTTTCAGAAGTTCTCTGTGTTCAACGGTATTTCTGTTGTTGCTGTTCAGACTGATAAACAGTACGTTTCCATAGCTGAAGTAATAGTCAGAACCAGAGTTTGTGCTTCCAAGTCCATCTTCTGAATTCGGATTATTGTAGTGATATTTATAATCGGTTCCTTTGCTCTCGTGATTACCAATGGTCGTTGCCAGCGGGAGCATTCTCAAAAGTGCCGGATAAGTAAATCCTGCATATTCGCTTTCTCTGACATTCTTTCCGTCTGAACTGTCTGTTCCTGCATAGTCAATCTGGTCTCCTGCCGACAGAATAAAGCTTGCATTTGGTGCTGTGATCTTTGCCTGTTCCAGAGTTTTATTCCAGTTAAAGGTATCTACTGCAATATTGATATCATCGGCAGTTCCCTGACCCTGTGAGCCGGATGCTCCGATCTGCGGATCACCTACGAGAATTGTCTGAAAGTTTGTTGTCTTTTTTGTTGTATAGGACTGAACCTCGCTCCAAGCAGGATTTTTTACATCATCGGTATAACTGTAATAATAGGTTGTATTTTCTTCAAAAAGTCCTTCAACCGTAACTTTATTGGATGCTTTATATGTATTTTTCTGATTCGAACGATTAATCTCCGTTGCCGTTCCTTTAAATTCCTGTGCATCGCTCAAATCTTCTTTTTTTCCGATTTTTACTGCCGGCTCGCCCTTTTTCTGGCTGTACCATGCAAATCCCAGATCTTTTGCTGTCTTACCAGGTGTTAAGATAATTCTTGATGAATCATAGGATTCACCTTCTCCGGTAAGATTTCCCTGATCGTCTTTTTTATTCCAAACGGTATCTTTCCAGGTGGTATAATCTGAAATATTCTGTGTATCTGAAAATAATGTGCTGCTTGCACTTGTCTCTCCATATGCAAAAACATTGACCGGTGCTGATGTTGCTGCTACTGTTACTGCCATTGCTGCAGCGATGATCTGCAAAGCTTTCATTTTCTTCATATTTTTTATTCTCCTCTGCCTTCGCAGGCTCTTTTTAAATGCATTTTGATTCTTTTATTGATAAGTCTTATCATTTGGCAGTATACAGGTGTTATGTAAAGACAATTTGCGGATATGTGTAAAATCTAAGTAAATTTAACTTTCTTTTTTTCCCGCAATTCTTTAAAAAAATCACTTAACATGGTGCTGCATTCTTCCTGAAGAACTCCTTTTGTCAGTTCCACCTGATGATTGAAGCGATCCATCTGCAAAATATTTAAAACGGAACCGGCGCAGCCGGCCTTCGGATTCATGCTTCCGATGACCACTCTGGATACTCTCGCCTGAACGATTGCCCCGGCACACATCTGGCATGGTTCTAACGTAATGTACATCGTACATCCTTCCAGTCTCCAGTCACCAAGTTTTTTGCTTGCTTTCCTGATCGCATTGAGTTCTGCATGGGAAAGTGTATTTTTATCGGTGTTTCTGCGATTGTAACCACGTGCGATAATTTTATCTTCATAAACGATCACGCAGCCAATCGGAACTTCATCCAGTGCTTTTGCTTTTTTCGCCTGTCGGATGGCTTCCTTCATATATTTTTCGTCTGTTGTCATATTTTTCTTTTGCCTTTCTGTAAATGTGGTATACTGAAAATATCATTTTTTATACAAATTCAAGTCGAACGCACGTGAGACTTAGCATGCGATTCCGGTCATCTCTGGCTAATATTTACCTGACAGAATCGCTGTGTATACATTGATTTTTTGCAATTTTAATTCCAGGAGGTTTTTATGAATATTCATGGTTTTATCACTTTAACTCTATTGGATTACCCGGAGCATCTCGCTGCTTCTGTTTTTCTGGGCAGCTGCAACCTGCGATGCCCTTTCTGTCAGAATGGAAACCTTATCCTTTCGCCGGAAAATGAACCTTCCATCTCCGAAGAAGAAGTGCTTGCCTTTCTGAAAAAAAGAAGCGGTATTCTCGAAGGAGTCTGTATCAGCGGCGGTGAACCTACGCTGTATCGCGAATTGCCGGATTTTATATCAAAAATCAAAGCTCTTGGATATCTTGTGAAATTGGATACAAACGGAACAAATCCGGAAATGCTTCGTTTTCTTTATGAAAACCATCTTCTTGATTATATTGCCATGGACATCAAAACGCAACCGGAACAATATGCAAAAGTTTCCGGGCTGCAGCCGGATGCTGCAGGCACACAGAAACTTCTGCAAAATATCAATCTTTCAAAAGAATATATTATGTCCTGCGGCATAGATTATGAATTTCGCACAACCGTTGTAAGGGAACTGCACGACGAGGAAGATTTCAGAGAAATCGGAGCATGGCTTTCCGGCTGCAGCCGCTATTATCTGCAGCCTTACCGGGAATCAGAACACATTCTTGCTTCCATGAGAAATCCAGATGTCTGTTTTCACGCACCGGATACGGAATCTCTGCATCGTTATATTGAAATTTTAAAAAATACAATTCCAAATGCGGAATTACGTGGAGAAGAATAAAACTCAGTAATTGTTTTTCATACTCTTTCCCCATCTTGTCAGATGATGTCAAAATTTACATTTACTGACTTTATTATAACAAATAACTTTTTTACACGGAACTAGCCAAACGGTTAGTATGTTGCGGTCTACAACATTTTTACAACAGCACTTATATCAGATTTTTGCACCAGTAACCAAAGCTCTGTTCTTTTATTTCCGATGTCCGCTCTGCTTTTGCCCTGCGAAACTCCGGAAATCCGAACATTTCTGCCATATTTTTTTCGCCATAAAATCCAGGGATTCCAAGAATATAGCCTCCCTCTTTACTTTTTCCTATCATCAGATGCTGATGCTGATAATATCCATGCATCAGAAAACTGTTGCTTCCCTGCCGCAGACCTTTCTGCCAGAGAATTTTTAAGTCCGATGGCTGAATGCGAATTGCATCTTCTATCTTTTCATCCTGCACCGGCTGAAAATGTATATAACGTGCTGTGGCACGATTCCATCTGGTATCCGTTCCCGGCTCGCAGCCCTGACATTTGTTTTCTGTTTCTGCACTTCTGATTTCGTTCTCGTTTTCAGATTTTCCCGCAGTTTCTTTTTGTGATATTTCTTCATCTGTTTCTTTTGGTCTTTCCTTCTGTGATACTGCATCCTGTAATTCCTGCGATATTTTTTCTGATACTTCTTTTTGAAATGTTTCTTCCGGTATTTTTTCTGATCTATCTTTCAATGATACTTTTTCTGGTATTTCTTCTGCCACTTCTTTTGAGAATATTTCTTCCTGTATCTCTTCTGCTGTGATTTCCGGCTCCGCTTTCGCATGTTCCGTTATATCCAGATTTATATTTTCTTCCTGCAATTCCTGATCAGCTTCTGACTCTGTAGATTTTTCGCTTTTTTCGTTTTCCTTAATCCCAACATTTTCTTTATCTGTTTCATTTTCTTCAACGGCTTCTTTATCTGTTTCACTCTTTTTGACATTTTCTTCGTCTGTTTCTGCCTTTATTTCTTCTGGTTTCCCAAGATTTTCGATCGCAATTGGCTCATCATCGAAAACGGTCATCCAGTTTCTACCGCTCTGACTTCTGATATAGATTCCACAGACTTGTTCAAAACGACAGGATTCTTCCACAAACGGTTCTTCTGGAACGGTAAAACGCCGGTCAAATCCACTGCCCTGTGTCTGCCCTTCTCCAATCAGGAGAATAATAGGATTGTTTTTTCTGCTCTCTTTTGGCTGTCGCACAATTCCGAATACTTCTGTTTTTCCATCCAGCATTCTTATATTTTGAATATGTATCTGGATGCGGCAAATGGCATTTCGCAGTTCTATTTTTGCAAACCCTGTATTCTGCATCTTCTTTCCATTTACATATTCATAAATATAAGCCACAAAACGATGATAATCTGCCATCCATCTCGTCCTCCACAGACCTCGATTTTCTGGTGTGATTATATGCTCGTTTTGTGGCTCATATGCAAGGCAGATATTTCTGCCCTCTGTATCACAGAACTGTAACCATTTTTTCCGGTTCTTTTATATTCTTGCTGTTCCTGTTTCTCTTGCAGCTTTTGCAACTGCCGCAGATACTGCTTCTTTTACTCTCGGATCAAATGGATCCGGAATAATGTAATCTGCCCTCAGTTCACTTTCATCGATCAGGTTCGCGATCGCATGTGCTGCCGCTGCGTTCATCGGATCATTAATATCTTTCGCACGTACATCCAGTGCACCGCGGAAGATTCCTGGGAATGCCAGTACGTTATTGATCTGATTCGGGAAGTCACTGCGTCCGGTACCGACTACGGCTGCTCCTGCCTTCATTGCCAGATCCGGCATGATTTCCGGAACCGGATTTGCCATAGGGAACAGGATCGGATCTTTTGCCATGGTCTTTACCATTTCTTCCGTTACGGTTCCCGGTGCGGATACTCCGATAAATACATCTGCACCTTTCAGTACGTCAGCGAGGCTTCCTGCCTGTCTTTCTCTGTTGGTGATCGCTGCCATCTTTGCTTTTTCTTCATTCAGACCTTCTCTGCCTTCATAGATGGCACCCTTGCGGTCGCACATGATAACATTCTTCAATCCAAGCTCGATCAGCAGTTTGATGATCGCACTTCCGGCTGCTCCTGCACCGGACATAACTACTTTGATATCTTCGATTTTTCTTCCGGTAAACTTCAGTGCATTCAGCAGTGCTGCTGCTGTTACAACGGCCGTTCCATGCTGGTCGTCATGAAATACCGGAATGTCGCAGCGTTCTTTTAGTTTTCTTTCAATTTCAAAGCATCTCGGTGCAGAAATATCTTCCAGATTGATGCCTCCGAAACTTCCGGCAAGAAGTGCCACAGTATTGACGATCTCGTCTACATCTTTGCTGCGAATGCAAAGCGGAAAAGCATCTACATCGCCAAATTCTTTAAACAAAGCACACTTTCCTTCCATAACCGGCATACCTGCCTCCGGTCCGATATCTCCAAGTCCGAGTACTGCTGTGCCGTCCGTTACGACAGCCACCAGGTTTCCTCTTCTTGTATACTTATAAGATAAATCAACGTCTTCTGCAATTTTCAGGCAAGGTTCCGCAACTCCCGGTGTATAGGCCACTGCCAGATCTTCCGGTGTCTCAATTTTTGCTCTGCTGATCACTTCGATTTTTCCATTCCATTTTTCATGCTGATTTAAAGCAAATTCTTTTTTATCCATTTTTATTTTCCTTTCTTTTCCGGATACAATTTGCATAGTAATCCTGTACTCTTATCATTACCAGATGACTGTCTGTTTACAACCATCTTTATCAAATCTGCATGAACACCTGACGTTTTCTTTTCTCACCCGTAACTGTTCTGTATCTTTACAGCTACTTTCACCCTTTAATAACCTGTTACGCGAAATCCTTTTTCACCTGGCTGCAGCGGCATACGCCTTGCTTCTATGTCTGTGATCCGTATGGATCTGGCTTCATAGAGGCGGGCAAGGAGGCGGTCTATATCAGAATCCCGTCCCTGTACTTCCATCTCGACCCTTCCGTCACAAAGGTTGCACACCCATCCGGTCAGCCCGAGATCATCGGCGGCATATTTCGCCTGATAACGAAATCCTACCATCTGCACATCTCCGGAAAAATAAAAATGTTTTCTTACTTTATCCCTCATAGGCTTTCTCCTTTGCCTCTGCCTGATTTTTCATTCTGTATAAAACAGTTATAATTTATGCCTTAATATTTTCCAGCACTTTTACCAGATAATCCCACATACGTGCGGTAGAAGAAATGGAAAGAACTTCTTCTGTTGTATGGATATCCTTCATGGTAGGTCCAAAGGAAACTGCATCCAGACCTTCGATCTTCTCATAGAAAAGACCACATTCCAGACCTGCATGGATCGCTTTTACTTCCGGTCCGTCTCCAAACAGCTCTTTGTAAGAATCTACCATAATGTCACGCAGTTTGGATTCTTTGCGGTACTCCCATGCCGGGTAGTCGCCCTCTGTCACACAGTCTCCGCCCAGGAATTCGCTGAGGTAGCAGACCTTTGCAGTCAGTGCATCTTTTGCACTGTCAATGCTGCTTCGCACACTGCTGACAATTTTGCATTCTTCTTCGTTCAGCATCAGAATACCAGGATTGATAGATGTCTCTACCAGTCCTTCGATGGAACCGCTCATTTTCTGGATGCCATATGGCATCTGTACCAGGAAGAAAATAATCTTTTCCTGACTTACCTGCTCCAGAGCTTTTTCGGTTGTCTCACCGATTTTTTTCACAGTCACGGTAATGCCTTCATCGGTTCCGGTATATTCCGTTCTCCAGTCATTCTGAAGTTTCTCTGCTGCAGCAAAAATTGCTTCTTCTGCTTCTTTGTCTGTAATAAAAACAGCTTTTGACAGTCTCGTGATCGCATTGTCTTTTGTACCGCCTTCCAGTGCTGTCAGGCAGAACGGAATATCCTGTTCCAATGTAAACAAAGCCTGTCCGATCAGTTTGTTGGAGTTTGCTCTGTTTTTATCAATCTCTGCTCCTGAATGTCCGCCGTTCAGTCCGGAAATAACCAGCTCGTATTTCTCTCCGCTTACTTCCTGATATCTGACCGGAATCGTTGTGATCGCAGAAAGTCCGCCTGCACAGCTTACCCACAGATAGCCTTCTTCTTCGGAATCCATGTTGATCAGGTATTTACCTTTCAGCTGTGAGCAGTCCAGAGCTTTTGCTCCGAGAAGTCCTACTTCCTCATCTGTTGTGATAACCACTTCCAGTGCCGGATGTTTCAATGTATCATCATCAAGGATTGCCAGTGCATATGCAACTGCAATTCCATCGTCTCCGCCAAGTGTTGTTCCGTTCGCAGTAACATAATCGCCTTCGATCATCAGATCCAGGCCATCTTTTTCAAAGTCGTGTGTGGAATCTGCTGTTTTTTCGCAGACCATATCGCAGTGTCCCTGCAAAATAACGACTGGTGCATCTTCGTATCCTGCAGATGCTGCTTTGCGGATCACAACATTGTTGCTGTCATCCTGACTGCACTCCAGGTTACGTTCTTTTGCAAACTGTACCAGATAATCACTGATCTGTTTTGTATGATAGGAACCATGTGGAATTTTACAAAGCTCCTCAAAATAATAAAATACTTTTTCCGGTTTTAAACCACTTAAAACACCCATTTTCATTTCCTCCAGACATTTTTATTGTCGTCCGAATCCAGACAGCACTTCCATTGTATAATTAAATATTTTCTGATACGTTTCCGCATCAAAGTGTACGCCGTCCTGTGTGGAATATCCACTCTCCAGCAGATAGGAATTTGTCTCTATCCAACCAGTCTCTGACGGAAGATTATTATAAAGAATATTGTTAAAATTCGCAATATCCTCATTGGAAATATACGGATGGTTTTCTACCGGATTTACCGACATATAGTAGACTTCGGCTCCTTTTTCCATCCACTGAGGAATTTTTTCTTTCAGAAGATCAATATATCCCCATGCATTTCCAAGATCGTTGACTCCCATATTGATAATGATCACAGATCCCTGCGTCACTGACTCATCAATCTCTCCAACGGCAGTATCCTGAAACCAGGATAATCCCGCTGAAACCTGACCGATCCACACGCAGCCGGAATCTCCGACCGTTTCATGCATGCCGACCGTCCTAGAATCTCCGACAAAAATATACTGCGTCACATCAAACGATGTCTCGCTGCTCTGCTCTTCTGTTTGTTGTTTTGTCTCTGCCTCCTGCGTCTGTTCTGTTTCCACTTGCTGCGTCTCTGCCTGTTCTTCTTTTTCCGACATTATTTGTGTTGCTTTGCTTACTGCAACAGCATTGGTACGGATACAGCTGAAATTGTATTCTTCCAGACAATCCCACGCCATATCCAGCAGCACTTCTCTTGTCGGTGTACCAAGCGGTGCCTTCGCCCCGGCTGTAAATGCCGGAATAAAAAGGCAGCACAGAAGCAGAATCCATCTGCTAAACTTTCTTTTCTTCATGATCACATCATTCCAGTTCAAATGCTCCTGTATAAAGCTGATAATATTTGCCTTTTTCGGCGATCAGCTTATCGTGAGATCCTCTCTCAATAATACGTCCCTGCTCCAGCACCATTATAACATCAGAATTTCGTACTGTCGACAGTCTGTGTGCAATAACAAATACGGTACGTCCTTTCATCAGAGCATCCATACCTCTCTGTACGATTGCCTCTGTTCTGGTATCAATCGAAGACGTAGCCTCATCCAGGATCATAACAGGCGGATCAGCTACCGCTGCTCTTGCGATTGCGATCAGCTGACGCTGTCCCTGTGAAAGGCTTCCGCCATTTCCTGTGATCACCGTATCGTAACCATTCGGAAGCAGTCGGATAAAGTCATCCGCATTTGCAAGTTTTGCTGCTGCATAGACTTCCTCATCCGTTGCATCCAGTTTTCCGTAACGGATGTTTTCCATGATCGTTCCGGTAAACAGGTTTGTTTCCTGCAGAACCACACCAAGAGAACGTCTCAGGTCTGCCTTTTTGATCTTGTTGATATTGATGTCATCGTAACGGATCTTTCCGTCAGCCAGATCATAGAAACGGTTGATCAGGTTTGTGATCGTTGTTTTTCCGGCTCCGGTAGAACCTACAAACGCCACTTTCTGTCCCGGTTCTGCATACAGACTGATATTGTGGAGCACGATCTTTTCTTCATTATAACCAAAATCTACATCATAGAACCGCACTTCGCCACGCATTTTTGTGTAAGTCAGCGTTCCATCGCCATGCGGATGTTTCCATGCCCACAGTCCGGTTCTTTCTTTTGATTCCGTCAGCTCACCGTTCTCATCATATTTTGCATTGACCAGTGTAACGTATCCTTCGTCAACTTCCGGCTCTTCATCCATCAGTTTAAAAATACGTTCTGCTCCGGCAAGTGCCATGACAACCATATTCAGCTGATTTGAAATCTGACTGATCGGATTCATAAAGCTTCGGCTGAGCTGCAGGAAAGATGCGATCGTTCCGATCGTCATACCGCCCACGCCGCCGAGTGCCATGGTGCCGCCAATGGTTGCCAGAAGCACATACTGCAGGTTTCCGAGATTCCCCATGATCGGCATCAAGATATTGGCAAAGCTGTTGGCTGCCGATGCATCTCTGCACAGTTCTTCGTTTTTCTGATCAAATACTTCTTTTGCTTTCTCTTCGTGACAGAATACTTTGATAACTTTCTGTCCGTTGATCATCTCTTCGATATAACCATTTACATCACCAAGAGCTTTCTGCTGACGTATAAAATAATAACCACTCTTTCCGGCAACACGTCCTGTCACCTGAAGCATGATAAATACAAAGCAGAGTACAAAAATGGTAAGCTGCCAGCTTGTAAAAAGCATGGCAAAAAACACTGAAATGATCGTGATCAGAGAGGAGAACATCTGCGGAATACTTTGTGCAAGCATCTGACGCAGCGTGTCCGTATCGTTCGTATAATGGCTCATAATATCGCCATGTGTATGCGTATCAAAATAACGGATCGGCAGTGTCTGCATATGTTCGAACATCTCGTCTCGAATACGTTTTAACGTTCCCTGTGCGATACTTACCATCGTTCTGTTGTAAAACAGGCAGGCAAGGATTCCCACTGCGTAAATACATCCCATGATCAAAATGGAACGGAACAGCGGTGCAAAGTCCGGTGTGGCTGCCTGAAGCAGCGGTGTGATATAACTGTCGATCAGTGTCTGCAGATACAGTGAGCAGAACACCATGGCAAGTGCATTGACCACGATACAGATCAGGACAGCAGCAAAACGCAGTTTATAATGTCCGATATAAGACATCAGTCTTTTTACCACATCTTTATTTACTTTTGCCATTCCTTCCGGTCCTTTTTTGTTATTCGGCTGTCTCATCTTCGCTTCCTCCTTTCACCTGAGAATAGTAAACCTCCTGATAGATCTCATTGGATGCAAGCAGCTCTTCATGCGTGCCAACCGCAGAAATATGGCCTTTATCCATAACAATGATCTTGTCCGCATCCTGTACCGATGAAATACGCTGTGCGATGATAAATTTCGTTGTATCCGGGATTTCCTCACGGAATGCCTTTCGGATCAACGCATCTGTTTTCGTATCTACCGCACTGGTAGAGTCATCCAGAATCAGGATTTTCGGTTTTTTCAGAAGTGCTCTTGCAATACAGATTCTCTGTTTCTGACCGCCGGATACATTGCTTCCGCCCTGCTCAATGTAAGTATCGTATTTATCCGGAAATGTCTGGATAAAATCGTCAGCCTGGGCGAGCTGACAGACATGAATCAGCTGTTCATCTGTCGCATTTTCATTTCCCCAGCGTAAGTTTTCTTTGATCGTTCCGGAGAACAGCACATTTTTCTGAAGAACCATCGCTACCTGATCACGCAGAGCTTCCAGATCATATTTTCTTGTATCCAGACCGCCTACTTTCAGGCTTCCTTCGGTGACATCATAAAGTCTCGGGATCAGCTGAACCAGCGTTGTCTTTGCAGAACCGGTTCCTCCGATGATACCAACCGTCTCACCGGATCTGATATTTAAATTAATATCAGAAAGACAGATCTTATCCTTTTTCCCTGTGTAGCTGAAGCTTACATGATCAAATACAACGGAACCGTCTTTTACTTCTGTTACCGGAGATTCTCCATTTGTAAGGTCGCTTTTCTCATCAAGAATCTCTACAATACGCTCTGCAGATGCTCTGGAAATAATGATCATAACAAATACCATCGACAGCATCATAAGACTCATCAGAATCTGCATCGCATAAGCAACGAGACTCATCAGCTGACCGGTCGACATACCATTTACCGGATCATTTCCGGTTGTAACGATCAGTTTTGCACCAAACCAGGAAATCAGAATCATACATGCATACATGCAGAACTGCATCAGCGGCATATTGAATGCGATCAGTTTTTCTGCAAATGTAAAATCGTTATAAATCGATGTGGAAATTTTTTCAAATTTCTCAATCTCATGATCCTCACGGACATAAGATTTCACAACACGGATTCCGTGAAGATTTTCCTGTACAACATTGTTCAGTTTATCGTAAGTTTTGAAAACTTTTTCAAATACTGGATGTGCATGTGTCATGATCAAATACAGTCCGATACCAAGGATCGGAGCTGCTGCCAGGAAAATCACTGCCATCTCGGAATTTACCTGAAATGCCATAAACATAGAAAAAATCAGCATGATCGGTGCACGAACCGCCATACGAATGATCATCTGATATGCATTCTGCACGTTGGTAACGTCCGTTGTCAGACGCGTTACGATACTTGCCGTTGAAAATTTATCAATATTGGAAAAAGAAAAATTCTGTACATTGTAATACATATCCTTTCTCAGGTTCTTTGCAAATCCGGCAGATGCCCGTGCGGCAAATTTACCGGAAAGCACACCGAACATCAGTGAGATCATCGCTGTGACAGCAAGCAGAATACCCATCTTCCAGATATATCCCAGGTTCTGTGCCTGAATACCGTAGTCGATCAGTCTTGCCATCAACATCGGAATGATCACTTCCATGATTACTTCAAGCGTGACCATCGCCGGAGATAAAAGGGAATCCTTCTTGTACTCACGGATGCTCTTCATCAGTTTCTTAATCATGATTGATTAGCCTCCTTATTATCTTTTTTTGCATAACATTTGTTTTTCATCGAACATTTTAAATCTTCTGTGAGGTTCTCACGAATCTTCTTTGTCAGCTGAAACAGACAGTCAATATCGTCCGCTGTCATATCCTTTACCAGCAAACGCTCCATTCTCTGGATATGCTGTATTACAAGCTGACTGGCTTCATCGCCTTTTTCTGTCAGGACAATTTTCTTCAGTCTCGCATCCCCGGGATAAGACTGCATCTCAATATAGTCATTCTGCTCCATCTTCTGCAAAATACCGGCAACAGTAGAGCGTGTAAGGCAGAAACGCTTCACGATATCCCGCGGAAAAATGTCCTTTTGAGGATTTTCTTTAATATACTTTATAATCCCGCCCTGAACATACTGGAGATCATAAATTCCACTTTTTTTCTTATCATACTCAATTTTTCGATATAAAAGATTGGATAATGACAAGATTTCTCTGCCCACTTCACGTTTTTCTCCAAAATCCATTTTCGCTTCACCTCCCGTCCGATTGTTCGTCGTCGAACAATTATAAGGCGAATAAAATTTTTTGTCAATCATTATATCGCACCAATTTTTTCATCTGAAATCAAATATTTTGGGAAGCATACTTTACATCTTTGCCGCAAAATATTTTTGAATACCATGACAGATTGATTCTGCTGCCTTCTGCTGATAGGTATCTGTAATTAAAAGTGCTGCCTCCCTCTCATTCGACAGAAAACCACATTCCACGATCACCGCAGGAGCTTCACTCCTCTTCAATATGTAATACGTGTCATTCGCTTTAATCTCACGCGGCCTTTCGATCTGTAGCTCTTTATTCATAATATTCTGAATACATCCGGCGATCTCCTTGCCCTCTGCCGAAGTCGTATAATAAAAAACCTGAGGTCCCGATACATACTCCTCCGTATAACTGTTCTGATGAACACTGACCGCCATCGCCGGTTTTGTCTCCCTGATCTTTGCACACCGGTTTCTCATATCCGTGCTCTTTTTATTTCCCTGCTCCGGTCCCTTTACACTTTCGTCCGCCTCCCGCGTCATCACAACCTCAAATCCCGCCTTCTCCAGACAAACTTTTAGCTTCTTTGCAATCGCCAGATTGATATCCTTTTCCTTCGCCTGATTGATTCCAATCTTCCCCGGATCATCACCACCATGCCCCGCATCAATCAAAATAACCTTCTTCTCCACACTGCCGGAAGCCGGAAGTACATTTTTTACTCCGCCCGTAAAAAGCAGAATTGTACACGCCAGCACCAGAATTCCCATCCATACTTCCGCAGGGATATTTTTCAGCCGCAGATCATACATCAAAACCGTCACCCATTTTTGGACTCTTGTGACAGTTTATTCAGAAAGAAACCCATTTAAGAACCGGTTCAGGGCAAATCATGGTTACCTGGCACTGATAGAAGCGAGCGTCTTCTCCGACTAAAACAAAAAATCTCTGCAAGAGTTCCTGTCATAAGTCGCTCTTGCAGAGGGAGAATGAATCCTACTATTGATACAAGTTTATTACTCTTTGTCTGTAGAGGTGTGAGTCATCTCACATCTGATACAGTTCCTTTCATTTCCAGCACACGTAAAATAAATTCCACTCTGCCGGCTTTCTTTTGCTCTTCCCTTCCAAGCTCAATTCCTTTCGCAATGCCCATCTTTTCCAGTCTCTCTGCTACATCACACATACTATGCACCTCTTTCTTTTTCTTGAACATTTCTTTGATTTAATATTTTTTTCGCTGTTCCAGTGTCTGTCCGTTCCAAAATACAATACGATTGTTACCACCGGAAGAATCTTTTTCCTTTCTTCCAGCAACTGGCTGCGGTACGCTGTCCCATCATATCCTATCACGTGAAACGGCATATTTTTCTCCACAACGCTCTGATTCTCAATACCGCAAATCGCAAGCTCTACTTCTTTTTCTGAGTCTGCACTTAATTTTTCAAGTACTTCTTAAACCTCTTCTATAGATAAACGTTTTTCCGGATCTTTCTCTAACATTCCTGTAAGCATTTCCTGTAATTCTATATTTAGAGCATTCGAAACTTGAACTGGTTGTTCCTCTAATACCGCTTCAAAAATGTATTTATATTCATCTGTATTAAAATGTCGTTGTAATTGCGTCCCAACCGGTCTATACTCTTTACGATCAGCAGATCTCCTTCTTTTAATTTTCTGATCAGCTTACAATATTCCGGACGTTCAAAGTCTTTCTCGGACTGATAATCACAGTAAATATTTTTTGTGAAATACCATATGGTTTTAATGCCATGATCTGCCTGTCTATGTGCTGCTCTTTTGTTGAAACTCTGATATATGCATATTGTTCCATCTTCATCCTCCTGTGCTATGATTTTTCTCTTCAATAAATACAGGAGCTGTTGCAAAGATGAGATGACCCTCCGCTTCATAAACATTGCAACCAAATTTATATCAATATCAACCAATTTATTTTATACAATATGTAACTATATATTTCGTTTTTAAATTTTCTATAAACTTTACAAAATCTCTTGTCAAATATTTCAATCAATGCTACTATATCTTCAAAGCATATTTCTCTTTACGGTATTTCTACCATCTGTTTTTTCTAATCTCATTTCAGAAATCCATGCTTTTATCCCATCAAAAAATAAAAAGCAGGAGTTCTGAATAAAAACAGAAGTAAGCATTTCAGCTCCTGCAATACAGGAGGTAATGCCTATGGCAAGAAAAAAGACTGCTGCTGCAAAGAAAAATCAGGCAAAAAAATTACATTTGTCTGCAAACCGCAAGTATAAAGACACGGTATTTCGTATGCTATTTGCAGATAAATCCAATCTTTTGTCACTCTATAATGCAATGAGCGGAAGCGATTATCACGATCCTTCCAAACTGCAGATTATTACACTGGAAAATGCGATTTATATAGGTATGAAAAACGATCTGGCATTTGTTATTGGCACAAATCTGTTTTTATACGAACATCAGTCAACCTATAATCCAAATATGCCGCTTCGCAACTTGTTCTATATTTCCAGCGAATATCAGAAAATGGTGGATTCAAACAAACTCTACTCTTCGACACTGTTAGAGATTCCTGCACCGCATTTTGTTGTTTTCTATAATGGAACTACAAAACAGGAAGACAGCTGGTACAACTACCTGTCAGACTCCTATCATAATTTTTCCGGTATTCCCGATCTGGAACTGAAAGTAGTGACCTTAAATATTAATAAAGGGCATAATAAAGAATTGATGGAACAGTGTCAGACCTTAAACGAATATGCTCAATATGTAGAAAAAGTGCGTACTTATGCAAAGGAAAATAATTTAGATAATGCTGTGGAACGTGCAGTAAATGAATGTATCCATGATGGAATTCTTGCAGATTTTCTCACACAAAACAAATCGGAGGTAATTGCTATGAGTATTTTTGAATATGACGAAAAAGCAGTTCGACAAGTATACTATGAGGATGGCCTTGAAGCCGGACTTAAAGCCGGACGCAAAGATGGTATCAAAACCGGCATTTTAAATATGCTGAGAGCAAAAAAATATTCTCTGGAAGAAATCTCTGAAGTTTTTCAGGTTCCGGTAGAGGAGATTGAGCAAATAAAAAACCAGCAAATATAATTTCCCTATTGACAAATCCCCACCCCGGTTTTATACTCAGAAACAACAAAATATTTATCACTTTAAACCGATGAACAAGAGAAGTAAGCAGGAAGTTTTATTCCCAGAGAGCTGCAGGTGGTGCGATTGCAGTAATAAAGATTTTGCTGAATGGACTTGTGAGGGCAGTCTGAAACTGTATATTTTCTTTATTAAGATATAAGGATATAAGGAGTAGGAACTGACGGTGGCTCGATCCGTTATCAGCAGAGTATGTATGAATGTACATAACAGAGTGGCTGCAATGCAGCAATTTGGGTGGTACCGCAGAAGTAATTTATAGCTTTTGTCCCTTTAGAGGGGACAGAAGCTTTTTTTATTATGTCAGGGTCATAAGTCTGAAACCACGATATGCAAATATTGGAGCAAATTGTGAGAGTACGAAATACGAATCAATTCGTATGGCATTTTTATATATTTATAAAAGGAAAGGAGTATCGCATGTATCCAGATTGTGATGAGATTTTAAAACTTGCAAATGATTACGATATTATTCCGGTCTGCCGTGAAATTTATGCAGATGTTATCACACCGATCACGCTTCTTAGAAAGCTGTCCGGCATCAGCAGCAGATATTACCTGCTGGAAAGTATTGAGGGCGGTGAAAAATGGGGCCGCTATTCTTTTCTCGGATACAATCCGGTGATGCGTGTTTCCTGCAAAGAGAGCGTTGTAACCATCGAAAAGGGCGATGAGGTTACCACAAAGCAGACAGACAAACCGCTCGATGTTCTGCGTGAGATCATGAAGGATTACAAATCTCCACGTCTTGCAGGACTCCCTCCTTTTGCCGGAGGATTTGTCGGATATTTCGCATATGCCATGATCGGATATGCGGAACCGACACTGAACATCAAAAAGGGCATGTTCAATGATTATGATATGATGCTGTTTGATAAGGTCATTGCCTACGATCATCTGACTCAGAAGATCAGCGTCATTGTAAATATGAAAACCGACCGTGTGATGGAGAATTACGGAAAAGCTGCTGCCGATATCCAAAATATCATCAATATTATCCGCACTGCCCCGGCTCCGGAAATCCCGGTTTCTTCTTCAAAAGTGAATTTTACCTGCAATGTCACTCAGGAAGAATACTGTAAGCTGGTTGAAAAAACAAAAGAATACATCATCGATGGTGATATTTTCCAGGCAGTTATTTCAAGACAGTTCTCCACTCCTTACGAGGGCAGCCTGATCAACCCGTACCGTGTACTGCGTACCACAAATCCTTCTCCGTACATGGTGTACCTGAGCATTGACGGTGAAGAGATCATGAGTACTTCCCCGGAAACGCTGGTCCGTCTGGAAAATGGCCGCCTGACTACATTCCCGGTAGCCGGTTCCAGACCGAGAGGCACAACACCGGAGGAGGACAAGGTTCTGGAAAAGGATCTGCTTTCCGACGAAAAAGAACTTTCCGAACACAATATGCTCGTCGATCTCGGCAGAAATGACCTCGGTAAAATTTCGAATTTTGATTCGGTTGAGGTTACAAAATACATGATGATCCACCGCTATTCCAAGATCATGCACATCTGTTCACAGGTTGAGAGCAATATCCGCAGCGACTGCGACGGCTTAAGTGCGATTGAAAGTGTCCTGCCGGCCGGAACGCTTTCCGGTGCACCAAAGATCCGTGCATGTGAGATCATCGAAGAACTGGAAAGTGAACAGCGTGGGATTTACGGCGGTGCACTCGGTTATCTTGATTTTACCGGAAACTTGGATACTTGTATCGCGATCCGCATGGCAGTCAAAAAAGATGGTCATGTGTATGTTCAGGCGGGAGGCGGTATTGTCGCTGACAGTATTCCGGAAAATGAATATATGGAATCCTACAACAAAGCACTCGCTGTTATGAATGCCGTGAAAAATGCAAAGGAGGTGCTGGAATAATGATTCTCTTAATTGATAATTATGATAGTTTTTCTTATAATCTTGTTCAAATGGCAGGAAGTATCAACCCGGATATCAAAGTCATCCGAAATGATGCCATGACCGTAGAAGAAATCCGTGCCCTCGCACCTTCTCACATCATTCTGTCCCCGGGACCTGGTTATCCGAAAGATGCCGGTGTCTGCGAAGAGGTTGTGCGGCATCTTCAGGGAGAAATCCCGATCCTCGGCGTGTGTCTCGGACATCAGGGCATCTGCGAAGTATACGGCTGCACCATTTCTCATGCAAAACAGCTGATGCACGGAAAAAAGAGCCGCATCCACATCGATAACAACAGTCCGATCTTCAAAGGACTGGACGAAGAAATGGATGCCGCCAGATATCATTCACTGGTTGCTGTCCGTGAAACCGTTCCGGATGTTCTTCAGGTGATCGGTGAAGATAAAAATGGCGAAGTGATGGCAGTACAGCATAAAACGTACCCGGTATATGGTCTGCAGTTCCATCCGGAATCCATTCTCACACCGCAGGGACGCATCATTCTTGAAAATTTTTTAGATTTATAAAAACAGGAGGAAATTTACCATGATAAAAGATGCTATTTACAAACTGATCAATCACAAAGATCTTACATATGAAGAATCACTCGCTGTTATGGGCGAAATGATGGACGGCACCGCAACTCAGGCTCAGATGGGTGGATTTCTGACTGCACTGCGTATGCAGGGGGAAACCATTGACGAGATCACTGCTTTTGCCACGGTTATGCGTGAAAAAGGTGTCAAACTTCACCCGGAACGTGATGTCATGGAAATTGTCGGAACCGGCGGAGATGAAGTCGGAACTTTCAACATTTCCACAACTTCTGCTTTCGTTGTTGCCGCTGCCGGAATTCCGGTTGCAAAGCACGGAAACCGCAGTATTTCCAGCCGAAGCGGAGCTGCCGATGTACTTGAAAACCTTGGTGCAAAAATGGATCTGACAGCCGAGCAGAACGAAACCGTTTTAAAGAAAACCGATATGTGCTTTATGTTCGCTCCGGTTTATCATTCTTCCATGCGTTACGCTGCTCCTGTCCGCAAAGAACTTGGCGTTCGTACCGTATTTAATATCTTAGGTCCTCTGTCCAATCCGGCGGCCGCCAAAATGCAGCTTCTCGGTGTTTACGACAAAGATCTTGCACCGGCTCTGGCTCAGGTTCTTTCCAATCTTGGTGTTACTCGCGGCGTGGCTGTCTGCGGCGATGACGGACTGGATGAGATTACCCTGACCGGTAAAACTTACGTCAATGAAATCCGAAATGGTGAAATCATTTCTTATACGATTACCCCGGAACAGTTCGGTTTAAAGAGCTGCGAGCTTTCCGAACTGATCGGTGGCACACCAAAAGAAAACGCTGAAATTACCCGCCGTATTCTGACCGGTGAGGAAACTGGACCAAAGCGTGACGTCATCCTGATGAATGCCGGCATGAGCCTCTATCTTGGCATCGACGGCATCACCCTTGCAGAAGGTATTGAAAAAGCAAAAGAAATGATCGACAGCGGAAAAGCTTACGCAAAACTTCAGGAATTTGTCAAAGCTACACAGGAGGCTTAATTTATGATTTTGGAACAGATTGCGGCAGCTACCAGACTTCGCCTGATCGAGGAAAAGAAGCTGGTTTTCCCGGAAGAAATGAAAGAAAAAGCTCTCGCCCTTGCAGCAGATGAGACTTTTCCATTTGAAAAAATGTTGAAAGAACCTGGTATTCATTATATTTGTGAAGTCAAAAAAGCTTCTCCATCCAAAGGTCTGATTGCAGAAGATTTTCCATATCTGCAGATTGCAAAAGAATACGAAGCAGCCGGTGCAGATGCCATCTCCTGCCTGACAGAGCCGAAATATTTTCTCGGAAAGAAAGAATATTTAAAAGCGATCACAGATGAAGTTTCCATCCCGGTTCTGCGAAAAGATTTTACCGTAGACGAATATCAGATTTACGAAGCGAAAACACTCGGTGCAGGCGTTGTTCTTCTGATCTGTGCACTGCTTGATACCGAAACGATCCGCTCTTATATTGAAATCTGCGACCGACTCGGTTTGTCCGCACTGGTCGAAGTTCACGATGAAAACGAAATGGATTCTGCGATCAAAGCCGGTGCCAGAGTGATCGGTGTAAACAACCGAAACTTAAAAGATTTCACGGTAGATATCTCCAACAGCACCCGCCTGAGAAGTCTTGCTCCGGAAAATGCACTTTTCGTGGCAGAAAGCGGGATCAAAACAGCGAAAGATATTCAGGTATTAAAAGATGCCAGTGTAAATGGTGTGCTGATCGGTGAAACACTGATGCGAAGTCCCGACAAAGCTGCCATGCTTGCAGCCCTTAATGGAGGAGCCTTATGACAAAGATCAAAATCTGCGGTCTGAAACGCACAGAAGATATTTCTTATGTCAATGAACTGCTTCCCGATTTTGCCGGGTTTGTTTTCGCAAAAAGCAGCCGACAGGTCGATGCAAAAAAAGCAGCAGAATTAAAAAAACAGCTTTCGCCAAAGATCAAAGCAGTCGGTGTTTTCGTCAATGCCGAACCGGAATTTATCGCCAAATTATATCAAAAACAAATCATTGATCTTGCACAGCTGCACGGCGATGAAATCGCAGATTACATTCATAGATTAAAAAATTTATGCCCTTCCCTCCCGCTGATCAAAGCCGTTCGCGTACAAAGCACGAAGCAGATCCTGGAGGCAGAAAAGCTTCCATGCGATTATCTGCTGCTCGATACCTGGCAGAAGGATTCTTACGGCGGAAGCGGCAAAACATTTGACCGTTCCCTGATCCCACCGCTTGCGAAACCATGGTTTTTAGCCGGCGGACTGAATACAGAAAACATTGCAGAAAGTATTGCTCAGTGTCATCCGTGGGCGGTCGATGTGAGCAGTGCCGTTGAGACAAACAGTATAAAAGACAAAGAAAAAATCAAAACATTCATTGATCATGTACGAAGATAAAACATTGTATTATATATAGAAAGGATTCACTTATGAGCAAAGGAAGATTTGGAGAATACGGCGGACAGTACATCCCAGAAACACTGATGCCCGCTGTTCAGGAAGTAGAAGAAGCTTACAACAAATACAGCAAAGATCCGGAATTTATCGCAGAGCTGGATGACCTGCTGAAAAATTATGCGGGAAGACCTTCTCTGCTCTATGAAGCAAAAAAAATGACCGAGGATCTCGGCGGTGCAAAAATTTATCTGAAACGTGAAGATTTAAACCACACAGGAGCACACAAGATCAACAACGTACTCGGTCAGGTTCTTCTGGCAAAAAAAATGGGCAAAACCCGTGTCATCGCAGAAACCGGCGCCGGACAGCACGGTGTTGCAACTGCTACCGCTGCTGCTCTGATGGGACTGGAATGTGAGATCTTCATGGGCAAAGAAGATACCGACCGTCAGGCACTGAATGTATTTCGTATGGAACTGCTCGGTGCAAAAGTACACGCTGTCACAAGCGGCACAATGACTTTAAAAGATGCCGTAAATGAAACAATGCGTGAATGGAGCAAACGTATGGATGACACGCTTTATGTACTTGGTTCTGTCATGGGACCTCATCCATTCCCGACAATTGTCCGTGATTTCCAGAAAATTATCGGAGAAGAAATCAAAGAACAGCTGATAGAAAAAGAAGGCCGGCTTCCGGATGCCGTGATTGCCTGCGTCGGAGGCGGAAGCAATGCCATCGGTACTTTCTATGAATTCATACCTGATAAAGAAGTCGTCCTGATCGGCTGCGAAGCAGCCGGACTTGGCATTGATACCCCGAAACATGCCGCCACGATCGCCAAAGGAAGCACCGGTATTTTCCATGGCATGAAATCTTTGTTCTGCCAGGACGAATACGGTCAGATCGCACCGGTTTATTCTATTTCTGCCGGACTTGACTACCCTGGAATCGGCCCGGAACATGCGATGCTTGCAAAAGAAGGCCGTGCACAGTACGTTTCCATCACCGATGAAGAAGCTGTTAATGCATTTGAATATCTTTCCCGCACCGAGGGAATCATTCCGGCGATCGAGAGTTCTCACGCCGTTGCCTACGCAATGAAACTGGCACCGACTATGGATAAAGATAAGATCATCGTAATTACTATTTCAGGACGCGGCGACAAAGACGTGGCTGCCATTGCACGATACAGAGGAGTGGATATCTATGAGTAATATATATAAGGCATTCGAAAATAAAAAAGCATTTATCCCTTTTGTAACAGGTGGGGATCCAGACCTTGAAACCACAAAAAATCTGCTGATCGCCATGGAAAAAGCCGGTGCCGACCTGATCGAGATCGGTATCCCGTTTTCCGATCCGATCGCCGAAGGCCCGGTCATCCAGGAAGCAAGCCAGAGAGCACTCGCTGCAGGATGCACCACCGATAAATTGTTTGATATGGTAAAAGAAGCCCGCCAGAGAGTAAAAATTCCGATGGTGTTTATGACCTACATCAACCCGGTCTATACCTACGGAAAAGAACGCTTCATGAAACGCTGCGTAGAATGCGGCATTGATGGAATCATCGTTCCGGATCTTCCTTATGAAGAAAAAGAGGAGCTTTCCGGTGTCTGCGAATCATACGGCATCGACCTGATCTCCCTGATCGCACCGACCTCCCACGAACGCATCCGTATGATTGCAAAAGAAGCGAAAGGATTTGTCTACTGTGTATCTTCACTTGGTGTAACCGGCGTTCGAAGTGAGATTAAAACGGATGTTGCAAAAATGGTAGAAATGGTGAAAGAAGTAAATGATATCCCGGCTGCCATCGGATTCGGTATCTCCACCCCGGAACAGGCAAAAAAAATGGCATCCGTATCAGACGGAGCCATCGTAGGATCTGCGATTGTAAAAATTGTGGCGAAGTACGGAAAAGAATGTATTCCGGAAGTCGAAAAATATGTGAAAGAGATGAAAGCGGTGGTGGAGATTTGAATGTGCAAATGAACGAATTCCCCGAAGGGCACGTAAAAGTGCCTTCTTGGGAATTGTTCATTTGCACATCTCAAAAAGCCCGCTCAATGGCTTTGCAAACTCCCCGCTTTTTTCGATATCCAGCGTACAGATCACTTTGTCGCACTTCTTGATCCATTCTTTTGCTTTCTGTATTTCTTTTTCTTCAATCCTGCCAAATGGTTTCACGGAGATCACTTCTGTCGCCAGTGCTTTTGCCGCGGGATAATCTAGATCGTTTTCCCACAGAATCCCCGTCACAAACGGCACTCGCTCTCTCTGTAATTTTCGAAAGACTGCTGTACCGGTTCCGTTTCCTGCGATCACAAAAACTTTCGGCTCTCCTTCTGTTTTCGGAAGTTCGAGATCTCCGGTGCGTTCATCATAAGAACCTGTTGTCATCTGATAAAGCTGTGGGATGTAGCCCTGCGTAAAAATTTCTTCCGGTGTTCCAAATCGATCTACTTTGTCTCCTCTGACACAGGCTATTTTATCGGAAATACGTCCTGCCAGGTCCAGTTCATGCAAGGACATGATTACGGAAAGATTTCGTTCCCTGGACATATTCTGGATGATGGATAAAAATTCCAGTTTATAGCGGATATCCAGAAAAGAGGTCGGCTCATCCAGAATGATGATATCCGGCTGTTGGCAGATTGCTCTCGCCAGCATTACCCGCTGTTTCTGGCCGTCACTCGTTTTTGAAAAATCACGGTCAGCAAGCTCGTGGATGTGCACCAGTTCCATTGCCTCATCTACCAGTTTCCAGTCTTCTTTTGAGAGTACGCCGAACTTCCCGGTATATGGATAACGTCCGGTTGCAACCACTTCTTTGCAGGTCATCATTTCCGGTCTTACCCGTTCTGTCAGCACAACCGAAAGTTTTCTGGAAAGCTCTTTTCCGCTGATTTGTTCCGTCTCTTTTCCATCCAGCACAACGACTCCGCCAAGCGGTTTCAGCTGTTTTATGATGCTTCTCAGGATCGTCGTTTTTCCCGCTCCGTTCGGTCCGATCAACGTCAGGATTTCTCCCTTTTTCAGACTGATCTTGATATTTTTTATGAGTGGAACGCCGTGATAGCCGACGGTCAGACCTTCCGTATAAAAATAATATTCTTCCATATGCTATTCCGCCTTTTCTAAGTCAAAAATTCAAAAATATTTCTGACATTCTTGCTGCAAGATATACCTTATGCATTGCATGAATTGTTCCATGATTCCTGATTTCACACTTTTTCTTTTTTCCTGTGAATCATAATATAGATTACCACCGGTGCCCCAAATACCGCTGTGATCGTACTGATGGAAAGTTCTGTCGGAGCAAACATAATTCTTGCCAAGAGGTCACAGAGCAGGCAGAACACAGATCCGCCAAGAAAACATGCGGGTATCATGATGATCGGTTTTGCGGTGCCGAATAAATTTTTAACCAGATGCGGAACAGCAATTCCAACAAAGGATACCGGTCCTGCAAAGGCTGTCACACAGGCTGACAGAATACTGGATAACAGCACGAGCAGCATGCGAAACAGCTGTACATTCAGTCCCATATTCTGGGCATAAGATTCTCCCATCTGATAGGCACTGATCGGTTTTGACATCAGAAAAACGCAGATCGAAGTGATCCCGACAACGATCGCCATGATCACTACATTATCCCAGGTAATCCCGGAAAAACTTCCTTTTGACCAGTTATGCAGATTGACAATATCGGCATCGTCCGCAAATGTTACCACAAAATCGGTAATCGCAGAACAGATATATCCGATCATAACGCCGCTGACGATCAGCATCGACATCTGATCGGTCACTTTCGACATCAGGATCACAAATCCCATACAGATCATGGAACCAACAAAAGCTGCCATGATCATCACCCAGGAACTTAAATGCAGGGCATTTCCAAGGGAAGCTACCATGACAAGTGCCACGACCAGTTTTGCTCCGGAGGAAATTCCCAGTGTAAACGGTCCGGCGATCGGATTATGAAAAAAAGTCTGCAAAAGATATCCGGACAATGCAAGCCCGCCGCCCAGGATTGCCGCTGCCATTGCTCTCGGAAAACGGATTCCCATCACAATATCCGTAAAGGTTTCATCCGCTCCATTTCCACACAGCATTTTCGGTATTTCCGATACAGGTATATTTACGGTTCCGATACATATATTCAAAACCAAAAATAAGAATAACAACGCTGCAAGAATCACAAATGCAGCACCATATCTGCTTTTTTTCATCGTATCACTCCACCTTATACAGATAAGTCAGGTCTGCATCGTCTCCGGTCAGCATTTTTCGAATATCGGATGTGATTGTCCCAAGTTCCATTGTTGACTGATAGAGATTCTTGGTCGTGCAGTATACATGTCCTTCTTTCACCGCTTTGAATTTCTCAAGCAGCGGGCTTTTTGCCAGAAGATCCTGCATAGAAGACAATTCTCCTTCTATTGTACTATTATAAATAATATAGTCTGCATCTTTTGCTCCGGCATAAAATTCTTCCATCTGAAGGGAAACTGTAGATGTCGCTTCCGCCTCGTCACCTAGATCATCAAAAATATAGCTTCCGCCGGCAAGTTCAATCATTTTCGGCAGATAATCCGCACTTTTTCGCACATTTGCTTCCCCATTTGTCGTGATATAGAAAAATGCCACCGTTTTTCCGGTTGCATCCTGATCACTCACCTGTTCAAACGCTTTCGCTTCTGCATCAAACGCCTGCTCTGCCTGATCTTCATGCCCGGTCAGCAGCCCGTAAAGTTTGACCCATTCCGTACGTCCGAGCGGATTTGTCTCATAGCTGGAATGATCGACCAGAACCGGAATATTAAATTTTTCCATCTGCTCTTTTACTTCCGGTGTATGCAGAATCATGGTATTCTCGATGGCAAGCCCACAGTTTTCATTCAATATCATCTCATAGTCCGGGGCTGAATATTTCCCGGCATAAATAATATCCCCATCTTCCATGGCTTTTTTCGCCTCTTCTATGTACCAGCCATCTGCTTTCAGCGAGCTGAATCGAACCGCATCCAGTGCATCTGTCGCCACAAACATATCCATCGCCGCCGAAGCCGCCAGATAAATATTCTGGATCGGCTGCTGCAACACCGTGATATCTTTATCCATATCTTCCGGCACAGATTCTCCTTCCGGTACGATCAGATATTTCCCGTCATCTGCAATCGTGACAAGTGCATAATCATTCTGATAATAATCCACCGCAAACATCTTTGCGTACTCCAGTTCCATGCTGTGATCGTATGTCAGATCCTTGCTGATATCGGTATTCCGCTTTTCAATCGTATCCTGTTTTTGCGATGCACAGCCTGCCAGCATCAGGCAGAATGCAACACCGAGTACCCCCACTATTTTCTTCATTTCTTTTCCTTTCGTCTCATCCTGGTAACAACCGGCATGAACACAGCCACTGCAACTGCAATCCACAATGCGATATTTACCGATCCACTCATACCCGATCCGGAACCGGACGCTGTCACGGTGTCTGATGCAAAGGTCAGCGTATACTCTACTTCATGCGGGACACTCATCGCAGTCGTATCTGCCGTTACAGCCATCGGTTCATCAAATTCTGCAACCGGAATTTCAAAAACAGAATTTCCTTCCGTATTGACCGGAAGAAATTTTTCACCGTCAACCAGCATATAGTCATAATGTGAACTGCTCCATTTAATCTCAGCTGTTACTTTTCCATCTTTTACCGAAATGTCAGTCGGAGAATCGATCGTTGCTCTTCCGCTTCCGCCTTCCATCGTAACTTCTGCGGTGTATTCACCGTCTTTTAAATTTAGCTCCTCTGCTGTCATGATTTCTCCTTTTCAAGATAAAAAGCTGCTGCAAAATATGTAGATACATATCGCAGCAGCTTTTCGCAAAATCTGATATTTTTTATTCTTCTGCTTTTACCGGATTGGAAACGCTGACTTTATGGTCATACCATTTTCCTTTTGTTCCGATCAGTGCCAGATCAAATTCCTCGTCGATAGCCGGAACAGGAACATCAAATGCATTCACTTCTTCTGCCGGTTCACCGTCATTATAATCTACGGTTTCCACAACCGGCTGCAGCAGTTCTGCTCCATCTTTCTGTGCATCTTCTGCAAGTCCCGGATACAGATTTACAATGTTTGTAGAACGCAGCGTGATATGAATGGTCATCTTTCCGTCTTCTACGGTCAGAGTTCCTTTTCCGTCACATGTCTCATTTACCTGAAACATACTGCTGTCTGTATTAAAATCAGCAGTGTAAGTTCCATCCTCCAGTACTGCAGCTTCTGCTGTCTTTGTATCTGCTGTCGTTTCTGCTGCACTCTCTGCCTCCTGTGTTTCTTCGGTCTGTACCTGTGTTTCAGAAGCTGCCTCTGTCTGTGCAGCACTCTGTGTTTCTGTCTGGCTTGTGCTGTTTCCGCAGCCAACTGCCAGTGCACAGCTAAGTGCCATTAATCCTGCTAACGTAATGATTCTTTTCTTCATTTTTGTTCCTGTCCTTCTGTTTTGCTTCTTTTTTCAAGAATACCTCTGACATTCCTGCTGCGAGGTACACCTCATGTATTACTTATTACTCGTTTATAGCATCTGCTGTATGAGCAACGTAGAGATCCTGGATTGCTTTGATCTCACCCAGACCTGCGATCTGTGTATCAATGCTGTCAAATTTTCCGGATGCCTCAAACTGGCTCTTCCAGGAATCGTCATCATCGCCTGCCATATCGTTGTTTGCATGATCTCCAGCAACAACCATCAGCGGACGAAGGATTACTTTTTTGTATCCTGCTGCAGATACAGCTTTAATCACTTCTTCGCATGCTGTCTCTTCCGGTTCGCCTTCAACGGTTCCGATAAATACATTTTCATAACCAAGCTCTTTCATCTGAGCCTGCATCTGGCTGTAGGAAACTTTTGCTGTATGAGAAGTTCCATGTCCCATGAATACAAATGCAACGCCATCTTCTTTTGCTGCATCCAGGGAATCATAATTTGCTGTTGCTACTGCTTCAGAAGTGATTGCTTCTGCTACTGCTTTTTTATCATCGTTTACAGTATCTGCATCATCTCCGACCTCACCCAGCAGCGGTTCTGCTACTTTTACAGATTCAAATTTATCTTTATATGCATCTACGGCATCCATCAGTTCGTCATACTCTGCACCATGCATCAGATGTGTAGGCTGAATAACCAGATTTTTAACGCCATTATTTACGGCACGTTCCAGAGCCTGATCCATGTTGTCGATGTGCTCATCATCACGAGCCTGGATGTGATTGATAATGATCTGTGCTGTGAATGCTCTTCTTACAGACCAGTCCGGATTTGCAGCCTGCAGTGCATCTTCAATACCTTTAATATCAGCAACACGGCTGTCATTGAAAGAAGTACCAAAGCTTACAACCAGGAGTTCGTTTTCACCGATCTCATCACCATTGCGCGGATCATCTTTGGATGCATCACCGGTATCTCTTCCGAAATAATCCGGATCAGCTTCTTCGCCTTCAACCAGTTCTTTCTGAGCATCTGTCAGAGCATCCCATGCTTCTTTTGCTTCTTTACACTGCTCGTCTGTGTTCTCATTTCTTTCCTGAACATAAATTGCATCGATCAGAGCTGCTACTTTATCTGCTGCTGCCTGATCATCTTCTGCTTCCGTAGCTGCTGCTGTTTCAGAAGCTGCCTCGGTTGTTGCCGCTTCGGTAGCTGCTGCTGTCTCGGTTACTGCAGTTGTCTCTGTCGGAGCAGTTGTCTCTGCTGTTTTGCTTCCGCATCCTGCCAGCATAGATGCTGTAATTGTTGTTACACATAAAATCGTTACCAGTTTTTTCTTCATTTGCCTTTCCTCCCAAAATAATACTTTTATTTGAAACAAATAAGATTTGGGAGAAAAAGAAAATCCAACGAACACACGTCGTTGGACTGTATACTGGATAACAACAGCCAAACCAGAATTTCTTCGGCTTCGCTGTTTCTATTTCAATTCGGTACAATCAATCCTCGTGACCTGGAATATCTATTCCCCGCACCACAGTCTGGCAGGTCTCCTGGCTTACAGTTTTAACGCACATTGCCGCCTTCCCGATATCTCAGTGGCATAATAAGCAACACACTCCTGTTTACAGTGACGAGATCGCACAGGTCTTTCACCTGTTTCCCTATTCTCCGCCTTGCGGCAGCACCAGCTGCTTCTTATTCTATTTCAAATATTCGTTCCTAACAGTCCGATAATTACCCTATAACCTATCATTTATATCTGACTGTTATTTACATTTCCAAATTATAGCATAAATTTTAAAATAATCAACTGTTTTATGTTATTTTAACTCAAGGCAAAACCATAGAAAACAATTATCTATATCAATTTCCCTCCCTGCCATAATATCGATAAATCTGATTCATACCTCACTTTTTCTTCCTTTTTTACTTAGCTATTTATTAATAATTCTTCTATTTTACAGGTATGTTTTTTTGTTATTTTATCATATGAAATCCCCACTGCCAGAATATTTTGCGGGCATTGTCTGTGTTCTCCCAGTTTTCCTTTGAAACGTAATATATAATCTTTTTCTTTAATCTGTTTGATAGCTTCTTCTGGTGTCTGATCCACTTTTAATTCCAATATAATGCCCTTATCTTCATATCTGACAGGATAAAAAATAAAGTCCACAAATCCTTTTCCAGCTTTATCTTCTCTTTCTATCCTATAAAAATCTCTTGCAGAAAGATAAACCAGATTTACAATCGCCGATAATTCCACCTCATTATTATAAGATAAGATTGGCGTTTCCGTATTATGTGCATATTGCAAAATTTCAGCCATAGTATCTGTATCTTTATTTAAAGTCGCCTGTAACATTTTATTAGAAATATTTGCAAGTCTGTATATATATCCCAGGGATTTTTCCTTTTTCATCATAGATGCATAGCTTCCCTGTAACTCTTTATTTGGAATAAACACGCAGCCATTATCATACGTCAATAACCCATAAACAACCATCGCCGAATATATTTCTTCCTTTGTATCGAGCTGCTGTGCCGTTGCTGCATATTCCTCAATACCCGATGGTATTTTTTCTCCTGCAAACATGAGAACCAAATCTTCCTGTACGTCATCTATATTGTTTTTAACATAGCTGAATACGGAATCATATTTTCCTGAGCTGACCCAGTAATTTGACAGCTGATTATCGGACAATGCACATACAACCGAACGCGGATTATACAATCTCTGACCGGATGCTGTGTGATAACCGTCATACCATTCCCTCAAACCCTCTCGGTCAATTTGAGGCTTTTTTGTATTCTGAAGATATTTTTCATACAACTTATCTACTTCTTCATTTGAAAATCCAAAATACTCACTGAAACGAATACGTGTTGCCATATTATATTCTAGAAACATATTCAATTCCGATCCGTCGGAATATTTTGCAATCGGCAACACCCCTGTCATATAGGCAAGCTCAACATAACTCTGTCCTTTTAATAATAATTTCAAAAAAAGCAGATAGTCTTCTCTGTTCTTTTCTGTCATAAATGACATGTGAAATACCGCATCCCATTCATCCATAACAAAAATAAATTTCTTTTTTGTTTCATTGAATATTTTCGAAAAAATATCCCATATAGCATCTTCCTGCTTTAAATACAAATCCGAATATTTTTCTCTTAAATCATAATATATTCCCTCTTCAATGCGAGAAATATATTTTTTATAGCTATCACATTCTTTCGGCATTTCACTGAAATCAATATATACCACATCATGTTTATTTAAATGCTCTTTATATTTTGGATATTCTGAAATTTTAAGTCTGTCAAAAATATCAGAACCGCCCTCCGATTTTTCAAAAAAAGATGCTATCATATTCGCCATAACCGTTTTTCCAAAACGCCTTGGTCTTGTGATACAGAAAAATCTCTGTTCCTGTTCCAGAGCCGGTATTAATTCTTCCAGCAGCTCTGTTTTGTCTACAAAATAAAAACCTTTCGTAATTGTTTTGTATTTATCATATGGCTCAATACTGTTTAAAAACATTCCCATATCAATTCCCCCGAAAATCCCCTTTTCTCTGCTGACTTAATCTTATCAAAAATTCTTATTTCTGTAAATCAGAAGGTTCTTTTCTGAACTTCTCTGCATCCAGTGTCTTGATCACCTTCGCCGGATTTCCAACTGCTACCACATTATCCGGAATATCTTTCACGACAACACTTCCGCCGCCGATCACAACATTGTTTCCGATCGTAACACCCGGCATAACGTGTACACCGGCTCTTTTCTTTTACAGATTTATCCCCTTCATTCACACATGAAAAAGATACTGTTTCTATTATATCGTTTTCTCTGAAAAACGAAAATACTTTTTTGTAACCTTTTTCCCTGCTGATTTGTATTATAATTGAAAGCACCTTGATCAAGGACTTGCAATTTTTACGATTCAGGCAGCAAATACTTCAATCTGCAATGAATTGTTATCAAATTGTAACTGTTCAGAGCCAAGCAAAATTTCAAAAAACAGGTATAAAATGCTT
>ERZ1673739.1071-NODE-1071-length-33018-cov-5.091011_pt1 | contig 33018 bp, 30 predicted proteins | sample MGYA00580210_ERZ1673739 | MGnify/ENA primary metagenome ERZ1673739 (study PRJEB41218, sample SAMN15661749) | gut metagenome | host: Homo sapiens | place: Canada: London | collected 2015-08-20/2019-03-30 | study: EMG produced TPA metagenomics assembly of...
GAACATATGACAAACATGGAAGAACGTCAGACAAACATGGAAGAACATATGACAAGCATGGAAAAGAGAATGACAAACATGGAGGAACGTCAGAGTAGCTTTGAAAATCAACTTAAAGACGTTAAACTTCATCTGGAGAATGTAACGGATAAAAATATTTCTATTCTCGCAGAAAATCACTTGATGATTATCGAAAAATTAAATAGAACGATTCCAAGTGTAGAAAAGCAGCTTTTAAATGACGTTCAAACAAATTATCTGCTGGAGAGAGTCTCCAAACTTGAGATGGAAGTGGCGGAATTAAAGAAACGAATCGCATAACAGAGAACAAAGGAGCATTATGGGCGGAAAAGTTCTGGAACTGGAATCTGAAAGACTTAGAGCAGAAGGAAAAGCAGAGGAAGAAGTAATTGGGCAGGCAAGAGGAGAAGCCCGTCTGGGAAATCTGATTAACCGACTTATTCAGGATCATAGAAACGAAGAAGTTCTGCTTGTATCAACAGATCCTGAAAAACGTGAGCAATTGTATAAGGAATACAATTTGTAAACTATCCTGATTTATATCAAAAGAGAGAATCGATTTCCCGATTCTCTCTTTGTTTTTGCAATATTTTAAGATGTTAAAGTTTGGAATTATTCAGCGTCAGCTTCTGCCAGGACATCTGCAAGCCATGTATATGCTCTCTGTACATCATAATCTCCTGAATGTGGCTCTAACCATGGAAGGAGGAAGTCGATGTCTTTGATAGAATCATCATTTTTCAGAGAATAATATAATACAGTCTGTAATGCAAAGGAAGTATCGCGGTCACGCATTCCATGACGAACATACCAGTATGGAGCGGAATCACCGTTCTCTTCACTTCTCAGATATGGAATCGGAGAGGACATCTGAAGCTGTTCTGTCAGTTCCTGACCTTCTTCTGTTGCCAGATATTCATCCCATGTCAGGCCTGTTTCATCCAGTCCGTATCCGTTTTCAGCTTTGTCATTATCCCAGGAATATCTGGTGAACGGGCAGTAAGCACTGTCTTCAGAACCATACAGGTTGTCTTCGTTCTGCTGTGCATTTCCAAGACCTACGTTACTGAAAGCAGGTGTTACTTTTAACGGCTGGTTTCTGGATACGAAATACAGATACTGTTCATAGTCTGTAATAGTTGGAAGGCCGTTTTCGTCAAATTCAAGGAAATCTGACCAGTCATCGCTGCTTGTGTTATATGCTTCTGTTGTATTGGTGCCAGAATACATAGCGTTTCCGGCGAGATCTTCTTTCATCTGTTCTTCACCGACATTTTCTGCCGCATCTGCAAGGCTGTCATTAAGAAGATCGATAACTGCAGACTGAAGATTTTCAGATGTAAGATCAGTGCCATCATCAAGTTTCAGACCTAAAGTATCTACATAATCTGCATAATCCTTTGCAAGAGATTCAGATGCTTCCAGCATATCATCCGGTGTGAAATCATCTGTAAATGGATCCTGGAATGCGTCCAGTCTGTCTTCCTCAATCAGACGTTTTCTTGCATTCTGGTAAGTCCAGTCATAAGCCTGGGATGCTTCGCGCAGGTCATTGATCGGGCAGTATGCGATAGTAGCAAAAATATCATCATTAATGGAGGATGTATAAGTTCCATTGTCATTTTTGTCCATACCGGCAGCACCGATTTCATAAAGTCCTTCATAGAAATCTTCGCTGTTTCCACTGGATGCGATGATTGTAGATAATGCACCGCCTCCGGAAGTTCCTGTAATTACGATTCTGTCAGGATTTCCGGCAGGAAGGATGTCCTGATTGTGGCGAAGATAACGGATTACAGCTTTGGTATCTATCATAGTGGCAGGAGAATGGCTGACCATTTTTCCATCTTCATCAAAAGAGTCATTACGTCCGCGGCAGCCATAACTTACGATGACATATCCACTTGCAAGTCCTTTTCCGATTTCATCTGTATCGCTGCTACTGGTATATTCTGCTCCATCTTCTACCTGGCGGCGTTCGGAATAGGCATCTGAAAACCATCCGGCATTATTTACATAGAAAATGATCGGTGAATTTTCATCTGCACCTTTCGGAACATAAATACTCAGTTTTTGGTCGATGCCATCTTCGTTTGGAGAGTAGGATACGTTTGTAGGATTGGCAACATAGCAGTCTTCATATTTGGTTACAGTGGTTTCTTTTCCGTCGAGAGTAATTTTGAGTTCTGTTTCCACTGCATCCTCAAAAGAGAGCGGATCTGCTTCCTGTGATGCCATTGCAGAAACAGAAAGTGCGGAAAGTGAGATTGCTGCAGCCACAGCCATCGTTAATAATTGTTTTCTTTTCATGTAAAAATCCTCCTTTTATGATTATCACAATAATCTTTATGCTGTTTTTGAAAAATGGGCATGCTTCGCAGACCTTCTTTCGGAGGTCTTTAAAAAAGCTATTTAGTGGGCAGCATAAAAAATCAGGAAGTACCATATGTCCTTCCTATGCTGCGCATCCGATGGCATCCGCATTCCGGGCAGATGCAGATATCTGCGGATGAATTCAGTATTGTCCAGTGTAATGATCCTGCGTGGTTCACCAGGTTTCCTGACGCGTACGGAAAAAGTCACTTTTTTATCAGTGACATCCATGATCCGACTGTTGGAAACATCTTCCGGGGATCTGTGCAGGATATCAGAAAGACAGGTCAGATAAACTTTCATGTAAGCAGAGTAAGATTTGATCGTATGGTCAGTAAGACCGCGAAGGGAAATCATTTCCCTGTATTGTTTTAAATAATCGTCCATGATAAGACCTCCTGAAATAGAATAATAATGAAAAGAAAAAGTCATTCCATGGGAGGTGGGCGATAAAAAAGTCTACAAAATTTAAATATGTGGTTGTTGAGTTTAAAAATCCATGATAACATAAGCATAGCAGTTTGTATGATTATGTGTTTGTGAGTTAGGGGTAATTCAACAATACAACATAAATACAAAAACTGCTATTTTTTATGAAAAAAGTAGTAGATTCACGTACTTGGGGCTAGCCGACGCGCTAGCGTCTTGGTACAATGGAAGTTATGAAGATGAAAAGAAGAATGAGAATCCAAAGGGTAGCAGAGGGTCGCCGGATGGAGATACTCTTTGTGAACGATTAAAATCAGCGCAGGGGGGAGATAGATAATGATACAGAAGCTGTGGAAAAGAAATAATTCGCTGAAAAACCGATTATTTCAGCTTATCATGCTTGGAACGATAGTGAGTATTCTGGTCAGCTTTATTTTATCCCGGATGACGATCTCTTCCGTGGAAAAGGAACAGATTCACAGTGCAATGCAGTTTTCGCTTGATCAGATCTGCTCCTGCTTTGATCAGGGGTATTTGAATCTGGTGAATATCATGCAGAACCTTGAGGCAAAGGGAAGCTGCGGTGAGGCTGTTATCACTTATCTGGAGCAGCCGGAAACCTACGATAAGCGCGTACAAAAGCAGCACGTTGAAGAACAGATTGCAAATACTTTATTTACTAATCTGAATGTCAGACGGATTTCTTATCAGGATTCAGAAAGCGGAGAGGTATTGTTTTCAGGAGGCAGCGTTTACGGAGAGATAACGGAACAGGCGAAAAAGCTGAAGCAGATGGGAGACAATCTGTTTTATGGAATTGAAAACAGCAGTAATGCTTATCATTCCAAATATCTGATTTCTATGAAAAAAGAAAAACAATATTTTGAAAATGATCTGCTGGATATCTACCTGGCACTTCAGATAGATAATACGGATAAAGCAGACTATAAACTGCTGCAGTTGGACGAGAACATGAAGATCATCTATTCGGAATGTGCAGATTTCCAGGAGGGGGAAACACTGGATATTGCAAGGGGAGAGGAGAAAATGGAAGAGGGTTTTCAACGGAACGGGTATTATTTACTGTTAAAGAAGAATCAAATGGGATTTTATTATGCGCTAAGCCTGCCGCTGTCGGTCTACAACCGTGAAACCAATATCTGGCAGAAAAGAAGCATCATTGTTTCGTTGATCATATTAGCCTTATTCTATAGCATTGTCCTGGCGATTTACCAAATGATTGGAAAACCGATCAGAAAGCTGCGGGAGGAAATAAAAGAGACAGGAAAAGGAAATTTTGAAGCCATTAAAAGTGATATGGGAATAGAGGAGTTTGATCAGGTGCTGGAAACCATCAGTCAGATGCGCAGAAATATTAAGCAGCTTCAAGAGCAGGAAAGGACAGGATACGAGCTACGCAAAAAGGCAGAGTTGGAAAAGCTGATGTATCAGATCAACCCGCATTTCGTATTAAATACCCTGTATTCTGTACAATGGATGGCACAGAAGGAGGGAAATCTGGAAATCCGTGGGTTTGTCCATGATCTGATGGTCATTTTGTCGTATAATCTTGGAAAAGAAAAAGCAGTCAGTACGCTGCGCACAGAAGTAGAAATCGCGAGAAAATACATTGAAATTCAAAAACAGCGGTATGATTTTGAGATTATGCTGGAGGTGGAGGAAGGTGAGTATCTGGATGAACCGACCATCCGTATGCTTTTGCAGCCGTTAATAGAGAATTCCCTTCAGCATGGCCTTGGGGAAAGCGGAAGACTGGAATTGTGGATTTTTGAAGATACGTCTCGAAATTATGCGGCGATTATTGTACGGGATTATGGCGAGGGGCTGAATATGGAGGAGTACGACAGGATCTGCCGTCCCCTTGGCGTGGAGCCGGAAAGCCCGCAAAAAGCCGGAATTGGTTTTCGTTATGTACGATATATGTTGGAGTCTTTTTATGGAGAAAAGGCAATCTTGAATGTAAACAGTGCTATAGGCAAAGGGACAAAAATTAATATACTGATACCATTGAGGGAACGTGCCGGAGGGCACAGACCTGGTGAAAACATAGGGGAGGAAAAACATTGATTAAAGTTCTGATCGTGGATGATGACAAGCTGGCACGGAAGGGGATTATCTCCCTGCTTCATTGGGAAAAGCATCAGATGGTGGTAGTCGGAGATGTGCAAAATGGCAAAGAGGCGTTGAAATTTTTGAATGAACAGGAAGCGGACCTGATTTTTGTGGATATTGATATGCCGGAGATGGACGGGATTACATTTATGGAGCAGTGCAGCGCAAAGAATTCAGAGATACGGTTTGTCGTGCTGACATTTTATGAAGAATTTTCATATGCCCAGGCAGCAATCCGCCTGGGGTGCCTAGAATATATTTCTAAAGCCTCGCTTGAATTTACAGACGGCGATTCTCTTCTGGATAGAATTGAAAAAAAGTTTGACGAACGAAATCAGGGATTCATCCGAAATAAAGACGGAGCTGGGGAGGAATGGGAAAAAATAAAAGAGCAGTGGAACAGTCTGTATTGGATTTTTGATACGATTTTTTACAAAAATCTGATGGCGTTTACGAAAGTATGGCATCCTAAGACGCGGATTCTGGAACGCCAGATCGTGAAATGTATTGGAAAGGCGGATAACTTGCTTGGACGCAGTGAGACAGATGTCCCCTGGTTTCAGTCAGAAGATGAAATGATGGATTGGGTGGATCAGATACGTTCGGAATACAGGAACAGTGATAAACTTGCAGGTAATGAATTTGCGACTATATTAAAGGCAGTAAAATTGATCGAGCAACGATATACAGAACCCCTTCATGCCACGGAGGTGGCCTCGGAAATCGGGATGAGCAGAAGCTATTTTAGCGTAAAGTTTAAAAAATATACGGGAAGCACATTTGGCGATTTCATTCAGAATCTTAGAATGCAGAAGGCAGAAGAGCTGCTTTTGCATACGAACCTTGGCATTATGGAGATTGCATGGAAAAGTGGCTATGAGGATGTTTACTATTTTAATCGTGTTTTTCGGGAAAAATTTCAATGTAGCCCTGCAGAATACCGGAAAAGAGAGAAGGAACAGGAATGAAAAGGAAATGGTTAGGAGGAATTGGAATACTGACAATCTTGAGCGTATGTGGGTATGGTTGTTGGAAATCCGGAAATGCACAGGAAGCAGAGAGCGAACAGGTGATTCATCTGGGGGCAGTATTGGAGGAAAATGTTTCTTTTCCGGAGGGTGAAACAGTAGAGGACAATCAGATACTGGATCAGATCCAGAAGGACCTGGGTATACGTGTGGTATATGACTGGATTTATTCGACAAAGGAATTTGAGCGGAATATAGACATGCATATCGCCTGCGATGCTTTGCCGGAGGCGTTAATGGTAGGAGAGGCACAATACCAGCAAATGCTGGAATACGGACAGCTTCAGCCGGTAACGGAATTATATGAACAGATGGTTTCGGATCAGGCGAAAGCCTTTGTGGAAAGCGGAGGCGAAGAAATGCTGGAAGCCGTGCGGGTAGACGGAGAAATGATGGCGATCCCCTTTCCGAATCTGACAGCCAGTGGAATCAATGTTATGTGGATCAGGAAAGACTGGCTGGACGAACTGGGACTGGAGCCTCCGCGTACAATCAAGGAGGTAATTCGTGCAGGCGAGTTGTTTACAGAGCATCAGATGGGAGGAGAAGGAACCGTTGGCATTTTAGGCCCGGGGATCGATGAAGAGTTGACTGCCGTTGGCAAGTGCTGCTTTGGTCTGACGCCTCTGTTTAGTGCTTTTCATGCGTATCCCAAATATTGGCTGAAGGATGAGGAGGGAAATCTGATTTATGGATCGGTGCAAAAGGAAGTCAGAGAAGCCTTGAAGACTTTAGCAGAATTGTATAAAGCGGGCGTGCTGGATCAGGAAATATTCCTGCGACAGGATGTGTTAGAGGTGTTAAATGAAGGAAAGGCAGGAATTTTCTTCGGCCCCTGGTGGGCGGCAGAACGGCTGGAGAAGGATATCATTGAAAATAAAAGCGAATGGCAGGCATACGGAGCACCGTTGGATGAGGATGGGCAGTATATTTGTGTGATGCCGCCCAAAGTAAATCAGTATCTGGTCATCCATCAAAGATGCCAGGATCCGGAGGCGGTAATCGATATCTTAAATTATGGGATCAATCTGGAATATGGCTTGAGAAAGGAGGACAACAACATAAACATATTGGCTTATCCTCTTGGCTGGGAGTATGATTTCGCAGATGAGCTGGAATATATATGGAAGGAGCTGGATCAGGTAATGCAGGGAGAAGAACAAACGAGTGATTTTTCCGGGCATAAATTGATTCAGGAAGATATGGATAACCTGAATCTGTTAAACAGGTTTCCATACGATCATTTCGGAATGGAAGATTATCAGGAAGGAAATAACACCTGCTTTATCCGTCTGTATGGGATCATAAACGGAGTACGGCCGATCGCAGATCAGGAATATTTGCCGGTGGATAATCTGTTTTCCAGAACAACAGAGACGATGAAGGCAAAGTGGAAATTCCTGAAGAATCTGGAAGAACAGACATATGCAAAAATAATTCTGGGAAAGGAACCGATCGAGGCGTTTGACAAGTTTGTAGATACATGGAAGGAAAACGGGGGACTGAAAATCCAGGAGGAAGTAAATGCATATTATGCGGGATTAGAAAATTGATAAAAAATAAGAGAACAATTTTAAAATTGTAATAAGAAATAAAAAATAATATCCTAAAATAAAGACACATCTCCATTGAGGTATTTGTGCTAAACTGCTAAAATACACACAAATAAATACAGGGGGTATGTGTTATATGAACAAAAACACAGGAAAAAAACTTATGGTTACGATGGTGGCTGCTGCTATGGCATTGGGAACGGGAACTACCTCTTTTGCAGCTACCGGTAACACAAATGCAGAAGTGCAGGAAGGTGGAAACTGGTACGAAATGATGGTAAGCAGCTTTTGCGACAGTGACGGAGACGGAATAGGAGATTTCCGTGGAGCTGAGCAGAAGCTGGATTACCTTGAAAGTCTGGGAATCACAGGAATCTGGGTTATGCCGATCAATAAGTCAAATTCGTCGCCATACAGTACGATAGACTATTACGGTCTGAATCCGGATCTTGGAACGATGCAGGATCTGAAATCCTTTTTAAGTGCGGCGCATGAAAGAGGAATCCGGGTGATTATGGATCTGGTAGTCAACCATTGTGCATACAATAATCCCTGGTTTGAGGCTGCGTTAGAAGGACCGGTTCTGAAAGATGGTAGTAAAAACAAGTATTTTGACTGGTTTAATTTCGTACCTAAGGATGCAAACTTTGTAGATAAGACAGCACTTGAGATCCAGGAAGAGCGGAATGCATATGAGTTGGAACATGGATCTCTGGAAGGCTGGGAGGAGCAGTACCCGATGACAGGCGGTACGTATTCGGGGGATAATGCCAACGGAAGATTTGACTCCGTTTGGTGGACAACGGATCAGCTTCCGGATGATTCACCTTATAAGGGCAAAGAATTTGATTATACCTGGATCGATATTTTCCAGGATAATGTGCCGGATCTGAATTTTGATAATCCGGAAGTACGTCAAGAGTTTATTGACTGTGCGAATTTCTGGCTGGATCTGGGATTTGACGGTTTCCGACTGGATGCTGCACGCCACATTTTCGGAGATTATCTGTCAAATATTTACAGTGATGAGATTTTTGCCAAAAATATGGGCTTCTGGAAAGAATTTAGCGAAGGAGTACATAAAGAGCATCCCGACACATATCTGATTGCAGAAGTATGGGACAAAGATGCCAGCCACATGACACCGTTTATTGAAGGCGGATATCTGGACAGTCTCTATAATTTCAATTTAAGCAGCAAGATGCTGACAGCAGCAAAAAATGAGTCTACAGAATATCAGTATGTAGAGGGTGAAGACAAGCTGACCGAGGAAGAGAACAATGATTTGAATATTGCAGAAGATCTGATTGCATATTATGAGACTTGCAATGAGATTTCCAACGGAAAATTCATTGACTGTCCGTTCCTGTCCAACCATGACCAGCAGCGTGTAATGGCTCAGCTGGAGGGCAATCAGGATCATGCCCGTACAGCAGCTTCTCTGCTTGCTACTATGCCGGGAAATTCATTCCTGTTTTTCCAGGAAGAGTTGGGAGCCACCAAGAGCTGGGATGATGAAGGCATGGTCAAGATGCCGTGGACAGAGGAGATGGCCAAAGAAGGACTTACTGTTGATGCAGCTTTAGCAGGAGAAAATCCGCTGTTTAACTATTATACAGAAATTCTGAATCTGAAAAAGAATTCCGATGTACTCAGAAATGGTGATATCGATGTATATGAAACAGAGGATCAGGGAATCGAGTCGTTCATTCGTATGACCAAGGACGAGAGCCTGTTGGTACTGGTAAATCTGACCGGAGAAACAAAGGAACTGGATCTGAAGACGTCAGAGGTTTACGGTGATTTCACGAGTGTTTTCTTCCAGAGTGCAGATGATAAAGAAAGTAAACTGGAGGGCAGTCACGTAACGATCAGCCCGTATACACTGCTTGTTTTGGAATAAGAGAATAAAAAAATGATGATAGGAACGCTTCCCTGGCGGAGACGGACGAGAGTAAAGCCGGGATATTGGCGGACAATTTCATAAGAAATAAGTGCAGGTTTGTCTTTGGGGCAGACCTGCATTTTTGTGTTGTGCGCCAACATCATTATGTAAAAGCTTGAACATTATAACAGGGAAATTACACTGGAAAGTGCGGCATCTGCGATTGCGGTCAGTCCGTTTTATCTGAGTCGTCTGTTCAAGCAGGAGCTGGATACCACATTTGTAGAGATCCTGACCAATATCCGTATCTGCCAGTCCCTTCGGCTGCTGCGTGAAACCCAGATGACCGGAGCAGAGATTGCGCAGGAAGTGGGATATGCCAGTGGAACATACTTTTACAGGGTGTTTAAGAAAACAGTGGGAATTACATTTGGAGATCTCAGGAAACTGGTCTAAAAAAATGGTATTTTTCAAACACATTCCAGGAAGTTAGAAATAAACTGATTCGGTTAAAAAAGAGAGGATGGATGAGCCATCCTCTCTTTTTAGATTTCTTATTTTTCTGGGGAAAATTATTCTCCGAAGTATCTCTTTAAAAGACCAGCGAATGCTTTTCCGTGTCTTGCTTCGTCTTTTGCCATTTCATGAACAGTGTCATGGATTGCATCAAGATTAGCAGCTTTTGCACGTTTTGCAAGGTCAGCTTTACCAGCAGTAGCACCGTTTTCAGCTTCTACACGCATCTGAAGGTTTTTCTTGGTGCTGTCTGTTACAACTTCGCCTAATAATTCAGCAAATTTTGCAGCATGTTCTGCTTCTTCATAAGCTGCTTTTTCATAATATAAACCAACTTCCGGATATCCTTCTCTGTGAGCAACTCTTGCCATTGCAAGGTACATACCAACTTCAGAGCATTCACCCTGGAAGTTTGCTCTTAAATCTGCAAGGATGTCTTCGCTTACGCCCTGAGCAACACCTACTACATGTTCAGCAGCCCATGTCATTTCAGCACCCTGTTTTACGAATTTGTCAGCTGGTGCTTTACATACAGGACAGACTTCCGGAGCGTTTTCACCTTCATAAACATAACCACATACACTGCATACCCATTTTGTCATAATTAAAATCTCCTTTTCTTTTTTTGAATTATTTTTATCTCGTACTGCGTGACAGAAGCAACGTTATATTCTAACCGTGTCCGATAAATTTTATACTTTTTGTGCGGATAGCCGCAGACACTTTCAACCGTTTCCTTATGTTGCAGTAGTTGTTTCCTTTGGTAATGATTGTAATAACTGCTTCTTTAATAATAGTAATTATTACTGTTTTTTACTGTGCCTTTAGATTATCATACTTGATTGAAAAAGTCAAGTTTTATTTGATGATTTTTATTATTATTTTTTAATATCTTCTGTTTGCTTCAGACAGTCCTCACAAAGACCAAAAAACCTGGCACTGTAATCAGTAATCTTTCCATTAAAATTTTCACCTGCAAGCTCCATGATATGGTGGATTCCTTCACTTTCAAGATCCATGATACGGTTGCATCTGGTGCACATAAAATGGCAGTGTCTGTCTGTGCGTCCGTCAAAGTGGTCGGCTCCCGCAAAGGAAGAAAGTTTCTTGATCTCTCCCAGATCGGCAAGCAGAGACAGATTGCGGTATACGGTACCAAGACTGATATTTGGATAAATAAGTTTTATGTTTTCGTATACGACATCCGCAGTAGGATGGTCTGTTCTGGATTCCAGAAATTCTTTGATAGCGGCTCTCTGCCGACTGTATTTCAGGGTTGCCATGGTACTCCTGCCTTTCTCTGAATTGCCCTATTTGGGGAATCAGGCGGATGTTGCAATCCGCCTTTGGGTTGTTTATGATTTAATAATGATAATTATTACTGATATTGTGATTATATAATACTGGACTGTAATTGTCAAGATATAAATGAAGGAAAATAGATAAATCACGAATTTACACTTACAAAAATAGTAATTTTCAGGTATTGACTTAAAGCCGAGTTTAAATTGTATAATTTAACCGAATCAAGTAAGTACCGAAGGGACTTACTTGTATATTATGAGGGAGATCGCTACACAACTGAGAAACACAGAGAGACTCTGAAAGTCAATGAATGGACATTCTGTCCGGTAGACATTATGGATGAACACGGAACAGTTATGCTCCCTGTAAAAGATGGAAAATGGTTTACACAAATGAGTATGGGAAAAGATATTACAGATTATGATTCCATGCTTGTTCTTACTCATTTTAAAGGACATACCATGGGTAGTTTCGGTGGTTCCAACAAAAACATCGGTATCGGATGTGCGGACGGACGTATCGGAAAGGCTATGATTCATACAATAGAAGGTTCTGACAATATGTGGAGTATTGCAGAAGAAGAGTTTATGGAAAGAATGACAGAGTCGGCCAAAGCAGTGGTAAATCATTTCGGAGAACATATTGTGTTTATCAATGTGCTGAGAAATATGCCCGTATTCTGTGACTGTGAAGGCGTTGGTGCAATGCCGGTAGTAACTCCGAACATCGGAATTGTGGCATCCACAGATATTCTTGCAGCAGATCAGGCATCTGTTGATCTGGTCTACGCATTAAAAGAAGAAGATCATAAAGACCTGGTAGAAAGAATGGAAACCCGTCATGGTTTACGTCAGCTTACTTATATGAAAGAACTTCATATGGGAAATGACAGATACCAGTTAGTAGATATTGACAATAATGATGAGACAATTTCAGTAGAAAAAGCAGTAGAAGGGGTAAAGCCTTTTGAGAAATAAAAGGGACTGTATTACAAAATAAATTATTTCATTCTCAGTGATTAAATTACCAAAAATTTCCAAATATTGCCTTGACAAATGCCCTGTTAAAAGCTATATTAGTAGTAGATAAAGGGGAGTAGCTGGCGCGTGAATGTTCATGATTCGTCAATCTCGATGGGTAAAGACTCCATCCGTATCGTGATGAAAAAGGGAGATTTCTTTTGTACTTTATGTACATCAGAAATCTCTTTTTCCTTTTGTGCTGACAAAATGCAGGTTTACAAAACCGGTGGAATGTGTTATATTTTCCCTATAAGTGAAAATCAAAACTCATGGAAGAAGAGAGTACGTTTGCAGATCGTATTACAGAGAAATTCCCGTTTTCAGGCTGAGAGGAATATGCAGGGCGCAGACGGAAGATGGCTTTGGAGAGGCATTGCCAAGGGGCGGAAGGGAGACTTTCGTTTTCAGGTGATGACAGGTACGCCTGTTACAGCGTAGAGGTATAAAAAGCAGAAGAAACCCTCAGGCAGATTTTGGTACCTCATAAGGTTTTTATGTGTGAGCATGAAAATAAACAGAAGTGGTAACACGGGTAAATTCTCGTCTTCTCAGCAGATTTGCTGGGGGGATTTTTTTATGTTAAGGAAAGGAAAAGAATCATGGAAAAACAAAAATATTATATTACTACCGCCATTGCCTATACATCTGGCAAACCGCATATCGGTAATACTTATGAGATCGTTCTTGCGGATGCGATCGCACGTTATAAAAGACAGCAGGGCTATGATGTATTTTTCCAGACAGGAACTGACGAACATGGCCAGAAGATCGAATTAAAAGCTGAAGAAGCAGGTATCACACCAAAAGAATTTGTAGATAATGTATCCGGTGAGATTAAAAGAATCTGGGATTTAATGAATACTTCTTATGATAAATTTATCCGTACCACAGATGCAGATCATGAAAAACAGGTACAGAAAATTTTCAAAAAAATGTATGCAAAAGGAGATATCTACAAAGGACATTATGAAGGAATGTACTGTACTCCGTGTGAATCTTTCTTCACAGAGTCACAGCTTGTAGATGGAAAATGTCCGGACTGTGGACGTCCCTGTGTACCTGCAAAAGAAGAAGCATATTTCTTTAAAATGAGCAAATATGCAGACAGACTGATCGAGCATATCAAAACACATCCGGATTTCATTCAGCCGGAATCACGTAAAAATGAGATGATGAATAACTTCCTTCTTCCGGGACTTCAGGATCTGTGTGTATCCAGAACTTCCTTCAAGTGGGGAATTCCGGTAGACTTTGACCCGAAACATGTTGTTTATGTATGGCTGGATGCTCTGACAAACTATATTACAGGAATTGGTTATGACTGTGATGGTGACAGTTCCGAACAGTTCAGGAAATTGTGGCCGGCAGATCTTCATCTCATTGGAAAGGATATCATCCGTTTCCATACAATTTACTGGCCGATCTTTTTGATGTCTCTGGATCTTCCGCTGCCGAAACAGGTATTTGGACATCCCTGGCTGCTTCAGGGCGATGGAAAAATGAGTAAATCCAAAGGAAATGTTATCTATGCAGATGAACTGGTAGATTTCTTTGGCGTAGATGCTGTACGTTATTTCGTACTTCACGAAATGCCATTTGAAAATGATGGTGTGATCACATGGGAACTGATGGTAGAGCGTCTGAACTCTGAGCTTGCCAACACACTTGGAAACCTTGTAAACCGTACAATCTCCATGTCCAATAAATACTTTGGCGGTGTAGTGGAAGATAAGGGAGTTACTGAGCCGGTAGATGATGATCTGAAATCCTTTATTCTGGAAGTTCCTGGAAAAGTAGATGCCAAAATGGAAAAACTTCGCGTGGCAGATGCAATGACAGAAGTGTTTACTCTGTTCAAACGCTGCAACAAATATATTGATGAGACAATGCCATGGGCTCTTGCAAAAGATGAGGACAAAAAAGACCGTCTTGCAACTGTTCTTTATAATCTGGTGGAAGGCATCTGTATTGGTGCAACTCTGCTGAAATCTTTCATGCCGGCAACAACTGAAAGAATTCTTGCACAGTTAAATGCACAGGACAGAAGTCTGGAAGACCTGAAGACATTTGGTCTGTATCCGTCCGGAAACAAAGTAACAGAAAAACCGGAAATTCTTTTTGCACGTCTTGATCTGAAAGAAGTTATGGCAAAAGTGGCAGAGCTTCATCCGCCGAAAGCAGAAGAATCTGCAAAAGAAGAAGCAAAAGAAGATGTGATTGATATCGAAGCAAAACCAGAGATCACATTTGAAGATTTTGGAAAATTACAGTTCCAGGTTGGAAAGATCATTGCCTGCGAAGAAGTGAAAAAATCCAAAAAACTTCTCTGCTCCCAGGTACAGATTGGAAGCCAGGTTCGCCAGATCGTATCCGGAATCAAGGCACATTACAGTGCAGAGGAAATGGTTGGAAAGAGAGTTATGGTAGTAACCAATCTTAAACCTGCAAAACTGGCAGGTGTACTCAGCGAAGGTATGATTCTGTGTGCAGAAGATGCAGACGGAAATCTTTCTCTGATGGTACCGGAAAAAGATATGCCGACAGGTGCGGAAATCTGCTGATTGTAATACAAACATTAAAAAAACTTGTAAATACCGGATGTTTGATGTAAGATAAAATTAGTGATTGAGAAAACATAAAAAAGGGCATCTCAGATGCCCTTTTTTATGTCATAGGAAATTACTCCGTATGTCTGCTAAAGCAGACAGCATCTGGCGCGCAAAGCGGAGCAAGTCCCTCGAAGATTGAGGGATTTAGGAAGTTTGAAGCGGACTTGTCCGCTTTGTTTCTATCGCAGAAAAGTATTTTATAATAAAAAGCTGGGGGATTTTATGCAGGGATTTAATCATTTTGATGAGAACGGAAATGCTGTAATGGTAGACGTTTCCGGAAAAAATGTAACATACAGAACTGCCATTGCCACAGGAGAGATTCAGGTGGGAAAAATGATCATGGAAGCTGTAAAAGAGGGTTCTGTAAAGAAGGGAGATGTACTTGGAGTTGCCAGAGTTGCGGGGATTATGGGTGTAAAACGTACTTCAGATCTGGTTCCCATGTGTCATCCTCTTCCTGTTCAGAAATGTGCGGTAGATTATGAACTGGATGAAGAAAAGGGAATCATCCGGGCGTTCTGTACGGTCAAAACAGAAGGAAAAACCGGTGTGGAAATGGAAGCTCTGACCGGCGTTCAGATTACGCTTCTGACGATTTATGATATGTGTAAGGCGATTGATAAACATATGGTCATGTCCAATATTCATCTTGTGGAAAAAACAGGTGGAAAGAGCAGAGATTTTGTATTTACAGAAAGATAAATGCAGAATAATGAACGAAAAAAGGAGGGTTTCATTTATGAAAAGAGTAGCGATCATCACATCAAGTGATACCGGATACCGGGGAGAAAGGGAAGATCTGAGCGGCTCTGCTATCCGTGAAATTGCGGAGAAAAACGGATATGAGGTAGTTTCTATGGATCTTTTGCCGGATGACAGGGAAATGCTGTCAGAAAAAATGGCGCAGATTGCGGATGAAAATCTGGCAGAGCTGATTCTGACAACAGGGGGGACCGGATTTTCTTCGAGAGATATTACACCGGAGGCAACGGAGGATATCATTGAGCGGAGGGTACCGGGTATTCCGGAAGCAATGCGTGCATACAGTATGACAATTACAAAGCGTGCCATGCTTAGCCGTGCAACTGCCGGAATCCGAAAAAAGACACTGATCATCAACCTGCCGGGAAGCCCGAAAGCGGTAAAGGAAAGCCTGGAGTATATTATTGATGCTTTGGGCCATGGCATTGAGATCATGACCGGAGAAGCCGGAAACTGTGCGCGTTAGAGTGTGTAACAAATAAATAGAAATATATAGAAAAAAAGAGGGATTTCTTATGGGAAAAGTCATTGCGGTATGTACAAGTGAAGCAAAAGGAACACAGAAAAAAAGCGTTCCGCAGATTGAAGTAGTGGAAGACTGGGGTATTCAGGGAGATGCGCATGCAGGTAAGTGGCATCGTCAGGTGAGTCTGCTTTCTTTTGATAAGATTGAAGAATTTCGTGCCAGAGGCGCAGAAGTGGAAGACGGTGCTTTTGGAGAAAATCTTGTCGTGCAGGGAATTGACTTTGCGACACTGCCAATTGGAACAAAATTTGCCTGCAATGATGTGGTTCTGGAACTGACACAGATTGGAAAAGAATGTCACAGCGGATGTGCGATCTTCAAAAAAATGGGTGAATGCATTATGCCAAAACAGGGTGTTTTTACAAAGGTTCTTCATGGCGGAATTATCCGTCCGGGAGATGAACTGACAATTATGAACTGGATTTAACCGAATCAGGAGGAGTGCAGGCTCCTTCTGATTCAGTTATAGAACTACGCAGCGAAGCTGATTGCGATGATTGATTTGAATCAGAGAAGTGCAAGTTTCCATAATAGACAGTGGGTATGACTTGCCTGTATCAGAAGAGGTAAACAATGATTATAGATACACATGCACATTATGATGATGAAGCGTTTGATTCTGACAGAGAGATAATTCTGGATTCTCTTCAGGAGAATGGAATTGAGAAAGTAGTAAATGTCTGTGCATCCATAGAAGGATTAAATAATACTGTGGAACTGACACAGAAATATCCTTTTATATACGGTGCAGTGGGTGTGCATCCGGATGATGCAGAAAAAATGACGCAGGAGACACTGGATGAGATCCGCCGTATTTCCCATATGGAAAAAATGGTGGCTATTGGCGAGATCGGACTGGATTATTACTGGCATAAAGAAGAGCAGGAACATCTGATTCAGCAGAAAATGTTCCGTGCACAGATGGATATTGCCAGAGAAGAAAAAATGCCGTTTATGATTCACAGCAGGGATGCGGCACAGGATACCATGGATATCGTGAAAGAATACATGAAAGGCGGTATGTATGGAGGAATCATCCACTGCTTTTCTTACAGTAAGGAAATTGCGGCTGAATATCTGAAGATGGGACTTTATCTTGGAATTGGCGGGGTAGTTACTTTTCAGAATGCAAGAAAGCTGAAAGAGACAGTTGCTTATGCGCCTCTCTCACAGATCGTGCTGGAAACAGACAGCCCTTATCTTGCACCGAAGCCTAACCGCGGAAAAAGAAATTCCTCTCTGAATCTGCCTTATGTCGTGCAGGCGATTGCAGAACTGAAGGGAATCACAGAAGGAGAGGTTATTTCCGTAACAAGAGAAAACGCAGGAAAACTTCTGGGGATTTAAATAAAAACAGACAGGACTTCTTATCTTAATTTTACAAAAGAAGAAATCCTGTCTGTTTTTATATCATAGGAAATTACTCCGTAATGTTCTATGACATAAAAAACGCTCCGCTTTGTTCTTTTAATAATCCTCGGATTCACCATAGCTGTCGTCATAAGAACTGTCATCGTAACTGCTGTCGTCATATGAACTGTCATCGTAGCTGTCTGAGTTGTCATAGCTGCTATCATAACTGTCAGAATCATCGTTATAATCGGAACTGTCACTGTTGTCATAGGAATCTGAGCTGCTGTCTGAATCGGAACCGTCACTGCCTGAAGAATCACTGTTATCAGAATCACTGCCGTCTGAAATGCTGATATCTGAGCTGTCTGAAGAACTGGAAGTATCTGCAGCAACAGAAGCCTGATATTCCCAGGAATGGATGGAGTCGGTGTCTTCTACCACTTCTCCGGTAGTTTTATCGATCATGTTTCCTTCCCAGTCGAACTTCACATTCAGGAGGTTGGTGTTTGAGGAAGGTTTTACATTCATGGACATGATCTCATTGTATTTTGCCTGAAGATTTGCCAGAGTAAATTCATCACCGATTACATTTCTTACACTGTGCCGGGAAGCAAGTTCTTCTGTATAATCACTGAGCATATAAGGACCGTATTCGCCTGTATCGTAATTATAATGCATAACCAGAGGCTTCACTTCCGGAGAAAGAATCTCGATGGATGTCTGACCGTTCAGTACGGTCTTCTGGATGGTAAAACTTGCCATACCTCCAAGAAGTTCCGGCAGTTCCTGCTGGGTGGAGACAAAATTTCCAAGAGAATAAAATACCAGAGTGCTGTGTCCCTGATCATCGGAAAGCCGTCCATAAGGTTGAAGAACATGAGGATGTCCGCCAATGATCACATCAACGCCCTGCTGCATCAGAAAGGCTGCCCATTGTTTCTCATATTCGTTTGGCATGGTTTCGTCTTCTGCTCCCCAGTGAGCAACGAAGATAATACAGTCGCTGACTGCTTTTGCTTTCTGAATATCTGCGGCTATTTTATCCTTATCAAAAATATCAATCATAAATTCATTGCCTTCACCGGCTCCGGAATTGTTGGTGCCGTAGGTGTAGTCCAAAAAAGCAATGGTGATTCCGTTGACTTCTTTTGTTTTAATGGTATCTGCATCTTCCTGGGTCGGATGAATGCCCAGTACCGGAATGTCCGGATAATTGGTACTCCAGAAATTGAAGGTCTGCTGCATGAAATCCAGCCCGAAATCATCAATGTGATTGGTAGCGGATTCTATTACATTGAATCCGGCTTTGACGATGGCATCTCCGACTTCAGTTGGAGTTGCAAAAGATGGGTAGGTGCTTACGGAATCATGATCGCTTGTAAAAACAGTTTCCTGATCGATCATGGCAACATCTGCAGCCTGAACTTCACTGAGTATATGGGTATAAATATGGTCATAATTCCAGATACCGGAATCATATTCACCGGACAGATACAGTTTGCTGTGATAAAGATTATCTCCTACGGCAATGACGCTTGCCGTGGAAATCTCCGGTGTGGTGGCGGCAATCTCATTCTGCTGTTCGCTAAGCCGGGCTGCTTCGAGAGCTTCTTTCTGTGGCTTTGTCACAAGGCTGTATTGCAGCTGGTGAAGTACAAGTAAAAGAAGAATCAGTGCGATAATGGAACAGATCAGACTGATTTTTGAGTTACTTTTCTCTCTGAAATTGAGAGGAATATTATTTTTTTTCATAACAATCTTCCTTGAATATTTCTATATTGACACTCCTCATGGCAGAAAGCTGTCTTCAAACACGTTTCATAGTAAGGGAGAGTGCATTTCTGCCTTGATTGCGAATATCTCCTGATTTATATTCATTTATTATAGCAAATTCCATAATTGAAAGAAACATTTTTATTGAAAAAAGTTTTGTGTGCAAAAATGATATAGTGTATAATAAAACTATGATAAAAAGAGGGAGGACACCGGATGAATCATTATGAAGCAATTAATGATGCGTTGGTGAATCTGTTTAATGACATTTTAGATCTTGAGGAAAAAGCACTGATCACACCGGAGTATAAGGATATTTCTGTGAATGACATGCATATCATGGATGCAATTGGAATTCAGGAGAAAAAGAACATGTCTTCTGTGGCAAGAGAGATTTCGGTTACTGTGGGAACACTTACCATAGCTATGAATAATCTGGTAAAAAAAGGGTATGTGCAGCGTGTTAGAAGCCAGGAAGACCGCAGGGTGGTGCTGGTTTCCCTGTCTGAAAAAGGAGAAAAAGCATATTTTCATCATAAGAGTTTTCACCAGAAAATGGTACTGGCTGTGTTAAAAGACTTAAATGTACAGGAAACAGAGGCATTGACTGCAGCTTTGGAAAAACTGCAGAAATTTATAAAGAATTTTCAGTAATTGACAGTAAAAGGAGGCGCTGAGGATGGCAGTCCTCCTTTTTTGTGTGCTTTTTACAGAAGATATTTTTCCAGAACCGGAAACGGTACAGGTCCGATTTCAAGGATACGTCTGTGAAATTCCCGGAGATTAAAATCTTCGGCTTCTTTTTTCTGACAGGCAGTTTTCAGATCAAGGAAGTTGAGATACCCCCAGTAGTATTTCAGATAATTGCCAGGAGTTTCCACGATATACTGGTAAATCTCACTGACGGTTGAGGCACTGGTGATTCCAAAAGATTTTAAAAAGGCTGCGGTCTGTTCCTGTGTCCATCCCTGATAATGAATGCCAACATCGATCAGAGAGTAGATACAAAGGCTGGCACTGCGGTTCAGCCAGGCCAGTCTTGTGGCATCGGACGCATTTTCCACATTTATCAGAGAGGCGGCATAACTGTATGCGTAAGATTCCACATAGGTAGCCCATCCTTCCACATAACCGGAAGAAGTGATCAGATAGCGGATATCGGAAGGTTTGCTTCTGGCAAAAGAGACGGTCTGGTAGAGATGTCCGGGAAAGCCTTCATGTGCCAGAGTGCCAAACAGTTCCAGATTTCCGGTGGAGGGAGACTGGTTGATATAGATAATATTAGGAGACTGAGTGTCAATTGGAGGGGTTAAATAAAAGGCAGGGCTGAGAAAATTTTTCATGGAATCATGGACGGAGCGGATTTCCCAGCTGGTATCCGGCAGGGATGGAAAATCTTTTTCCATGAGGCTGGAAAGTTTTTTCAGCATTTCTTCCGGTGACAGTTTCGGCAGATCGGATATGGAAGATACACAGGTCAGCAAAGACGGGTTATGTTTTAACAGAGTGCGCATTTCCATGGAATCACTCAGAAGCTGGGTGGTCAGTCTCTTTTGAAGCTGAGAAACCGAAACATAGGAGCCGGTCTGACTTTGCAGCAGGTAAAGATAGTATTCTTTTCCGCCGGGAAAATAAGTCAGGCCACGGCTGGATTTTCCGGTTCCGCGAAGTTTTTGCAGTCCGTCTGTCAGCTCCTGGTAGGCAGGTATGACTTCTTCTTTCAAAAGCTTCTGATGACAGGCAAAAAGTTTTTCCTGTTCGCTTTGTTCTAATCTTCCCCATGATTTTAATTTCTGCTCAAAAATTTCCTGCATATAATTGGAATCCGGATTCTGGATAAAGTCATTGCACTGTTTCAGAACACGATCCAGGGTGGTGTCACTCATAAAACAGCCTGCCTGGGATTTTTTCTTTTCAAAATCCAGGATACTCTGAAAATAAGGACGGACTGTGCCAAGGAGTTTCAGATAGTCGGAAATGTCTGATTCACTGTAAAAAGCATATTCGGCAAGAAGAATGGGAAGCTGTGCCTGAATTCCAAGGCTCGGTCCCAGAACTTCTTCCAGAAGATAATTATTCCCCAGAGAGGCGCGGGTGTGAAAATACAAAAGGAGCATATCCAGAGTAAGCTGGTTTTCCTGAGAGAGTCTGGAGTAAGAAAAGTTTTTCAGCTTTTTTTCATAATCCTGACAAAGCTGGATTTCTTTTTCAGGGCTGGAATCCAGAGTTCCAAGGGAAGGCTCGGTTCGGGTAATCTTATGTTTGTCAGGATAAGCGAGGGAATAATGAAGGGTCAGTGTACTGCCGGAGACTTCACTTCTGAAAAGTTCTTCGGTGAAATCTTCGAATCTGGCATTTTCCGAAAGGGAATAATTGGAAACGTATCCGATGCCTGTACCCAGAAGGAAAATCAGAAACAGGGCAAGAAGCTTTTTGGGAAGATTCATAGAGACAAAGACCTCGGAAGGGTTTTTACTATCTTATTGGAAAGAATTCAAATATATGCTATCATCAAAACAAACTCATTCAGGAACAGACTGTGAATGATTGTTTTACAAAGGAGGATAAATCATAATGGAAGAGATTTATGACATTGCGATTCTGGGGGCAGGTCCGGCAGGAATCAGTGCGGCAATTTATGCGGCAAGAGGAAAGATGAAAACAATCTGGCTGGACAGTCAGTTTGTGCAGGGCGGACAGATTGTAAATACATATGAAGTGGATAATTATCCGGGACTTCCGGGAATCAGCGGAATGGATCTGGGAGAAGCCATGGGTGCACATGCACAGAAACTTGGGATTTCTCCTGTACGTGAGAAGGTTCTTTCTGTGGAAAATACACAGACAGAAAAGATCATACGTACAAAAAAACATGAGTACAGGGCAAAAACACTTCTGATTGCATGCGGAGCAGGCCATCGCACTTTGGGAATACCGGGAGAGGAAGAACTGTCCGGTATGGGCGTTTCCTACTGTGCAACCTGTGACGGTGCTTTCTTTAAAGACAGAACAGTTGTGGTAGTGGGAGGAGGAAATATGGCAGTAGAAGATGCCCTGTTTCTTTCCGGAGTATGCAAAAAGGTATATCTTGTCCATAGAAGACAACAGCTTCGTGCAGAACAGGTTCTTCAAGATGCCCTGCTTCAGAGTGAGAAAGTGGAGATTATCTGGAACTGCGTTCCGGTAGAAATCGAAGGGACAGAGCAGGTGACAGGACTCAGAATCCGGAATGTAGAAGATAAACAGGAATCCGTGCTGAAAACAGACGGTGTCTTTATTGCCATTGGAATGTCTCCCAATACAGAAAAATTCAGGAACATAGCTGCACTGGATGAAAGTGGATATATTATTGCAGGAGAAGAGGGAATCACACAGACACCGGGAGTTTTTGCAGCAGGGGACATCCGTACCAAGGCTTTGCGTCAGGTTGTGACGGCTGTTTCAGACGGGGCAAACGCGGTGATATCTGCGCAGAGATTTCTAAACTGTCAGGCAGCCGGACAGAAAGCATCTTCTCCAAAATCCTGAGCCGGCATGAAAGAAAAGTGCTTTTGACAAATTGCACAAATACTGCATAAACAGGGGGAAATGTGGAAAAAATCATACACATCTTTTCCACATTGTGGACATCTGAAAAATACTGAAAATTAAAGTTATGCACAAAGTTATCCACATTATCCACATTTTTGGTGTGTGGAATACTCGATTTACATAACAAAAAAAGAAACGTATGTTTTGTATAAAGTGATAAATCAGTGTTTCAGGGCAGAAAAAATCTTAAAATCTATTGACTTTTATGAATTCTAAAAATCATATTATATTGCACAAAAAAGACAAAATATATCTATATATAGAGAATAATTCAGAAAATTTAAAGCTCTATTTCACAGAACGACACAACAGTTGATAGAAAATGAAATCAGTAAAAAGAAAAACCAAATTTTACAAATGAAACGAAAGATGTGGATAATGGAGAAACAAAACAAAAACCGCCGGAAATAATTTTCGGCGGTTTTCCACATTTTTTATTTTTGCTTCATACGTTTGATCACTTTCAGGCGGGTAAATTCTTCACGTTCTTTTTCTTCCAGGGCATTCTGGATGTCTTTGGTCAGTGTCTCATATTTGGGAATCGTGATATTTTTCAGGGCATTGGCGCGTTTCTGGGTTTTTTTGATATTGGCGGCAAGCCGGATGGCAGCGTTTTCTACCATGGAAAGCTGAATGGAAAGTTCTTTTACTTTTTCAAAAGCTGCTTTTGCCTCATCTAGTGACATTTTTGTGCTGTAATAAGCATAGGTAGGAGTGTTGCTGCTTTTTTCATATTCCACAAGAGGAATTTCCGTTCCCATAACACTTCGGGTTTTGATCCGGATGGAATTTTCAATGGGTACTGTGCCGGAAATCTGCTGGACAAAGGCGATTCCCAGTTCCATATTGGCTTTCTGCAAGGCAGCGTAGGCTGTGCGGAAAGTCACATCAATCTGTGTCTGGATATCCTTTGCCTGATCGATCAGCTCCATCATTTCCCGAATGAGAATGTTTCGCTTCTTGTCCATCAATTCATAGCCCTGTCTGGACAGTTTCAGTGAATTTTTTGCAAGTATGAGATTTCCCTTGGTGGGAAAGGTATTTGGATCCATAGTATCACCTCGGTCTAACGTACAGTCTCATGATAATACTGGTCAAGAATCTTCGTGTCGATTCGGTCAAGCTCTTCTTTTGGAAGAAGTCCCAGAAGTTCCCATCCTTTATCCAGAGTCTCTGTAATACTGCGGTTTTCTGTTTCGGACTGGCCTACAAATTCGTTTTCGAAGGCTTTACCGAAAACCAGATACCGTTTATCCAGAGGAGAAAGTTCATCCTCACCGATAACAGAGGCAAGTGCTCTGGCATCGCCTACTTTTGCATAGCAGGAGAATAACTGGTTTGCAACATCCTGATGATCTGCACGGGTGTAGCCTTCTCCGATGCCGTCTTTCATCAGACGGGAAAGGGATGGCAGTACATTGATCGGCGGGTAGATGGCTTGACCGTGAAGCTGACGGTCAAGAACGATCTGACCTTCTGTGATATATCCGGTAAGGTCAGGGATCGGATGGGTAATGTCATCATTTGGCATGGTCAGGATCGGAATCTGTGTAACAGAACCGGGTTTACCTTTTACGATACCGGCACGCTCATAAAGAGTGGCAAGTTCGCTGTACAGATAACCCGGATAACCTTTTCTGGAAGGAATCTCACCTTTAGAAGAGGAAACTTCTCGCATGGCCTCACAGAAAGAGGTGATATCGGTCAGGATAACGAGGATGTGCATGCCTTTTTCAAAGGCAAGATATTCGGCAGCAGTCAGTGCGATCTTCGGAGTCAGAAGACGTTCTACAACCGGGTCATTTGCCAGGTTAAGGAACATGACTACATGGTCGGAAGCACCGCTTTCTTCAAAGGTACGGCGAAAAAACTCCGCAACATCGTATTTGACACCCATGGCAGCAAATACGATGGCAAATTTTTCATCGGAATCCCCAAGGGAAGCCTGCTGTACGATCTGTGCTGCCAGTTTGTCGTGGGGCAGACCATTTCCGGAAAAGATAGGAAGTTTCTGGCCACGGATCAGGGTGGTCAGTCCGTCAATGGCGGAAATTCCGGTGTTGATATAGTTTCGCGGATATTCACGGGCAACCGGATTCAGAGGAAGTCCGTTAATGTTCAGCCGGACTTCCGGGGTAATATCCCCCAGTCCGTCAATGGGCTGTCCGATACCGTTAAAGGTTCTTCCCAGAATTTCCGGGGACAGACCGATTTCCATGGGATGTCCGGTGAGTCGTGTGTGTGTGTTGCTCAGGGACATGCTGTCAGTGCCTTCAAAGACCTGAATGACAGCTTTGTCCTCATAAATTTCTATGATACGGCCGATTTTTTGTGTCCCGTCATCCATATGGAATTCTACGATTTCCTCATAGGAAGCATTTTTTACTCCTTCCAGGACTACCAGAGGGCCGTTTATTTCGCTAAGGCCTAAATATTCAATTGCCATAAACTTCTCCTTCGGCATCAGCCGTTTTTCTCCATAATCTTATTATAAAACGTATCAATGGCTTCTTTATATTCATCGAATTTATCCAGCTCATTGTTTGGAACGTCATATTTAATGGAAATGATTTTTTCAAAAATGTTGTCCTCTTTCAGAATGGAAACCGGCATTCCCCGGTTGATCAGAGCACGGCATTTTTCATACAGATAAAGAATGATCTCCATCATATTAAACTGTTTTTCCATAGGAACGCAGGTATCTTCTGCGTGGAAAGCGTTCTGCTGAAGGAAACCAAGACGGATGACTCTTGCAATTTCCAGAGTCAGTTTCTGATCATCCGGAAGAACATCGCTTCCGATCAGTTTTACGATTTCCATAAGAGAGCTTTCCTGGTTTAAGATTGCCATGAGCTGATTTCTGTCAGCTACAAATTTCGGAGAAACGTGTTTTCTGTACCATGGAGTCAGGTCTTCCAGATATTCACTGTAACTGGTCAGCCAGTGAATCGCAGGGAAGTGACGGGCATAGGCAAGAGATTTATCCAGTCCCCAGAAGCAGCGTACGAAACGTTTTGTATTCTGGGTGACAGGTTCGGAAAAGTCACCGCCCTGAGGGGAAACGGCTCCGATAATGGAAACAGAACCTTCCGTACCGTTTAAGTTCTGCATCATACCTGCACGTTCATAAAAGGCGGAAAGCTTGGATGCCAGGTAAGCCGGGAAACCTTCTTCTGCCGGCATCTCTTCCAGACGGCCGGAGAGTTCACGAAGAGCTTCTGCCCAACGGGAAGTGGAGTCTGCCATGATGGCAACGTCGTAGCCCATATCGCGGTAGTATTCTGCAAGTGTGACACCTGTATAAATAGAAGCTTCACGGGCAGCAACCGGCATGTTGGACGTGTTGGCGATCAGGGTAGTACGGTCCATCATCAGGTTTCCGGACTTCGGGTCGATCAGTTTGCTGAAGTCTTCCAGAACCTGTGTCATCTCGTTTCCACGTTCTCCGCAGCCGATATAGATAATGATATCCGCATCAGACCATTTGGCGATTTGATGCTGAGTCATGGTTTTTCCGGTACCGAAACCTCCCGGAACTGCGGCTGTACCACCTTTGGCGATAGGAAACAGGGTGTCCAGGATTCTCTGGCCGGTAACAAGAGGAACACTTGCCGGGAAACGCTTATAGGTTGGACGCGGAATACGGATAGGCCATTTCTGCGCAAGGGCAAGATCTTTCGTTGTTCCGTCCGGAAACTGGACGGTTACGATTGGTTCCAGGATGGTATATTCCCCGTCAGGGGCAGCCTTGATAACTGTGGCTTCCGTATAGTTTGGAGGAACCATGGATTTGTGGAGAATGGAGGCTGTTTCCTGGGTTTCTGCAATAATGGAACCCGGTCCAACTACATCTCCTTCTTTTACTGTAATGTGGGTTTTCCACTTTTTGTCCGTGTCAAGGGAATTGACGCTGACACCACGGGAAATATATTTACCGGAAGATTTTGCGATTTCTTCCAGAGGACGCTGGATACCATCAAAAATGTTATGGATGATTCCAGGTCCCAGAAGAACGGAAATGGCATCTCCGGTTCCGGTTACGGTATCTCCCGGTTTCAGACCTGTGGTTTCTTCAAAGACCTGCACCGTTGTCATTCCCTTTTTCAGTCCGATGATCTCACCTACCAGATGTTCCGGACCTACATAAACCATTTCGGAAATCTTAAATCCGCAGTCACCTTTCAGGTAGATGACAGGGCCGTTGACACCGTAGATAATTCCTGTATTATTCATGTTTTGGCCCTCCGTCAAACTTGAATTCTTTGTATACAGAGTTGTAATTTCCTGCAAAAGAGTGGTCGATCAGGATGTTTTTCTGTGGGATGGTGGCTTTGATGCCGCCCAGAAAATCTTCTTCTGAAACCTGAAGTGTGCAGCCACTCTTTGCCGAGATCTCTGTAAGAAGTCCGGCATCTTCAGGGGCGAGATAAAGGAAAACTTCATCGTCACCGGCAAACTCCACGGCTTCTTTTATCTTGTCACAAAGGTAATCTTTGTACGCATCTGTTGTTTTAAAATCTTCCAGATGCTGTCTTACCTCTGCAAAGAGTTTTTCTTTTAACTCATTTTGCTTTTGTGTCCAGTCTCTCTTAATAGAGAGCTGCTGGGCGGAAAGGGCTTTATTGACTTCGCGCTTTACACTGGCAGTTTCTGCCTTGATCTGCGCACTGGCATTTTCCATACTGGCTGCTTTGTGCTGCTCAAGCATTTTTTCCAGATGTTTCTTATGCTCTTCCAGAGCGGCAGCGGCCTCTGAACGGGCTTCTTCTACTGTCACGTCATAAAAATGGCTGAGTTTTTCATCGATTGTCATGTTTACACCTGCCTATAGTTTTAATCCAATTGCTTCATTTACATAAGAAGTGATAAAGTCCGGTTTTCGTCCGGTACCATGTCTGTCAGGAATTTCGATGATCAAAGGCGTTTTGTGATGAAGCTTGACATCATCAATGATCTCCGGAAACTCTCTTCCGAATTTTTCCGTAAGAAGAATGATTCCGATTTCTTTATTGGAAATAGCTTTTTCCAGAGCTTTTCTGAGTTCATCGTGTTCATGAACGATTACGCCTTCGACACCTGCCAGTCTCATTCCTGTATAGGTATCAATATTATCACTGATTAAAAACATCTGCATCTTATAACTGTCCCAGGATCATGAAGGAGATGATCAGTCCGTAGAGGGCAACACCTTCGGCAAGACCTACGAAGATCAGGGATTTACCAAGGATACTCTGATCTTCACTGATTGCACCAAGAGCTGCGCTTGCCGCACTGGCAACGGCAATACCACCACCGATACAGGAAAGACCGGTTACAAGAGCTGCTGCGATATAACCAAGACCTGTTGCAAGGCCTGCTTCAGAACCGGATGCAGCCTGTACGGAAGAAGCACCTGTAAACATTACTGCGATGGCGATCAACATAGTGCCGAAAAAGAAGAACGCGTTTACACCAATGGCTGTTTTATAACGGCCGCGGTTTTTTTCACCGATCAGATAATATCCGAAAGGAAGGATGATGCTGAGAACAAGTGCGATTGCTAAAATAATCTGTGCCATAACTGTCATGATAATGACCTCCTGTAAATAAAATTTGATTTGATGTCTTTTGTTTTTTTCTGAGTTTTTTCTGCAAAAGCGGTTATTTCACAGAGCGGAACGGCTCAAATTTACGTCCGGTTCCTTTATAAAATCTGCTGAACATTTCGTAATATTCCAGACGAAGTACCTGAATGCCCACGATCAGACCTTCCATGCCGCATACAAACAGGTTTCCAAGGATTACGATGATCCAGTTGAGATTTCCGCTTTCTGCACCTGCCAGCATAAGGACAACTTCCATCATGGCTGCGTGGCTGACTGCGAAAGCACCGATACGGACGAAGGAAAGGGTGTTGGAAAAGTAGCTTAAAAGAACTTCAAACATTTCAAACAGTCCCTGTACGATAAACATTCCTTTTTCCTTTGGCATGACTTCGGATCTTTTTTCCACAAGGGCGGTAAGAGGCTCCTTGAGAAAGATCAGGATCAGAGGAATGCCAAACATAATAAACAGTACGATTCCGCCTGGAAGGGTATGGCCTGTCAGGATCAGGGCAATGGATACGACTGCAGAACCGTAAAAAACAAGACCTGCAACGGAGTTTGTATCAAACCAGATATGCTCCACATCTCCGGTTTTCCATGCATTGATGATATTAAATACCATACACAGAAGAATGATACACATACCAAAACCAATGGCAACGATAAATACCGTGTTTAATTTTCCGATGAAAGGCACGGTCATCATGTTGTTCATGGGGCGCAGCCACAAGGCGGGCAAAAAGTCTTCAAATCCGAAGAAACTTCCGAACATAAATCCGAAGAAAGTAGAGAATACACCGGCGCAGCTTATGATTCCTGCGAGGGTGATATTTTTGAATTTATAAAGAAGGAAACCTCCGACAAAGAGCAAAAGTCCCTGTCCTACATCTCCGAACATGGCTCCGAAAATGAAAGAGTAGGTCAGTGCCACAAACCAGGTAGGGTCCATCTCATTATAAGCAGGAAGACCGTACATCTTGATATACATTTCAAAAGGTTTGAAGAGTTTCGGGTTTTTCAGTTTGGTTGGCGGCTGCTGGTGCAGGCCGGGTTTGAGTTTTTCGTTATCTTCCCCGTCAATGATGCAGAAGATATTGCTGTCATTTTTGATATCTGCCTGGAAAGCATGGGCATCTTTTTCTGTCATCCATCCACATAAGATATAGAAGACATCTTTGTCTCCCTGTGTGCAGGCAGCCAGTTTCCGGACATCGAAATTGCCGGACAGCTGCGAAATGGCAGCCCGTGCGGAAAGAATGTCCTCCTGATTTTTTGAAAGATAATCAACCCGTTTCTGATTGATCTCAGCGAGGGCTGTGGCAGTCTTGTTTCGATGGGTGGTCAGCTGTTCAAAGGCTGCTTTGGCAGTGCCTTCGTAGGTATCCGGAATATAGATACGCTCAAAGTGCATGGATGAATAGGCGGCCTTGACTTTCTGGGACTGATGTTCCGGTACGAAATAAACGCCCCATACATACTGGTCATCCTCATCACATTTCACAAAGATAGTATCCAGGCTGTCATAGATATACTTTTCAAATTTCTGGAAATATTCCTTTTCAATCCGTCCGAAACGATAATGTATAAATTTGAATTTCAGGATAGAAGAAAGGTCATAGTTGATATTTCTGAAAGGCCGGATCACTCGAAGAGACTCATCTAGTGCGGCAAGCTGGCTTTCCAGATCTGCGCGGTCTGCGCCAAGTTCCTGGCAGTCTGTCTGAATACGGCGGACAATGGCAAGTGCCTGTTCCACTGTGATTTTTTTCGGGGCAGTCTGGCCAGAAGCCGGCAGTTCCTCGCAGAAACTGTTGATCGAGGAGAGAGCTTCCTTATAAGGATTGATTTCCATAAAAGGAGAGAGACTTTCCACAGTGGTCAGTTCGGAGAGCGCATTTTCCAGATGAATTTCATATTTGGAAAGGTAGGTATTTACCACTCTGTCGATGTCTGTTTTGGGTCCGGTAATGCTTAGAAATTTCATTTTTTCTATCATGTTTTCACCTCCCTAGTTATTGCGGATATACCGCATGGCTTCGTCATGATTTACTCCGTAGCGAACGCACTCAATGGCGATTGTCAGACGGTTTACTTCATGTTCTTTGTGGTATAAATAAGAATAGATCACTGCCACGGAATATGGATTCTGGTGCGCCTGCTTTTCCAGGATCGTCCGGTGCACATGGTTGTAAAATTCTTCCAGATTGGCAGCAGAAACCTGTTCATAGCGGGAACCATAATACGTGTTTTTGAAGATCCTGCGGGATTCTTCATAACTGGAAGCTTCCACAAGTGCAGTGATCTCTTCTTTTTTCAGTTTATAGTTCATGGGAATGAGCAGTGCATAAATGCTTGCCGGGTCCATGGAAAAATACCGTTTGGAGCGTTGGATGAACTGCAGGTTCAGCATATCAAACTTTTCTCCGTAGGTGCGTGTGATCTCGTCCAGATCCTGCCCCTTAAAAAGCTTTTTCCTTACATTCCAGATCTGGGAAAAATAATAAAGGTCCAGAGCCATTCCGTAATCAAAAAGCAGAGCGTTTTCATGCTCCTGGATTTTGGAAAGAGGAATGTAAAACTCGTTTCCTTTCAGGCAGGAAATCAGTTCTTCCATCGTGGAACAGGTGGTGATCCTGTTTACATCGATCCTGGAGTGGAGACGGAAGAAATCCCTGTAAGGAGAAACATCCACGGGATCTGTGCTTCGGTGATCAAAGATGTTGGTCATCACTTCTTTTAATACACGGATCTCATATCGTTTGGAATATAAATCCAGAAATCTGCGCTGCTGAGGATTGGCGAAGTGATAGATTCTGGAGAAATTCTGGAAAATAGATTTCTTCAGAAGTTTCTCAATCTGACCTCTGTGAAGGCTGTTTTCATCCAGTGCATCCCACTTGGGAGCATATTCCGGTGTACGTTTGAGATAAGCGGCGACCTGTATGACATTGGGCAGCTGAAGAATTTCTTCGAACTGTTCCATGGTAGTGAGCCGGCTCTGCATGGCACGGATCTTGGTGGAAAGACCGCTGTAAGAGAGTACACCTCCCATTGCAAATCACATCCTTTCATAGATTTAATATCCTGTGAAATAACTCCTGAGAAAGACGCGTATGATTTTCCTCATAATATGCGTCCAGGGCAGAAAAAGTAGCATCTGTATCTGCCCGCAGTGCGGACAACTGTGCGTCTTTTTCCTGTTCGAGTCCATCTCGAAGCTGTCGGATCTTACCGAAAGTTTCTGCTTCCAGCTGATGGTCGAAATCTTTGCATTTCTTTTCCATTTCAGCAGAAAGCTCCTGCCGGAGCCGTTCCGAATCCTCCATGATGCGTTGGGCTGTAAGCTCGATTTCAGATAATTTGTTAAGTATCTGCTCCATTTTCACCCTCCTTATTTGTCAAAAATTTACAAAAAAAGCAGATTTACTATGTGGGAAATAGTAATATCTGTAACATATAATACACCTATTCGTATGAAAAAACCATCTAAATTTATCAAAAATTTGTCATACTTTGTCCCGGAAATATACACGTTTCAGATTTTTCAAACCGGCAGGATGCAGCTCTATGTTTCCGAGTGGGGTTATGGTATACTTTAACTGAATTAAATAAGTTCCCTGCTTCAATCTGTAAAAAGTAAGGTGGGGACTTGCTTATATCAGGAAGAGTGCAAGCTTTGCTTTATGGCATATCTTGCAGAAAAAAGTTCAAATATAAAAAACAACAGTGAGGTAATTATGAGATTAAGAAATATTCCAGGGGCGCAGGACGCAATTCTGTCAAGCCCTTATGTGATTCAGAACCCGGAGAAAAATAAAGGAAAATGGGCACAAGTTTTTGAGAAAAAACAGCCGCTGCACATTGAAGTAGGTATGGGAAAAGGACGTTTCCTTATGGATCTGGCACGCCTGCATCCGGATATCAATTATGTTGGGATTGAAATGTATGACAGTGTACTTTTGCGCGCACTTCAAAAGAGAGAAGAACTGGAACAGGAAGGCACGGTATATTCCAACTTATATTTTATGCGCGTGGATGCCAGACTTCTTCCGGAAATCTTCGAAAAAGGAGAAGTAGATAAGATTTACCTGAATTTTTCTGATCCATGGCCGAAAGCCCGTCATGCCAAACGCCGCTTAACTTCCAGAGAATTTCTGGCCCGTTATGACAAGATTCTGGTGGAGGACGGAAAAGTAGAATTTAAAACAGATAATAAAGCTCTGTTTGAATTTTCCCTGGAAGAGGTAAAAGAAGCCAACTGGAATCTGGAAGCATTTACCTTTGACCTTCACCACAATGAAGAGATGGTAAAAGGCAACGTTATGACCGAATACGAAGAGAAATTTTCTTCCATGGGAAATCCTATTTGTAAGATGGTGATTTCCAGAGTACAGAAATAAATTTTCAGACGGATTACAGAGTATACATGAAAAATTTTTCTGCAATCTGTACATCCAAATTTACGACATAAAAACAACAGATCCGGAAATCGCACAGAGAGAAGAAGAACATTCTGAGTTCTCATCACAGATCGCACAGGAAGGTATGGTT
>ERZ1673739.1080-NODE-1080-length-32737-cov-47.908359_pt1 | contig 32737 bp, 43 predicted proteins | sample MGYA00580210_ERZ1673739 | MGnify/ENA primary metagenome ERZ1673739 (study PRJEB41218, sample SAMN15661749) | gut metagenome | host: Homo sapiens | place: Canada: London | collected 2015-08-20/2019-03-30 | study: EMG produced TPA metagenomics assembly of...
CTGTTTACCTCTTTCTCAGGGAGTTTAGTCTCCAGGATTTCCGGGGCGGTTCAAACCCCATCTCAGCCCGATTCTGTGTCATGCCCTGCGCGGCCATCACATCAGTGATACTCAGCGCATCTTTCGACGTTGAGGCCGATGCATCAGTCAGGCCGGGGGATTTTGGGGAGTAGTATTTCGGTAAATCTTCCAGTTTCATTTTTTGACCTGCCCTTCAAGCATTATGGGGTAAATCTTCACCCCCAGACGTCCACCAGATACTGGCTGACCACGAACGATATTGATTTCATCAAACTGCTCATCGTCCATTAACACTCCCGCATGCGTCAGCGCATCCAGCGGTGCTTTCAGGATATTGTCCAGGTCGCGACGACGCTTATCCGGTAGCTCTGCAATCACCTTTATCGCCAGCCTTCCGGACAGGCTTAATTTCAGCCGCTGCTGGCGAACAATAAGCGCCACAGCCCGGCGATAACGCTTTCCCTCCTCCGAGATAAAATATGTGCTGCCACGGCGTCGCCAGTAAGTGTTCACCGTCGGCGGGTAAGGTAAAACCAAATCTATGAGCATCAGTCACCTCTTTTACCCAAGCACGCCAGTTGCAAAGGCGTGATCAAGAAAACGAAAAATTAAATCAACCTGAGAACCATGCTTTTCTTCGAACGCCAGAGGATCCGCATGAAGCTCGTTGTGATGCTCCCGACACAGCGGTAGCGTGAAAATATCGTGAGATTTTGTCCCCATTCCGCCCTGACCATGACCAATCAGGTGATGGGGATCGTCGGCTGGCTTACCACAACACGCACACGGCTGTGTCTTCACCCAGCGTGTGTATTTCTCGTTAACCCAGCGGCGACGTTTAGGTCGTTTCATGAAAGATTCCGGAGACTCAGGATCAACGGCAATGCTGACCACCGTCTCTTCCTGTGGCGGGTTTTGCTGGTGGGCGTGAGGCAGCGGCGCAAGATTTTTTGTGCGCTGCTTCAGTATGCTGGTGGCGGTCTGCTCTCCCGGTACGATGTCGCTTTCACGGTACATTGAGCGGATTTTTTCCGCACGCAACCCCAGCGAACGACGTAATACCGCTTCCGGTAGCGCGTCCACCACCTGATTGCGGACCGCCCACCAGGATAATTCAGCCAGCGATAATTCCCGTTCCTGCGAGCCATTCATTGCATGGCGTATGACGTCAATCATCCATGCAGACAGGTTTTGGTGAGCAAGTTGCCCGAGTGATTCGGAGGTCTGGTCGCGCAGCTGGTTGTCGCAGTGCCAGCACAACACCATTGCGCCGGTACCATAACGGTGAATGACGGTTTCACTGTGGTGATAATCGCCGTGTGGCCACTGGCAGGATTTAACATGGCGCAGTAACCAGTCAGACAATGCGCCAGCGCCACCAGCAGCACGAATCACTCGTTCGTCGCTGAAAAATGGCAGTAATGATTTATCCTCCGCCAGCGGCTGGCGAACGGCAGGAACGACCCCGGACGACAGATTACGCATGCTTTTCGGTTCCGGCTCCACCAGTACCCGGGTATTGTGGAATACCGGCATGGATTCACGGCCCGGCTTAACGATCACCAGCCCGAGTTCCGGTACCAGAACAGGTCGAAGTAATACCCGCACGTTACCTCCAGATGCGTTGCTGGAATGTGCGGGACGGACGCGGTGGGCGTTCAGAGTAAGGAAGCCTGACGGAGATTATCCAGTGACGATAATCGAGGCTGAGAGCTTTCTTAACCTCGAACCCGCGCCTGCGGTAAGAATGAATCAGCCATTCGGCCTGTTCTTCAGTACATGGTGGGTGTTGGTACCAGTCGGTTTTAAATGCGTGTGAACGCCGCTCATGCCGGATGGCAAGGTCGGTATCAGAATTGTGAAATTTGGTTTTGTGCGCCATCTGTTTTCTCTGCTGGCGCAGCAGGTGTCAGGTGTTCAGGCTGACGTGCGAATTGTAAACCAGAATGCCAGGAAAAAACAAAACCCGCCGAAGCGGGTTAAGTGCGGGTGCGTTGAGGATGCCTGACACATCAGAGGTGGCGAGGGATTTCTCCCCCGCCAGGTCTCTTACTCCTCAGGTTCGTAAGCTGTGAAGACAGCGACCTCCGTCTGGCCGGTTCGGATTCGTACCTCGCAGAGGTCTTTCCTCGTTACCAGTGCCGTCACTATGACGGTTAAACAGATGACGATCAGGGCGATTAACATCGCCTTTTGCTGCTTCATAGCCTGCTTCTCCTTGCCTTTCGGCACGTAAGAGGCTAACCTACGTGTGTAGAGCATAGATATGGCCTCAGATTAATGTTAAGCGTCTTGCCGGACGCGTAATGTTAACTGGGGCTTTTCTCTATCTGCCTTTTGGTGTTCATGCCTGAGACAGATAGCCTCAAGCACCCGCAGTCATTCTACCCGTTTTAGATTTCTCAGCCAACTTTATGCTCACAACATATACAAATTTCCCGGTTAAAGCTCATCATGTTAGATAGTTTTTGCGTACGCACTATTTTTTTATGTAAACTGCGCAAAAAAGTTTAGCACCCTAAATTGTTAAGGGAAAATTAAGGAAGTGTTAATGCTTGAGCAAACAGTAAAAAACATCAATTCACGCTTTGGCTGGCGCAACACCCGTAAGCTTCTTGGTTCATCACTGGGTGTAACGGCCCAAGGATTACCCCTTTTTATTGAACGTGTAAATAGTGTAGTTCAGCATAATCCCGACCTAAAAGACAGAATCGACGATTTCTGGAAAGGTTTAATTTTTAGCGGGAATCGATTACTTTCTATTTATAGAATCACCGATGAAGACGTAGCAAAATTACAAACAATTTTCACAAATCAGAAAAAGGACAATAGCCCCTTCTCAGAAAAATACCCAACTCCTTTATCCAGAGAGGAGCTGTTAGTTGCTGATACTGAGCTGCATTTTGCTGAACTACGTCAAGATATCATTCGTGATAAACAAATTGACACTGCTGTTTTTTTATCCAAAGCGTATTACACTGAAGTGATAGAGCTTGACCCAACACATCTTAGCGATGCGGGTATGGAATTACGTGCTAATGGTGGAGAAATAAAATGCAAAACACGCCAAGTCACGCAATGCTTTAATACCATCATGCTAATGCCTGCAGAAAAAATATTAATTCTTACGATTGATTTATCTATCCTTCCAAGAAGTGAATCACAGCCTCAACAATACCTTGTGGCTAAATTTATAAAAAAAGAAGCTGGCGTTATTTTAAACAATCCTCTTGAATTATTTGGTTCAATACAAGATCTTTACGAAAAAGTAGATGGCAGAATTTCTCATGTATCTTTTATCACCTCAGATGGCAATACAAGTTCTTTAAAACTCAAACCAAGTCAAAAGTGTTTGCGTCAAGATGTTTACCATCATAGTGGAGAAGTCCGCAAGCCCAATATTGACAAAGTTTAAGTTGGGAAAAATTTGGGATTTACCACAAAGTTCTTCACATATTTTATCAGTAGAGTTAATATTACCAGGAAAAAGGACAATGCTTGATAATCCTAGAATTAGGTTGCATGAAGCAATTGCGAAGAACTGTAACAACATTGATTCGATTATATTTATTGTTGAAAAAATATTGGATTCTGTTAAGTCCTGTGAAGAGAAAAGAAGAGCGAGATCATCAGGCCATAAATGAAAAAGAGTATATATCACGACATTATCACGCAAATAGAGCAGGATTTTAATGATCCTGTTCGCAGTGTGTGTCGTGATCTTTTTCTTTTTCTGGTTAGTAAAGATGCTAAAAATATCAATCACTTTACATACAAAACCCTTATCAATGGTTTAACCTATCTAACTGATACGAAAGATGACTATATCCTGCTAATAAAAGCAACTGATTATTTATCTAGCTATAAAGCACATCTATTGGATATGCATTTTCAATACATTGATAATTTAACGGAAGAACCAATACCAGTTGAAGATGATCTTATTTCCTATGCTTTAGACACAGGAAGTTTTTACCATCCAGAAACTGGCGAATTGGTTGATAATTTTAGCCAGTATCTTTATCCATACTTTACTCCTTCGAGTCTTTTGGAGAGTCTGCATGAGTGATGTAAACATCTGTACTGCAGACCTTCAATCATTAATTAGAATGGATCCTGAATTTAGGGGAATGGTTCAAAGAAAATTAGCTGCAGACAAAAATATTTTTGTAAAGCAACTCTATGAAGATTTAGACGACGCTATTCAGAATTTAGAAAATGACAAACACTTCTATCAAGATGCTAAGTGGGGAGAGGACGAGCTAACAGCGTCGATCAAAAATTTCCTGAAAGGTAGGTTTTATGATGTTGAACATGATACTCAACATGGCGGTCACGTTGATTTATTAGTTAAACATCAATTCGGAAAATTCGAATGGATCGGTGAAGCAAAATTATGGAGAGGCCCCAAATCTATTCATAATGGCTGGATTCAGCTAACCGAACGTTACGGCACGGGTACGTCACGTGACGATCATGGAGGAATTCTAATTTATATAAAGTCTGACAAATCAGCAGTAAAATTCAATGAATGGAAAGAATTTTTCTCTACGACCGTTTCGGACGCAGAAATTGAAGCGGAAGGCTCTCCCCTCCGCTTTAAGAGTATCACAAAGCATCCAGCAACAGCGCTTCCATATCATGTAAGACACATGGGAGTATCCTTATACCATTACACTGGTAAAAAAACCGCTGACTCTTAACTGGTAATTGCTATATATCCAGTCAAAAAACCTAAGGCTTTTTGCAATCTTTTACGAATTGTTCCATCTGAACATCCTTGTTGCTTTGCAATAGCACGAAGAGATAAACCAATCACGAAATGAGCAACAATTAACTCATATTCTTGTTGCTTATATCTTTCTAACCTAAGGATACTAATGTCAATAATTCGCCCTTCATCATTGCTGCACTGACGACGTGATTTTTTACCATGAGGAACAACATTTTTATATTTATCAGCTATTTCCTGCCAATCAATAGAACTATTACCAGCCACAACCCAAGCCCCCCAATCGTCTAAAATCTCACATATATCAACATTACTATCCATCTGTTTTTTATTTTCTATTTTGAAATAACCAAGCAGCATTCTAGCCATTGTTGTTATTTCTATACTTGTAACTGACTCATAAGCATGAGGAGAAACAATTCTCTCATCACTTAATGCCCAATCACTAAGGTTTGCTATTTCCAACAATCGTTCTTTAGTTATTCCCATTATTATCTCCACCGCCCTTTCGGGCGGCCTCCTGATGATTTGAGGGTGCAGGAATCCCTCCGGTTAAGGATTTAATAAAAATCGTTTCTGATTTAAATCCTCAGTATTTAGTTGTTAGTCGGTTTATAGCCTTTATGCTTCGGCCTTATTTCTCAGCCATACACAAACCGGGCCATCTTCGGTGTCATGTATTGAACCAATAAACCATCCATTGCCCTCTGGTCGTTCCGGTTCCCATGCAGAAATATCAGCATCACACGCATCAAGGTCAGCACATCCTTCATCTCTGAAGCAGAGGACGTATTGAAGATTATTTTCCTCCATCCAGGCGTTAAACTCTTCCGTTGAAATATATTCCCGATCGTCACAGAATTTTTCATATTCAGGATGCGTCCAGCAGCCATATTCATCACGTACTACTGGTATTTCTTTAATTTCATTCATTTCTGTTCTCCCACGTTTTCAGACTTTCACCACAGAACGGACAAAATGAAACCCGAACTGGTAATTTAGAAAATTCACCGGAACGCAACATCACAAAATCAGGACCGCGAGTTAAACTCTCATTCCAGATTTTGTATATCAGCAGACCTTTTCGCATCGTGTATTCAGCATCATGCTCAAGGGACTTTGCCAGTGCTGCACATGGTTCTATCTTGTTGCCATTAACCTGGCATTTTGATTCACTCACCGCACCACCTCCTCAAAATTCCCCTGATAAAACGCCAGTACGCGCTGCATAACTTCGCTCTTCCGGCACTCGAGACAGATTATGTTCAGACGCCTGTCGTAGCGGCGTATTTCGCCATCTGGTAATGACCAGATAAGGTCCGGATCAACCGCAGATGGTTTCTTCAGCTTTGCCCTTGAGAGTTTTTTGCGTGCATTTTGCCAGTCTTTACGAGCCTGTTCAGACGGGAATAACCCGTAGCCAGAATTGTATACATCGCTACTGGCAACCAGCTCTCTGGCCAGAACGCTCATCAGATATCTTGTTGCCCCAGTTTTAGTTTCCAGTTGTCGTAACGTCTCGCGCCCACTCTGGCGTACGAGTTCAACAACCTGCCCTTTAATTTTTTCCCGCTCTTCTTGTGTAAAAACTTTTGCCACAAGCCCTCCTGAAAATTACCTCATGACCAGAAATTAACACTTACCCCCTGAAGCCCGGCGGAATTTCAGTGTCCGGTTCAGAAATGTGATTCACGCAACGCTGCGCAGGCGAACGCCCCAGGCGGATAACCAGTTCATCCCATTTTTCCCGGAGTTTTGCCGGACTCATGATGTTTTTTACCCAGAACGAATCCCGCTGGAGACGCCCAAACATTTCACAAATTTGTCTGTGAGTTCTGCCATCCAGCATCCGCATTGTGCGAACGTCATTGGCCCATGCTGTCCAGTTGGGTTCTTTCGGTCTAGTGATCTCGCCATCATAGCTGGCCGCCTGCTCGTAAAGACTCACGATTCGTCCCCAGATCCACTGTGCGCACACCAAATCTTCCTGACTTCCCCACTGGCGTTTTTTCGCACTGAACACAACCGCGTCAGGGTGTCGGGTTAAAAAATCCTGTTCAGCCGTCTGCGGGTCCGGTTGCGAAGCGTCCGGACAAGAAGATCTTTTATCTGACGGATCAAGTTTTAATACTGACGGATCGGGGTCAATCATCGCCCCCCTAATCGGCAGTTTTTTATCAACAGTTGATCCATCAAAATTTGACGGGTCAACCGTTGAGGGGTCAATATTTGACGGGTCAACTGTTAACGGGTCATTTTTTGCCGGGCTAATTTTTCTTTTCGGTTTATATGACTCACGCGCCGCCGCCGCAGCTGCTTCGAGTTTTTCCACATTAAGCCGATAGATATTGCTTACATTACGCCCACCGACCTTACGCTCTTCCTTCGTCAGCCAGCCCTCTTTCGCCAGTTCTGCAATAGCCGATTTCACTGTGGATTCACTTCTTGCACCGATCTGACGCCGGATAGTTTCAATGGCAGACCATGACACGCCCTCGTCATTGCTGTAGTCTGCAAGACGGGCCATAACCGCCACCCTGGATAAGATCATGCCGGTGAAGGCGCACCCTTCCCAGACAAGACCATGAAGCTTGCTGCTCATAAAACCCCCGAACACCGTGCTTTTAGTGCATCACCACAGCATTCCCTGCCGGGCCGCCGCGATTCATCTGGTCATACAAAACAACCGCTGACGCAACAAAATCATCGACATCCTTCACCAGCCGATCCCTCCGTTCGACGATCTCACGGTAATATTCAGAACTGTGGCTGCGCATACGGGCCACCAGCAAAGGCGGCATCGCCTTTTCGATCGCCGGTAACAGAGCCTGCATTTTTTCAACAGCATCAGGGGTGTCTTTCTCTACCCAGCGGAAAATTTTCTGGGTATTGCGAGCCAGGGCTTCCGGATGGCTGTCGTCATACAGTTCCGGGAACGTCATACCCAACTCAAAATAAGCCTGGGTTATTCCAGCTGCTGGAACTTTTTCGCCATCAGGACGCGCCCAGGCATTCATCGCCATGCGGATGTGTTCATGCTTGATTTTCATGAATCAAGCTCCTAGAAAGTGGTTGTGTTAACGTTTTGGTATCTTCCAGCTCGGGCCAAATATTCATCCAATCAAAAGGCCTTAGTTGCTGACGTGTAACTTCACCATTACTGGCTCGCTCAATAAGGACACATAACGATGCCCCTAACACTTGACCTTTACTCAATGCCTTTCTTAGATAACCGATGCTGGTACCACACTCGCATGCAAACATACGCTGTTCATCTGACGAAAGAGAATTGAGAAATATTCTTAATTCTTCCATAGCTACTCCTTAGTAAACACAGCAAAGAATACCCACAGGTAAACAAAAGTCAATACCCACAGGTTGTTTACCTTGCGGTAATCGCATCTATTATTTACCTATGGACAAATATGAATTTAGACGACAGCAACTCATCAAAATTCGTGATGAGAAATGCGATGGTAAAGCGGTTAACGTGGCCAGAAAGATCGGGCGCGAGCCTTCTTATGTATCAAGAATGTTGTACCCAGAGGGGAAAAAGGGAAAAAAACGGATCGCTGATGATATGGTGGAGATTATCGAAGAGTCCTTTGGGTTACCCCGGGGATGGATGGATGGTATCGTTTCATCATCAACGAACACAGCCTCCAGTTATGAAACAAGGGTTCTAACGCCACGACAACGTATTTTTTTAGATCTCTTAGACGAACTGCCAGAAAGTGAAGCGGATAAATTATTAAAAACTCTTGAAGAGAAAAAACAGTATTACAATATGATCTACGAAGAAATCCGTAAAAAGAAAGCACAAAACGCATCATAGCTCACCAAACAACTAGTCACCAGTTAAGACACCGCAAAAATTTACCCATGGGTATTTACTTTTTAAATACCTATGGGTATCCTTCTTTTCATACCAACCCACCCCGCCCCACAGAATGCAGGGCAATACTTCGAGTTACCAGGCAGTGGTCAGGGGTTAAGTAGCCAGCCCGAGGCGTAAGAACATGACGGCAGGGTTCAACTTTAATAACTATGCAGCAGGTTTTTGTTCCGCTACCCCGGCGTTAAGGGGAAATGAGGTCAGCATGGATACTATCGATCTTGGCAACAGCGAATCTCTGGTATGTGGCGTGTTCCCCAACCAGGACGGTACGTTCACCGCGATGACGTATACCAGAAGCAAAACGTTTAAAACTGAAGCTGGCGCGCGTCGCTGGTTAACCAGAAACACTGACTGATGAGGTTGACGATGGAATTTAAAGATTTACCAGTACCATTCCAGGAAATGGCATCGAATGTGGTTCGCTCTCAACTGGCGACTCTTGACCTGAGTACCGTAGAAAAGGAAACCATCGATACTATATCCGGTAACGTGCGTCGTGCCTTTATAGGTCTGTATGAAGAGAAGCGCCTATTCGGCGGACAGAATTCGCCTGAAAACAAGAATCAAGCAAATGATGAGAAGCTGAAACACATTATCGCCTTACTTTTGGAAGACGCAAAACGTCTACAGCAACTGGAACCAAATGCAGGCACAGAGGCCCGCATTTGGATTGCCATGAAATCACTCAAATGTGAAAGCAGTGATTATTTCAAAACAACAATTAAAACTACTCAACTTTCGGGAGAGCTACTGAAGAAATTGCCATAAGAGCATGGTCTTTCTCTTGTTCTGCAAGATGAGCATTAATACCTGGTATGGTTTTTTCAAATTTATCTATCTGTTGAATAACAACTTCGCGGTATACGTTTGTTTTTGTACCACCAAGCGCAGCCGTTAATGCAGAAAGCATATTTAGTATCATATCAGTGCGATATGAAAGAATCCTGATAGCTTCATCTTGTTCTTCAATAATAGATTGCAGGGCCTCAATTTGCTTTTTATCCATTTCACCCTCCTGAGGGTTGGTAATTAAGGAGTTCTCCACGGGTCAGGTGGAGTGCGTGCGCCGGACACGGGTGAGCATCCGGCACTGACAGCTTACTGAAAGGATATGTCCCTGAAAAGTCAGGGCATAACGCGAAAGCGCACGGCGAAATTGGTCTCTCTGTACGGTGTCGTTAAATTTAGTTCGACCGTGCGCTTCCGGTTGTGGCACTCCGCGAAATGGCGCGGCGGTAAGTATGGCTGGGGTTTCCTCCATTGCTCCAGAAAATGCACCGGGTTGTCAGGTTGACCATACGCTTAAGTGACAACCCCGCTACAACGCCCTCTGTTATCAATTTTCTGGTGACATTTGGCGGTATCAGTTTTACTCCGTGACTGCTCTGCCGCCCTTTTTAAAGTGAATTTTGTGATGCGGTGAATGCGGCTATGCGCACGCGGAACAGTTAAAGCAGTAAGGCGGTATTTTACGGGCGTAACGAGCATCAACTAATCCGGCGTTAATTGTTAACTGGTTAACGTCACCTGGAGGCACCAGGCACTGCATCACAAAATTCATTGTTGAGGACGCGATAATGGAAACGTTATTACCAAACGTTAATACGTCTGAAGGTTGTTTTGATATTGGTGTTCTGCTCAGTAACCGGGAGTTTACTGAAGATGCCATTAATATGAGGAAATATGAGCCTTATCTGCTCAATGATAATTCCATACTTTCCCGAATTGCTCTTCTTGAACTTGGTATTTTCGGAGAACGTCAATGACTTCAGCATTTGCACTGATGATGACGGTTTTTCTTATAACGGGTGAATCACAGAATGTGATTACCGGAATTTATGCAAGTAAAGAATCCTGCCTCCAGGCAAGAGACGAGCAAAAAATTTCTGGTGAATGCCTCCCGCTAAAAAAAGTATCGCTGTACCTGAATAACGAAACACCGGCTGGATAACCCTCCAGCCATATTAACACCATACCAACGGATTAAAAATGCCAGCAATGGCAGGGATTCGTTCACCCTGAAATCTGTAATGAGGTTAAAACAAAATGAGTAAAGTCTTTATTTGCGCCGCCATTCCGGACGAACAGGCAATAAAGGAAGAAGGTGCCGTCGCTGTAGCCACTGCCATTGAAGCCGGTGATGAACGTCGCGCCCGCGCAAAATTTCACTGGCAATTCCTGGAACATTATCCGGCTGCTCAGGACTGCGCTTATAAATTTCTTGTTTGCGAGGATAAACCCGGTATACCCCGCCCTGCCCTCGATTCCTGGGATGCTGAATATATGCAGGAAAACCGCTGGGATGAGGAATCCGCTTCCTTTATTCCGGTCGAACCAGAATCCGATCCGATGAACGTCAATTTTGACAAGCTGTCCCTTGAAGTACAGAACGCGGTCCTGGTTAAGTTCGGTACATGTGAAAACATCACCGTTGATATGGCGATTGACGCGCAGGAATTACTGCAGGAAGACGTTGCTACCTTTGACGGGCATATCGTTGAAGCACTGATGAAAACGCCTGAAATTAACGCTATGTATCCGGAACGCAAACTGTTCGCTATCGGATGGGTTAAACACAAATGTAATCCGGGTGCCAAATGGCCCGAAATTCAGGCTGAATTACGTAACTGGAAAAAACGGCAGGACGCAGAGCGCAAAGAGACTGGAAAATACACGTCTGTTGTTGATCTCGCCAGCGCCAGAGTCAATCAACAGAACACTGAAAACTCAGCAGGAAAAATCAACCCAGTCACTGCCGCCATTTGTCGCGAATACAAGCAGACATGGAAAACGCTGGATGAAGAACTGGCCTACGCTCTCTGGCCTGGCGATATTGATACCGGAAACATTGACGGCAGCATCCATCGCTGGGCAAAAAATGAAGTTATCGACAAAGATCGCGAAGACTGGAAGCGCATTTCCGCATCAATGCGCAAACAACCCGATGCCGTTCGCTACGACCGTCAGACTATTTTTGGCCTTGTCCGTGAGCGTCCGATCGACATTCACAAAGATCCCGTAGCACTGAACAAATACATCACTGAATACCTGACTACCAAGGGCGTGTTTGAAGATGACGAAGGAACAAATCAGGGCACAGCTGGTACTCTCCCGTCACCAGTACCAAAAACTGATGCAGTGGAAACGGCAATGCCGGACAACGAAAAAACCGAATGCGAAGTGGAAGACGAACCATCTGTAGAGCGTGAGGGACCGTTCTACTTCCTTTTCACCGATAAGGACGGCGAAAAATACGGTCGCGCAAACAAACTTTCTGGTCTGGAAAAAGCACTGGCCCTGGGAGCTACGGAAATCACAAAAGAGGAATACTTCGCACGTAAAAACGGCACGTACTCAGGTTCACAACAAAATACTGGTGCATCTGACACGATCGCACAACCAGAGCCGGTAAAAGTTACCGCTGACGAAGTAAACAAAATTATGCAGGCAGCCAATATCAGCCAGCCTGACGCCGATAAGTTGCTTGCTGCATCACGTGGTGAATTTGTTGAAGGGATTAGTGACCCGAATGATCCGAAATGGGTTAAGGGGATCCAGACCCGCGATTCTGTGAACCAGAACCAGCATGAATCGGAACGGAACTACCAAAAAGCGGAACAAAACAGCACAAATGCGTTACAAAACGAGCCAGAAACGAAACAGCCTGAACCAGTGGCGCAACACAGGAAGTGGAAAAAGTCTGCACCGCCTGCGGTCAAAGCGGTGGCGGCAACTGCCCTGATTGTGGCGCGGTGATGGGTGACGCAACATACCAGGAAACATTCGATGAAGAGAATCAGGTTGAAGTTCAGGAAAATGATCCGAAGGAAATGGAAGGCGCTGAACATCCACACAAGGAGAATGCTGGTAGCGCTCAGGATCACGCCAGCGATAGTGAAACTGGCGAGACGGCAGATCCCTTAATTGCGATGAACGGTCATCACGTTATCACATCCACCAGCAGAATGTGGCACCACATGATGATCGACCTTGAAACCATGGGAAAAAATCCCGATGCCCCGCTTATCTCAATAGGTGCAATATTTTTCGATCCGCAAACCGGAGATATGGGGCCGGAATTTAGTAAGACCATCGATATGGATACTGCTGGCGGAGTCATTGATCGTGGCACCATTAAATGGTGGCTTAAGCAATCACGGGAGGCGCAATCTGCCATTCTGACCGATGAAATCCCGTTAGATGATGCACTGCTGCAATTGCGGGAATTTATCGACGAAAACTCCGGCGAATTTTTTGTTCAGGTCTGGGGAAATGGAGCCAACTTCGACAACACGATTTTGCGCCGTTCATACGAACGGCAGGGGATCCCCTGCCCATGGCGTTACTACAACGATCGCGATGTACGCACAATCGTTGAGCTGGGGAAAGCCATAGACTTCGATGCCAGAACGGCTATTCCATTCGAAGGTGAGCGCCATAATGCACTTGATGACGCCCGTTACCAGGCAAAATACGTTTCAGTTATCTGGCAAAAACTGATCCCGAATCAGGCTGATTTTTAATGTTCAACCCCGGTCGTTGCCCACCAGCTATAGTGGCGGCGACCATGATTAGCGAACGACGCTCATGGCAAGACTTATTCTGCTCACTGAGTGGGCAAAAGAGGAATTCAGTGAACCGGTCCCTACTCCGAGTACGTTAAGTAAATACGCTAAAGCCGGAATGATATTTCCTCTCCCCAAAAAAGTTGGGAGACGCTGGCGAGTGGATCCGCAAGCTCGCTTTGTCGGAATGGTAAACAAGCCGGAGGTGATCGCCACAGATCACCCTGCTTTGAAGAGGATACTGGAAGATGGCGCGCCCGCGAAAATATAAAACCGATGTTCCGGGATTATCTCCGTATTTTGACAAAAGAAATAACAAAGTTTACTGGCGTTACAGGCATCCCATAACAGGCAAAAATCACGGTCTCGGCAGTATTGACCAGAAACTGGCAGAAACTATTGCAGCAGAAGCGAACAGCCGTCTTGCCCGGCAGCAAATGGAACAAATGCTCAGTCTGCAGGAGAAAATTATTAGTGATACCGGCGGTTCATCAACCGTTACCATTTTTCTGAATAATTACAGAAAAATTCAACAGGAAAGATATGAAAACGGCGAGATCAAACTCAACACGCTGAAACAGAAAGCGGCCCCTCTCAGGGTATTTGATGAACGTTTTGGCACCAGACCGTTAGATGCCATAACCGTAAAAGATGTGGTATCAGTACTGGAAGAGTACAAGGCCAGAGGACATAACAGAATGGGACAAATTTTCAGGAAAGTACTGATCGATGTTTTCCGGGAAGCTCAGCAAACGGGCGATGTCCCGCCAGGCTTTAACCCTGCAGAATCGGCAAAAAAACCGCAGGTGCGGATATCAAGACAGCGACTGACTTTTGATGAGTGGATGATGATTTATAACGCAGCGGAAAAGGATGGTTACTTTTTACAGCGCGGTATGCTGCTGGCACTGATGACAGGCCAGCGCCTTTCAGATATTTGCAAAATGCAATTTTCGGATATCCGGGATGGTTATCTTCATGTCGAACAGCAAAAAACAGGAACCCGGATTGCCATCCCTCTGGCTCTGCGTTGCGATAAATTAAATCTCACCCTGGATGATGTAGTGTCATCCTGCCGCGATTGCGTTCTTAGTCCGTGGCTATTGCACCACCATCACGCGAAAGGGACAGCTAAGCGCGGCGGGATGGTTAAGCCAGCAACATTAACCGTTGCATTTAAAAAAGCCCGGGATTCTGTGGATTACAACTGGCGTGCTAATGGCACCCCTCCCTCTTTCCATGAGCAGAGATCTTTATCAGAGCGATTGTTCAGAGAGCAGGGGGTTGATACCAAAATTTTGCTAGGCCATTCGAATCAAAAAATGACCGATATTTACAACGACGCACGCGGTAAGGAATGGAAAAAACTGGTCATTTGATGACCAGTTTTGCAGAGGGGTTTTGCAGAGGTTTTGCAGAGAAAATTAAAAACGATATCCTGCGGAGAACATAAACACCCACGGATCCAGTCGTACCGAGTCTTTTACGGTAGTAACACCAGATTTGTACTTAGCCGTGGTATCGATATCCATGTACCACACTGACATGTTAACCAACCAGTCACGGTTAATCAGATAATCAACCCCCACCTGCCCGGCAGCTCCCCAGGAATCTTTCAGACTGAGATCGGAAAGCCCTGCCTCTTTGCCATGATCGTTAAATCCATTATCAAAGAAGGTGGTGTAGTTAATACCGGCCCCAACGTAAGGGCGGAATTTGCTGCTGGCATCACCAAAATACCACTGCGCCATCAGTGTTGGCGGCAGATGATGAACGGTTGCAATATCGCCGGTCGCCCGGGTGCCGATTTTATGGCGGAACGGCGTCGCTGCCAGTAATTCCACACCAATGTTGTCGGTCGCCATATAAGTAAACGTCAGGCCCAGTTGAGTGTTATTGGTCACGCTGAATCCACCCAGACTTCCTAACGTACCACCAGCACCTTCTGTTGGACGTACGGTTGCAGAACCTGCACGCATAAAAAATTCGCCTGCTTCATGCGCAAAGGCACTGCCAGAGAGAAGAGTTGTTACTGCCAAAGCCGCCACTGTTAACTTTTTCATATCCGCTCCGTCGTTATGGTTATAAAAACGTGACGAATATACCTACATTGGAGTAACAAATGATCCTACATAGATCACATTACATATGATAATTCACCCTTTATTGATCTGGATTAATTTAGAAGTTGCATTGAGAATCCTGGTTAACGTGATTTAAATCAATTTTTAAATATTTTCGCTACGCAAATATTAACTCGTTCGCCACTTGCCGCGGTTTGCCCACGCCTGAAGGCCAGCAATTACCTCCGCTTTACAAAGATATGCTTTTCCATACAAGACCTGATGCTGCCACCCGAGGCTTAACCAGGTTACAATTGCCCGCTAATTAACACCTGCATAAAACTCAAGGAGAGTGCATGTCTATCACGGCGCAGTCCGTATACCGTGACACCGGAAATTTCTTCCGTAATCAATTTATGACCATTCTGTTGGTATCGTTGCTATGTGCGTTTATCACAGTGGTGTTAGGGCATGTTTTCTCACCCAGTGATGCACAGCTTGCGCAGCTCAATGACGGCGTGCCCGTTAGCGGCAGTAGTGGGTTGTTCGACCTGGTTCAGAATATGTCACCGGAACAGCAACAAATTTTGCTGCAGGCTTCAGCGGCGTCCACTTTTTCAGGATTAATCGGTAACGCCATTCTCGCCGGAGGCGTAATATTAATTATCCAGCTGGTGTCTGCGGGTCAGAGAGTCAGTGCGCTGCGAGCTATTGGTGCCAGTGCGCCGATATTGCCCAAGTTATTTATTCTGATTTTTCTGACTACCCTTTTAGTACAGATTGGCATCATGCTGGTGGTCGTTCCGGGAATTATCATGGCCATTTTACTGGCCCTGGCACCGGTGATGCTGGTACAGGACAAAATGGGCATTTTTGCCTCGATGCGTAGCAGTATGCGGCTGACTTGGGCGAATATGCGTCTGGTGGCACCCGCAGTACTGAGCTGGTTGCTGGCAAAAACACTGTTGCTGCTTTTTGCCTCTTCTTTTGCCGCATTAACCCCGGAAATTGGTGCCGTACTGGCGAACACCTTGAGCAACCTGATTTCTGCCATATTGCTCATCTATCTGTTCCGCCTGTATATGTTGATTCGCCAATAACCTTAAGCATTTGATTACGGAATCGTAAAATGAAGCAGTTTCTTGATTTTTTACCGCTGGTTGTCTTTTTCGCGTTTTACAAGATTTATGACATCTATGCGGCTACTGCGGCGCTGATCGTCGCCACGGCGATTGTGCTTATCTATAGCTGGGTTCGCTTTCGTAAGGTTGAGAAGATGGCCCTGATCACTTTTGTTCTGGTGGTCGTCTTCGGTGGCTTGACGCTGTTCTTCCACAATGATGAGTTTATTAAATGGAAGGTTACAGTCATTTATGCTCTGTTTGCGGGAGCCCTGTTAGTCAGCCAATGGGTGATGAAAAAGCCGCTAATTCAGCGGATGCTGGGTAAAGAACTCACGCTGCCGCAACCGGTATGGTCGAAGCTAAATCTGGCCTGGGCTGTTTTCTTTATCCTTTGCGGTCTGGCAAACATCTACATCGCATTCTGGCTGCCGCAAAATATTTGGGTCAACTTTAAAGTCTTTGGCCTGACCGCCCTTACCTTAATCTTCACATTGTTAAGCGGTATCTATATCTACCGCCACATGCCGCAGGAAGATAAATCCTAACCAGACTGCCAGTCCTTCGGGGCTGGCGCTGTATCTCCTCTGTTCTCCTCAGGAAAATCATAGTAGCATCGCGCCTGTGATTTTCCTTTTAAGTCGGTTTTACCATGTCTACAACACATAACGTCCCTCAGGGCGATCTTGTTTTACGTACTTTAGCCATGCCCGCCGATACCAATGCCAATGGTGACATCTTTGGTGGTTGGTTAATGTCACAAATGGATATTGGCGGCGCTATTCTGGCGAAAGAAATTGCCCACGGTCGCGTAGTGACTGTGCGGGTTGAAGGAATGACTTTCTTACGGCCGGTTGCGGTCGGCGATGTGGTGTGCTGCTATGCACGCTGTGTCCAGAAAGGGACGACATCGGTCAGCATTAATATTGAAGTGTGGGTGAAAAAAGTAGCGTCTGAACCAATCGGGCAACGCTATAAAGCGACAGAAGCATTATTTAAGTATGTCGCGGTTGATCCTGAAGGAAAACCTCGCGCCTTACCTGTTGAGTAATAGTCAAAAGCCTCCGGTCGGAGGCTTTTGACTTTATGCTTACTGAATTTCGGTGGTGCCGTTAATTTTAAACAGGATATTCACCACAATCCCACTGCCTGGCTTACCCGGCTCATAACGCCATCTGCGCATCGCATTTTTCACCTCACGCTCAAACATGTTCGCAGGCTTGGCTGAGAGGATTTGTACGTTATCCACGCGACCATCCGGCGTGACGTCAAATTTAACTTTAACCTGCCCTTCAATGCGCAATGCCTGTGCTCGTGCCGGATACTGCGGCTGATTACGGCTTAATGCGCGTGGTCCTGAAGCCACACTGGTAACCGGCTTGCTGGTTGCAGCCGTTGCCGTACTTGATGTCAGGCGTGCGGGTGCCGTATTTTCAAACGGTGATGCCGGACGCGACTCTACGGGTTTGACATCGCGTTTTGGCTGCTCCTGTACCTTTTTCACCGGCTTCGGTTTTGGCTTAGGTTTCGGCTTCGGCTTTTCAATGACCACCGGTGCTTCTTTTGGCGGTTCGGGGATCGGCTCAGGTTCCGGTTCTGGCTCTACCACCGGCTCCGGTGGCGGCTGAAAGGCTTGTGGCGGTTCGAGATCAGCAGGCGCAACCATCGTGACAGAAATTGGCTGCGCAGGCGCAGGTAGTTCAATAACCTGATGTACCGAGGTATAGAGCAGACCCGCCACAACAGCACCATGAATGCAGACCGAAAGTAACGTCGGCCAGGGGAAGCGGCGAGGTAAATCAAGGGTCATTGAAGTCATAATCATTTCAGTAGAAAAACCAGGTCTCGATTTTAAATGCAAATAGCAATCATATTCAATAAGGCAAGACGATCAGGATCAGTGAAAATGTCATTTTTGGCGTAATTGACCTTACTTTATGCATGGTCTTAACAAAGGCATCATCTTTCCGTTGCAGATCTTCGCCCTTTCAAATAACGTACTTTACAACTTTCCCGAACAAGGAGTTGTGCCCGTGTTGTATGTTATTTACGCTCAAGACAAAGCTGATAGCCTCGAAAAACGCCTTTCCGTTCGTCCGGCACATTTAGCACGTTTACAGTTACTGCATGATGAAGGTCGTTTGTTGACAGCTGGTCCAATGCCAGCGGTAGACAGTAACGATCCAGGGGCTGCGGGATTTACTGGCTCAACCGTTATTGCTGAATTTGAATCGCTGGAAGCAGCTCAGGCTTGGGCCGATGCTGACCCGTACGTAGCGGCAGGTGTCTATGAACACGTTTCAGTGAAACCATTTAAGAAAGTGTTCTGAATAGAGATTCAATATTTAAGGGCACGGTTTTTGCAACCGTGTTCTTGTTTGGCCTTTCCTTATAGCCGGTCAGTGCATTCACCACCACAAGCAGATAATAACTTTATCTGTATTTCTTTATATGATGTGAACATATTCAGGAAAATGCCCTTTCCTGACGCAGAGTTGCTCGCTCAAAACCTTTGATTACTGCCGATAAAGTCATCTACTATTGTTTAACACATTCACGCGCTGCATGTATGTTCAGAAAATGTGCACGCTAAGATAATTAAACAAAATTGTGGTTACAGAGGTATCAGTGAGTCACTGGGCTACATTCAAACAAACAGCAACAAATTTATGGGTGACCCTACGGCACGACATTCTCGCGCTGGCCGTCTTTTTAAATGGATTGCTTATTTTTAAAACAATCTATGGTATGTCGGTCAATTTGCTTGATATTTTCCATATCAAAGCATTTTCAGAGTTGGATCTCTCCTTGCTGGCAAACGCCCCACTATTTATGCTCGGCGTCTTTCTTGTCCTGAACTCCATTGGCTTACTGTTCCGGGCAAAGCTCGCATGGGCAATCAGTATCATTTTGTTGTTGATAGCGCTAATTTACACCCTGCATTTTTATCCCTGGCTGAAATTTAGTATTGGATTTTGCATTTTTACGCTGGTGTTTTTGCTGATACTGCGCAAAGACTTCTCCCACAGTAGCGCCGCAGCCGGGACAATTTTTGCATTTATTAGTTTCACGACATTACTGTTTTACTCAACCTACGGTGCGCTTTATTTAAGCGAAGGTTTTAATCCGCGAATAGAAAGTTTGATGACCGCGTTCTATTTTTCGATAGAAACCATGTCAACCGTCGGCTATGGAGATATTGTCCCTGTTTCTGAATCAGCACGATTGTTCACTATTTCGGTCATTATTTCCGGCATTACCGTTTTTGCCACATCTATGACCTCAATTTTTGGTCCGCTTATCCGCGGGGGATTCAACAAACTTGTAAAAGGAAACAATCATACAATGCATCGTAAAGATCATTTTATTGTTTGCGGACATTCGATTCTCGCCATCAATACGATCCTGCAACTGAATCAACGCGGACAAAACGTAACGGTTATCAGCAACTTGCCTGAAGATGATATCAAGCAACTTGAGCAACGCTTAGGCGATAACGCAGATGTTATCCCCGGTGACAGTAATGACAGTTCTGTATTAAAGAAAGCGGGAATCGATCGTTGCCGGGCCATTCTGGCGCTGAGTGATAACGATGCAGATAACGCGTTTGTTGTACTCTCGGCAAAAGATATGAGCAGTGATGTCAAAACAGTTCTCGCCGTCAGTGATAGCAAAAACCTGAATAAGATTAAGATGGTACATCCGGATATCATTCTCTCACCGCAACTGTTTGGCAGCGAAATTCTGGCGCGAGTTTTAAATGGTGAAGAGATTAATAATGATATGCTCGTTTCAATGTTGTTGAACTCAGGTCATGGTATTTTCAGCGATAACGATGAACAAGAAACGAAAGCTGACAGTAAAGAATCGGCGCAAAAATAGAGTTTAAAGACGGAAGAGTAAACTTATTGGGCACCGCAATGGTGCCCAGTACATTTAGATATTGTAGATCGCAAACAATAACGAGTTACGCTGTTTGTTTAGAATGCACTTCCTGATGCTGTGGATACGCATATTTCGGCGCGATTGCCCCTCAAGCCAACGCGATTTACGTCGGCTAGCCTGACGCTGCATGCGCCAGCGCCCCACTTCCGTTCTACTCCGCTTCATGTTAACTACTCTATGCAATAACAGAATGGTCATTATACCCCCACCCCCGACGCTGACCAGTGCTTTTCCCGCGTTTTTATTTGCCAGATGAATCCATATGCGTAAACTCATAACAATGCGCTTTCAAAAGGATTTCTAATCTATGACAACCGTTTATACGTTGGTGAGTTGGTTGGCCATTCTGGGATACTGGTTGCTCATTGCAGGCGTAACTTTACGCATTCTAATGAAACGACGCGCAGTTCCCTCCGCGATGGCCTGGCTGTTGATTATTTACATTCTGCCGTTAGTCGGAATTATTGCCTATCTTGCCGTTGGCGAGCTCCATTTAGGCAAACGCCGCGCTGAGCGCGCCAGAGCGATGTGGCCTTCCACCGCAAAATGGCTTAACGACCTTAAAGCCTGTAAGCATATCTTCGCCGAAGAAAATAGCAGTGTCGCTGCCCCATTATTCAAGCTTTGCGAGCGTCGTCAGGGGATCGCTGGGGTCAAAGGGAATCAGCTACAACTGATGACCGAGTCAGATGATGTGATGCAGGCGTTAATCCGCGACATCCAGCTCGCGCGCCATAATATTGAGATGGTGTTTTATATCTGGCAGCCCGGCGGCATGGCGGACCAGGTGGCTGAATCATTAATGGCCGCTGCGCGACGCGGCATTCATTGCCGATTGATGCTCGACTCCGCCGGGAGTGTGGCTTTTTTCCGCAGCCCGTGGCCCGAGCTAATGCGTAATGCCGGTATTGAAGTGGTCGAAGCCTTAAAGGTCAATCTGATGCGTGTGTTTTTACGCCGTATGGACCTGCGCCAACATCGCAAGATGATCATGATCGATAATTACATCGCGTACACCGGCAGCATGAATATGGTCGATCCTCGCTACTTCAAACAAGATGCGGGCGTAGGGCAATGGATTGATCTGATGGCGCGTATGGAAGGCCCCATCGCCACCGCGATGGGGATTATTTATTCCTGCGACTGGGAGATTGAAACCGGAAAACGTATTCTGCCGCCACCACCAGATGTCAATATTATGCCGTTTGAACAGGCCAGCGGTCACACCATTCACACAATTGCTTCTGGCCCCGGCTTTCCGGAAGATCTCATTCACCAGGCATTATTGACTGCGGCTTATTCGGCGCGTGAATATTTGATCATGACAACGCCCTACTTTGTGCCAAGCGATGATTTACTTCATGCGATTTGCACGGCGGCGCAGCGCGGGGTGGATGTCAGTATTATCCTTCCGCGAAAAAATGACTCGATGCTGGTCGGCTGGGCCAGTCGCGCATTCTTTACGGAGCTGTTGGCTGCTGGGGTTAAAATTTATCAGTTTGAAGGCGGGTTACTGCATACCAAGAGCGTGCTGGTCGATGGCGAACTAAGTCTGGTTGGCACCGTTAACCTTGATATGCGTAGTCTGTGGCTGAATTTCGAGATTACCCTGGCAATCGACGATAAAGGTTTTGGTGCAGACCTTGCCGCCGTTCAGGACGATTATATTTCGCGTTCACGTCTGCTCGATGCCCGTTTATGGCTAAAACGTCCATTATGGCAACGTGTCGCCGAGCGACTGTTTTACTTCTTCAGCCCGTTGCTGTAAAACGTCGCCAACAGAGGTTAAACAGGTAGTGACTATGGATATGGATCTAAACAATCGCCTGACTGAAGATGAAACGCTTGAGCAGGCCTACGATATTTTTCTCGAACTGGCTGCCGACAATCTCGATCCAGCTGATGTTCTGCTGTTCAATCTTCAGTTTGAAGAGCGCGGCGGCGCGGAGTTATTCGATCCGGCGGAAGACTGGCAGGAACATGTTGATTTCGATTTGAACCCAGACTTTTTTGCCGAAGTGGTGATTGGTCTGGCGGACAGTGAAGATGGTGAAATCAACGATGTTTTCGCCCGCATTCTGTTATGCCGCGAAAAAGATCACAAACTTTGCCATATCATCTGGCGGGAATAAATAATCGCTTTCGGCGTGAAAAAGGGCTGACAACTGTCAGCCCTTATTGTGTTTAAAGCGGATCGACTTTCAGGCAAGAAACGGCGTGTCTGAAACTCCCCTCCAGAACAGGACGTGTTTTGGCGCACTCCGGACCGGCAATCGGGCAACGGGTACGGAAAACACAACCGGAAGGCGGGTTGATCGGCGACGGTAATTCCCCTTCCAGTAACTGGATGGTTTTGTTCTTCTCCAGATCCGGATCAGGTATGGGGACTGCCGACATCAATGCCCTGGTGTAAGGATGTAGTGGATTGTGGTAGACCTCATCATAGGTCCCCAGTTCTACCGCATGGCCGAGATACATCACCAACACACGATCGGAAATGTGTTTTACCACGGCCAGGTCATGAGCGATAAAAATTAATGACAATCCCATCTCACGTTGCAGCTGCTGGAGCAGGTTGACCACCTGCGCCTGAATTGACACGTCCAGCGCCGAAACCGGCTCATCGCAGATAATCAGCTTCGGTTCAAGAATAAGAGCACGAGCAATCCCGATACGCTGGCACTGCCCACCGGAGAACTCATGCGGATAGCGGTTAATCAGGTTAGGCAATAACCCGACTTTCAGCATCATCGCCTTCACGCGCTCGCGAACTTCCTGGCGTGACATTTTCGGATGATAAGTACGCAGTGGTTCAGCGATGATCTCGCCGATGGTCATACGCGGGTTTAGCGATGCCAACGGATCCTGGAAAATCATCTGAATATCACTGCGAACGGCACGCCATTCATCGGGCTTCATGCCCAGCAACTCTTTACCTAACCAGGCAACATGACCGTCGGTCGCCTTGACCAAACCGATGATGGCGCGAGCAAAGGTGGACTTACCGCATCCCGATTCCCCTACCACACCTAATGTTTCCCCTTCATACAGGCGAAGAGTGACACCATCGACGGCTTTGAGCGTTTTCGGCGGTTGCCAGAACCACTGTTTGCCATCTTTGATTTCAAAGTGCACTTTAAGATCGGCGATTTCAAGGAGGACTTTTCTTCCTTCAGTTACAGCATTCATAACAGTTCCTCCACCGGTTTAAAGCAAGCACGCAGACGGCCAGGCGTAAACTCTTCCAGCGGCGGTGCGCTACTACAAATTTCCATCGCATGTGGACAACGTGGCTGGAACGGGCAACCTTTCGGTAATCGCAGCAAGTTTGGCGGATTACCTGGGATGGTCAACATTGTTTCACCTTCCGCATCAAGACGCGGCACCGCGTTGAGCAAACCGATAGAATAAGGATGAACGGGTTGATAAAAGACATCGCGCGCATTGCCATATTCCATCGTGCGCCCGGCGTACATTACCAGCACTTTGTCACAGATCCCCGCCACCACGCCAAGATCGTGGGTGATCATAATGATGGCGGTATTAAATTCCCGCTTCAGTTCATTTAATAGCGTCATGATCTGCGCCTGTACGGTGACGTCCAGCGCAGTAGTGGGTTCATCCGCAATCAGTAGCTTAGGTCGACATAGCAATGCCATCGCAATCATGACTCGCTGACGCATGCCGCCAGAAAATTCGTGCGGGTACATTTTCATGCGTTTACGCGCTTCCGGCATTTTTACCGCATCGAGCATCCGCACCGACTCTTCAAACGCCTCAGCTTTGCTCATGTTCTTATGCAGCATCAGCACTTCCATTAACTGCTCACCGACGCGCATATAGGGATTCAACGAAGTCATTGGGTCCTGAAAAATCATTGAGATTTGTTCAGCGCGCAGTTTATTGAGTTCATGCTCTGGCAAATTGAGGATTTCACGCCCATTGAAGGTTGCCGATCCGCCAATACGTCCGTTGGCAGCCAACAGGCCCATCAACGCAAATGCAGTTTGCGATTTACCCGAACCAGACTCACCTACAATACCCAGCGTTTCTCCGGCACGTAGGGAAAAATTCAAATCATTGACCGCCGTGACGTCGCCGTCCGGGGTACTAAAGGTGACACGCAAATCTTTCACGTTCAGCAGTGCGTCAGCCTGTTGTTGTGCGAGCGGCACAGTTGCAGTTTCAATTACGCTCATGGCTGCACTCCTTAACGATCTTTCGGGTCGAGGGCATCACGCAAGCCATCGCCGATAAAGTTGAAACAAAACAGCGTCACCACGAGGAATCCCGCTGGGAACAACAATAACCATGGAGAGACTTCCATCGAGTTCGCGCCATCACTCAGCAATGCACCCCAGCTGCTTAACGGCTCTTGCGTACCCAACCCCAGGAAGCTAAGGAAAGATTCAAAGAGGATCATGCTGGGCACCAGAAGTGATGCGTAGACCACCACCACACCGAGTACATTCGGCACAATGTGGCGAATAACAATGCCCGATGTCGATACACCGCCAACTTGTGCCGCCTCAATAAACTCTTTGCGCTTCAGACTCAGGGTTTGCCCACGCACAATACGAGCCATATCCAGCCAGGAAACCATGCCAATCGCCACGAAAATCAGCAGGATGTTTTGACCGAAAAAGGTCACAAGCAAAATGACGAAGAACATGAATGGGAAGGAGTTGAGGATTTCCAGCAGACGCATCATTACCGAATCCACTTTACCGCCCAGATAACCGGAAAGCGAACCGTAAAGTGTCCCCACGACCACTGCCACCAGTGCCGCAGCAACACCGACCATGAGTGAGATACGCCCGCCAATCGCAACGCGCACAAGCAGGTCGCGACCGGATGAGTCAGTACCAAAGTAGTGACCGGACTCCATATCCGGGGCGCTGGACATCATCGCCCAGTCAGTATCGTCATAGGCAAACTGCGAAAGCATCGGTGCCAGGATTACAAATAACGCGATCAGCACCAGCACTATCAGACTGGCAACCGCCGCACGGTTATGCATAAAACGTCGACGTGCGTCCTGCCACAAGCTGCGCCCTTCGACCTCCAGCTTTTCACTGAAATTTTCCAGCGTCTCGCTGTTTTTCTTACTTAACATCATCGCGAGCTCCAGTATCAGTAACGGATTTTCGGGTCGATAACCGCATATAGCACATCGACAATGGCATTAAACAAAATGGTTAAAGCACCAACCAGGATGGTCAGGCTTAACACTAAGGAATAGTCACGGTTCAATGCGCCATTAACGAACAGTTGCCCAATCCCCGGCAAACCATAAATGGTTTCGATGACCATAGAACCGGTAATAATGCCGACAAATGCGGGGCCCATATAGGAGAGCACGGGTAACAGAGCAGGTTTTAATGCGTGGCGTAAAATGATCCGCCGCATAGGTAACCCTTTCGCCCGGGCAGTACGAATAAAGTTGGAGTGTAATACTTCAATCATAGAGCCACGGGTAATACGCGCAATACTGGCGATATAAGCGAGTGACAACGCCACCATCGGCAATATCATGAATTTAAGAGCCCCACCATTCCAGCCACCGCTCGGCAGCCAATGCAAAATGATCGCAAATATCATGACTAATAATGGCGCAACCACAAAACTGGGGATAACAACCCCGGTCATTGCCAGCCCCATCACGGTATAGTCCCATTTGGTGTTTTGTTTTAATGCGGCAATAACGCCAGCACTAACACCCAGTATTACCGCAAGGAAAAATGCTGCGGCTCCCAGTTTGGCAGAAACGGGAAAACTGGATGCAACCAGGTCATTGACCGAATAATCTTTATATTTAAACGATGGACCGAAATCACCGTGCGCCAGTTGTTTCAGGTAGCTGAAATACTGTGTCATGATCGGATCATTAAGATGATATTTCGCTTCGATATTGGCCATCACTTCCGGCGGTAAAGTACGTTCGCCGGTAAAAGGGCTTCCCGGCGCGAGGCGCATCATAAAGAACGAAATAGTAATAAGAATAAATAGCGTCGGAATCGCTTCCAGACAGCGACGTAGAATAAATTTTAACATTGCCCTACCTTCTGGCCTGTGCCTTCTGTAATGCGATAAAAATCAGACACCGTGGAGCAGGACACTCCTGCCCCACGTATTGCCATTAGTGCTTCACAATGTACATATTCCGGGTGTAGGTATTATCCAGCGGATCTTTGCCGGTATAGCCACCAACCCACGGTTTCACCAGACGCGCATTCACGTAGTAATAAACAGGAACAATGGCCGAATCCTTATCCAGCTGTTGTTCTGCTTTAGTGTACAGAGCTGTGCGCTGCGCCTCATCAGTCACTTTCAGCGTTTCCGCCATAATGCTGTCAAAGGCCGGGCTCTTATAATGCGCGGTATTCATCGAGCTGTTCGAAAGCATGGTGTTCAGGAAGGAAGTTGGTTCGTTGTAGTCAGCACACCAGCCTGCACGGGCCACATCAAAAGTACCCTGGTGACGGGTGTCGAGGAACGTTTTCCACTCCTGGTTAACCAGTTTGACGTTTACACCAATGTTTTTCTTCCACAATGAAGAGGCAGCAATCGCCAGCTTTTTATGCAGATCGGAGGTGTTATACAACAGGTTGATGGTCAACGGTTTGTCTGCGGTATAACCCGCTTCAGCCAGCAGTTTTTTCGCTTCTTCGTTACGTTTTTCCTGGCTCCAGCCAAACCATTCCGGCTGAGTCAATTTTGCGCCATCAGTATACGGTGGAGTGTAACCATAGGCGGGCATGTCGCCCTGCGCTTTCACTTTATTAACAATGATATCGCGGTCCATACCTAGTTTCAGTGCGGTACGCACACGCACATCGTTGAATGGCGGTTTCTGGTTGTTAATTTCGTAATAGTAAGTGCACAGGTATGGATCAACGTGAACTTCGTCCGGGATCTCTTTTTTCAGCTTCTGGAACAATTCGATCGGCATGTTGTTATAAGTCATGTCGATTTCACCACTACGGTAGCGGTTGACATCGGTAACTTCAGAAGCAATAGGCAAATAGGTTACCTGGTTAATAACGGTTTTCGCGTTGTTCCAGTAGGTCGGGCTGCGTTCAAGAACGATTCGTTCGTTTACGACCCAATCTTTTAAGGTATAGGCACCGTTGGTGACGATATTACCAGGCTGGGTCCATTTTTCGCCGAATTTCTCGATAGCGGCTTTTGGCACCGGTGAAGTTGATGGGTGAACAAGTAATTTATAGAAGTACGGAACGGGTTCACTTAAGGTGACTTCTAATGTGTGATCATCAATAGCTTTCACGCCGAGATCGGTAATCGGTTTTTTCCCTTCAAGAATTTCATCAATACCGGCGATATGCCCATATTGCAGATAACTGGCATACGGAGAAGCAGTGTTCGGATCAACAGAACGTTGCCAGCTATACACAAAGTCTTGTGCTGTGACTGGCGTGCCATCAGACCATTTCGCATCTTTACGCAAATGGAAGGTCCAGACTTTCGCGTCTTTATTATCCCAAGATTCAGCGACGCCAGGTGCTGGATGACCGTCAAGATCGCTGACCAGTAAGCCTTCAAACAGGTCTCGGCTGATATTAGACTCCGGAACACCTTCAATTTTGTGCGGATCTAATGACTGAACTTCTGAACCATTGTTACGTACCAGTGTTTGTTTTTCCGCCAGTGTGACGCCTGCGGGTACATCAGCTGCCAGCGCGACATTCCCTGCCATTAGCGCAGCCAGAACGCCAGCTGCTACTAAACTTCTCTTGGTGATGTTGGTCATTGTTTTTTGGACTCCCTCATTATAATTACTGGTATTAACCAGCATGTGTAATCCCGGATTGGGACCCTGCACAGGCTCGGAGACTTTCTGCTGTCAGGTTACTTTATCGTTACGTATTACTATCACCGACTTTATTTATTCTGGTGATTCAGACGATCACCTTATGTCGATTCGTACTGTGTCTCCCCTGTCGAGACACATTATTCTTTCGCGACGCTCTTTAATTGTTAATTATTCTCATTACCAATAAAGAATCGTCTGGCGGTTGCCCGGAAAGTACCAAATGCGGTTCTTACTCGCCAATACATTTTGCAAAATTGTTAAGCAATTCTCTTTTATTGACCGTATCAGAATCTATAGCTTGCATCCATGCCTTAACAAACATCTTTCAATTCAATCAAATAGAGATTGGCTAAGCATGTCTATCTTTTCTGATTACAGTTCCAGTAGTGAAATGCACAATAATTTAACAATTGATTATTATTTAGCACTTTCCTCTACCAAAGGCAGTGGAATTACTAATATCATTTCAATTATTCTTCAGCAAGCCCAGGATTATGATGTGGCGAAAATAACATGATGGTGAGGAGAAGCAGTTAAGGAAATCCTTATAACTAACTGTAATTTGAGAAGAATATTTTTACCTATTCCTTTTGCTTTTGATAACTGCGCGGGAACAAAGTAAAAATAATGACGAAGTAAACGGAGCATGGCAGCTCCGTTTCATTTGAAAGGAATTAATTAAGCAGGCCGGGGAAAATCCCCTTAATACCAGTAACGATAAATTCAATCCCCAATGCCATCAGCAATAGCCCCATAATACGCGTAATCACGTTGATGCCGGTCTGGCGTAAAACCCGTACCAGCCACGGTGCCATGCGGAACAATCCCCAGCAACATAAAGCGAACAATGCAATAGCCACAAAGAAACCAAACAGATAGCTAATGCTGTGATAACGCGTACCCCAGACGATGGTAGAACTGATCGCCCCTGGCCCCGCCATCAACGGCAACGCCAATGGCACCACACCAATGCTTTCACGTACCGCGGTTTCTGATTTTTCTTGCTTGTTCTGTTTATCCTCGCCAAGTTTGCCGCTGATCATCGACATCGCTATCGTCACCACCAGGATGCCCCCGGCGATACGGAACGAATCAATTGATATACCAAAAAGTTGCAGAATCGTGTCGCCGAGAAAAAGCGAGATCCACAAGATAATGGCCACAGACAGGTTGGCTGTAAGGTTAGTTTTGTTTCGCGCTGCCGCTGTCTGATAACTGGTCATGCTGATAAAGACGGGAATAATCCCTACCGGGTTGACCAGCGCAAATAACCCGATGAAAAATTTGAAGTAAACGGGAAAATCAAAAAAGGTCTGAATCACGGTTAGCTCCGAAGCAAAAGCCGGATAATGTTAGCCATAAATAAGGTTGAAAAGACGCGCTGACAATACGCCTTTTGACAGCATTTTTCACCTCCTAACTACTTAAAATTGCTATCATTCGTTATTGTTATCTAGTTATGCAAAACATGCTAATGTAGCCACCAAATCATACTACAATTTATTAACTGTTAGCTATAATGGCGAAAAGCGATGCTGAAAGGTGTCAGCTTTGCAAAAATTTGATTTGGATCACGTAATCAGTACCCAGAAGTGAGTAATCTTGCTTACGCCACCTGGAAGTGACGCATTAGAGATAATAACTCTAATGTTTAAACTCTTTTAGTAAATCACAGTGAGTGTGAGCGCGAGTAAGCTTTTGATTTTCATAGGTTAAGCAAATCATCACCGCACTGACTATACTCTCGTATTCGAGCAGATGATTTACTAAAAAAGTTTAACATTATCAGGAGAGCATTATGGCTGTTACTAATGTCGCTGAACTTAACGCACTCGTAGAGCGTGTAAAAAAAGCCCAGCGTGAATATGCCAGTTTCACTCAAGAGCAAGTAGACAAAATCTTCCGCGCCGCCGCTCTGGCTGCTGCAGATGCTCGAATCCCACTCGCGAAAATGGCCGTTGCCGAATCCGGCATGGGTATCGTCGAAGATAAAGTGATCAAAAACCACTTTGCTTCTGAATATATCTACAACGCCTATAAAGATGAAAAAACCTGTGGTGTTCTGTCTGAAGACGACACTTTTGGTACCATCACTATCGCTGAACCAATCGGTATTATTTGCGGTATCGTTCCGACCACTAACCCGACTTCAACTGCTATCTTCAAATCGCTGATCAGTCTGAAGACCCGTAACGCCATTATCTTCTCCCCGCACCCGCGTGCAAAAGATGCCACCAACAAAGCGGCTGATATCGTTCTGCAGGCTGCTATCGCTGCCGGTGCTCCGAAAGATCTGATCGGCTGGATCGATCAACCTTCTGTTGAACTGTCTAACGCACTGATGCACCACCCAGACATCAACCTGATCCTCGCGACTGGTGGTCCGGGCATGGTTAAAGCCGCATACAGCTCCGGTAAACCAGCTATCGGTGTAGGCGCGGGCAACACTCCAGTTGTTATCGATGAAACTGCTGATATCAAACGTGCAGTTGCATCTGTACTGATGTCCAAAACCTTCGACAACGGCGTAATCTGTGCTTCTGAACAGTCTGTTGTTGTTGTTGACTCTGTTTATGACGCTGTACGTGAACGTTTTGCAACCCACGGCGGCTATCTGTTGCAGGGTAAAGAGCTGAAAGCTGTTCAGGATGTTATCCTGAAAAACGGTGCGCTGAACGCGGCTATCGTTGGTCAGCCAGCCTATAAAATTGCTGAACTGGCAGGCTTCTCTGTACCAGAAAACACCAAGATTCTGATCGGTGAAGTGACCGTTGTTGATGAAAGCGAACCGTTCGCACATGAAAAACTGTCCCCGACTCTGGCAATGTACCGCGCTAAAGATTTCGAAGACGCGGTAGAAAAAGCAGAGAAACTGGTTGCTATGGGTGGTATCGGTCATACCTCTTGCCTGTACACTGACCAGGATAACCAACCGGCTCGCGTTTCTTACTTCGGTCAAAAAATGAAAACGGCTCGTATCCTGATTAACACCCCAGCGTCTCAGGGTGGTATCGGTGACCTGTATAACTTCAAACTCGCACCTTCCCTGACTCTGGGTTGTGGTTCTTGGGGTGGTAACTCCATCTCTGAAAACGTTGGTCCGAAACACCTGATCAACAAGAAAACCGTTGCTAAGCGAGCTGAAAACATGTTGTGGCACAAACTTCCGAAATCTATCTACTTCCGCCGTGGCTCCCTGCCAATCGCGCTGGATGAAGTGATTACTGATGGCCACAAACGTGCGCTCATCGTGACTGACCGCTTCCTGTTCAACAATGGTTATGCTGATCAGATCACTTCCGTACTGAAAGCAGCAGGCGTTGAAACTGAAGTCTTCTTCGAAGTAGAAGCGGACCCGACCCTGAGCATCGTTCGTAAAGGTGCAGAACTGGCAAACTCCTTCAAACCAGACGTGATTATCGCGCTGGGTGGTGGTTCCCCGATGGACGCCGCGAAGATCATGTGGGTTATGTACGAACATCCGGAAACTCACTTCGAAGAGCTGGCGCTGCGCTTTATGGATATCCGTAAACGTATCTACAAGTTCCCGAAAATGGGCGTGAAAGCGAAAATGATCGCTGTCACCACCACTTCTGGTACAGGTTCTGAAGTCACTCCGTTTGCGGTTGTAACTGACGACGCTACTGGTCAGAAATATCCGCTGGCAGACTATGCGCTGACTCCGGATATGGCGATTGTCGACGCCAACCTGGTTATGGACATGCCGAAGTCCCTGTGTGCTTTCGGTGGTCTGGACGCAGTAACTCACGCCATGGAAGCTTATGTTTCTGTACTGGCATCTGAGTTCTCTGATGGTCAGGCTCTGCAGGCACTGAAACTGCTGAAAGAATATCTGCCAGCGTCCTACCACGAAGGGTCTAAAAATCCGGTAGCGCGTGAACGTGTTCACAGTGCAGCGACTATCGCGGGTATCGCGTTTGCGAACGCCTTCCTGGGTGTATGTCACTCAATGGCGCACAAACTGGGTTCCCAGTTCCATATTCCGCACGGTCTGGCAAACGCCCTGCTGATTTGTAACGTTATTCGCTACAATGCGAACGACAACCCGACCAAGCAGACTGCATTCAGCCAGTATGACCGTCCGCAGGCTCGCCGTCGTTATGCTGAAATTGCCGACCACCTGGGTCTGAGCGCACCGGGCGACCGTACTGCTGCTAAGATCGAGAAACTGCTGGCATGGCTGGAAACGCTGAAAGCTGAACTGGGTATTCCGAAATCTATCCGTGAAGCTGGCGTTCAGGAAGCAGACTTCCTGGCGAACGTGGATAAACTGTCTGAAGATGCATTCGATGACCAGTGCACCGGCGCTAACCCGCGTTACCCGCTGATCTCCGAGCTGAAACAGATCCTGCTGGATACCTACTACGGTCGTGATTATGTAGAAGGTGAAACTGCAGCGAAAAAAGAAGCCGCTCCGGCTAAAGCTGAGAAAAAAGCGAAAAAATCCGCTTAATCAGTAGCGCTGTCTGGCAATATAAACGGCCCCTTCTGGGGCCGTTTTTTTGTTTACCCAAAGCAACTTTTCCATAAACCGACA
>ERZ1673739.1083-NODE-1083-length-32674-cov-6.483736_pt1 | contig 32674 bp, 17 predicted proteins | sample MGYA00580210_ERZ1673739 | MGnify/ENA primary metagenome ERZ1673739 (study PRJEB41218, sample SAMN15661749) | gut metagenome | host: Homo sapiens | place: Canada: London | collected 2015-08-20/2019-03-30 | study: EMG produced TPA metagenomics assembly of...
CGCATACAGGGAAGTATTCATACCGTTAAAGGAGAGCGGCATCTGTACTTTCTGATATTCCACGCACTCCCCGGCTGCATTGGCTCCTGCGACTTTTCCCTGCTCACTTGCCTCGGCCCACAGTGCTGCATTTTCCCCTTCAAATTCCACGCAGTCTCCGCATGCATAGATATCTTTTTCACTGGTCTGCATTTTTTCATTTACAGCAACTGCCCTGTTTACCTTCAGTCCCATCTGTTCTGCAAGTTCTGTATTTGCACGCACACCGCAGGAGATCAGCACCAGATTGGCTGCGATTTCTTCCCCATCTGCAAGACGAACGGCCGTTACACGCTCCTGCCCTTCGATCCGATCGATCTTTACTCCGGTGCGGACCTTGATACCGACACTCTCTGCAATGCTTCCAAGCATCGCTGCCGCACCTTCATCCAGTTGTCTTCCCATCAGAACCGGAGCTGCCTCGAGAACTGTCACCTGACATCCTGCCTTTTTCAGCTCCCAGGCTGCCTCAAGTCCAAGCACACCGCCGCCGATCACGACTGTTTGTCCGTTCTTTGGGATCATCTGCCCGATTTTTTCTGCATCTTCCAGAGTACGGATCACTGCCACCTGCTCTTTTTCGCTTCCCGGGATCGGAGGGACGAAGCTTTTTGCTCCCAGTGCATAGATCAGTTTCGTGTATTTCAGACGCATGCCATCCTCAAGTGTCACTTCTTTTTCCGTTTTTTCCACTGAAATAATCTTTTTGCCGAGGATCTGATAAACCTGATTTTCCTCATACCAGCTCTCCGGTTCCACCTGGATCTGACTGATCTCAAGTCCGGCATTTAAGGCTTTTGTCAGCATCGGACGGTTATAGGTCGGATATTTTTCCTCCGAGATCATAAGAATCGAAGATGTCTTATCCCGCTCCCGGACTGCTTTCGCCGCATTCAGTCCTGCTGTACCGTTTCCAAGGATCACATAAAATTCATCGCCGTCTTTTCGGTAAGTAGTTTCTTTTTCTTCCACCGGCACAAAATTTTCACGTCCGACACCGCAGACCGGACATACTTCCAGGGAAGAATCAAAAATTTCTCCGCACACCAGACATTTCACAAGCTTTCGACTGCCTTTTGTCGTTTTCTCCGCCTTTTTATCCTGCAAAAGAGAACCGAAATGATAGCCGTATTCGAAAGCCTCTACAAGCTCCGTATCTCCCGGACGGAAACGGATGCGAAGTCCGTCCACGGTATTCATGCGAAGCTGTTTCAGACGCTCCATGATATGCGGCACGCCTTCTCCGCTCCAGCCGTAGCTGCCGAATGCACTTGCCAGTTTCCCGCCATGTGTTCCCGCAAAAATGGATGTTGTCAGATCCCAAATCGGCTTTAATGCTTCTCCAACGATCGTCGGTGTTCCAAATAAAATACCATCAGCAAATCCAATCTCTTCCAGTACCTTTGCCTGATCTGCTGTCACCATATCGTAGCTTCGCACATCAATATCACCGCTTGCCTTGATGCCTTCTTCAATCTTTTCCGCGATCTGCTTTGTATAACCATAGGCACTTACATAAGGAATGACTACCGTTTTTTTCTTATTCGGATTAACTACGGTGCACCATCTCTCATAAGTATCCTCAATAAAGTCGATTCCGGAATCCAGCACCGGTCCATGTCCCGGGCAGATCATCGAAACATCAAGCTCTCTTACACGTTCCAGAGCCTTCAGCATAAATGGCTTGAACGGTCCGATGATGCAGTCAAAATAATATTTCGTTGCCCGCATATAGCCTTCCCGGTCTGTCACCTTGCTGACCAGCACATCCTGAAATCCATAGTGGGAGCCGAAGGAATCACAGGTCACAAGCACCTGTTCTTCTTCAATAAAGGTGTACATCGTATCCGGCCAGTGCAGATTCGGAACCAGCAGAAAACGCAGCGTTTTGTCCCCGATCTTCATCGTCTCGTTGTCATGCACGATCAGATTGCAGAATTCTCCGTTCACAATTTCCTTTAAAAACCCGGCCGCACAGGCTGTGGAAATGATCTTCAGCTGCGGACTTAATTTCAACAGACGCTGCACACTGCCCGCATGATCCGGTTCCGTATGATTGACCACCAGATAATCGATCTTTGTCACGTCGATCACTTCGCCGAGTTTTGCCATCCACTCCTCAAAAAAGGCTTCTTTTACCGTTTCAAATAATACAACCTTACCACCGCTTTTGAGCACGTAAGAATTGTAGGTTGTGCCAAATTCCGTGTACATGATAATATCAAAAACTTTGAGCGTGTCATCCACGATTCCCGCCCAGTAAAAATCATCTCTAAGCTTTAATGTTTTCATAGCATACCTCCTGTGGTTTTGTGAATGCTCTATATCTTCACAGCTGCATTTTTTATTCTTGTTTTAAAATGCCCTGTGCAGCTTTAAGCTTTTTATTATGTTTAAATTATCATTTGCTTTTTTGTTATGTTTATACTATACTTTGTATCAGCAGAATTTTCTGTTGCATATGCAACTTTTTTTCATCAGAACGCAGCAAGTGTTCGAAAATTCGCAGGCAACCACGGTACGGAGTCTATATCTTCTTTCTGTACAAACGTACAATATTTGAAGTGTATAAAAGACGCTGGTCGACAAAAAGGAAGAAGCTCAGTGACGATATTGAGCAATGTGCAAAATAAATAATTCCCAAGAAGGCACTTTTACGTGCCCTTCGGAGAATTCGCTCATTTGCACATGCATATTTTCTTCCTATAAGCTTTTTCCCTTTTTGCGACCAGCATCTCTACAACACTGCAAACGCTTTTTTTCTGCACGGAAAAAGAAAAAACGGAGGTATTTATGAATACAAAACTTTCTCTTTTTGACGGTATCACACCGGAAGAATACAATCGCATGATGGTCTGTTTTCAGGCATCTGAGAAGTCCTTTTCCACCGATGAGACTGTCTGTTTCTATGCTGACCATCCCGACCGCATCGGCTATCTTCTGGAAGGAGAAGCCGCCATCATCCGCACACACCTGGACGGCCGCCAGACCATTCTGGAATACCTGAAAACCGGAGATGTCTTCGGCTCGGCACTTTCCGCCCTGTCACCAAACGGCGATTCTTTGCAGGTGATCTGCACCAAAAGCTGCAAGATCCAGTTTATCGACTATGCCCACCTGATCAGACGCTGCCCAAATGCCTGCAGTTTCCACAGTCTTTTAGTCAGCAATGCTCTTCAGCTGATTTCCAGAAAAGCGATCTCCCTTGGCGAACATCTGGAAATCCTCTCGCAGAGAACAACAAAAGAAAAACTCCTGTGCTATTTTGAAAAACTTGCACAGGAGCAGCACTCAGACAGCTTTACGCTGCCCTTTTCTTTAAGTACGCTTGCCGATTATCTTTCCGTTGACCGCAGTGCCATGATGCGGGAACTGAAAAAATTAAAGGCGGAGGGAATTGTAAAATCAGAACGCAAAACGTTTACCTTAGTTGAATATCGTCAAAACTGAACCGGATTATATACCCTGTTTTACCTTCTTCCCCTGAAAAATGCACCTTAATTGATTCACGCATCAAAATCTGCTTCAAACACACCTTCCGGTGTCCGCATGGTCAGAATTCCGAGGTTGAAATCTTCATCCTGGATCGTAATGTGGTATTCAAACACCACATCCTCCTCAAATTTTGACAGAAGCAGATAGGTTCCGTTCTCTTTTCCGTCGATCTGGTCGCAGATGTCATTGTATACCTCTTCTCCGGAAATCGCTCTCGGATATCCGGAAGCTTTTATTTTCTGCTCAATGGCTTCATACAGTTCGTTCATATGCTCTTCCTCTCTTTCTATATTGGATGCCACGTAAAGCGGATATTCACAATCCGCTTCGCTACTTGCCGAGTAAGTGGTCGCTATGACAATTGTACCATCTTTCCATCTCATATGGTACTGTCATTTTTGTCCTTCTTCGTAAGAGTCTCTATGCAGCTTGATGATAATCCATCACTGCGATTTCCTGCATTTTATTCATCTCTATAAAAAGAGACACCGTGACAGAAACTTTACCGTCACGGTGCCCCTCTCTTTTATGACCAGTATTCTATGGAACACCTCATAATTTTATTTCTTATTTTGTACGCACTTTCTTCTTTGCACTGTAAGCGGTGTAAACTTTCTCGTTATCCACAACTTTGTATGCTTTTACTCTTACATAGTACGTTTTCTTTGCAGAAAGTTTCTTGATCGTTCTTGCTTTCTTATCAGCAGTAACCGCAATGGTCTTTTTGCCTTTGAAGTTTGCCTTCTTTGCATACTCGATCACATAGCCATCTGCACTTTCTACCTTATTCCAGTTGACTTTCACTGCCTTCTTTGCACCTTTGACAGATTTTACTTTCACTTTCTTTGCTGCAAATTCTGTTTTTGCCAACTGGTTTTCAAGGCGTTTCTGCATTGCCTGCACTTCTTCTAACTGTTTCTGTGCTTCGGCTCTCTTTTCTTCCGCCTCTTTCTGGGCTTTTGCAAGGATCTCTTCTGCTTTCTTCTGTGCTTCTTCGGCTGCTTTCGCTGCGGCTTCTGCATTTGCCTGGGCTGCTTTCGCTGCATCCGCACTTGCCTTTGCAGCACCTGCGGCTGCCTCTGCAAGGTCTTTCTGTGCACTTACGGAGTCTTTGGCTGCTTCTGCTGCTTTTGCTGCGGTCTCAGCATCCTTTTTTGCATTTTCAGCTGTTGTTTTGGCTGCCTCTGCGGCTGTTTTTGCTGCTTCTGCATCGTTTGCATAATTCTTTGCTGCATCCTCTGCTTCTTTTGCGGCTTTCTGTGCTGCCTCTGCTTTTGCCTGGGCTGCTTCGGAAGCGGTCTGTGCTTTCTGTGCCTCTGCTTCTGCAGTTTCGGCTGCTTTCTGTGCAACTTCTGCTTTCGCCTGAGCTGCTTCTGCGGCTGCTTTATCAACATCGGCTGCTGCCTTTGCCTCTTCTGCTGCTTTCTTTGCTTCTTCGGCTGCTGCTTTTACTTCTTCTGCTTTTGCCTTGGCTGCTTCGGCATCTGCTTTTGCTGCTTCTGCGGCTTTTGCTGCGGTCTCGGCATCGTTCTTTGCTGCGACTGCCTGGTTTTTGATCTCTTCCAGTTCTCCTGCTGCAGAACTTGCTTCAAAACCTGCCTTGCTTTCTTCCATCTTGTCCGTATCGGAAGTAACCGGGACAATGCGGAATCTCTCTGCATAAGTATTGTAGCTTCCATCTGCATTCTGCTTGGTTGTCGGATAGAATCCTTCCAGAGGTACATGGTTAAAGAATCCTGTATTGCTGACTCCTCGCTGGATCGCATCCAGACACAGATAGGTCTGCTCATCCATCGGAACTTCTGTGGAATGACGAATGGTCTGGTTGTTATACGGATAATCGGTCCAGCTAACCGGATTGATATTTTCTGCTTTTACATGAAGTGCAGAAGATTCTACCGTTCCGTCTGCGGCAACTAAAATACCATTTCCATCGTTATCGGTCAGTGACGTCCATCTGACATCGGTGTGGTTTCCGTTTTCCTGTGGTTTCACATATTTGCTTACAAACTGATCTGTTACGGTGCTCTTGTATACACCAACATCGGTTGCTGTCTTTCGATCAATGTAGTTTTCTTCCGGACCTCTTCCGAAGTATTCCAGATTTTCGTATCCTGCTGCAACAGTCATGCGGACACCAACTTTCGGCAGTGCCTGTGCTCCGGCGGTACCCGGTGCAAAGTTGCTTCTCGGTGTAAAGGCTGACCGAACTACGATCTCTCCATCTCCGTAAATGTCATAGAGCAGTGTCTGTTCTGCATCAACCGGAAGTTTTACGTTCAACGCTACACGGATGTGCTTTCTATTCTCATCCTGTGTGATAACCGGACTGTCCACAAGTTCCATGTTGTCATCGGTATTTCGCAGATTGCGGTTGTATGCAATCGGAGTGTCGTTATAGTTCTGTGCTCTCCAGAAGCTTGGTACCGGACCTTTTTCCAGAACCACTTTGCCGTCCACCGTGTAATCTGAAAGGATACCGGTTGCCTTGTCCATTTTCAGTGAGTAGGTTTTTCCCTCTTTTGTAACACCTTCAATGCTCAGTGTATTGCCGTCGTCCTCTGCTTTGGTAAATTCAGCCATTGCATTGTAATCCAGCGTCTGTTTCTCCTTGTATTCCGGTGTAAGGTCAAACTGCTCATGTGCCACTACATTGTCGTATTTGGTAAGTGTTGCATCCCAGTCCGGTTTTACCTTGTTCTGCACGGAGAACTCCAGCATATAAGTATCACCGGTCTGCGGCTGTACTTTCGGCAGTTCGATCGTGATCACTTCTTCCCCAAAGGTTTCTCCGTCCATACCCGGTGCATTTAAAGAAATCGTTTTTGTTGCGATCTCTTTATCATCTTTTTTCAGGCTCCAGATGATATTGTAATTTTCCAGTGTGCTGTTTTCCAGTTCGTTTACTACTTTTACTTTGATCGTTCCATCGGTCACTTTCGCATCTTCATTTTCAAGATAGAAGTTCACCTGCTGATGATCGTAACGCATCTGTACGGCTTTTGCTGACGGTGTATGATCTGCAAACAGAACACCGTTCGCACAGAATGCATCTGCATTGGAGCTTGCATCCATCCAGTCTCCGCCGTAAGCCCAGAATGTTTTTCCGTCTTCTCTTGTCGTTGCTAATGACTGGTCTGCCCAATCCCAGATAAATCCTCCCTGAACATTGGCGTACGTACGGTTCAGTTTCCAGAATTCATTGAAACTTCCGAAAGACTGTCCCATCGCATGTTCATATTCCTGTTCAAAATAAGGCAATTTGTTGTTTGTGTTTTTAGCGTAACTTTCTACGTTCTTTGCTTCCGGATACTGTGTGCTGTGAACGTCCACAATGTTCTTGCTTCTGGTCTCCATGCCCCATGGATCCGCTCCTGCATCCTTCTGATAACGATGATAATATCCATCGGATTCACGTTCGTACATACGCAGTCTGCTCGGATCACGGTTCAGAACTGCCATGGCTGCTGCCCAGAAGCAGTAAGTATTGTCTAACGGGCATCTTGTGTAAGTTGCTTCGTTTCCATAAGACCATCCGATGATGGATGCATGGTTTTTCAGAAGCTCCAGCATGTTCATGTTTCGATCTACAACCGGAGTTACCCAGCGGCTGTCCCCTCCAGGGATCGGCACTTTATGATCGCCATATGCTCCGTAGTGTGATTCTACGTTTGCTTCTGCATAAACATAAATACCAAGTTCATCTGCCAGATCATATAAAATCTTTGCATTTGGATAATGTGAAGTACGGACTGCATTGACATTGTACTGTTTCATCAGTTTCAGATCATCGATGATCTCCTGATTTGTCACGGCACTGCCGTTTTCCAGGCTGGTATCGTGACGGTTGACACCGCGGAAGATAATCTTCTGTCCTGTGATCTGCATCTGTTCCTGTTCTGCATCGTTAATGTTTACTTTATAGATTTCACGGAAACCTACATGTTCTGCTTCTGCTTCGATCACTTTTCCGGTGCTGTCTTTTAATTCCAGCGTTACCATGTACAGGTTCGGTGTATCCGGGAACCATTTCTTCGGATTCTTAACTTCGATCGTTGCTGTTTTGCGATCACCCAGATTTACTTTCTTCTCGCCGTCTGCATCTGCTGCATTCGGATCGGATGCACCTGTCACACCCTGAAGTGCTTTCAGCTTATCATAAGAAATCGTATCCTGACCGATCACTTTTCCGTCCATGTCTTTCAGTTTGACATCTACGGTATAGCCGCTGGTATCTTCTTTGTCAGTCAGATTGCGGACATCTACATCCACTTTCATCGTAACATCACTGTTCTTATCTGTGCGGTCTGCAAAACTTGTCTGTACAAAGAAATCACGAAGTTCTGCACGGCTGTCTTTGGAATACAGATAAATGTCACGCATGATACCGCTCAGCTGAATGAAATCCTGATTTTCCAGATAACTTCCGATGCCCCATCGATATACTTTCAGTGCGATCGTATTCTTACCATTTTTATTCAGATATGGTGTGATGTTGAAATCATGAGCCGTAAAGCTGTCTGCCGTATAACCAACCTGTTTTCCGTTGATAAACAGATAATAAGCAGATCTTACGGACTGCAGTGACAGAAATACTTCACGTCCGTCCCAGTTTTCCGGAAGCTCAAACTCAGTACGGTAATATCCTACCGGATTATAGTGCGTCGGTGCCTGAGGATCATCATACTCGATGGTATTTCCCTGTGCACTGCCCCACGGATAGATACTGTTTGTATAGATTGCTTCATCAAAATATTTAAAGGTCTTATCTGCGTTTCGATAAGTCTGCCATGCATGCGGTACAAATTCTTTCTGGAAATCTGCTTTTGCTTCTTCCGGAAGTGTTTCTTCCAGATAACCTTTTGCGTCCGCTGCATCTGCTTTTTCCGGATTTTCTACCAGTGCAAAATCCCATTCTTTCTGAGTCAGCAGCTTATAGTAAGTGCTTGCTGTCTCATTCTGGTCATCCAGTGCACTCTTCTCGCTGTTGAATGCAGTGTCTGCATCCTGATACGGAACAAAATCTGCATGAGAAGGCTCTCTGTTTACTTCTGCGGTTGAAATATCTTTGTACCATTCTTTTCCGGTAAATACCGGTGCTTCATCGGTAACGTAAACACGGATCGTGTTGGAAGTATATTCTTTTCCGCCTGCTGTAAGATAACTTGTAATATCAGCATGGCCTGCTTTCAGACCTTTGATCTGATTTCCTTCCAGAGAAGCAACTTCCGGATTGCTGCTCACGGTGCGGATACCGCTGCTGATCACTGCTCCGGATGCGTCTTTTGCGATTGCTGCAAAGTTCGTTGTTTTTCCGGTCTGCAGATAGCTTGCAGAAACTTCCAGACTGATGCTTGCTTTCAGCTCGTTTATGATCCACAGAGATGTTTTTGCACTTTCTTCTTTCATCTGGATCAGCTGCTGGTTTGCATCATTTGCTGTTGCAACATATTTTCCGGATGCCTTGTTCTGGATCCGGTAATTTCCGCTTGTCTCATCTTTGATGATCTTCCACTTCTGTGTATCATCGCCTGTGTTTTTCGCCATGGAAGGATAGGAATCCAGATCTCCTCCCTGGATCACAAGTGATACATTGTTGCGTGGATGCCAATATACATAACCGTCTCCGGCTTCGGTAAATACCCACATACGTGTCTGGGCAAGTGCCGTATTCCACAGATACAGGTTGTTTCCTTCGCTGACATTGTCTGCTCCAGGCTCGATCAGATAACCGGCAAATTCTACGTTATCGATGCGATAAACGCCCGGCCATTCTTTTGCTGCTTCCAGAACAGTCAGTTCTGTGCTGACTTCTTTCCCTTCAAACGCTGCCTTGATCGTTGCCGTTCCAGCTTTTTTTGCGATAACGGTGTTTCCGGAAACTTCTGCAATATCCGGATTCTCACTGGTGAGCACGGCCTTGCTTCCATCCAGTTCAGCCCCATCCGCATCAAATCCGGTCACAGCTGCGGTTGTACTTTCGCCGGTTCTTATGGTGCTGCTGCCAAGTGAGAGCTTTACTTCCGGCTCAACCTTTGCCAGTCTCCATGCCTGTGCCGTATCGGACATGCTTACCTGTGCATGGCGGTTTGCAGAAGTACTTGCATAACGGGAACCATTTTTCAGATAATACTGATCTTCTGTTCCTGCCACTTTCTCGATCGTCCATTTCTGGTTTGCAGATGCGGCATTCTTTCTCTGAAGGCTGACAGCTGAAGTATCTGCCTGCATGACAAGCTGTGCATCCTGCTTATTGTACCAGTAATAGCTTCCATCCTCAGCCTGTTCAAAATAGAACATCTCACAGTCTGCCGGTGCATTTGCCTCCTGCTCCCACAGCCAGAGATTATTGCCCTCGGATGCCTGGTTTCCTCCAGGAGCCATTCTCTGTGTCTCATCTTCCGTATGATAAATACGGTAGAGTCCTTTCAGTCCGTCCGCTGCTTTGCCGGTCTCTGCTTTTGCGACTGTTCCGAGGCTTCCGATGGAAGTCAGAACCATTGCCATGACAAGAACCATGGACAAAACAAAACGAACACTTCTGGTTACATTTTTCATTTTACTTTCCTCCTTTTCCGGGATTTTCTCCCTTTTGAAAAAAGTATAGGAAAGCAAGTGTTCCAGAAGTGTTCCTTTTTGAGGTGTTTACTGCTGTTTTACTGTTTTAATTACTGTAATTTGACATTACAATCCCGGCCTGACGTTCCAGAACCGGAAGAAAGGCCTCGCTCCAGGAATACTGTGCCATAAATTCATCTGAAAATTTTTCTGCTGCATGGATCTGCCCTTCCATCAGTCCATAATAATCACAGGAAACGCCCTTTGTCTCCAGATACATTCGTCCACGCTCGCTGTGAAGCATCCAGAGAAGTCCATGATCCCGCAGTGTATTTTTCAGGTTCATCACTGCTTTTCGGAAACGTCCTTTCACCTGTTCACTGAACGGTTCTTCTTCCCATAACAGATCCACGGCAAATTCCATTTCCACAATGCCGCCCCGTCTTGCCACAAGAAGTGCAAGCAGTTCTTTTGCCTTTCTGCTGCTAAAATCAATCGCATGATCGTTTAAAAACAGATCAAATCTGCCAAACGTGTGGATTTCCAGCTGCATTTCATCTTTTTGTTCCGTTCTTACCAGCCTTCTTGCTTTATCCAGTGCACGGTCCACCTCTTCCTGTCCAAACGGCTTCAGCAGATAATCACAGGCATCCAGCTGATAGGCATCAAATGCGTACTGGTCGTATGCTGTGACAAACGCTGCCTGAAGATCCGGTTTTTCTTTGTGCATCTGATCCAGCAGTTCCAGTCCCGTGATCCCCGGCATCCTGATATCACAAAATGCAAAATCCACCGGATGCCCGGCAACGTACTGCAATGCCTGCTTTGGGTTTACAAATTTTCCGCAAATTTCAATATCTTTGTGTTTTTCACATAAATAGCTTAATTCTTCCAGGATCAATGGTTCATCATCTATCAGAATAATTTTCATCGTCTGTCTCCTCCCATGGAATATGTATTGTCTGCCTGCACCCTTCTCCTTTTCTGCTCTCAATCTCAAGATCCGCATTTAGAAATTCTTTCAGACGCAGCTTCAGATTTCTTATGGCAATCCCGTCTGCATCTTTCAGTTTTTCGGTGTCAAATCCTGCCCCGTCATCCAGGATCTGAACACAGATTTCTCCGTTTTTCCGAAAACTTCGGATCTGTACGGTGCCGCCCTCCATCTTCTGGCAGATTCCGTGACATACCGCGTTTTCTACCAGCGGTTGGATCGTCAGAGGCGGTATCCGGAACTTTTCTTCCTGAAGATCCCACTGAACCTGAAGCCTCTCCCCAAAACGAATCTTTTCAATGTGCAGATACCGCTCAATCGTCTTACATTCTTCCCGAAACGGAATCATCTCTGCAGATTCCAGTGCATTCATATTTCCACGCAAAAATACGGCAAAATCGTAGACTGCCTGTTCTGCCTCTTTCGGACGCGTCCGGCAGAGCACTTTGATCGACATCAGGGCATTTTGCAAAAAATGCGGTTTGATCTGATGCAGTGCAAGCTCCAGCCGAGCTTCCTGGAGCTTCTGCTCAATCTTCGCCGCCTCCAGTGCCCTCTGCTGGATTTTATTCATACGCCAGCGGTCAATGACATTGACGCTCAGATCAAAAGCGATCACTCCGACAAGCATGAAAATACCTCCACTATAAGGAAGCATGCCGATATGTGCGAAATCTGACAATACGATCCCGGTATACAAAAGCAATATGCCTATTTCCCAGATCATATCTTCTCCGGATATTTCTTCTTTTTTGCGATACCCTGCAAAGCGGATCAGCAGTAGCAGCCAGACACCCACGTCCATGGTCAGCTTCCATGATAAAATCCCTTCAAAAGCTGCAAGGCTCATCACAATGACACCGGTGATCAGAATCCCTTCCCGAATTCCGAAATCTTTTTTCTGCCGGTCTTTTTTATAACCGTTTTTCAGAAGAAATTCCCAGACCAGACTTTCCATCACGCATACAGAAAACAGAATCAGATCATAATATTTCAAAGTCCCGCCTATGACTGCCGAAAACGCTGCATCGGAATAGATCATATGGATGGCCAATAAGAACAGCACCAGAAAAACACTTCTGCTGTAACCGCTGTCCGGCGTGATCTTCAGCTGTAATAAATAAGAACATAAAAACAACATATGCATGCCAAGCAACAGGATCATCCAGGTATGATAACGGTCATACTGTTCACTCCACACGCTTTCATCCTGGATCCGCGGTGTAAAAGACAGCCCCGGAAGCAGATATCCCGCTGTTTCTATGATCAGATCACATTCCGAAGACTGAAGCGTAATGGTCGTCCTGATCGACGTATCCCTGCTGACTTTCAGTGCATCCGGATCAGAAGAAACTACTCCGCTTTTCTCAATACATTTTCCATTCAGATAAATCCGATAAGCCGCCGGCATACCTTTCAGGCTCACAGAAACGTCAAATTGCGGCGGACAGTTTTTCAGTTTTACACGGTAACTTCCCCAGTTGAACATCCCTGCATTTTTTCGGGGCATATAAGAAGGCACCCTGACAAACTTCCCGGAAACCTGCTCTTCATCCAGCTCCGTAGCAATGAATTTCTGTTCAAAAAACTCCCATTCTCCGCACAGATCGACTGCTTTTCCGCTTTGCAGTCCAAACTGTTTGAAATCTGCTTCTCCCTTACAGACCACCTGTTTCTGCGGCATCATGAGAACGGTCAGCATTGCTGCAGTACATACAGCAAACACCGCAGCAAGAAAAAGAAACCTTCGATTTTTTTCTGTTCTATTTAAAATCCGCATATAAAAACTCATATCCTCCACCTGCAAGATTCATGCTTGTCTCAAAACCGGTCAGGTTCCGGTTCAGTAACAGGCTTTCTTTTCGAAGCTGCAATGGAATCATCGGCACATCTTCCATCAATGCTTTTTCTGCTTTATATAAGGTGCTAAGTCTGATCTGCTCATCTGTCTGCCTTTCAGCCTCTCTCAGACATTTCTGTACCGTGCCGCTTTGACTTTCTCCTTCCCCATAAGTGTAATCATAATTCCAGCTCTGCAGATAGGCCATCACATCTGCATATTCTGCGATAATACCAGTGAGCGTAACAGTACCGTTGTTTTTCTCTGCCCAGAATGCATCTCCGGTTGCCGTTTCCAGTTCCACCGAGATTCCAAGCTTTTTCTCCCACTGGCGTTTGATTTCCGTTCCTTCCTGTATGCTCCATGGATCATCATTCACCAGCAGCTTTATTTTCACATCTTCCGCTCTGGAAATATGCAGTTTTTTGAATGCTTCTCCAAGCTTTTCTTCTGCAAGCTTCTGACTTCCGTATTTTGTACACGGCAGATCCTGATAATTCTCTGTGTAAGTTTTCAAAATACCAAGACCGTTTTCCGGAACATAGCGTGCATTCGGCACAAGAAAATCACTGTCCATATTTTCTGTGTATTCTACCCGGTTCAATGCATAATTTAACGCCTGGCGAAATTCCCTGCACTGCAAAGGTCCTTCGGTCTGCAGATCCAGATAAAGACTTTCACAGATCCCGGTCATCACTTTTTTCTGAATTCCGGCATTGTATTTTTCCGCTCCTTTTAACGGGATCGGCATCACATCGACCTCTCCTTTTACAAACCTTTCATATGCTTCATCCACTGACTCCAGGCATACCGCTTCCACCCTATCCAGCCGGATGTTGTCCCGTTCCCAGTAATAGGGATTCTTTTTCATACTTACCAGCTCTTCACTCCAGGTGTCCAGTGTAAATGGTCCATTGCAGTCTTCCGGCCGCAATATTTCCGTCGCATCTTTTCTTATCGGCACAAAACTTCGTAAAGCCAGAAGCTGCAGAAACTGAACCTGCGGATGCTCCAGCTCGATCTGAAGCGTTTTTTCATTCAGCACTGTCACACCCAGTTCTTCGATTCTCTTTTTCCCCTGATAAATGTCTTCTGCATTTTTTATGATCGCTGCATAAGAGTTAAAATATTCCGGTTCCACCAGTTTTTGGAATGCCCCAAGAAAATCATCTGCTGTAACAGGAGTACCATCACTGTAACAGGCATCATCCCGCAAATAAAATGTATAAACCTTCTGGTCCTCCGAAATTTCATAGCGGTCTGCCATTCCGTACTGAAGTTCGTACTGATACACCCGCATAAGTCCTTCCAGCAAATAACAGGAAATCGTCTGCTCTGCACTGCCTTTCAGTTTCAGATGATTCAGGCCTTCTCCCGAAAACATGCTGTAATTGACGTACCGCATAACTTTTTCCTGCCCGTCCGATTCTTTCGTTACACTTTCCGTTTCCTTCTGCCGTGCACATCCCCCTGCCAGCAACATTACCATAAAAATCAGAAAACACCGTCTCAAAAAACCTTTCATTGTCACTTTCCCTTCTCCCACCATGATTAAGATAATGATATAATATTTTTCCTGTTTTTTCAATCTTCCGGCAGGATATGATTTTTGAATACACAACAAAAAGACAGAAGCATGTGGCGGAAATAAATTCCATCGCATGCTCTGTCTTTTTGCTGCCGACCTTTTCTGAAACACTATATCATGCCAGCTTTTCTTTCTTATGTTTTATTTTGTGCGTACTTTCTTTTTTGCACTGTAAGCAGTGTAAACTTTCTCGTTGTCCACAACTTTATATGCTTTTACTCTTACATAGTACGTTTTCTTTGTAGAAAGTCTCTTGATCGTTTTTGCTTTCTTATCAGCAGTAACCGCAATGGTCTTTTTGCCTTTGAAGTTTGCCTTCTTTGCATACTCGATCACATAGCCATCTGCACTTTCTACCTTATTCCAGTTGACTTTCACTGCCTTCTTTGCACCTTTGACAGATTTTACTTTCACTTTCTTTGCTGCAAATTCTGTTTTTGCCAACTGGTTTTCAAGGCGTTTCTGCATTGCCTGCACTTCTTCTAACTGTTTCTGTGCTTCGGCTCTCTTTTCTTCCGCCTCTTTCTGGGCTTTTGCAAGGATCTCTTCTGCTTTCTTCTGTGCTTCTTCGGCTGCTTTCGCTGCGGCTTCTGCATTTGCCTGGGCTGCTTTCGCTGCATCCGCACTTGCCTTTGCAGCACCTGCGGCTGCCTCTGCAAGGTCTTTCTGTGCACTTACGGAGTCTTTGGCTGCTTCTGCTGCTTCTTTTGCCTGTACTGCATCGTTCTTTGCAGTTTCTGCTGTCGTTTTGGCTGTTTCGGCTGCTGTCTTCGCTGCGGCTGCATCGTTTGCATAATTCTTTGCTGCATCCTCTGCTTCTTTTGCGGCTGCCTGGGCTACATCTGCTTTTGTCTGTGCTGTCTCTGCTGCTGTCTGTGCTTTCTTTGCCTCTGCTTCTGCAGTTTCTGCTGCTTTCTGTGCAACTTCTGCTTTCGCCTGGGCTGCATCTGCTGCTGCTTTGTCAACATCGGCTGCTGCCTTTGCTTCTTCGGCTGCTTTTTTTGCCTCTTCTGCGGCTGCTTTTACTTCTTCTGCTTTTACCTTTGCTGCTTCTGCATCTGCTTTTGCTGCTTTTGCTGCTTTTGCTGCGGTCTCAGCATCGTTCTTTGCTGCGACTGCCTGGTTTTTGATCTTTTCCAGTTCGTCTTTGGATGGCTGATCCGGATTGTTATCGTCTTCTTTTACATAAACTTTTGCATCTGCGATATCCACGCAGTCATCGTTCTTTCCACCGACTTTATCAATGTAGATGATCAGTTTTTCTGCACCTGTCAGGTCAACATTCATAAGTTTTGCATTGTCCGGTTGAAGGATCACACCGCTCTCTGCCAGTTTATTCTCTTCGCTGATGCTGTCTTTATAGAAGATAAAGTTTGCACCGTCACGGTTTGTCTTGGTAGATTTTGTATAGTCAATACCCACATAACCTTCAAAGCGTTCTGCTTTGATGCCGCTTAAATCAAAGGTCAGGGTTGCATCGGTATTTGCACTTAATCCCTGTGCAAAGACTTTGCGTACACCGTCAACATTCATGCTCAGCTCGCCTTTGTTTGTGCTCTCTCCGCCATCGTATTCGTTGACATGGAAGCCGCCCCATCCGGATACAGAATTTGCCACATCCATATATAACAGACCATATTTATCAGATTCTTCGGTATCGGTTCCGTATACTCCGTTTGCTTCGTCTACTTTTGCGGTTAAGTATACATATTTCTGCCCGGTAACCGGTGTTGTATCTTTTCCGCCTGCCGGTGTTACTTTTACTTCTTCTGCGGAAGCATCGATCTGTGCATCTTTTCCGGCAATCGTCAGATTTTCAATGGAGAAACTTGTCTCTTTCTTTTCTGCATTTTCATTCAGGCTGAAGCTTGCTTTGAACAGATCTGCCTGTACTGCAACTGCTTTTGTCAGATCATAAACTACCTGCACACCGTCTTCTGTTTCTTTTACGGAAATATTTCCTTCCACACCGTCTGCCAGTGCAAGGCTGCTAATGTTATAAGTTACTGTATCATATTTCAGTGTGAAGCTTCCTGCTATCATTGCAGAGTTGCCGCTTTCGGATATCTGGGAAATGCTTCCTGTTACTTCTACGGTTCTTTTTTCTTCTGCTGTGTTATCTTTTGCGGTTAATTTTACGGTTGCTGCTTCTTTTGCACCGTCAATATCAGCCCCAATACCAGCCAGCACTTTCAGATCTGCCAGATCGAAAAGATCTGTTTTTCCGTCACCGTTTACATCTGCCGCATAAGTATTGACTGCATCAAATACTGCATTGCCAGCCAGCACTTCCCGAAGCATATTGATATCAGCGATGTCCAGTGTTCCGTTTGCACTTCCGTCCACATCTCCGTTTACTGCCATGGTTACGGTGTCTGCTACCGTTCCGTCTTTGCGAAGTTTTACAAGATATCCGGTTGCTACCGGTGCTCCATCCTCGTCAAAGGATGCGTTGTATGGATCTTCCATAGATAAGGTTTCACCCTCGCCAAGCTCAAACATTGCAAAGAGCTGTGCTTTTGTCATGCCTGCCGGAACATTATAAAGAATATTTGCAGAACGATCCATTCTGACTGCTGCATCTTCTTTTAAGGTCAGGGATGCTGTCGTCAGTTCTTCTGTGCTTAACTGAACCTTGGTATCGCACCAGCTCACCATATCGTGTCCGTCTTTGACATTTTTGTCTGCATACAGGCAGATTTCCTTTGTTCCTGCCGGGATCTCGATGTCGAAGTACTGTGCGTTCTGACCATGTTTCATCAGCTCGCCTTTCCATACTTCTTTGCCGTCCAGTTTGATGATCGGATACGCTCCATCCTGTGTTTTTGCTTTATGAGCATCGATTCCGACATAACCCTGAAGGCGTGTTGCATTCAGTTTGGAAACATCGAAATACAGTGCGGAATCGGCATTGACACCAAATCCTTTTTCAAATTTTGTACGTTTGCCTTCCACATAGAGGTCAAGTTCTGTACCTGCATTGTCCTCGTTTACATGGATTCCGTTGTATCCGGATGTACTTCTTGCAGTATCGTATCCAAGATCTGAGAGCTGAATGGAAGTATCATTCTTGATCTCGATCGTGTAAGTTCTGCTAAATCCGCTCTTTGCGGTTGCTTTTACGGTTGCTGTGCCCGGAAGACTTTCCGGTTTTGTGACCTCAACTTTTACATCTTCCGATATTGCTTCCACTGTGATCTCCGGAACTGTTCCGGACAGGGAAGAAACGTTTACACTGTAAGATGTGATGTCATTATCAAATCCATCCAGTTCCTGGTCACCGATCTTGATGCCGTTCAGCAGTGCTGTTTCATCTGCATAATTCTTTTTGCTCTCTGTCATCAGTTCTTCGCTTGTGGATTTGCTGATCGGTTTGAGGCGGTAAGTATAGCTGTATGTCTTACCTGTTCCGAGCAGATACTGAGACAGAGTTGCCTGTCCGCAGCTTGCAGTTCCAAGACCCATCTGTGCATAGTCAATCGTCAGAACCGTATTATCTGTGCGTTCGATCTGGTATGGATGTCCGGCTGCTTCCAGTGCTTCCTGTGTGCAGTTCAGTGCACTCATCTCCAGCAGGTGATCCTGTGCATCAACCAGCAGTCCGTCACCGTCTGCATCGGTCACTGCCATCCATCTGACGTCGGTCTTGTTGCCGGTTTCCTGAGCGTAAACATAATTGGTAAACTGTTCATCTACGGTGCTGCTCCACACACCGACATCGTATCCGGTCTTTCTGTCACTGTAGCTGTCCGATTCGCCGCGGCCATACCAGGTCAGGTTGTCCAGTCCGGCTGCCAGCTGCAGGCGTGTACCGACTCTCTGAAGGTTGCTCATGTTGGAGTTCGGAGCCATTGTTGCTTTTACAACAATTTCACCGTTTGCATAGACTGCATAGGTAAGACGGTCTTTGGAATCCGCACAGTTTTTCAGTGTACGTGCTACAGAAACATAGACTACTTTGTCTTCTTTTGCAACGCTCACTTCATCGATCTGAACATTCTCGTTTGCTGTTTTCCATTTTGCATCCACGGATTCCTTCTTATCATTATCGGTAGAAGCTCTCCAGTAGTTCGGCTCAATGCCTTCTGCAATCATTTCTTTTCCGTTTGACTGGTAAGAAGTCATCTCACCGGTTTTCTTGTCAAAGGAAACGGTCCAGTTGTCACCTGCTACTTTTACCTCACCATCGGTTTCTTCAAATGTCTTGATATCTTCCAGTTTGGAGGTATCCACTGCCTCCACTGCTGCATCCGTTCCTGCGAAATCCAGTTCAAACTGTGCTTCTGCCACTGCAAAATCTTTCTTGGCCCAGATGAACTGATCGTCACTCTTTGTTACAAAAGATATATTCAGGAAATATTCATCACCTGCTGCTGCATCCGTCGGTGTGGTAAATGGAATGACAACCTCTTTGCTGCTTCCTGCCGGAATATCCACATCCATGGTTCCGTTTTCCACTGCGGTTCCGTTCTTTACCACTTCCCATTTCATGGTATATTCGTTTGCATTGGTAGCGATCCATTCGTTGCTGATCGTAACGGTCCTGGAATCCAGATCTTTGAGCTGCATCTGAAGTGCCTGATAAATACGTTTTACTTCATAAGCTTCCGGCTGGAGTGTACGATCCGGAGATACAATACCATTGACGCAGAAATCGGTGTTTCCAGACTTCCAGGAAGAATAGTCCTTCGTATTTCCGTCTGCATCGGTATAAGTTCCGTGATTCCAGTCTCCGTCATAGCCCCAGTAAGTGCTCTTTCCGTCCCATGTTCCGTCAGAATCAAGAAGCGGTGTATTGTAACTCTGATCTACGAAATCCCAGATAAATCCACCCTGCAGGATGCCATTTGCACGAATTTCTTCCCAATACTCTTTCATACCGCCACAGCTGTTTCCCATTGCATGCAGGTATTCACACATCAGGTACGGTTTTTTCTGGTTTTTTACCTGTTTTCCAACATTCGGGTACATATTGGACCATACATCCACACCGGCATTGTCATTCCATCCCTGATAATGAACAACTCTGGTATCATCGTTATTCTGGAAATAATCAATCTCTGCCTGAAGGGAATCACCGGTTCCGGTCTCATTTCCCGGTGACCACATGATAACACATGGATAGTTTTTATCACGCTCCAGCATATTGATGGCACGGTCTTCTGCTGCCTCCACATAGCCTGGCAGACTTCCCGGAACTTTATACTGGCTTCGTCCGTTGTGAGACTCTACGTTTGCCTCGTCCATGACATAAATCCCATACTCATCACAGAGTTTGTAGAAAGTCGGATCATTTGGATAATGAGAAGTACGGACCGCATTGATATTCAGCGATTTCATCAGCTCAATATCTTTTCTCATATCTTCTTCTGTCAGATACCATCCATCCTGTGGATCATTCTCATGACGGTTCACACCGGCAATCGTGATGACCTGACCGTTTACTCGAAGTCTTGCATTATCTGTATTTGCATCGGTGATCTCCACTTCACGGAAGCCGACATCAGTCTGTGTCGCTTCTTTTGTCACACCGTCTTTTTTCAGTTCCAAAACCAGGTTGTAGAGGTTCGGTTTCTCTGCACTCCATTTTTCCGGATCGATGATGTGCTGTGTCAGGTTTACTTTTGCTTCTTTTGTCTCGCTGTCAAAGGAAGTAACCGTTCCGGTAAGCGGTGTGGTTGTCACCCGTTTGCCATCACTGTCATAAAGGTTTCCTTCTACACTCCATCCGTTCACATCCTCTGCAGAAAGATTTCTCACATCTACATCAATATTCAGATCTGCGTCGGTATAAGTTTCATCCAGATCGGTAACTACCGTATAATCACGGATTTCCACGTCATCTTTGGATGTCAGGTATACATCACGGAAGATACCGGAAAGTCTTACCATATCCTGGTTTTCGATGTAACTTCCATCAGACCAGCGATAAACCTCTACGGTAATCACGTTCTTGTTTCCTTCTGAAAAATCAAGTGCATCGGTAATATTAAATTCATCTCTTGTAAAACTGTCTTCTGCATATCCGATGTATTTGCCGTTTACCCACAGATACATGGCAGAACCAACACCTTCAAAGTTAATAAAGACGTTGCGATCTTTCCAGGATGAATCGATCGTAAAGGTTTTTCGATAAGTTCCAACCGGATTGCATTCTGTCGGAGCATCTCCTACCTTATACTGGCTGTAATTTTTGCCCTCCGCATTCATCCACGGATAGTTCTGGTTGGAATAGATCACCGGATCGTATTTCCAGGAACCATCTTCTTTTACATAGGTCTGCCAGCTCTTCGGAACGGTAATGTCATCCCAGCTGCTGTCATCGTAATCTTTCTGGTTAAAGTTAGCATCTTTTACACCGATACGGTCTGACGGTTTCACTGCCCAGCTGAATTTCCAGTCATCTCCATTTAAAAGCTTGTAGAATGAAGATTTCGTCTGGTCTTTCGCTTTTGCCTTTTCTGCGGTGTCAAAGCTGTAAAAAGTCGCTCTTGCCGCCTCGCGGTTCACCTGGAATACCCCCGGCTGCCCGTTCCATTCTGTAGAAGATGCTGCCGCTGCAACTTCCGGTATAATCCCCTCCAGACCGGAAATGCTGCCACCGCTTACGACCATCGCTCCTGCAAGTAAAACAGATAACAGTTTTTTTTGTCTCATATCCTTTCTCCTCCTTTTGAATGAGTTTGACAGTTTTACATATAGTAAAATGTTTACCTTCATCATTATTATATCACTTCAAGTGTACTTGAAGTCAAGTGATTTTTGATTTTTCATTTATTTTACACACTTTTTTTCTCTGTTTTTTGTGCATTTTTACGGTTATTTTGAAATTTAGCTATATAATAGCATATCTTTTTTGTACATACAACGTTACATTTGATCCTAAATGTAACGTTTTTCCTTTTTTCAGCATCTTGTGCAAATTCCGTCATTTTTTTCAATTTCGCTCACTTTATGTGTTTTTTACAGTAAACATTTGTATTTTATTTACGTCCATTCACCTGACAGAATCGCTGTGCTTTCTACACTCCGTTCCGGACGGAGATTGTACTCTCACTGAGACAACTTTGTTGCTCGCTGCTTATAGAAGCAGAAGTTTTCTCCGACCAAGATAAAATATGCTCCCTCCTGAGTGACAAGTTTTTTATTATTTCACTTGTCTGCCCAGAAGGGAGCATATCATGATTCACTAACATAATTCCTGCTTTTTTTGTATTCGTTTATTTTACTTTCCTGCTCTTCACTGCAGAACAGCTGCCATATACTTTCTTTTTACCCACTTTGTGGTAAGCACATACTTTATAGTAGTACGTCTTCTTCTTTTTCAGTTTTTTATTGGTGAAGCTTATCTTTTTGGCTCCGTTTAAGACTTTAACTTTCTTATACTTGCCTTTTTTCTTATCGGCACGATAAACTACATAGCCGTCTGCGTTTTTGACTTTTTTCCATTTCAGAAGCAGTTTTCCTTTCGAAACTGCTTTGATGGAAAGTCCTCTTACCTTTGCCGGTCTTGCTTTTGCCGGTGTCTCTGTGGATGGTACCTGCTGTTTTGTCTCGCTCTCTTTTGTATCCGGCTGCGGCTTCGGATCTGGTTTTTCTGTTGCGGCTGTTTCGGATTCTATCGGTTTTGTTTCGCTTTCGGTCTCCTTCTTTGTTTCGCTCTCTGCCTCCGTTTCGCTCTCTTCCGTTCTTCCCGTCAGCTTGATATACTGATCTGTCAGACTGGCGATGCCTGCCTGGAATGTATCCATCTCAGCAGACAGCGTCGCAATCTGTGCATCGGTCAGAAAGGCCGGATGTCCGCCCTGTGCAGTTGTTAAAATACCTGCATAAAGTTTTTGAATCTGATCTGCCAGCTGCGGTGCTTCTTTTTTGATCACGGCAAGTTTGTTGATATCACGCACACCCTCTGCCATACGCTCCAGTCTTACCGAGCTTCTGCTGATCGGATTCTGTGCTGTTTTTTCGTCCGGATAGATCAGGAAACAGTCACCCGGCTCAAATTTGCTGTGTGTGGTATCATCAAGCGGATCTTCCACCCAGGCATCATACGCCCAGCGAAGAAATCCTGCCGTGCCGGATTTGCCTGCATTTACGATCGACCAGTAACTTTCCACCGGTGCACTTAAGGAGAAGTTGCCCGGTCTGTGGCCGGTACAGGAATATAAAGTAGTGCGAAGTCCTTTTGCTTCCCGGTCGTTTACCAGCTGTTCAAAATCTGCCGGATGTGCGGCTGCCGCCGTATCTCCGACGTTCAGATCTGTCACTCGCATGGCAAGCTCTTTCTTTTCCACAAAGCTGTCCATCGCTCCGGATGTCTTTAAACATTTGCCGTCCTTGTTTTTCACAGATTCGATCAGATCAAAGGCGGTGCCTGAAAATCCACGCTCATCAATGCCGATGTAACTGTCATCAAACCAGCCTTTTTCGGTCAGATGTGTGGCAAGATCGGTAAGAAAGTCCGTCCAGAGTGTGGTATAACGTGTACTTCCCACAGAAAATCCTTCTTTTACCAGCTTGCCGTTCTCCCAGTAAGTGAATGAATTGTGCCACGGTGCTACGCTGTAAAGCACAATCTTATCTCCAATGCCCAGAGATTTGTTGAAGCTTATCCACTTATCAAAATCGGTATAGTCATACGTAAAGCTATCTCCGTTCTTTATCCATTTGATCATAGATGGATAATGCACATCATTTACACTGTACGTCTGTCCGTCCCAGGCATCTTCGATGACAGAAGCAGTGATTGCATGTCCGCCTGCTTTTTTATAGAGCTCCATGGAGGACTTCATGATCTCCAGATGCTCATCGGAAAACGGCTCTACGTTATAATATTCTGCACTCGTATACGGATACTGCCACAGTTCAATATCAAAGGTATCTCTGTAGTTGTCCGGAAGTTCTGCATTCTGCACACGCACTTCATACTCAAACACCAGCGGCTTATCGAGCTGATCTGCTGTTACGGTCAGCTGTGTTTTGTAAGTGCCGGATTTTGCTGTCTTTGGAATCGCAAACTCAACCCAGACTGGCTGGAGTGTATCTGCTTTTATGTCGATCGGCGTACTCTGCCAGAGAATATCCGACGCTTCCGCACGGTTCTCTTCTGTTGCCGCCGGAACATCATTTCCATATATATATCCATAAACATAAGCTTTTGTAGAACGAATAAACGTTGCCGTCACATTTTCGGCTGCGATCTTCTTTTTGCCGTCCGTCAGGTCAGATGCCTGAACTGTCACATTTGTGAAATCTCCACCGATCGCACTTAAGACCAGTTCACTGACTGCACGGTCATTCTTCCAGGCAGTCAGCGTCTCGCTGCGGTTTTTCTTTACCGAAACTTCCGCGAAACGTTTCTGCGTGTACTGCGTGTTATGATCGGTAACGGTGCCGCCAAGTACACTTCTCTGCTCTCGCACTTCCACTTCCATTGTTCTGGAAATCCCTGCCTTCTGGCTGGATGCCGTGATCACTGCCGTTCCGCTTTTTTTTGCAGTAACCGTTCCCTGTGCACTGACAGAAGCAATATTTTCATCAGAAGTTGTATAGGACATATCGTTCAGTGTCGCATAAGACGGTGTATAGCTGTAAGAGATTGCATAACTCTGTCCGACACTTAAGGAAATCCCCTGATCTTCCAGTTTAAAATCTTTTGCAATGTACGGGCTGTGTGTGACCTGTACATAAGCCACCTGATTGACTACCGCACTGCCACTGCGTTCCTTCTGCGTAACTGCATAGAGCGTATGTTCACCTTCCGTAAGGTTTTCTGCTTTATATACAGACTGCGGCGTGGTACGGCTGCTCTCATAAAGATCCACCAGTGTCTCTGCTCCGTCATCCACACGGTATTTCACTTTTCCGTGGTTGTGACTCTTGTTTGCAAAAACTTCGATGGCATTTCCCTTAAACGTTACCCTGTAAGAGCATTCTTCTGCCTTCTCATTCGATGATCCGAGGTCTATATATGCCTCGTCATCATTGTACGTCCAGCTCTTTCCGCTGAATGATTCGTAGGAAAAACAGTTGATCTCTCCCGATGTCTGGCTCGGCAGGATCTTCGTTGTTTCCTGTGTCTGGCTTTTTGCATTTCCTGCTGCCATCAGTGATACCGGCAGACCGGTAAATGCCAGGATCACGGCAAGAAACAGCGAAAGCCATTTCTTTTTTTTCTTTTCCATTTTCTTCTCCTTCTCTTTCATCTTCCTCTTACCTCAGATGTTGTTTAACTCTGCAATCCGCCGGAATCGGTATCCGATGGGAATGAAATCCCTGCTGATTGTCCGTACTTATTCCGGCTGTTTGAAAATAATATCGGCAAACTCTCCCCTGCTTGCCTTTTTCAGATCTTCCGGTTTCAGCTCGATCTGTACGCCGAGGCGGCCTCCGCTGACGATCATCTTCTCCAGTTTCTGTGCACTTTCATCAATTCTCGTCACATACTGCTTTTTCATGCCGATTGCCGTACAGCCTCCGCGGATATAACCGGTGACCTGATTGATATCTTTGACATGGATCATGGAAACGGATTTTTCGCCGACTGATTTGGCTGCCTTTTTCATATCCAGCTCCTCGGCGATCGGTATCACAAACACAAAATAATTTCTGCTGTTTCCAATCGTGACCAGTGTCTTATAAAGCAGCTCATATGGCTGTCCGAGTGTGTCTGCCACTTTCAGGGCATCCACAAATTCATCACACTCATACGTATACTCTTTATACGGAATCTTGTTCCTCTCAAGGATACGCATGGCATTTGTCTTTACTTCTTTTGATTTTCCCATCTTTTTTCAGAACAATCCTTTCACAAAATCTGCCACCGCTTTCAGATCCTGACGGTCCGGATGAAGAAGTGCCTCGTCAAAGTTGTGAAGCAGCATCTCCACCTGCTGTGTATTGGAAGTGTTCTGCATCGCCTCATAGCGTTTGCGAACCTGGATCGGCATCTTGCCCTGACATAAAAATCCGCCCAGATATTCACAATCCTCCGGGATAAATGCTGCAACTCCGTTTAAAATCCGATCATAATATTCCGGCATATTCCCCATGCCGCAGGTTCCAAACAGTGCAACCTTTTTCCCGTGGAGGTTTCCAAGCAGATCCAGGATCTCCGAACTTGCTGTCCCGCGATCCGTCCAGAACCCAACCAGATACATCTCTCCGTCATCCCGTTCTGTTCTCTCCTCGATTCGTTTTACATTTTTTTCTTTTACCGGCACTGCCGCAAAAACTGCTTCTGCCAGTTTCTCCGTATTGCCGGTGCGGCTTGTATATACAATCTGTACGCCCATCCTGATTCCTCCTCTGGCATGATATTGATGTCAAAAGCCATTAACTTTGATACTCTGCGGATCATTCCATGCTCTGCACTCACATAATCCTGATATCTTTGCATTATCATAGCATACTTGACTGTACATAAAAATAGTTTAACTCTAAACAATTCTAAAGTTTTTATAACTCAGATTTCATGTCTGCATTCTCAGATTCCGGCATGAATGCATGTTTTCTGCACTTCTTCCAGCGATTTTCCTCAGTCTGCATTCTGGATCCTGACCACTTCCACACTTTCCTGATCGGAGTCCTCGCTTTGCAGTTCTCCGCGATAAGTGATCTTCACAGACATTCCTTTTGTAAGACCTTTTTCTAAATACAGCGGAACCTCTACAATCCGGACCTTCAGTTCCTTTCCGTCAGAAGTTTTAATCGTCATGCCGGTCATGGAAATCTTTTCCAGTGTTCCTTTTACCGTCTGCTTCTTTGATGCATCCGCCTTTGTTTCTGTTTCTGCATCGCTCTTAAAAACATCAGCCGATCCCGCAATACGCACAGCAGTTGCCTTTTCGCTACCTTTCTGCGTGATCTTTCCGGTGTAATCTATAGAAACCAGATTGCCGATCCGGATACCGGACGGCAGATCGATTTTTACATCATCCGTGGAAAACGCAAGTTCATTTCCATTATCGGAAAGCAACACTACCTGATCCATGCTCAGCTCTTCCAGCGTCCCGATCACGGTATGTACCTCCGAAGAGTTCACTGTTTCGCTGCTTCCGGTGCTCTGCTTTGTCTCTTTTTCCGATGCGGCACTTTCCTTGTCAGTCTGTGTTTCCCTGTTTTTTTCTGATGTACTTTCTTTCTCTTTTGCAGTCTCACTTTCTGCTTTCTTTTTGGCTGTTTCTTTTGTGCTGCTCTTCGCCTGTGTCTCTTTTGCCGTTTCAGAGGAACTTTCACTTTCCATGCTGCTCTCTGTTACCGTTTGCGTCTCGGTCTGTTTTGCGGTATCGGTCTGCGTTTTTTTGCTGCATCCGGATAACAAAAGTGCGGTTGCAAGCATTGCGGCTGCTCCTGCCGTCAGAAATCGTCTGTACATAAAATTTCCTCCATTCTTTTTACGATTGTTTTATCCCCTTAAGCTTTTGCGAAAAATGTCGTTTCACCATCCAAAAGATGATAAAACGACATTCTGGTTTTCTGTTTCTTTATGCGTTCGCTGCGATCACATCCTGCATATCATACAGTCCAGGCTCTCTGCCTGCCAGGAATTTGGCTGCCTGTACGGCACCTTTTCCGAAAACCGCCTTGGAATATGCAGTATGCTTAAACTCGATCACTTCGTCTGTTCCGGCAAAGATCACTTCATGCTCACCTACGATATTACCGCCGCGAACTGCGGAAATACCGATCTCTTTCGGATCACGCTCTTCTCTTCGGTCGCTTCTGTCGTAAGTATAATGATAGGCATTCCCCAGTGCCTCATTCATACTGTCTGCCAGTGCCAGAGCCGTGCCGCTCGGTGCATCCAGTTTGTGTTTGTGATGCTTTTCTACGATTTCCATATCAAATCCTGCTTCTGCCAGTACTTTTGCAGCACTCTTTAACAGGTTCAGTAGGGTGTTGATACCAAGTGACATATTTGCAGATTTCAGGACAGCAGTCTTTTTTGCTGTCTCTGCCACTTTCTGAAGCTGTTCTTCTGAAAGTCCTGTTGTGCAGACTACAACCGGAAGTTTGTGTGCTCCGCAGTAATCAAGCAGTGCGTCCTCTGCTTTTGCAGATGCGAAATCGATTACAACATCTGCTTCTTCTTTGCAGTCCTCCAGGCTTTTGTATACCGGGTATTCCATTTTTCCGTTATCAAACGGATCAATGCCTGCTACGATCTGTGCATCTGCATCCTCTTTTACGATCTGCGAGATCACCTGACCCATGTGTCCGCAGCAGCCGTGCATAATAATTTTTACCATTGCTTTTTCCTCGCTTTACATTCATGTAAGAATAATGCCTACGAATTGCTCCGTTACATAGTAACTCTGGCATTATCCATTATTCTGTCAGTTTGATGCCGAACTTTTTCATCTCTTCTGCCAGTTTTGCTGCATGTTCCTCTTCCATCTCGGAGAGCGGTCCGCGAAGCGGTCCGACCTCTTTTCCCATCAGATTGAGAGCTTTTTTGACCGGGATCGGATTTACTTCGCTGAACAGTGCATGGATCAAAGGCAGTGCCTTCAGCTGCAGATCACAGCTTTCTTTTACTTTTCCTTCATTATAAAGAGCAACTATGTCATGTGTTTCTTTTGGTGCTACATTGGAAAGTACAGAGATCACACCTTTTGCTCCAAGGGACATCATCGGCACGATCTGGTCATCGTTTCCGGAATACAGATCAATGCATCCGTCTGCCATCTGCATCAGAGTTGCAACCTGTGAAATATCTCCGCTTGCTTCTTTGATCGCCACGATATTTTCTACATTTTTTGCAAGGTATACAGCTGTCTGCGGCTGAATGTTGCATCCGGTCCTGCTCGGTACGTTATAGAGAACGATCGGCAGTTTTACAGACTCTGCGATTGCTGTGTAGTGTGCGATCAGTCCGTTCTGTGTTGCTTTATTATAATACGGTGTTACCAGAAGAAGTGCATCTGCTCCTGCCTTCTCTGCCTCCTGGGAAAGGTAGATGGCAGTTGCTGTACAATTAGAACCGGTTCCGGCGATAACCGGGATTCTCTTTGCCACTTTTTCAACGGTATAGCGGATCACATCCAGATGTTCCTCATGTGTCAGTGTGGATGATTCTCCGGTGGTTCCGCAGATGATGATGGCATCTGTGCCACCTGCAATCTGCTCTTCCAGAATTTCACTTAATTTTTCGTAGTTTACGTCTCCGTTTTCATGCATCGGTGTTACAATTGCCACACCTGCTCCTGTAAAAATAGCCATAGTTTTTCCTCCTAATCTCAACTGGCTGAAACGCTATAAAACTGATACTTGTACTGTAGAGTGCACAGCGATCCTGTCGGGTAAATGTCAGTAAAGCCTGCCGGAACCATATGACAGATCCCAGGTGCATCTGACTTGAACAGAACAGCTTCTGTATCATAAAAGGGACAGACCCAAGCGATCAGGTCTGTCCCAAAGAATAAACACATGATAAAAACTGTATTCTTTCAGATAGCGCCCCATCGTCATTCGATGACAGTCATAGAGTTCTTAGCTCCATGCCCAAGCTGCAAGCTTCAGGTGCCATCCAGCTTTCGGCGTTTTCCCCTTTTGGCCACCTTCGCCTGTACCTGAATACATCGGATGGCTTACTCTTGAAACACGCAACCTCTATCAAACTTATACATGATATCGGGGTCAACAGATATTTGCCCCCTTTGATACTCAAACCGGTACGCACGTACTTCTCCGTGCAGACACTGATTTGTTTATAATCTTATCATTGTCAAAATATATTGTCAACTGCCGGGTTGACTTTTTTATCTCAGCGTAGAAGATTCCACTACTGTCCACTACTGTCCGCTTTATATGCTGTGACCATCTCCGTCACTTCGTCTGCATACTGCCAGATTTCTTTCGCCGGATAGATCCCGGTCAGGATCAGACTGGTATATTCTCCCTTTGCCTCAAACAGGGCACGCAGTTCTTCTGCTTCGATCACCCCTGCTTCCACAAGTCCCAGAACTTCATCCAGAATCAGCACATCACACTCTTCCGTGACCAGTACTTTTCTTGCAAAATTGAGTGCATTTTTGAGATTTTTGATCTCTTCTGCTTTTTCGGCATCCGGAAGATCTTCAAATGCCTCTTCTGCCTTCTGAAAACGGAACAGTTTAATCTCCGGCTCCAGACGCTGCACAAAACCAATTGCTTCTGCATTTCTTTCCTTCATGAACTGTATAATGATAACGCTTCTCCCCTGACTTGCTTCCTGTATCCCCTGTCCGATCGCTGCGGTGGTTTTCCCCTTTCCCTCGCCACAGTAAATATGTATAGAACCTTTATCCATTATGCACCTCGTTAAAAATTCAAGAATGTTTCACATATCTTTGAACAGTTATACACCATTTTTTTTAAAAAAGCAAGAATATCAGATCTCTGCTTCTCAGATATACTCTAATTTACTGACGGACACTTCATACGCCACTCTTTTCTGTGCTTCCTCTCCTTCTAATTTTTTCACATATTCACGGCTCTGGATACGTCCCCAGATCTGTACATGGCCACCGACTTCAAATCCCGCTGCAAATCTGGCATTTCTGCCCCAGCAAATGCATGGGATATAGTCCGATTTTCCATACGGCCGGTTCACTGCGATCAGCATATCTGCAATCTCTCTTCCAAGAGGTGTTTTCCGGTAAACCGGTGCTTTGCATATATAGCCATCCAGAAAAATCTGATTTGTCTTTGCTTTATCGGTCTCTTCTTCCACAAAGCTGACTTCTCTTGCAAATACAGAAAGTACCAGACGGTTTCTCTTTTCTTCATGCCGGTTGTATGAACGGAACTGACCGTTGATCTGGACATATTCTCCTCGATAATCTTTGCTTACGTCAATCAGGCGTTCCGATATCATAACCGGAATGCAGTCGGAACAGTCGCTCAGTCTCTTGACCAGTATGTCAGCCATATAAAAACCTTCCCCGAATACTTCGTGACTGAATACAAATGGTGACGCAACCTCTCCTATGATCGTTACCTGATTGTTTTCAATAATCTTATCTGCCATAAATAACAGTTCTCCCTTCCCTATGAAGCTCTTTTTGTATTTTCCGGTGTCTTCATCTGCAACACCGCATAGTTTTATATATTCTGCGGATGGTTTCAATATGTCTGTTTTCCGATTTTTCTTCAAAATTTTTTTAAATCCCTTGTAATCTGGGAAAAATGTGATAAACTCTGTAGTGGTTTAGATGCGAAAAACGAAAAACAACATATACAAAAGGAAGAGTGTATTATTTATGATTAGAGAAGATGTACGCAACATTGCCATTATCGCACACGTTGACCACGGCAAGACTACATTAGTAGATGAGCTGCTCAAGCAGAGCGGTGTGTTCAGAGCAAATCAGGAAGTAGCCGAACGTGTTATGGACAGCAACGATATTGAACGTGAACGCGGTATCACCATTTTATCCAAAAATACCGCCGTATTTTACAAGGACACAAAAATCAATATCATTGATACTCCGGGACATGCCGACTTCGGCGGTGAGGTGGAACGTGTACTGAAAATGGTAAACGGCGTTATCCTCGTGGTAGATGCTTTCGAGGGTGCCATGCCTCAGACAAAATTCGTTCTGCGTAAGGCACTGGATCTGGATCTGCCTGTTATTGTCTGTATCAACAAAATCGACCGTCCGGAAGCAAGACCGGATGAAGTCATCGATGAGATCCTGGAACTTTTTATGGATCTGGATGCTTCCGACGAACAGCTTGACTGCCCGTTTGTTTATGCTTCTGCAAAAGGCGGTTATGCAACTTTAAGTCTGGATGACGAGCCAAAAGACATGGTTCCGCTGTTCGAGACGATCTTAAATTATATTCCTGCTCCGCAGGGTGATGAAACTGCCGGAACTCAGGTCCTGATCAGTACCATCGACTACAATGAATACGTTGGACGTATCGGTGTCGGTAAAGTAGATAACGGAACCATCCGTGTCAACCAGGACTGCGTTCTTGTCAACCATCACGATCCGGACAAACAGAAAAAAGTAAAGATCAGCAAACTGTATGAGTTTGACGGTCTGAATAAAGTAGAAGTAAACGAAGCAACGATCGGTTCTATCGTAGCGATCTCCGGCATTGCTGACTTGCACATCGGTGATACGCTCTGCTCTCCGGATCACGTGGAAGCAATTCCATTCCAGAAGATCTCCGAGCCGACGATTGCCATGCATTTCATCGTAAACGACAGTCCGCTCGCCGGAAGAGACGGTAAATTTATCACTTCCCGCCACCTGCGTGACCGTCTGTTCAAAGAACTGAACACAGACGTCAGCCTGCGTGTAGAGGAAACAGAGACAACCGAATCTTTCAAGGTTTCCGGCCGTGGTGAGCTTCACCTCTCCGTACTGATCGAGAATATGCGTCGTGAAGGTTATGAATTTGCCGTAAGCAAAGCAGAAGTTCTGTACAAAACAGATGAACGCGGCAAGAAATTAGAGCCAATGGAGCTGGTTTATGTGGATGTTCCGGAAGAATTCTCCGGTACCGTTATCCAGAAGCTGTCTCTGAGAAAGGGTGAACTGCAGGGCATGAGCGTTGCCAGCAGCGGTTACACAAGACTGGAGTTCTGTATTCCTTCCCGTGGGCTGATCGGTTACCGTGGCGAATTTATGACCGATACAAAGGGTAATGGTATCATGAATACCATGTTTGACGGTTATGCACCTTATAAAGGAGATATCCAGTACCGCAAGCAGGGTTCTCTGATCGCATTCGAGGATGGCGAGTCCGTAACTTACGGTCTGTTCAGTGCTCAGGAGCGTGGTACCCTGTTCATCGGACCTGGCGAAAAAGTTTACTCCGGTATGGTCATCGGACAGAACGGTAAGGCAGAGGACATCGAGCTGAATGTCTGCAAGAGCAAACATCTGACCAACACCCGTGCTTCCGGATCTGACGATGCTCTGAAACTGACACCGCCTAAGATCTTAAGCCTGGAAGAAGCCCTGGACTTCATCGATACTGATGAACTTCTGGAAGTAACACCGAACCATCTGCGTATCCGTAAGAAAATTCTGGATCCGAAGCTGAGAAAGAGAGCTTCCTTTAAAAAATAAAAAGTTGTGGCGGAGGTTTCAGAATGTGCAAATGAACGCCATAGAAATGATTTTATAAAATATGACGCCATGATGATTCGAAAACAATCTCC
>ERZ1673739.1088-NODE-1088-length-32579-cov-35.238870_pt1 | contig 32579 bp, 24 predicted proteins | sample MGYA00580210_ERZ1673739 | MGnify/ENA primary metagenome ERZ1673739 (study PRJEB41218, sample SAMN15661749) | gut metagenome | host: Homo sapiens | place: Canada: London | collected 2015-08-20/2019-03-30 | study: EMG produced TPA metagenomics assembly of...
GGTATATAAATATAATATAGACATGTACATATACATAACTATGAACATAAGCATAAATATGTATATGAATATAAGTATAAACATGTATATAAATATAATTATAAATATGTATATAAATATAAATATGTATATAAATATGATTATAAATATAATATAAATATGTATATAAATATAATATAAATATAATATAAAAAGGTATATAAATATAATATAGACATGTACATATACATAATTATGAACATAAGTATAAATATGTATATGAATATAAGTATAAATATGTATATAAATATGATTATAAATATATATATAAACATGTATATAAATATAATATAAATATAATATAAACAGGTATATAAATATAATATAGATATGTACATATACATAATTATAAATATAATATAAACACAAGTATAAATATATGTATAAACATATATATAAATATAATTATAAATATATATATAAAGATGTTCATGTTTATAATCATATTTATACATATATTTATGTGTATAAAGTTAATCTATACAAAATCCAAATAAAAAACGAGCCGTAGAATGCCCATATCAGCGTCTGAAATATTTTTTATGAATATTTTATCGTAAAACTGCTTAAAACGTCATAATGGGCAGAATACAGCGTCATATAGCAGCATGAAAATATTTTCGTATTATTTTGGACAAATTGAAAGTTTTAAATATTATAGTGGTATAAGTACAAGGAGAAGAGAGTATGGAAAGAGAACTTCCGCTGATAATTTTTATTTCAGCAGTATGGATATTAACAATAATATTGGTTACGGGTTTTGGGCTGTACTATAAAAAAGTAGAAAAAACGTCTGGTACCAAAAAATCGTATAAAGGATTAACAGTAGTAACATTATTGTCATTCTTATACCCATGTATTATCGGCATACTGTTACTAATATCAGTTGGATATATTGATTTATTTATATAAGGGAATAATTTTTATCAAAGGAGCATCACAAATATAAATGAAAGTAACCAAAAGACCACTGCCTGCCGGTGTACAGTCAGGCACCATTAAATATGTTGGCAAGAAAGTAAGGCTTGCAAAAGGATATACAGTGAGAGGGTTAGCAAAAGCAACAAGCATTGCACCAAGTTCAATAACAAAATGGGAGAATGGACATAATCTGCCGGATCTTACATGTGTTGGAATACTTGCTCAGGTGCTTAAAGTCTCACCATGGGATTTGCTTGAATACAGTGTGATACCGAAATCTGCATAAAGGGGTGAGTAAAAATGAAGAAACGTAAACTATTTGCTGCGGCAGTATTTCTGTCAGCAGGATTACTTTTAACAGGATGTATTTACAAGCCCACCACAAAAGAATATGTTTCCGGCTATCTTGAAAACATATATCATAATGACACAAAGACATTAACAAAAGTGTCTGATATGAATAAGGATGAATGTCAAGAGCTGCATGACAAATTCATCAAAGAAGAAATTACAGCACTCCAGTCAGCATTAGGCGATAACAAGATGTCTGATGAAGCAAAGAAGGCTTATAAGAATGCAGTGGAAGCAGCTTACAGTAAAGCAGATTTTACCGTAACAGACGTAAGTCAAACTACTGAAGATATTTATTCCGTAACAGTTACCTGTAAAAAAGCAAACATATTCAAGCCAGCAATGGATGAGTTTGACAAAGCAGTGTCCAAGATGACAGCAGTGGAAGCAGGAAGTATGGATTACAATGACAGGGTTATTCTCATGAGTAAGCAGATAAAGCAGATATGCGAGTCTGATATTGAATATGACAAAGAAGAAACTATTAAGATGGCAGTACAGAAAGATGGTAACGAATATAATTTTGCCAAGAAAGGCATGGCTAATCTGGAGAATGGACTGTTTGATATTGGAAATGAGAGCTCAGAAGAAAATCATTAATTATAAGTTAATTAAAAAACAGGAAGAAAAGACATTTGGAGGAATATTATGGGAGCAAATATATTAGTTTATCCGGTGGTTTTGTCAAAAAATGATGACGGATATTTCGTAACAGTACCTGACTTTACTGTTAACACTGAAGGAAAAGATGTTGCTGATGCAATTGCTATGGCCAGAGATGCAATTGGAATTAATGTTTTGCAGTTAGAAGATGAAGGTAAAGCAGCTCCAGAACAATATTCACGGAGTTATCAAATGCAGGATGATGATATATTAACACTCGTTGATATTGATATGACTGAGTACAGAAATAAATATGAAAATCGTACAGTCAAAAAGAATTGCACCATACCATACCGCTTGAACGCAGATGCTGAAAAGGCTGGTATTAATTTTTCGCAGCTGTTGCAAGAAGCCTTAAAACAAAAGCTTTATGGTTGATTGTGAATGAGAGAGTGGACAGTGTGAGCTACTCGGATGCAAGTAACCGAGAAAAGTGAAGAGGATAGTTGACCAGGAATAGACTGTTTAATATTGGTAGCAAGAGTACAGAAAAATAAGTATTGTAAAATAGAAAAAAATATGATATATATAATATGTTTTAGATTAGTGGATTTATATTCCATAACAAAAAAAAGATAAGAATTAATTTTCTTATCTTTTTTTATACATTAATTCCATATTGCCTTGATAATATAATCCTAAGCGCATCAAAAATATATTGTACATCTTCTTTTGTAACATTTTGAGGCATAGCAAAAACAGCTTTTTCTTCATTTGCAGATGGAATAGAAATCTGAGTGGTTGAAATATTTATACTATTTTCAGTTTTAGACATATGTTAATCCTCCAGTTCATTATATTTTCATTATATTCAAAACTATGAAAAAATCAATAAGTATTAATATTCATACATTATTCCTGTCATTCTACGCATTCCATATTTATCATATGGGCACAAAAACAAATCTAACGAAAGGATTGACATAAATCATGAATGTAAAGCGAAGATTAATAGTAATGGGATTGATATTAAGTTTTATAATATTGATTTTTGGAGGACAAAGCCCTGTAACTGTAATGGCTGATGATACTAAAATAGTAGAAACTGTTGGTTCAGGTCCTTGTTGGAGTAGTAGTGGTTCATGGAATAGTTGGAAAAATTGGTATATTAACAAAGGGTATACTATTAACGGATCTGGGAAAACAATATTATGGTGGAATAGAAAAGATCATGAAGCATGGTGGTTGGGAGTCAAAGATAAAAACGGAAATTCGAAATGGGCTTTATTGTTTGATGGTGTTCAAACAACTTCAGGCAATTATATTACTCGATATAATGGATGGATGCCGGTACGCGAGGGAAAAGATATAGTCTGGTACTATTTAGATAATGAAGGGTGCACATACACTAATATGTGGTTACATACAAGATGTGTAGATTCAAATTATAAAGCTTCAGATAAACATGGTTATTTTTATTTTGACGGAAGTGGTAGATTACAAACAGGATGGCTTCGAGACAGCAGTGGCGGATGGTACTATTCAGATAGTCAAGAGGGCAGCGTAAATCCCGGCATAAGTGAACATGGCGGATTATCTTGGACAACGATAAAAAATCCAACGTCATACGAGAAAGATGGCCTTTATAGTAATGGATTATATTATCTTAACGGCTTGAATGTTGTAACAAATGTGTATAGAATGAACACTAATGGCTCTTATGATTATATAGGAAACACAGTAAACAATATCAAAGTTGGAGATGGCAATGACCAAATAAATCCCCTAAAAGAAAAGACGATAAATGCAGATACAGATTACGTAAATAAGCAGATTTATAATTCAAAAGGATTGTTTATTAATACAAATGCAGAAGGAAGCTGTGTTCAGCAACAAAATCTGGCTTTGAAAAATGGTAATTATAAACAGATAAAAATCAATGAATTTACATATTATATTGACAGGAAAAAATTCACTTTAACTCAAAATATAAATAGCGATACAGAAACGACTAAAACATCATCAATATATTTTGAAGGCGCAACAACTATTGAAGATCCATCTGCCAAGGCAGGATATACATTTACTACATGGAATCTACAAGGAAATGAAAGTGAATTGAATGACAGAACATTTGTAATGGGAGATGAGGATGCTGTCCTTACTGCCCAGTGGACAGCAAATGTGTATACAAACAGTATAGGACATTGGGCTGGTGGATTTGAAAATCATGAAGGTAATAATGGTGGCGAAAATGACGCATTTAAGTTGAACACAATAAAATTTCAGTCACCGTATGGAAGAAAGCTTACTATGGACTCTACCAAAGCTGTTAAAATTCCTAATGGATTTAATCTAGGCAAAGACTTTAATACACCTGCAATTGATGATGATATGTGGAAAATCTATTCATTAGGTACGATAATACAACAAAAAGCGTTTGATATGTATTTTGAATACTATTATTATCCGGTAAATTACTCAATAACCTACAACCTGAACGGTGGCATAAATAATAGCTTAAACCCATCAACATACAATGTACTTTACGGAGTAAGCCTTAAAGCTCCAACTAGAACAGAATATACGTTCACAGGTTGGTATGATGAAAATGGTAATAAAATTACAGGTATAAATGAAGAATGCAATGCTACATTCAGCAGCGTCAATGATTTGTATGCTAAGCTTGCCAAAAGAACCACTGGCAACAAGACTCTGACGGCACATTGGTCATACAACCCAGTAAGCGTCAAAGTGCCTCAGGTACTTATCGCAAATCATGCTGGATCATCACAATTCCGTGTTAAATGTGATGATCTTAAAGCTGGCAATATCAAAATATCAGTTCCAAACAGCTTTCTGTATAAGCAGTCAGGCAAGGCTAACGTGACAGCCGCAATAACAGCAAAAAGTGGTAACAATACTATTACACCTTCAAACAAAGTTTGTGTATATGATATAACAACTAAGAGTGGATTGACAGCTGGATGCTGGAGTGGAAACTTTAACATTGGACTTACGTTAACAAAAGAATAGGAAATAAAAATACCGTAGAGATAAAAGTCTTTGCGGTATTTATTTTTTTAACTGACATACACATAAAACTAACCATAAATATACATATAAATATACACATAAATATATTATAAATTTCTCTTGAAATAGGTCTATACTCCTATCTCTAAACGTGTTATACTAATATCACAAAAAAATCCATTTCTCTTTGGACAAAATAAAATAGTGGAATACTATATATATGTAAGAACTAATAGTAAACACAATATATAGGATTACATATATATTTTATCAAAAAGGAGCATAAACAATGAAGAAACGAACAGCAGTTGCATTCATAGCAGCAATGACAATGACAACACTTACAGCGTGTGGAGGGCCTAAACAGCTTTCAAAGTCTGTAACAGTAGAACTTGGTAAAGAAGACGGCATCAAGGTAACAGATATACTGGATGTCAGCAAAGACAAGGCAAAGGATGTAAAAGTTAACACCAAGAAAGTAAACTTTTACAAAGAAGGCAAGTATGATGCAACTCTTACTTACGACAAGAAGGAGTACAAGATAACTGTTAAGATTAAGGACACAGTGGCACCGGAAGCAACAGCCAAGGAGAGCATTACAGTACAGACAGGAACAGCGGTTCATGTAACAGATTGTCTGGCTGCAGTTACTGAGGCATCAGGCAATATAAAGGCAGAGTTTGAAACAAAGCCTGAGGCAGACAATGCTCAGGGAACAGAGACTACTGAGTCTACAGAAAAAGCAGAATCAACAGAAAAAACAGAATCAACTGAAGCAACAGACACACAGTCACAGGCAATTGCTGTAGGTGACGTAAATCTTTCAAGCAATGATGAGATTACATATGTTACAGCAGGAGATTATGACAACAATATTGTTGTTACAGACGATGCCGGTAACGAGACAAAAGTGCCTGTAAAGATTTCTGTTATCAATGCACCTACCATAAATGGGGTTACTGACAAGACTATTACTGTAGGCGATACAATTGATTACATGGCTGGTGTCACAGCAACTGATGGCAAAGGCGCTGATATAACAAGCTCAGTGCAGGTAGATAGTTCGGCAGTAAATACAGGTGCAGTTGGAACATATCAGGCAGCATATACTGTTGTTGATGGCAATGGCTTGCATAATAGCGCTGTCAGCAATATTACTGTAAACGCTCCAGCAGAGGAGTCTTCTGATAATTCTGGTGATACAGATAATGGCAATGCAGGAACTTCTGACAATAAGGGTAATAAAGGCTCAAGTAAGAAGAATAAAAGCTCAAAGAAAAATTCTTCATCAGGCGGCAGCTCATCAGCAGGCAGTTCTTCTGGTTCACAGTCATCATCTAATGGCGGTGGTTCAGCAGCAAGTCAACCAGCTAATCCTAAAGCTGGTGTAGCTGAAACTTTGTATGATGGTTCAGTTGCCCACGGTATTACTGCTGAAGAAAAATCACACATTGATGGTATTGTACAGAAATGGCTTAGTGGCGGATGCAGTGGAGCTGATGCTGAAAATGAAGCTGGCAATTATTTGATGAGTAGAGGATATAGCATTAGTTCTTCAGATAGTTGTAAGGACGCATTAATAGTCGTTCCAAATGGCGCTAATTATACTCTTAACGGTAAAGCATATGGTCTTTATTATTATGGTAAGTTATACACCACTGGCGAAATGAATGGCGACGATAGAATTGCATATATAACAAATTTCAGTATATCTCAGTAAAAATAGATATTTTAAAAGAGTTCTTTGTAAAAGAAGGACTCTTTTTTTTTCTATCCAAATAACTTGGCCTTTTCAAATTGTTAACAGATTTTCCTGTTAAAGTGATTTGTCTTTTTAAATCACTAACAGATGATTTTTCTGTCATTTATCGAAATCCATATATATTATAAAGCGTTTTGTTTACGATTCAGCGGATATATATCCGTAATTTTACAAAATCTAAGTTTGTAAATAGTAAACAGAATTAATTTAGCAACCTGATTAAAAGGCTGATGCACTATAGTATCAAGGAGAAACCGTCATGATGAAAATTACTAAAAGAAAAATCTTAAATGTATTACTGCCTGTATTTATGTTTGCAATAGCATTTATTATAGGCATGAAAACTGACGTAAAGGCAGGAACATGGGACAATGCTGCCGATTACTACAATACATATGGCGACAGATGTATATTTTCCGTAGTAAATGGACAACCTCGAGTGTATTTTGGCTCTGCTGGAACAATAGCAGTTGCAGGACACACCAGATACAGGACTATTGGCTGGAAAGTAAGTCTATATCAGAATGGAAATTATCAAGAATCTGTTTATTGTAGTTTAAACGGAAACTATATCAATAAATTTCCAAGTTCAAATTCAAATGGTACTGAATATAATTTATATTATATAAACTTTGATAGCCTTAAATCACGTTTCAGCAATCAGACTGCCATTAATAGTGGTTCCGGTACACTGTATTTTGATGCTGTAATGAGTATAGTACCTGCAAAGTCAAATACGCCTAATGGTACCATTAATGACTGGGGTAATACAACAGGCGAAGTATATGACACATTTGCAGGTATTTCAAAAGCTAGAGGCTGGGGACATCCTGATGACTTAAGACACTATTATAATAAATCTCCTGAAGGGCTATATAGAAATGTATATGTTTATCCCGGCACTGGCATCGCAAATGTATCAGGAAGCGGTACTTATGTTTACGGTGCTTGGGCAACAATCAGTGCAACATGCTCTACAGGATATGATTTTAATTACTGGTCAAACAATGGTGGCAGTTCAAGCTCATTTGGTGTTAAAGTTACAAGTGATTTAAGCTATACTGCTTACGGCAAGCCTCAGACACACACCGTTTCCTATAATGCAAACGGCGGCAGCGGCGCACCGGGAAATCAGACCAAGACATACGGTTATGTTTTAACCCTTTCGTCTCAAAAACCTACCAGAACAGGATATATCTTTAATTACTGGGATGGAAGCGATGGTGGTACATATTATCCGGGTTCATCTTTTGGAACTGATGCTGATACAGTACTGACTGCGCACTGGACACCGATTACATATTATGTTTCATATAATAAGAATAAACCGGATAAGGCAAGTCATGATGTGTCAGGAATTATGACTAATTCTAAACATGCTTATGATAATGGTATTAGTGGAAATGGATATTCAAACTGTTTAAGTTCTAATCAATTTAGTTTAAAAGGCTGGAGTTTTAAAAACTGGAATACTAAAGCTGATGGAACGGGCGTGTCATATTCAAATAATAGTAATATAAAGAATCTCACTAAGAAAAACGGAGAGGTTGTTACATTATATGCACAGTGGGAACCCAATATATATATGCTTCTTTTTGAAGATGAAGATGCTACAACTCCGGGGTCATTAATGATTTATGAAAAATATGATCATGGCTGGTATAACGATCAAGACACTAAAAATAAGATAACAAACATTACTATTCCAAAAAAAGTGGGTATGGAATTTAAAGGATATAACACAAAAGAAGATGGAACAGGTATAAAATATATTGATGATAAAGGCAATATACTTGCCTCAGATCATGCCTTTGACTCACAATATTTATACGTATACGCTCAATGGACACCTGCTACTTATAAAGTAGATCTTGACACTCAAGATGCTACAATAGCAGGAACAAAAGTAATGTATGAAAAATATAGTGTAGGATTTTTCTCTAACAGTGTTACAACTACAAAATTTACAAACGATAAAATAACTATTCCTGCAAAGTCTAATTATACATTTGCTGGTTATTGGACAAAACAAAATACATGGGAAACATCATTAGGCGAAAAGATTATTAATAACGACGGTACTATCAATAATGTAAATACTAAGTTTGTTGAAAATTCAAAATTATATGCGAAATGGATTCCAAACGATTATACTGTCACACTTGATAGTCAGGGAGCTGACATATCTAAAGGTTCCAGTGCATTTTATGAAAAGTATGATCATTTTAATTATACAACATCAAAAACAACTGGAGATCCATGGAGCGACAACGTATATGAATATTTTAATTATACTGGTGCTGTACAATATTTTATAGCACCAGCCACAGGCGAATATCAAATTGAAGCAGCAGGAGCTTGGGGTGGACAAAAGGACGCTATAGATAATGAAAAATATTTTAAATTTGGCCGTGGTGGAGGTGCATCCGGTACAATAAAACTTAACGAAGGTGATATTTTATATATTTATGTCGGTGGTGCCGGTTCAGAAAATGACACAAAAGGTGGCTACAACGGTGGAGGCGCTTCTGGATTATATGGATATTCGGGCGGAGGAGCTACTCATATAGCAAAAATAGGTAGAGGAACCTTAAGCAATTATAAAAATCATGTAGACGATTTAATTTTAGTTGCAGGAGGAGGTGGCGGTTCTACAATGTGGTATGACGATATAAGCTACATTGTATGGCCAGCTTATATTGAGGGCGGAAATGGAGGAGGCACTAGCGGAGAAAGTGCAAAAACAAATGATTATTTATACAATATTATTAATAGTAAACCAGCTGGAGGTGGTTCTCAAACGAATGGAGGAACAGCAGGAATAACAGCGATAAATAATTCTTCTGCGTTAGGTGAAAATGGAAGTTTTGGAAAAGGAGGTAATGCGAAAAAATCCACAACATTAGTAAATGCATATAATACTGCTCTAAAAAAATATTATGACGAAAATAACTCAGAATATCTTCCTTTAAAATATGATCCAATAAAAGATAGTTATGGCGCAGGAGGAGGAGGAGGTTACTATGGTGGCGGATCAACATGCACAGGAAACAGTGGCGGCGGTGGTTCTGGATTTATAGGAAAAGATATAACCAATGGAGAATTAACAACGATTGGCATATGGACAAATGAATCCAGATATACCGGTAATGGCTCTGTTAGGATAACATATAAAGAAGTAAAAACTACCACAAATTCATCTACCAAAATAATTCTTCCTAAGAAAGCAAATTATACTTTTAATGGATATTATACAGACAAAAATGGAACCGGAGATCTCATTGTAGGCACTGATGCTCAGATAACAACACCAGCAAGTTACTTTACAAAAGATACAACAGTTTACGCAAGTTGGACAGAAAATGATAAATATAATATTACTTATGTCGCAAACGGTGGATACTATCCGAATCATAATACCTTGTCTGTAACTGATAGTAATATTTATTATAATCAATCATACACAGTACGAGATAATCCATTCAAAAGAGATGGATATAAATTTAAAGGATGGAGTAGTGATCCAGATACATATATAAAATTATGGGATGTTAATCAAAAACTCAATTATCCTTATAAAAAGAGTATTACGGCATATGCTTATTGGGAACCTAATGATGTTAACTATACAATAAACTATTTCAAACAGAAATCTGATGATTCGTATAGCAATGAACCTGATGCCACAGAAATACGAACAGCTAAATCCGATAGCATTGTCATTGCTACACCGACAACGGATAAAACTATTTTTGATGATACAGGTTATATACTAAATAATGAAAAATCATACTGCGATACAAAAAGCTATAATTCAAAATCCTATGGTTCCTTTATTGTAAAAATAAGACCAGACAGAAAAACTGTTATTAATTATTATTATACAGCACAAACATATACATTAATTCTTAAAGTTGCAGATGGAGATGAAGGATTTCAGCAAAATGATGATGGATCTTACAAGTTATATGGAGCTGGTACATATAAATATGGACAAGACGTAAACATAGATGCATGGGTAAAATCAGGATATAAATTTTCAAAATGGATGAAAGGATCTTATGTTACTTATTCAACGCAAGCAAATACTGTTTACAATACAACTTTTGAATTATACGGAATTGTTACACTGACCGCTTATTCAGAAAAGATTCCAACTCCTCCGGGAGATATTGAAAATCCACCAACAATAGTGCCGAAACACACAATAACAATAAATCATTATTATCAAAATAGCTCCGGTGGATACGATATTCATAGTGAAGATACAACAAAAGAGTATATAGAAGAAAATGTTATATACACACCTAAATATAAGACTCTCATAAATAGTGGATATTATCCAAAAGAAATGAAAAACGCATTAACGGGAGAGGATTTATCTAACGGTTTTATTGTAACAAAAGATACAACTGTTAATGTTTATTATGACAGACTGCAGTATAAGATAGTTACAGAACGTTATGTGGACGGTGTATTGTATGATACTTTTGCTGAGAATGCTTACTACAATGAGCAGTACACGGTTAAAGGTCTTGACCTTAAGAAATGTAATCTCACAGGATATAAACTTGATAAAATAGCTGTTCCGGGATTTGGAAATGTGAACTCATTTACAGTTACCGGAAATATACCAAAGGAAAATCCTATTAAAGTTTATTATATTCCAAGAACATTTACTGTAACATTTAATGCAAACAGTGGAAATATTACAGATAATAATAAATCTGTAACAACTGCTCAGCGTACAGTGAAGTATAATCATGAGGATAATAATAATGTTTCATCATTAAATCCTGTAAAGACTGGTTATACTTTTATTGGATGGTACGAAAAAGTTAAGAATGAAGATGGCTCAGACGGAGAAATTCAGGTATATAATGCTCAGGGTAATTGCAGCAATAATGGAATTCACTGGAAAGACAGTAAATGGATCAAGGAATCCAATATTACGGTATATGCACACTGGAAAGCTAACAATTATACCCTTACACTGGATGCAAATGGCGGATATCTGGACGGCGGAGCTCTTGAAGACGGAAAAGCAAATACAATTGCAACATTATCACCAACGTATGACAAAACAACGTTTAATGATGTGGCTTACCTTAATCCGCAGAGAACCGGCTATACCTTTGAAGGCTGGTATACCGCAAAGAATAATGGAACACAGATATATGATAAGACTGGCAAGTGCACCAATGACGGAAAATACTGGAAAGATGGCAAGTGGCATCTGACAGAGAATGCGACAGTCTATGCTCATTGGGAACCAAAGAAATACGTTATATCCTATAAGGGCAATAAGCCTACCCAGGCAACTCATAACGTAACAGGATCAACTGCACCAACAAACCATGTTTATGACTCATATGGAAATCTTGCTGAGAATGGATTTAAGCTGCCAGGCTGGAAGTTCGTTAACTGGAACACAAAAGCGGACGGAAGTGGCAAGTCATATAAGGCCGGAGGGAGAGTTATTAACGTAACAGATGGAACAGACGGAGTTCTTTATGCACAGTGGACGCCGGATACATATACCATTAAGTTTAATAAGAATAAGCCTTCAAACGCAACACATGAAGTCACCGGCACAATGGCTGATCAGGTAGTTAAATATGATACAAAGACAAAGCTCAATAAGAGTGAGTACAAGTTACATGGATGGATATTTAACGGCTGGAACACAAAAGCTGATGGAACCGGAACACATTATTCTGATAAGGGAGAAATCTATAATCTGAATAATTTTAACGATTCAAACAGCGTAACACTTTATGCACAGTGGAAAGCAACAACTTACAAGATTACGTTTGGCAGTAATAAGCCTTCAAAGGCTGTTACTCAAATGACAGGAACCATGGAAGTTCAGACTCTTACTTATGATAAATGGGAAAATCTGCATGAAAACAAGTATAAGCTTGAAGGATGGACTTTTGACAAGTGGAATTTAAAGGCTGATGGAAGCTCAGAAACATCATATAAGGATAAGGAACGCGTCCGCAACATCTGTGATGGAAAAGACACAACGCTTTATGCCCAGTGGAAAGATACAACTCCACCTGATGCAAGCAATACTTATCTAAGAGCTACAAAGAGCGGAAACGTTAATGATCCTGACTACGCAAGAGCACTTGCGGTTGCAACAAAGGGTTCAAAGGATGTAACAACAAGTACATCTGTCACAAGAACTCTTGATGGACTTGGAAGCAGAACATGGACTACAAACTGGATAAACAGTAATGTATCACTCGATCTTTACTCATATGATAATGGCGCCGGTATAAAACTGCTTACAACATACAATGGCAGCAATGAGTGGAATAAAACCAAATTTACTCCTTCAGATAATACTAAACAGGTTAAATCATCCAAGTATGACACAAGCGAAGGAATTGAAGTATTCCATGGAATTGCAACTGATGATTCGAACAATTCTACAGCAACCAGAAATCTTACAGTAAAGATTGATAAAAAGGCACCAACCGGAAGATTTATGGTAAAGACAGGCACACTTAAAAATCCTTTAGCTGGAACCACAAGTATGACCTACGATAGTGATGGAACAGTGACTGGAGTCAACCCTGAAGGAATGAGAACAGAAATCACAGCAACAATTTCTGACAATGGAAATGAGAACGCTGTTTCAGGTGTTAAGTATGTCTGGGCAGTTGTGACCGATATTGAAAATGCAGGCATTACTAAAACATATAAATGCAATCGCATTTCCGGTGACAAATATAATGGCACATACATCGCAGTGGACGAAAGCGGAAACAAGCCAAATCTTTACGAAGATTTTAATACAAGCAGAAAACTTAAGATTAAAGTATATGCCTGCGATGAAGCTGGCAACATAAGTGTCTATAAGGACAAAGAGCCAAGCAATGATCCAAACGAACCAACGTCAGTAACTCCACCTTCATCTGATCCGGAGAACAATATTGTTACAAACATCAGTATGTGGAGTCAGATTATAAGAGATGACAAGGAAGTACCAGATACATCATACGCTATTGGCAAGGATGGAAAAGATAAAGATGGTCATTCAGCAGAAGGACCTGCATTCTTACTTAATCAATCCGGTAAAGTTCATATTGTAACATATGGATATGTAGAAGCCGTTGATGTAAACTTCCCACCTGCACTTCAGGCAGCAGCACAGACTGATGTTGCAAAGGGACAGACTGTAAAGAATCTTGGTACCATTGCGAATGTGGATGGTGCTTATGTAGACAACAGACTTGCATTAAGCGGAGACTGTGCAAGAATAACAGATTATCCGTTCATTGTTCCACTTTATCTGGATGATACAAGTGTTAAGACGTATGAAACAAACGGTGACAAATGGCTAGATGGAATAACAAATGGAATAAAAATTCCAGCTTATATATCAACGGCAAACACCTATATGCCGAAAAAGGCTGATGGAACTTATGACATTAAAACTGTTGATACAGTTGAAATCCCATATAAGGGAAGCAGAACAGTATCAGGAGCAACAGTTCCTATAGAGCCTTACAATAAGAACGAATGTGATCTGAGAACAACAGCATCATTCTATTGTGCAAAGGATTACGCAAGCAAACAGATAATATCAATTACCGATAAGCTTCATACCCATCTGGTAAATTAATTGATTTTGACACAATATAAAAAGAACATGGCAGAAATGCTGTGTTCTTTTTATTTGTGTATATATAATTATACACATAATTATACATATATTTATACACATAAATATATTATAAAATTCTTCACATTAGTCCTATACTCCTACGTGGAAAAATGTTATACTAATATCATATATAAAAATCATCATTGTCTTTGGACAAAATAAAATAAATGAATACTATATATATGTAAGAACTAATAGTAAACACAATATATAGTTAGATGTAAAGGAGTATAAACAATGAAGAAACAAACAGCAGCTGCATTCATAGCAGTAATGACTATAGCTACACTTACCGCCTGTGGAGGACCTAAGCAGCTTTCAAAATCGGTAACAGTGGAACTTGGAAACGAAAAAGGCATCAAGGTAACAGATATACTTGACATTTCAAAAGATGAGGCCAAGTCTGCAAAGATTGATGCAAAGAAAGTTAATTTCAACAAGGAAGGCAAATATGAAGCCACTATTACCTATGACAAGAAAGAGTATAAGGTGACAGTAAAGATAAAAGATACCGTGGCACCGGAAGCAACAGCAAAAGATTCGATAGTAGTGCAGACAGGCAATCCTGTAAGAGTAACTGACTGTATATCTGAAATCAAGGAAGCATCAGGTGTGGCTGATGCCAAATTCAAGACAAAGCCTGACACAGCACAGGCAACAACAGAGACATCAACAGAGACAACTGCATCGGACGATTCTAGTACTGAAAAGAGTCCGGTATCTTCGGACGATTCTAGCACTGAAAGTACTAAAAAGGATGTAAGCTCAGCAGTATATGCTGTTGGTGACGTATCTCTATCAAGTAATGATGAGATTACATATGTAGAAGCAGGAGACTATGACAACAGTATTGTTGTAACAGACAATGCGGGCAATGAGTCAGAAGTGCCTGTCAAGATTTCTGTGATTGCACCTCCAACTATTAATGGAGTTACAGATAAGACTATCACTGCTGGCGAATCAATTGACTACATGGCAGGTGTTACAGCAACAGACGGTAAAGGCGCTGATATAACAAGCTCAGTTACTGTTGACAGCTCTGCTGTAAAAACTGACACTGCTGGAAGCTATCAGGCTACATACAAAGTTACTGACCAGTATGGGCTTACAAGTAGTGCAACAAGTAACGTAACAGTTAATAACAAACCTCAGGAAGATTCTAATCAGGCAGTTGCTGACAATGGTGGAAGCGGTTCAAGCAACAGTTCATCAGGCAAGAAGAACCATAAGAAGAATAATTCAGGCAGCCAGTCGTCTGGCAGCAGCAATAAGAGCAACGGCCTATCAAACAGTGGTCAGCAAGCTTCTAACAATAATAATGGTGGCGGAAGTTCATCAGGCGGAAGCAGCGCTGCAGAAACACCTAAACAGGATGAAGGTGATTATGTAACAAGTGCCAGTGGAACCAAGTTAAAAGTTGACAAGTCTAAGTGGAAGTATGACACAAGTGAAGCTGGAAGACTGGGACCAAAGGGATTTTGGGCAAATGGAGATATAATTACAATGTCAGATCATGAAGCTGTTGGTAATGGAGATAATAAGGATGGTGCTAAGTACTTTTTAGCAGCAGGTCTCATACCTCAGGATTTTTATGATGGCCTTTACGGTGACTGATAATAAAGGATTATTTTACAGAGAACTTACAGGAACGTAGGTTCTCTTTTTTTATCCGTAATTTTGCAAAATCCAGCTATATTGAAATAAATTTATAAGGAGGCTGATTCATAAATGCACGGCAAAATCAAGAATATTTTAAAGAAAACCGCATTATTGCTGACATTGGGGTTCACCTGTGTTACAGCGATGTCGATTAACAAACCACAGGAAGTGCAGGCAGCCAGTCATATTTATAAGAATAAGACATTTTATGTGTATGCAGAACATGCGGTAACAATTCAGTCATGGTTCAGTGATGATAAAATAAATGGAAGCAAGGAATTCAACTGGAATGATAGAGGGTTAGGATCCATCAATGTTTATTCCGAAGGTGATGGGTATGCATATGATGGAAAGAATTGTTATCGTTATAGAGTTGAAATGAAAAATGTTGATGTAAAAAACAAAACACCATATATTAAAATATTAGCAGCAAAAAATAAAAAGGATGGCTATTATCCTGTCAGTACACGTATTACTAAATGGAATAATGACAACGGCTGTAATGTAAAAGCAAACGAATATAAACAGCTCGAAGAAACACTGGATGCGTCAAACCAGCTTTTTGCTTACATTGGTTATTCTTTCACTGGTACTGAAATGGCAGTAAGATTTGACCAGTATAAATTTAATGTAGCTTATGACTTAAATGGCGGACAGGGAAACAATTCAACGCAGGAAAGCAAGTTTAATCGTGATAAGATAGGCGTAACTCTGCATGGAGCACCAAGCAGAACAGGTTATCAGTTTACAAAATGGAGATGTAACAGAACCGAAGACGATGGAGAATACAGTGCCGGAAGCAATTATTATCCAAAAGACTGGAAAGATGGTCATCTGCTTAATTCGATTATTATGACAGCACAGTGGGAAGCAAATAAGTATTATGTTACATACAAGCCTAATAAACCGGGCAATGCATCGCATGACGTAACAGGAACAATGCCAGCAAGGACAGAGTTTAGATATGACACTGGAAAAGAACTTGACAACAATCAGTATAATCTTACAGGCTGGACATTCACAGGCTGGAATACAAAAGCTGATGGCAGTGGAGATTCATATACTAACAGCCAGACCGTTACAAATCTCACGTCAACAAATGGTGCAACAATAACACTTTATGCACAGTGGGAAGCCAACAAATACAGGATTAATCTTGAAAAGATGGCCGGTGAAAATGGAACAGACTTCTTTTATGAAAAATATGACACAGGATTTTACAGTGATGAAAACTGTAAGAACAAGATCAAAGACAAGAAAATTAAGGTACCATCAAGAGTTAACTACAAGTTCAATGGCTATTTCACAGAGAAAAACAATGCAGGAACAGCCATTATTGACACAGATGGAAATATAAAATGTTCTGATAATTTTTTCCCTGACAAAATTGATATTAATGACGGTAAACCTCATTACGAAGATACCACCAGTACAGTATATGCATCATGGATTCCTGCTACGTATAAAATAACTCTGGATGACAATGGTGGCTGGGGAGGTTCAGGTGCTATTTATGAGTGGTTTAATACCGGATATTATGCAGACAAGAATCACAATCAGGGTATATTCTCAGTAAAAATACCTGAAAGAACAGGATATAAATTCTGCGGATATTGGACAAGGAAGAACAATTCACTGAATACAGATGAACCTATGCTTGAAAACACATATAAATGGCTTGTTGATGGAACCGTAAAAATTGGTGACAATGGAAGCCTTAGCAATTTAAGCAGTACAGATTTTTCAAAGAATACCACTCTTTATGCTTTATGGGTACCAAAGGAATTTACTATTACATTAAGCTCAGAGGATGCTGATATATCACATGGAACACCAAAGTACACAGAAGTGTATGGTTATTATAATTATGCCAATGTTCCAAAGGCATCCACTAACGGAGCTACAAAAGAAGATACACCTTCATCAAAGTTTACAGGAGGCTGGGAAACATTTACAGCTCCATATACCGGAGAATATACATTTACTGACGGCAATGGAAATTCCAAAAAGGTTACACTTAAACAGGGTGAAACCATTAAGATATACAACAGCACAAACTAAAAAAAAAGGAGAAAACAAATGTCAAATTTAAAGGAAAAAGCAAAACTTAACAGAAAAAAGCTTTTATCAGCAGCTGTTATTGCAGTGTGCGGTATTGCTGGATTAGGTTATGCATGCATGACTAATTCTCCAAAAGAAAATATTACGATTGCAGACAAAGGCAAATATATATCGTCAGATACAGGCTCCAGAGAAATCACAAATGAAATGTATGATTTTAACAAGGTATCATCCCATAAGATTATACAGTCAGCAGTTTCTTTGGAAGAGTCAGACAGTGTCAAATCGCTTGGAAACAATATGTATATGGTTCCAAGTGATTATACTGACGAAAATATTACAGAAACATACAGTGATGATGTTATTACTGTAAGCGGAAATGCTGCAGACACTGAAATTAAAAACGAGTATGACAGTCAGGAGTCTGCTTTGAAAAAATATCTTGATGGAGAAAATACTACAGGCAATGATTTACGCGTAGCTGTGATTGACTCGGGTATTTCAGGATATGGCACTGATAATAGGATTTTGAAGGGTGCCAATTTCTCAGCAACAGGTGGTGATGACTTCTCTGATGATAATGGACATGGTAATGTCATGGCTGGTATTATTTCAGAAATGACTGCTGACAATGTAAATTTAATGCCGGTAAAGGTTATTGACTCATCAGGCCGTGGAACGGTTGCTTCCTTATATAAAGGAATTGAGTATGCAGTAGAGCAGAATGTTGATGTAATCAATCTTTCTGTTACCACGGCATCAAGTGATAATGGACTTATAAAAAAGGCAGTTAAGGATGCAGTGGATGCAGGAATAATAGTTGTTGCTGCCGCCGGTAACTATGGAACAAACACAGATTATTATTCACCTGCAAATATTAGTGAAGTTATTACTGTTTCATCAGTTGATAATGACCTCAATCCATCAGAGTTTACAAACTATGGAAGCTGTATTGACTATGCTGCAATTGGCGAGACCGAAACGGCATCAGGCACATCAATATCAGCAGCAAAGGTTACAGGTATTGTTTCTTTATTAAAAGGTGTTGACAAAACATATTCAACAAATGATATTGAAACAATTCTTGATAAATATGCTGTTAATACAGGTAAGAATAGCCAGTATACAGGAAGAGGAATACTTGCACTTGAAAATGTAAATACCAATAAGGTTGAAGAAAAGAAAATAGAAGACAAAAAGGAGCAGTACGAACCTTTAATTGAAAAAATTAAAAGAGAAACAAAAAAGAAATATAAGAACTGGAATGAATTGTCAGCGGATGATTTGAATGAACTTATCAAGAATGACACTGAAGACCATATAGCTTATTTCTGGCAGGGACTTAATGATGCTGAAAAAGTAGACGTACTAAAAAAGAGCCATTACCTCAATCAGGATATAAGCGTTTTTGATAGCGAAACCAATGAGTCAGCAGAAATGTCATATGCAAAACATCTTGAAAATGATTTTAATTTTAAAGATGAAGTATATACATCTAATTGGCGAGATTTTAAATTATGGGATAGTAATTCTGGATTTTATTATTTAAGATATACAGGAGACGCAACAGGTTATTATCGAGTAAGTATTACAATTGACAGCAATAGTGCACATACAGGTAGATATCATTTATCAGTTGCTTTTCATTCAGGAACTGATATATACAATTCTTTTAAAATAAATAATCCTGAAGGCACTACAGAAGGAGACAATTATTATATCGGAGCAACAACATTTACTATGACATTAGCGAAGAAAGGATATTCTGCCATAACAGCTACAGCAATGGGACCAATAGATCTTCCATATGCCGGATTTACAAGTTCTACTAAACCTAATTGGTATGCGCCAATGTATAATAATCCAGACTGTCAAAAAGTTGGATGGTATAGCGCAGGAGATCATGCTACATGGACATTTGAAAACAATGAAAAACATATCTGGAGTCTAACATGTAATCCAAATGGAGGAACACTTGTTGGAGGCAATTTTAGTACTAATGCTGGAACGTCAAATAGTCATACAGTTAAAGTTACTGCACAACAAACATATTATTATGCGCTGGGTACTGCTAAAAAAGATGGGTATACATTTTTAGGATGGTATACAGATCCTGAAGGAGGAACTCAAGTTTATAATTCAAATGGTTATTTTGTGGTTGGTGATTATTGGAATTTTAAAAACCAGTGGCAATATGCAGGAAACCTTACAATTTATGCCCATTGGAAACTTGCAAACAGGGATGTTACCATCAATCCTAATGGCGGCGTAATCCTTGGACTGCATGATGATATGACGGAGAAATTAAGCTGTCAGATAGGAAGTAATGTAGACGTTTCAAAAACATTCTTACAAGATAAGAATTTTACTATGGAACGTCCGGGATATACCTTTAAAGGCTGGAGTACTGATGCTAACGCTTCAAGCGGTGACACGACATATAAAGTACCTAATGATGATTCTATATTATACGCCATATGGGAACTAAAATCAGGTGAGCAACCGCAGTTCATTAATATGAAGAGCGGTGCAATAAAGGTTTCATATGCTGATTATGATATGAGTGTAGAAAAAATTACAGCAATAGATAAACCGGCCAAGACAGATAATATATTTGACAGATATGATGATGCCAGCAATTATAAGTACATCAGCTCAAATGGAGTATTGCCGGGAAGTGATACATTTAGTCAAGATACTACGCTTTTTGCCAAGTTTACAAATTCACCAGTTCCGGCATCACAGGTATCGCTGACATATATTGGCGCAAATGGAGCAATTAAAACAGAAACATATGATAAAAACACTGAAGTTACTGTTAATCCGCCAGATGGTCTTGATATGAATCAGACAGGACGGAATTTTAGCAAGTGGTATGAAACCGTCGGCACTGATGTAAGTAAAACATATAATAATGGTGATAAGTTTACCATTACAGCAGACACTGTACTTGAGGCCAGATGGACAGCCGCAGATTGTAATATAACACTTAAATATTTTATCAGAGATATTCAATCAGATAATTATACACATATTGCATCAAAAGATAAGACTATTGCCAAAACATACGGTACAAAAGTAAGTTCATTTATAAATGATTATATTGATAACATTGAAGGATGTCATTATGTACAATATGAAACTGATAGTCAGGCAGTTGTTAATAATATGACAATTAATCTGTATTATGACAGAAATTCATATGTGCTTCATCTGACGGCAGACGAAGGAATTGATCCAAAAAGTCTTGGTATTTCCAAAGAGGATGCTGAAACAAAGAAAAGTATAGATTTTAACTATGAATATGGTGCAGATGTAACAACGTCTGCAGAAGAAGAAATAGGCTATAGATGGCGTGGATGGACCACATCGCAGGATGCAGCCAGTTTAGAAAAAGAACTTGGTATTGATTTATCTAAAATGAAACTTAAGCTTAATATGCCAGCTCACGATGTTTATCTTACCGCTACAGCTCAAAAAGGCAATTATAAGCTTACAGTTATTCCGCGTGAAAAGAGTGATACTGAAAATATTAGAACAAGCACCGTTTATTGGAATGATTCTGATAAAGAAGAAACTGAAAAGGGCAGTGCTTTTAAACAAGGCGCAAGTAAAGAGATTTATCTTGATTTCAAAGAAAATCGAATTATAAATACACCCGTAAGAAATGGTTATGATTTTGCATACTGGGAGATAACTGATTCAGAAGGAAACATTCAGACTGGCGATACAGCTGCAGTTATGAATAGTAAAATATTTACAATGGGTGCCAAAGATACTGTTATTACTGCACATTGGACTCCTAGAAATGATACAGCATACAAAGTATATCATTGGGTACAGAAACCAACAGGAAATCCAGACATTCTTGATTCAAATAATTATGAATTGAGAAAAGAATGGTCAAATACTTATTATGGAACGTCTGATACATTTGTAACACCTGATGTTTATACAGAAGACGGATTGAAAACTCCAGTTTCGCAAACAAAAAATATTAATGCGAATGGAACAACAAGATTTGATTTTTACTATACAAGATATGGACTTACTATTAATTATAATGCAGGTGTAAGTGATACCGGTAAAAAAGCAGGATTTAAGAATATTCCTCAAAAAGGTACAGATGGAATGTATTATAAGACTGACGAAAACGGTCTTATTTTAACAAGTAGTTCTGCAAATGGAAATTTTGTACCGTTACAGACAACTCTTGTGTATGGTAATGATGTAATGGATGTTAAATCTGCCGATAAGATGAAACTTTATCTCAGAGGCTATGAACTTTCAGATATTGAGTCATGGATTAATGATTATTACCAGATTTATATCTCAAGCAAGCCTAATGGAAATTCAGGTCAGATAGAAAAAATCAAGAAATTAATTGCCAACGGAAATATGCAGATCACTGTTACTGCAAACTGGAATCCAAAAACATATCATATCAATATTGATCCTAGACGTCTTAACCCAAATAGTACAGAGAATGCACTATCAAGAGATACAACAGAGGATAATTTAAACAGCGATGGAACAATTTTGATTCACGAAGTTTATGACCACGGTTTTTATTCAGGAAAAGGCCAGTGTCTCGACAGCGAGCTTATAACAAACCTTCCTGCTATTGCAAAAAGAGAAGGATTTGATCTTGAGGGTTATTTTAACATCAAAAAGCCTGAAACTGATAATTCTGAAGCAGATAACAATAGTGTAAAAAATCGTAAAGAAATTATTACTAACAAAGGAGAAATTCTTATTAGTAACGATTATTATGCAGATGATAACACAAACTCAGAAGATGACAGCGTTACAATTTATGCGCATTGGTTAGACAACAGTGGACCAAGCACTGATGATAAAGATACTTATCTTCAGGCAAGGACAGATGAAACAATTAACAGTAAAGTATATGCAACTGCTACTGCAAATCATGAAGCTATAACTCGAAATGACAATGCAAATGTATTGTTTGGTACAGCTCTCACAACTGATACTTGGTCTACACAATGGATAAACAAAAATCTTATGATAGATTTTCATTCAATGGATACAGGTTCTGGTATCAGGAGACTGTTAACAAAGAATAATACAGATCTTGAGGACCTTAGTAATATAAGCAAATTTAAAGACTGGAATGATTCAACATTCAAACCTACTATTAGTAGAAAAGATGTTTCATCTTATATTACTAATAAGAATGATAAGATTGATAGAACAGAGGGTTCTGAAACATACTACGGTATTGCAACAGACAGATCTTCAAATCTTACAGAAACTAAAATTCTTACAACAAAAATAGATAAAACCGCACCTGACGGAAATTATACTATTAAAACTGGTACTCTTATCAGTGCTCTCAATAGTAATTATTGTGCAGGAAGCGGCACCAGTCTTCAGATTGATGAAACAGCTGGAACCATGTCAGTTAATGATGATGGAATGAGAACTGAATTAAAAGTAACTGTTACTGATAAAAATGGAAATGGAAATGCAACAACAGATGTATCAGGTGTTAAATATGTATGGATGAATGTTTATGATTCATCAAAGTCAGAAGATATTGGCATTACATATATTTGTCACAAAGTATCAGGTAACAAGTACGACGGTGTATATATAGCAACAGAACTTAGAGCATCGGATATGCAGACTCTGCGTGACTCAAATGTAGAATTTGATAAGAATGTGGATAAGCTGCCAAATCTTTATAAGGATTTTAAGGATGCATCAAAAATTACTGCAAAAATATATGTTTGTGATGAGGCTGGAAATGTAAGAAATATTACAGGAAAAGTTATAAATCCTAAAACACCTGAGCCGGGAAATAAAGGCACATGGGAGAAAAAACTGGATCCACAGCCGGAGACAAATCCACAGCCAGATCCAAACCCTGATAACAATAAGGAAATTATTGAATCAAGAAATATAAGTATCTACAGCCGCATTGAAAGAGATGATAAAAATTCTCCAGTAAATAAAGCAGGCACAGTTTATCCGGTAGTATCATCTGATGAATATGGCCCTAAATTCCTGCTTGGACAGTCTGGAAAAGTACGTATAATAACATATGGTTATGTAAGTACAGTTGATGTGGAATTTCCTAAAGCATTGCAGGAAGCATCTCTTCTTGATGTTGCAAGAGGTCAGTCACTCAAGCTTATGGGAACAGTAAATAAACTTACAGGAACAGATTCTGGAAAAGCCGTTAGTCCTGTAATAAATCTTGACAATATATATACAGCAAATGATTGTACTAGAACTTATGATTATGACTTTACAGTTCCATTATATCTTGGTGATTCAAATATTAGTTTTCTCAATCATGATATAGGTTGGACTACTGAAAATCTTGTGTATAAGAAAACTAAGATTAACACAGTCGAAACAGCGCATAAGAATAATGAAAATGATATATCAGAATCAGCGTTTAATTGTGGAACTGATAAAAAGAAGCCTAATGATCCGAACGATGATGACATAACTAAAATCACTGACAGACTTCGTACACATCTGATACATTAACAAATAAAGAACACAGTATATTACTGTGTTCTTTTTATTATCATTTATAAAAAAAATCCATATATATAGTATATTTAAGAAAGGAAGGGTATTTACTTGAAGGAACAGAAGGATTACGTAATCGTTAAGGACGGACAGTATTTATGCTATTCGACAAAAACACATAGAATCTATTTTGGCAGCAGTAAGGAAGATGTTATGCTGTTTCAGAATGAAAGACAAGCAGACAATATTGCTTATGATTACAGAGCAAAGAAAACAGAATATGTAAAAGGAGGAAAAGAATGTTAAGTATTGAACACATTATGACTTCAATGATGAATGGTCATACTACAGACGAAAAAGAGTATATTGCAGCAGTAATATTTCCTGATGCTATAAGAGCATATATAAAAGACAGGGAATTAAGTCATTTTGAGGAAAATCCGAAAAACGGGCAGGTCTCATATATAGAATTTCCAAATCATATGGACATATCAGCTGATGAAACAAAAGCGTGGATGGGAGATCGCTCAAGACTTGCTGATGATATTGAGAAAGGTCCACTTGGCCAGAAAACTCATATCGAAACCTATAGAGAACACAATCAAATGCTTAAAGCAGATAACCCTATTATGTATGTAGGCATTGATGACCATTTGAAGCAGGACGTTGTTTATGATAAGTATGTAAGAGATAAAATAGGTCCTGACAGAGCAGCAATATTCAAGGATGAAGATCATGCTATATATGTGGCTGCTGCAAAGATATATAAAGAACAGGGTATACTGTGCAATAGACAGTGGCTCGAGGAAAATATTAAGCCAATTCTTGAAGAAAAGATGCCGGATCTTGCGGAAAACACATTTAAGTATATGCATTTCTCAGATCCACAGTATGAAAAATGGGTTGAAAATGCTGATTTTACACACTTAAATAAAGGACCGTTCCCGCTTAAAGATTATGAGAAGCTTTATGAGGATGTAAATATGTTCATGCAGCATGGAATTGATCCGACAAAAGAGCTTAACAATGTAAAAGAAATGTCATCAGATGTATATATGATTAATGCATCAGAAACAGAAATTAAGCCATTTGCATTTGAAAATAGTGACATGAAAGGTTTATATATTCCAGATAATGTTGAAAGCATTGGCGCTGGTGCATTTGATGGATGTACTGAAATGGAAGCAGTAAGTGCTATGAGCGAACTGCTTGAGAAAACAGGATTTGAAATTTTTGATGATACGAACATCAATCAGAAAACACTTGCCGACTCAATTGCCGAGATTAAAGAAGAACAGGACATTGCTGATGAAGACAACAGCACAGAGGATATTGAAGAACTGTAGAAAAATAAACATGCTGTGGGGGATAAAATGTTTTTATAGTATATTTATCCGGAAGTATTTTCTTAAAAATTATATGAAACCCTCCTTTATTGTATAACAAATTATTTTTATACAATAAAGGAGGATGATTTTTATGAACACTAACAATGAAAAACCTACAGAAAAAGCCTTTACAAACAATAAAGATATTGATATTATGAAACAGAGAGCAGAACGAGCTGAATTAATAGAACCCGCAATGCTTTTAGTTGTATTAATAATAGGATTTCTTATTATTGTTTGCCATCAATTCAATGTTGTTACAAGTTTGATATATATTGCTCCATGCGTAGTATCATCAGTAGCAAGAACACTTGAATCGGATAGCAAAAATCCAACGTTTATAATTCATTTAGCTGCAATGATAGCTGCAGTATTATGTTTAGGAACAATACTTGTGAGCGAATATATTAAAGAATATGTTAATGTAAAATATATTAACTATTTCTTAATCGTGTACCCAATATATGAAACTACATATATATGCGTACAAAAGATTAACACTGATACAAGGAGGTAATTATTATGGGATTAATTGCATTAGGTGTTGCAACTATTGGTATTGTGTTTGGCATTATTGTGGGAAATATTGTAGGTAAAAAGACTATTGACTACAACAATAAACAGAAAACAGTCCAGTAGACAAAGTTAAAGAGACTACATTAATGTGGTCTCTTTTTTTTGTACAAATATGGACAAACTTATAAAAATTCAATCATCTGCAATTATTTTCAGCAGGCAAAAAACTGCGCTGGAAAGTAAAATAGCAGATTTAAAGGCTGACAATGATGCCAGATACAAAGAACTTACAAGTGGGATTAATCTGGATGAGATTAAACAGAGAACACAGAAACTGGGAATGAAACCTGCGAACGAAAATCAGATTGTATATTATGAAATTGAACATAGAAATAATATGGACCAGTATGAAAATGCGGAATGATTTTCTTCTGCACAATCAAAATCCACCTTTATGGTATATCAGAATCATGCATAAAGGAGGAATTGAGTATGAACGAAGCACAGACTATTTGGACCAAAAGGAAGCTTCTTGAGATGGATGTTTACATTGAAAACAAAGGACTTCTAAAAATGACAGATGAGGACTGGCAGAATGTCGTTGCTATGGGTGACAAAATAGTTGCCGATAGTAAAGATAACGAGGCAGTCAGAAACGCTGTTCTTAATAATCTTGAAATGTGGGAGATTGCATGGAAAGAAGAGATTTCTAATTTTAAAAAAAGAATTGTGGCCTAAACAAAAAGAGAAACTGTATTTTTGTACAGTTTCTTTTTTTTATAAAAATCAATATCAAAATTTCACAAAAATAAGTTACTCTTTTGGACAAAATTAACATTTTAAATATTATAAAAGTAAATAGCGTATCAAATCTATTTTGATACATTACGAAGGAGATATTTATTATGGCAACAATAGATGAGCTTATGGCATTAAACACAAATATAGATGAAAAAGACGTAAATAAAGCAGTTGATGAATTTATAAAAGAAGCAGATGTAAATGACGTTATTGATTCAAGAATTAATGATCCGTTATCCATGTACATGTATGAAATGTCAAAGTGGCAGCCTTTTACAGAAGAGGAAGAGAAACAAGTCTTTAAAGAATTAAGCGAAACAGAATCAGAAGACAAAAAGAAGCAGCTTAAAGATGAAATATTTAGCAGGAATATTCGTCTCGTAGTTTATGTAGCAAAAAGATATTATAAAAATTTGAAGCATATGGAGCCAATAGATCTTATTGATGAGGCATCATTAGGTCTGCTCAAGGCAATTGACAGATATGATTACACTACGGGATATAAATTTTCCACATATGCATACTGGTGGATTAATCAGGCATGCACAAGGTCAATCGCAAATGATAATGACCTGATAAGACAGCCTGTACATATTCATGAGTTTATTATTAAAGTTAAAAAGGCCCAGAGAAAGTGGGGACAGACTCATGATAACAATGCTCCTGTAGATTATATTGCAAAGGAACTTAATGTATCGGAAGAAAAGGTCAGAAATATCCTCATTATTATAGACTGTCAGTCTAATTATATTTCTCTCGACTGTACGATGAGCAAAGGCTCCGAAGAGCCGGGAGATACTGAAGTAGGAGAGATAGTTCCTGATCCAAAAGGAAATGTTGATTTTGAAAAAGTAGAAGTAAACCAGTTTCAAAACCGTATTATTGAAATTCTTTCAAAAGCCAACAATAAAACATCAGCAAAATCAAATAGAAGCGTTGAGCAGACAAAACGTATGATTGATGTGATTAAAAGGCGTTTTGGGTTTGATAACTGTAGAATAGAAACTCTTGAAGAAATTGCACAGTCATATGGTGTCAGCCGGGAAAGAATCAGACAGATTGAGGCGCAGGCATTGAAAATTTTAAGGAATCCAAAGTATAAGAGAGAACTAGCTACGTGGAAATGACCAAGAAAACCCGCGGTTTCGCTGCGGGTATTTTTGTGTGTATTTTGCACAATCCATATATATTGTAACAAATTTGTAATATATGAAAGGTAATTTTTATGATAAACAAAAAGAAAATCATGCAGTCAGTGTCTCTGATTGTATTAACAGCGGTTTTGTATGGAAATGCTTATGCCCCCAAAAAGGACATGCCACAGCCGGATTTCAAAGGATTTACAAAAGCATGTGCTACACAGGAGATGATTGCTTCATCTTTACATAATGCGGATTATATAACATCAACACATCCGAATACGGGATTTCTGGATGCAGATAATGAACATGAGGTTAGTATCGAACAAAATGATACACCAGTGGTTACAGAGGCTGCATCATCGCAGGCGATTAAATGGTCAGGACCAGTACTTTATGCAAATAATTACTGTCAGGTATATGCGGATAAAGAGATGACGCAGCCTTTATTCACTCTTAACTATAATGATGCCGCACAGGTGTCAGGCATGGTGTCTACATCGGAAATACAGGTTACAGTAAATGACCAGACAGGATATGTGCCATTGTCAAGCTTCTCAGATAATGTAGAAACTCCTGTCACAAGTCTGATTCCGTTTTATCCAACGTATCACGGACAGAAAACATATATGGACTATAGGACAATTACTTCAACAGGAACTTATGAATATAAGCTTCAGAACACGGTCGCCTACACAAATAATGATGATGGAATAAGAATGATTAATGGAAGATACTGTATAGCTGTAGGAACAGCTTTTGGTGCAAGAATAGGACAATACATAGACCTTATTCTTGAAAACGGTACGGTCATCCACTGTGTTATGGGAGATACAAAATCCGATGAACACACTGACCCAGAACATGTATTTACCGTAGCATCAGGATGCTGCTCTGAATTTATTGTAGAAACAGAGAAGTTAAACGGAGTTGCAAAGTCAGGCGATGTATCAAACGCCCATCCTGAGTGGAAATCAGCCGTTTCAAAGATTATGGTTTATAACAAATTCGTAGAATAATACTTCAAAGAGAGAATGTCTGAAAAGATAATTCTCTCTTACTTTTTGTGCAGACTCCATATTTATTTTGATTATTTTCGTACAAAAAAAAAGGAGGATGAGATATGTACAAAATGAAAGTTTTTAAGCATGAAGTCGATTTTTATATTGACCTTAAGGAGAGCAGCGGTGAAACATTTATTGCCGCCAGACCTCTGCCGGGCAAGGAAAATATGGTAGAAATGATATTTGTAAAATAGAGTTTCTACCTATTAATAAGCGTTAGAGATTGGAATAAGTCCAGTCTCTTTTTTTTGTGTTATTTTCTAAAATCCATATTAATCCCAGCAAAATCAATGATATTTACCGTTATTTTGCAAAATCCATATAAATTTCAGATTAATTGAAAGGAGAGTACTGCATATGCAGTCACAGAAAAAAAATGTCTTTATTTAGAAAAAAGTATGAACCAGTAGAACAGACAAATTCTGAGACAGAAGCAATCGAAAAACGATATGACGGTGATTTATTTGAAAAAGCAATGGAAATAGCCAGTGCTCCGGGAAACAAATATTTAACCAATATCCAGTCAGGAAATATTTCAAAGGAAGAATTCCTTGACCTTATTCATGACGAGCTCCATACATATTCAACAGATGAAGAACAGATTACAGATGCAATGAGACAGCTCACTAAATGGATCTGGGGATATTACATTATTGAAGAATTTCTCAATGATGACCGTATTTCAGATATTAAGATTTACAACGAAAGAAATATCAGATTAAAGCGATACGGTAAGAGAATTGGAACAGATGTCAGGTTTAAAAATAAGTCTGATTACATTAAGTTTGTTGACAATATCTGTGCAAAGAATAAGGTTTCTCTTACAGATGTTAATGCAATACTTAAATTTACAGATGTAACCGGAAATGATAAGGCAAGACTTCGTTTTAATATTACAGGCCCAGTTATCAATTCATCAGGTTATCCAATAGTACATATCAGAAAGATTCTTAAGAATAAGAAAAATCTGGAGCTGCTTACTACAAAAGAAGAAAACTGCATGATTCCGGGGGATATGATCCCATACCTCAAAATGATTGCAAAAGAATATTCAGGAATTTTGTTTACAGGAAAAGGCGCATCAGGAAAATCAACACTTATGAATGCGATGCTTGATAAAATTCCATTTGACAATTCAGCAGCAGTTATTCAGGAAGCAGATGAACTTTTCTCAAATATTCATCCGGATATTATGTTTGAGCATATTGTTGCGTCTCAGGGCGAAGGCAAGATAAATTACGACCTCAAAAAGATTGGTACCAATGGTCTTCTTACCGACCTTGATTATTACGTAATCGGTGAGATTAAGGGTGATGAGGCTGAATCATTCATGAACGCTGTATATACAGGACATAAATGCTGGACTTCTTCTCATGGACAGAGTTCAACAGAAGGTATGAATAAGCTTGTCGATTACATTGTCCGTGCAACACGTTATGATAGGCATGAAGTAATCAAAATGCTCTCAGCTATGAAGGTTGTAATCTTTATGAAACAGTATAAAATTCAGGAGATTTCAGAAATAAGAGGAATTGATGAAAACGGTGAGTTCATTTACGACACAATCTTTGATGCAGATCATCCGGAAAAAGCTAAATACCTTGAAATTATGGAGAAATATAACAAAGAACACAATAAGGAGGTATAAGCATGGAACTCATCAAAACGCTGTTTGATACTTTAATGAGTACAAACAAAATGTTGGCATATATGCATGCCGGAACATTCATTCTCGTATTTATTGCAGTATTTTTGATTGTAACATATTTGATAAACCATAACTGGTTTGCAAAGAAAATGGCAAAGTTCAAGAATGATGTAAAGAAACAGGAAGAGTTAAGAAATGAAGAATACAGAAAAAGATCACTGCTTGAAGGAGATTTTGAAGATGACTCGAGAATGTATAAACTTACAAAAATGCTCAATGAGTCAGGTCTTAAGAATAAGTTTCCAGAACTTAATGCCAGCAACTTTATTCTTACAATAATTCTGCTTTGTGGAATAACTGGACTTATTGTTTTTATTATAACAAAAGCTGCAATTATTTCGCTTGGTGCAGCAGCTATTATGGGAATGCTTGTATTTGTATATATACAGATTTCAATCAACCGTAATTACATTAACACTGAGAATGAGATAGTTAAGTTCATTAACATGCTAGATAATGTAAGTTCATCAGAAAATACAATCGGTGAAATGCTCCACAGAACAGCACCATATTTGAAGGATCCACTCAGGTCAATGACAGAAGAGTGTTATTCGGAAATAAAAACTGATGGAAATGTTCCGCTGGCACTAAAACATATGGCAGATAAAGCAAATCATAAGAAACTTAAACAGATTTTAAATTCGCTTAAATCATGCGCAACCCATAATGAAAATTACTCAGAAGTAATAGAAGATAACCGTGAATCAGTCAGAGCATACATTATGTTTAAAAAGGAAGAAAGAAACATTATAAAGAATGCTCTTTTCGAAACAGTAATTCTTGCTATTGCAGGAGTAGTAATGGTTTATATGGTAGGAACAATGGTTGATAATGCAATAAATATTGTATTTTATACGCTTCCGGGCCAGATAATTCTTGCAGGACTTCTACTTATTATCCTGATGGAAATTATGAAGCTCATGAAGCAGAGCAGATAGGGGGATAAAGATGAATTTATTTACATTCGTAAAAATCGCAAAATATGTATTTCTCGCAATAGTAATTGCTTATGGATACAGTGCGGTAATGTTTGGACTTGATCATAAGTCAAAATTTGTTGCCCTGTCAAAGGAAGCTGTTGACAATGCTATTGGAAAATCAAAAAGTGATTTGTTTAACAGAGAACGTATTAACGGTTATCTTTCAAAAATGGGTGTATTATATCACAGAAATGATTATGCACTGGATGCATCAACATTTATTCTTGAAAAAATTGTTATTGGAGGAGCACTTGCATTAGCATGTTTGATATTTGCACCGGGACTTGTCTGGAAACTGACAGGTGCACTTGTAGCATTCATTCTCGGTTTTATGATACCAAATTTTATGATATACAGTAAAGATAA
>ERZ1673739.1104-NODE-1104-length-32261-cov-8.148171_pt1 | contig 32261 bp, 21 predicted proteins | sample MGYA00580210_ERZ1673739 | MGnify/ENA primary metagenome ERZ1673739 (study PRJEB41218, sample SAMN15661749) | gut metagenome | host: Homo sapiens | place: Canada: London | collected 2015-08-20/2019-03-30 | study: EMG produced TPA metagenomics assembly of...
AGCTTGTGCTGAATGTTGATGGCAGCATACATCCTTTGGCGATCCGCAAAAGCTCAAGCCCGGTGAAAGAAACGAAGAAGTTTGATATCCTGCGGCCGGTGGCAGAGGGAGAACGGGCCTTGAAATTAGGTGCAGGCGGCGTGATCTGTTTCGCCAATGATTTGCTGCCGATAGATGCCAGAAACTGGTATATACCGGCCGGGCTGTTGTAAAATTATCAATAAGTATTTTAAGGAATAACCTTTGCTGATTTTGAATGTGAGATTCAAGGCAGTAAGGGTTATTTTATATTTAGCTGAAAGTAAACGGTTTTTATTGCCGGGGAAATAAATATGTTTGAAGTTAAGACGAACTGCCTTTTGTCTTTGCCTTAGGTGTAGTATAATGAAAACATCTTTTAAAGAAAATGAGGCGGAAAATGCATTATAATGAAATAAAACAGGGTTACTTTATTGCGCGGCCCAATCGTTTTATTGCTCATATCGAGCTGGACGGGCAGGTAGAGGTTTGCCACGTGAAGAATACAGGGCGCTGTCGTGAGCTTCTGACGCCGAGAGCGGTGGTTTACGTGGAGTGTCATCATGACCCCAGGCGTAAGACAAAATATTCGTTGATTGCTGTCAGAAAGGGCAGCTTACTGATCAATATGGATTCGCAGGCACCGAATAAGGTGGTGGCCGAATGGCTGGCATCAGGCGAACTGCTGCCGGGTCTTACGCTGCTGAAGCCTGAATGCAGGTATGGTACATCGCGTTTTGATTTTTATGTAGAAACGCCACAGCAGAAGCTATTTATTGAAGTAAAGGGTGTAACGCTGGAGGAAAATGGTATAGCCATGTTCCCCGACGCGCCTACAGAGCGCGGCATTAAGCATTTAGATGAGCTGGCGCAGGCGGTGCGGTATGGTTATGCCGCCGCGGTGATTTTTGTGATCCAGATGCGCGGTGTGACCAGGTTTACACCAAATCGCCGCACACATGCGGCTTTTGCCGAAGCGCTGCGGCGGGCACAGCAGGCTGGCGTACAAGTGTTGGCTTATGATTGTGACGTAACGCCGGATGGCCTTAGTTTGGGAAAGCAGATTCCCTGCTGTTTTTAAATTGGGAGATATGCTATAATAAAAAATCTTAGCGCTGTGCCTGCTTCAAGAGCTGGTGGCAGCATAAGGGCAGTACAGCTGAAAAAGAACGGAGCAGATTATGAGAGAATATACTAAGTTTTATATTACACCGAAGGGCGAAAGAGCCGCCCGCAGCGGCCATCCATGGGTCTATGCTGAAGAAATCACCAGGATCGAAGGCGAATACCAAAACGGTGATCTGGTCGATGTGGTAACAAACAAGGGCAAATATCTGGGCACCGGGTTTGTCAACGACCATTCCAAGATCAGGGTGCGCCTGATTTCGACCAATACCAATGATAAATTTGACGATGATTTCTGGGAACGGCGGTTGCGTTATGCGATCGATTATCGTCGTACTGTAATGCCAGGAGCCGATTTTAAATGCTGCCGCCTGATTTTTGGTGAGGCCGATCATTTTCCAGGTCTGACAGTAGACCGGTTCAATGACATTTTGGTTGCACAGACTTTATCACTGGGAATAGAAGTGCGGAAAGAGTTGATTTTTAACCTGTTGTACAAGATTTTACGTGAGCAGGGTGAGGAAATCAGGGGCTTGTATGAACGCAACGATGTGAAGATCCGCCTGCTGGAAGGCATGGAGGAAAACAAGGGCTGGTTTGCGTTTGCAGAGGCTGCAGAACCAGGGGAGCCGTTGACGGAAATCGTTGAAAACGGGATCAGGTATAATGTGGATGTGGAGAACGGCCAAAAGACAGGCTTCTTTTTGGATCAGAAGTACAATCGCCAGGCAATCGCCAAAATTGCCAAAGGCAAGCATGTACTGGACTGCTTTACCCATACGGGTGCGTTTGCCCTGAATGCGGCGGCAGGAGGCGCTGCTGCTGTAACAGCTGTAGATATTTCGGCCGAGGCAGTGCAGATGACGGACGCCAACGCCTCTAAAAACGGCTTGGATAAAGTCGTTAAAGGCTTGAAGGCCAATGTTTTTGATCTGCTGTCAGAGCTGGTCAATAATAAGTCCCGGGAATATGATTTTATTATTTTAGACCCACCGGCGTTTACAAAGTCGGGCAGTACGGTCAAAAATGCCATCCGCGGCTATAAAGAGATCAATTTAAAGGCTATGAAGCTGCTGCCGCGCGGCGGTTATCTGGCGACTTGTTCCTGCTCGCATTTTATGAAGGAAGAGCTGTTTGTGCAGATGCTGCATGATGCGGCTGCAGACGCCAATGTACAGTTGCGGCAGATCGAGGCTCGGCAGCAGTCGCCTGACCATCCGATTTTATGGAATGTCCCGGAGACGTATTATTTGAAATTTTATATTTTCCAGGTAGTTTAAGTTGTGATTTGGAGGCAAGATAATGCAGCTGCAGCAGTTATTGGAAGCTATGATCGCTTATATGGGCGGCGACGCCCGGCGGATCCAGCACTTTATTAAGGTACATGCCCTGGCGCAGTTGATCGGACGTCAGGAACAGCTGAACGAAAGGACGCAGTTTATTTTAGAAGCTGCGGCGCTGACTCACGATATCGGTATCAAAAATGGCGAGGCGAAGTTCGGCGCCGGTAAATGCAGCGGTAAAACGCAGGAGCTGGAGGGACCGCCGGCAGCGGCAGAACTGCTGGCAAAGTTAGGTTTTGCTCCTGACGTCTGCGAGCGGGTATGCTATTTGATTGGGCATCATCATACTTATACCAATATCGATGGTATGGATTATCAGATTTTAGTGGAAGCTGATTTTTTGGTGAATTTTTATGAAGATGGCATGAGTAAGGAGGCTATCCAGACTGCCTGCGGGCGAATTTTTAAAACGGCGTCTGGTATCAGGCTGTGCCGCCAGATGTTTGGAATTTGAATGATGTATAAAAAGCACTTGCCGTAATGAAGCAGGCAAGTGCTTTTTCTGTTATAAATAATCGTGGGAGCCTGCGCCTGCAGGAGCCGAAAATGGAACAGACCCTTAGGCAGCGGTGTATACCGGCTGACCATAAGGGTCTGTTCGCTATGTTAAGGAGAGGGGAACGCGCTTATTTAGGTGCCGTCAGATATTTGTCAATGGCGGCTGCGGCTCCGCGTCCTTCGGCAATGGCCCAGACTACCAGGCTCTGGCCGCGGCGGGCATCGCCGGCGGCAAAAATGCCCGGGATCGAGGTCATATAATCATTATCATTGGCCGCAATAGTATTGGCCGCTGATCTGGTAAATTTAAATTCATCAAATAACAGTGTTTCGCTGCCGGTAAAGCCCATCGCCAGCAGTACCAGCTGGGCAGGAACTGTTTCTTCCGTCCCTGCTATCTCAACAGGAACCAAACGGCCGTCCTGCTGTTGCCAGTCGATCTGGCACAGGCGCAGCTTGTCGACCTTACCGTTTTTACCGATAAATTCCTTGCTCATGATGCAGTAATCGCGCGGGTCCTGGTGGTACAGCTCAAAAGCTTCTTCCTGTCCGTAATCAGTTTTGAAGATACGCGGCATTTCCGGCCAGGGGTTATCGGCGGTACGGGAATGGGGCAGGCAGGGCATGATCTCGATCTGCTTCACGCTTTTACAGCCCTGCCGTATAGCGGTCGCTACACAGTCGGTACCGGTATCGCCGCCGCCGATGACGATAACGTCTTTCCCTTTGGCGGAGATCGCTTTTTTATCCTTGAACTGGCTGTCCAAAAGGCTTTTCGTCACGCTGTGCAGATAATCCTTGGCAAAGTAGATGCCCTGCAGCTCGCGTCCAGGGACAGGCAGATCACGCGGTACGGTACTGCCTGTGCAGAGGGCGATCGCGTCGAACTGTTTGAGCAGCATTTCCGAAGAAACTTTGTGTCCGATTTCGCTGTTCAGCTCAAATTTGACACCGGCGGATTCCAGCAGCTTGATGCGCCGTTCAACCAGCTGTTTGTCCAGTTTCATATTGGGTATGCCGTACATCAAAAGTCCGCCGGCGCGGTCGGCCCGTTCGTAGACGGTGACGCTGTGGCCGGCCTTATTGAGCTGGTCGGCACAGGCCAGCCCGGCCGGACCACTGCCGATGACGGCAACTTTTTTGCCGCTGCGGATCGCCGGGAGGTTGGGTTTGACGTAACCTTCTGCAAAGGCTGTTTCGATGATATATTGTTCAAGATTACGGATGCTGACCGCACTGCTGGCCAGGCTGGCGCTGCAGGCTCCTTCGCAGGGAGCAGGACAGACGTGCGAGGTGAATTCCGGGAAATTATTGGTTTTATTCAGGCGGGCATAGGCAAAATGGTCAAGCCCCTGATAAACGAAGTCGTTAAATTCCGGCATCAGATTATGCAGCGGACAGCCTGATAAGGCTTTGCCCAACATTACGCCGCTGTGGCAGAAGGGAATACCGCAGTCCATGCAGCGCGCAGCCTGTTTTTGCAGTTCTTCTTTGTGAGGCAGACTGCTGGTTTTGATTTCTTCCCAGTCTTTGATGCGCTCCTGAGGCGGGCGCAGCGCAAGTTCCTGCCGTTTGTAATCCATAAATCCGGTCGGTTTACCCATTATGCCTGCACCTCCTCAAATACTTTGATCGTCGCTTCCTGCTCGCTCATACCGCTTTGCAGGTATTGGGCGACTTTTTCGGTAACGCGCTTATAATCTTTGGGAATGACCTTGACAAATTTTTTGACGTAACTGTCCCAGTCTGCCAGAATCCGGCGGGCAATACTGCTGCCGGTATATTCTGCGTGTTTCAGGATCATTTTCTGCAGCTGCATGGTATCATTGATTTCCTTCAACTGTTCCAGCAGTACGATTTCTTTGTTACAGTAGCCCGAAAAGGTACCGTCTTCATCTAAAACATAGGCAATACCGCCGCTCATGCCGGCAGCAAAGTTCCGTCCGGTCTTACCCAGAATAACGACGGTGCCGCCGGTCATATATTAGCAGCCGTGGTCGCCGACACCTTCGATAACGGCATTGACGCCGCTGTTGCGAATGCAGAAACGTTCACCGGCAATACCGGAAATATAGGCTTCACCGCTGGTGGCGCCGTAGAAGGCCACGTTGCCGATAATGATGTTTTCGTGAGGATTGAAAGGCGCTTCTGCAAAGGGATGGATGATGATTTTACCGCCGGAAAGACCCTTGCCGACGTGGTCGTTGGCATCGCCTTCGAGACGCAGGGTGATACCGGGCGGTAAAAAGGCTCCAAAGCTTTGTCCGGCCGAGCCTTTGAAGTGCAGTCTGATCGTATCTTCCGGCAGGCCGTCCAAACCGTAAAGGCGAGTGATCTCACTGCCGAGGATGGTACCGACGACACGGTCGGTATTTTTGATAGGCAGCGTGATATCGACCTGTTTTTTGCCGGCGACAGCGGTTTTGCAGATTGCCAGCAGCTCGCGGCAGTCCAGCGATTTTTCCAGCTGGTGGTTTTGTTCGGTGGTGCAGACCTGGCTGGTGCCCGGTTCTACCTCCGGTTTATAAAGCAGCGGCGCTAAATTAAGGTTTTTATTTTTCCAGTTACGCTCCGGTTTAGCCAGCAGTACTTCAGTACGTCCCACCATTTCGTCGATACTGCGGAAGCCCAGCTCGGCCATATATTCGCGAACCTCCTGGGCAATGAAGTGCATAAAGTTGACGACATACTCCGGTTTGCCCTTAAAGTTACGGCGCAGCTTCGGGTCCTGGGTAGCGACGCCCATAGGACAGGTATTCAGATTGCAGACGCGCATCATAACGCAGCCCAAAGCGATCAGCGGCGCAGTGGCAAAGCCGAACTCTTCGGCACCCAGCAAGGCGGCGATGATCACGTCGCGTCCGGTCATCAGCTTACCGTCGGTTTCCAGAGTCACACGGTTGCGCAGGTTGTTGAGCAGCAGCGTCTGATGTGTCTCCATCAGTCCCAGCTCCCAGGGCAGTCCGGCGTGGTTGATACTGGTGCGGGGCGAAGCACCTGTGCCGCCGTCGTAGCCGGAGATCAGCACTACGTCGGCACAGGCTTTAACGACGCCTGCGGCAATGGTGCCGACGCCAACCTCAGAAACCAGCTTGACGCTGATTTTGGCACGTGGGTTGGCGTTTTTCAAATCGTGTATCAGTTCGGCTAAATCTTCGATCGAATAAATATCGTGATGGGGCGGCGGTGAGATAAGGCCGATACCGGCAGTAGTCCCGCGGCATTCGGCGATCCAGGGATAGACTTTACCTCCGGGCAGCTGACCGCCTTCACCTGGTTTGGCACCCTGGGCGATCTTGATCTGGATCTCATCCGCGTTGACCAGATAATTGCTGGTAACGCCAAAGCGGCCTGAGGCCACCTGTTTGATAGAACTGCGCTTACTATCGCCGTCAGGCTGGGGACGGAAGCGGGAAGGATGTTCGCCGCCCTCGCCCGTATTGGACTTACCGCCGATACGGTTCATAGCGATCGCCAGACATTCGTGCGCTTCCTGGCTGAGTGAGCCGTAGCTCATTGCGCCGGTTTTAAAACGTTTACAGATGCTGTCTACAGATTCTACCTGTTCGATAGGTATCGGCAGCCGCTGCGGAGTGAAGGTCAGCATACTGCGCAGGTTCTGATTGGCAAAAGCACTGCTGTTCAGTTCGCTGGAAAAGCGTTTGAACATAGTGTAATCGTTTTCGCGGCAGGCCTGCTGCAGTGCAAAAACAGTCTGCGGATTGAACATATGCCGTTCGCCGCCGCTGCGCCATTGGTAAACACTGCCGGATTCATAGCTGCACAGATCAGACGCATCAGCTTTGAAGGCCGGCAGATGACGCAGCTCTACTTCTTTGGCGATCTCGTCCAGGCCGATCCCTTCCAGTCGGGAAGGTGTGCCGGTGAAATATTTTTCGATCACACAGCTGCTGATGCCGATAGCTTCAAAAATCTGGGCGCCGCGATAAGACTGCACTGTAGAAATACCCATTTTGGAAAGGATCTTGGCGATACCGTGGGTGCAGGCGTCGATATAGTTTGCGGTGGCCTGCTCTACTGTAACTCCGGTGATCATACCGTTAGAGCACATTTCTTCGATCGTTTCAAACGCCAGGTAGGGATTGATGCCGCTGACGCCATAGCCAAGCAGCAGTGCAAAATGATGCACTTCGCGCGGTTCGGCCGATTCGATAATAATGGAAGCTTTGAGCCGGCTGCCGCTTTTGATCAGATGATGATGCAGGCAGGCGCCGGCCAAAAGGGCAGGAATAGCCGCCATTTCTTCGTTCATTTCACGGTCAGATAAAATCAGAATACATTTATCCTGTGCGATCATAGCGTCAGCCTGTGCACACAGACTGTCAAGTGCGTGTTTGAGCCCTGTGCCGCCGGCGGCTACCGGGTAAAGCATCGGCAGTGTCGCCGCCTGGAATTTAGGCTGCTGGATATTTTTGAGCTTGGCCAGCTCGATATTGCTCAAAACAGGCGATTCGGCTGAAATTTGCCGGCAGCTGTCAGGCTGCGGGTCGATCAGGTTTTTCTCCGGACCGATGCCACTGGTCGTATCAGTAAACACTTCCTCGCGAATAGCGTCTATAGGAGGATTGGTGACCTGGGCGAAAAGCTGCTTGAAATAGTTGTATAAAAGCTGCGGTTCTTCGGATAAAACGGCCAGTGGAGCGTCGTTGCCCATCGCTCCCAGCGGATCTATCCCCTTAGTAGCCATTGGTTTCAGAAACTTAGTCAGGTCTTCCAGCGTATAGCCAAAAGCCAGTTGCCGTCGCAGCAGGGTTTTGGGATCGGGCTTCGGCAGCTCGGTAGTGAGCTTGATCGCATTCAATTTAATAAGGTTTTCGTCCAGCCATTTACGATAGGGCTGTTCGGTAGCTATTTTATGTTTGATCTCGTCGTTGCCGATGATGCGGCCTGCTACAGTATCGATGACCAGCATCCTGCCCGGCCGCAGACGGTCTTTTTTGACAATGGTCGCCGGATCCAGATCGACGACGCCGACCTCGGAGGCCAGAACGATCATATCATCCTGAGTTATGTAATAGCGGGAAGGCCGCAGGCCGTTGCGGTCCAGAGCGGCGCAGATAGTGCGTCCGTCGGTAAAGGCCATGGCGGCAGGTCCGTCCCAGGCTTCAATCAGAGAATTATGGTATTCAAAAAAAGCTTTCAGATCCGGATCGATATGGGGATTTTTGCCCCACGGTTCGGGAATCATCATCATTACAGCATGCGGCAGGCTGCGTCCCGACATGACAAGAAATTCCAGACAGTTATCGAACATTCCCGAATCAGAGCCGGTTTCGTCGATGATAGGCATGATATCTTTGATCTTGCTGCCCCAGAGGCTGTTGCCGCACATCGTTTGGCGGGCGCGCATCCAGTTGATGTTGCCGCGCAGGGTATTGATCTCGCCGTTATGCATCAGATAACGGTAAGGATGGGCGCGTTCCCAGCTGGGAAAGGTGTTGGTGCTGAAACGGGAATGGACTAAAGCCATTGCTGTTTCCATAGAACTGTCCTGCAGGTCAGAATAAAAAGAACCCAGCTGCTCCGTAGTCAGCATCCCTTTATAAACGATAGTCCGTGAAGACAGGCTGGCGATATAAAAATACCTGCCGCCGCGCAGCCTGCCATAGCGAATATGATTTTCGGCCTGACGGCGGATGCTGTACAGCTGCCGTTCAAAGGCATTATCGTCGATGCTCAGCCGGTCGATGATCTGTGGGCTGGCCTTGATAAAGATCTGCGCCATGAACGGCTGGCTCTGGCGTGATTTTTCACCCAGTACCTCCGGGTTGACCGGTACGTTACGCCAGCCTAAAAGCTCCTGTCCGTTTGCAGTAACAAGCTTTTCAAAATGACGCTGGGTGTTTTCTCTCTCTACAGCGTCAGGCGGCAGGAACATAAAGCCAACGGCATAATGGCCGGGCTGTGGCAGTTCGATATCGAGCTTGGCACATTCTTTGACCAGAAAGGTGTGCGGCAGCTGAAGAAGGATACCCGCGCCGTCGCCGGAATTCATATCGGCGCCTTGACCGCCGCGGTGGTCCATATTGCGCAGCACCACTAAAGCCTGCCGCAGGATCTTATTGGATTTACGGCCTTTGATGTTGGCGACGACACCCAGACCGCAGGCGTCGTGCTCGAACCAGGGATCATAAAGCCCCTGCTTGGGCGGTAATGAAGTATACATGTGATTTTCCCCTCTCAAAGCAAATTATATCTATATACAAAACTGCAAGTTTAATTATAAAATACGCAAAAAAGAAATGCAAATTGTATACATTATATTTTAAAGTCTTTGACAAGCGGAATAAAATACTGTAAAAATTAAACAAAAACAGCTTGCAGCAAGTCAGCAACTGTAAAAAGACAGAATATTGAAATGTTTGTGAAAAATAAGTAAGAGCGGCTTTTGCACTATACAAAGTTTATTTAATAGTGTAATATTAAATACTGTAAGGCAATGAATATTGCAGATAGGGGAGATGAAGATGAGTAAGGCCGCAAAATTTGATGAATTTTTAAGTTCCAATAATATCAACTGTTTTTCAAAGGAAGAAATCGATAACGAAATGCACAGCATCGTTTATCGTGCCCATATGGAAGTCAGCAGTCAGAATCTGCCGACGATGATCGTGCTGGACGACAGCATCTATACGATGATCCAGGTGCGCGTTGCCGCTGGCGTTGTCAATGCCGGCAACCGCGAAGGCGTTTTGATGCATATCAACGAGCTTAATAAAAAATACAAGGTTTTTAAATACTATGAAGGCGACAACGGGGATATCTGCCTTGACAGCTGCATCACTACGACTGACGAAGGCTTTGAAGCGCCTGTTATCCACACAGTGATCGATGTTATTTTAAAACATCTGGTAGAAGAATACCCTGTCCTGATGCGTAAAGTCTGGGGCAATTAATTTATAATCATAAATAGCAATGAAGCTGTGAGACCTTGGGTCCCGCAGCTTTTTTGTAAGGAGGAGCAAACACAGTGAACAAGTTCGGCTTGACTACTGAAGAAGCGAGCAAAGCATTATCCGAGCAGGGCAATAATGCCCTGACTCAGCCCCCGCGCGAAACCTTTTGGGATAAGCTGTGGGAGAATTTTAAAGACCCTATCATCCGGATCCTGATCCTGGCGCTGTTGGTCAACGTAGTTTTTGTTTATATGGGGCACGGCGACTGGATCGAAACGATGGGTATTTTTCTGGCCATCATTCTGGCGACTTTTGTTTCTACTTATTCTGAGTACAGCAATGAAAACGCTTTCCAGAAACTGCAGGAAGAAGCCAGCCGTATCCGCTGCAAGGTTTGGCGTGACGGCGAGCCGGTTGAGCTGCATATCGATGATATCGTCGTCGGTGATGCGGTAATTCTGGAGGCCGGCGATAAAGTTCCGGTCGATGGTATCTTACTGGACGGCGATGTGAAGCTTGACCAGGCGGCCCTGAACGGCGAAAGCAAGGAAGCCCATAAGCTGATCGCTCCGCCCGATTTTACCTGGGGCGATGGTACTATCGATTTTCTGGACGAGCATAAGCTGTTCCGCGGCAGCGTCGTTGTCGAAGGTCAGGGCATCATGCAGGCCGTTAAGATCGGCGACAGCTCTATCTACGGTCAGCTGACCCAGGAGCTTAAGGATGATGAACGTGACAGCCCGCTGAAATTAAAACTTAAGGGACTGGCGCATCATATCAGCCAGTTTGGTTATGCCGGCGGTGTGCTGATCGCTTTGGCAGTCATGCTGCATAAAGCCTATCTGTACGGCGATTTCGGCGCTTATTTTGCTAATACGCCGCTTTTGCTGTCTGATCTGGTGCAGGCTGTTATCCTGGGTATCATCATTATCGTTATGGCGGTGCCGGAAGGGCTGCCGCTGATGATCGCGATCGTTTCGTCGCTGAATATGAAAAAAATGCTGCGCGATAACGTACTTGTGCGGAAGCTGGTCGGGATCGAAACTGCGGGCAGTCTGAACCTGCTTTTTACCGATAAGACAGGCACGATCACAAAGGGCAAGCTGGAAGTCGTACGGTTCATTACCGGCGACCGTCAGGAATACCCTGCGTTTGACGTACTGCCTGCAAAGCTGAAGGCCTTTACTTACCAAAACGTTGTGCTCAATACCTCGGCAGCCGTTTCTGACGGCGCTATGGTCGGCGGCAATATGACTGAGCGGGCGCTCAGCAACTATGTAGGCAGCTACCGTATGGAAGAAATGCTGCACCGTGATAAATTTATTCCTTTCAACAGCGCCAATAAATATTCTTGGGCGGCAGTCAGCGGTAACGGCGAGCGTTACTGCCTGGCTAAAGGCGCTCCGGAAAAGCTGATTTTGCAAACCAGCCACTACTGGGATGCGGAAGGCAACCGCCAGCCGCTGACCGAAGAAATGAAAAAAACACTGGATGACAGAATGCTGGAACTGGCAGCAGATGCGATCAGGATGCTGGCACTCTGCACCTATGAAAGCGATATCGAAGGCGATGAGCTGCCGGCAGACGGACTGACGCTGGTAGGTATTCTGGGTATTCGCGACGAAGTCCGTCCAGAAGCGATCGAAGCGATTGCTGAAGTTCAGGATGCAGGCGTACAGATCGTTATGATCACCGGTGACCGCCGCGAAACCGCGGTAGCGATCGCTAAAGACGCAGGCCTGCTGCAGCGTCCGAACGAGTTGGTCTGGACCTCGGCCGAGCTTGCGGAAATGAGCGACGAACAGGTGAAACTGGAGCTGCATAAGCTGCGCGTAGTAGCCCGCGCCCTGCCGATGGATAAATCACGGCTGGTGCGCCTGGCACAGGAGATGAACCTGGTAGTAGGTATGACAGGTGACGGCGTCAACGACTCGCCCGCACTCAAAAAAGCCGATGTAGGCTTTGCGATGGGCAGCGGTACCGAAGTTGCCAAAGAAGCCGGTGACATCGTAATTCTTGACGATAACTTCCTCAGTATCAAACAGGCGATTTTATACGGACGTACGATTTATAATTCTATCTGTAAATTCATCGTCTTCCAGCTGACGATCAACTTCTCAGCCGTAGCGATAAATTTCATAGCACCGTTTATCGGCATCGATAAACCGCTCACCATTACGCAGATCCTCTGGATTAACCTGGTCATGGATACTCTGGCGGCACTGGCCTTCGGCGGTGAGCCAGCGCTGGAAAAATACCTGCGTGAAAAGCCAAAAGACCGCAGCGCACCGATAGTCAGCAAAAAAATGCTGTCTACCATCACTATGGGCGGTGTGTATATGACCTTTATCGCGATCCTCTTTTATAAGAGCAGCTATGTCGATCATCTGTTCCGCAATGCGCCCGACCATATCTACACATATACGGGCTTCTTCTGCACATATATCTTTATGGCGGTAGCCAACGGTTTTAACGTGCGTGTTTCCGGTCTTAACCTGCTGGAGCACATCGACAAGAACAAAGGCTTCCTGAATGTAATGGCGCTGATCGTGGCGATCCAGGTGCTGCTGACCTATGTCGGCGGCCGTATCCTGCGTACGACACCGCTGAACCTGCACGAATGGAGCGTAGTTGTTTTGTTCGGTCTGTCGATCATCGTTGTTGACCTGCTGCGCAAAAGCGTTTGCCAAATGCTGGAGAAAAAATAAAAGCCAACCCCTAAAAAGAGATTATAAAAAATAGGAGTGATGACTGTATGGATCCTCTCGGGTCTATCAAAGAAGTATTTATTGTTATTGTTTTGATTTTAATGAACGGCCTGCTGGCCATGCTGGAAATGGCGCTGGTCTCGGCGCGTAAAAGCCGGCTGGAGCAGCTGGCTGATGAGGGAAGCAGCAAAGCTGCGTATATTTTAAAGCTTGCTCAGGAACCGACTGAGTTTTTATCAACGGTGCAGATCGGTATCACACTGGTCGGCATCGGCACCGGCGTATACAGCGGCGCCATGCTGGCAGCGCCTTTGGAAGGACTGCTGCGTGAGATCAGCGTACTGCGTCCTTATGCCGGCGTAGTGTCGTATACCTTCGTCGTGGCGCTGGTGACCTATCTCAGTTTGATCTTAGGCGAGCTGATACCAAAAAAAATGGCGCTCAACAACCCGGAAAAGGTTGCCATGAGCTTTGCCGGTTTTATCAAGGTCATTATTACCGCGTTTAAACCGCTGACTGTCTTTTTAAGCGTTTCGACCAGGTTTTTACTGAAGGCGCTGGGGCTTAAGCCCAGTGACGAACCTCCGGTCACGGAAGAAGAAGTGCGCGTACTGCTGGAGCAGGGCCGGCTGCATGGAGTATTTAACGTCGGCGAGCAGAAAATGATCGAAAACGTTTTTGAACTGGATGACCTGCGCGTAAGCGAGATCATGACGCCGCGGACCAAGATCACCTGGCTTGACGTCAACGATCCGCTTTATAAGCACTTGGAGGTCATTGCGGAAAAACAGTATTCCTGCTATGTTGTGGCCGAAGAAGATTTGGAACACGTCCTGGGAGTTGTCTATACGAAACGGTTTTTAGCCGATGTCCTGGGCGCTACCGGCGCTTCGATGCGCAGCTCGGTGCAGCAGCCGCTGTATGTGCCTGAAGGTATGTATACCCAAAAGCTGCTGGATATGTTCAAGGACACGCGGATCAAGGTGGCGCTGGTCATGGACGAATTCGGCGGGCTGGCAGGTATGGTGACCCTGCGTGATATTATTGAGCATCTGGTCGGCGATCTGCCTTCCTATGATGAAGAATTCAAACAGGAGATCGTCGAACGTGAAGACGGCAGCTGGCTGGTAGACGGCTTACTGCCGATCAGCGAATTTAAAGACTTCCTTGATCTGGATGAGCTGCCGCTGGAAGAAAAAACGGGTTTCAATACTGTGGCCGGTTTCGTCGTTACCAATATCGGGCATATCCCGACTGCCGGCAACTACTTCCTGTGGAATGGCTACCGCTTCGAGGTCGTCGATATGGACGGCACCCGCATCGACAAAATACTGGTCGAAAAACTGCCGGAAGCGGAAGCTGCAGAGACAGATGCAAAGGACCAATAAACAGAATAATAAAGCCCCGGCCGCTGGCCGGGGCTTTAATTTTATACAGACGCTGTTTTTAAAATTTAAGGGATGCGGCACGGTCTAAAAAGCCGCGCAGAATATCGCAGGAAGTGGCAAACTTGGCTTGTTCTTCGTCAGTGAGTTCGACTTCTAAAATTTCTTCCAAACCGTTTTTGCCGATAACGCAGGGGACGCCTGCCGCCACATCGTGCTGACCATATTCGCCGCGCAGCAGGGTCGAGCAGGGCCAGACAAGCTTCTGATCGTGGAAGATCGCGCTGATAAGCATTTTGGCCACATTGGCGATACCAAATTCGGTGCAGCCTTTGCCGTCGATTTCAATATCACCGGCTTTTTTGACCTGCGTTTGCAGATCTTCCAGGCTGATTTCTGCCAAAACCGGACGTTCCCGGCGCAGCTGCAGAAAGGGCTTGCCGCCGATAAAAATGCGTGACCAGACGATAAAGCTGGAATTACCATGCTCACCCATACAGAAGCCGTGAATAGAACGGCGGCTGTAGCCGGTGGCCTTGCTGAGTACCCGCAGCAGGCGATAGGTTTCCAGGCTGGTGCCTGTACAGAAGCAGCGGGAAGGCTGCCAGTCCATCTGCCGGCGGATGTATTCGCAGATGATGTCCGCAGGATTGGAAATACTGATCATGATACCGCGAAAATCGATCTGTTTTAAATGTGAAACAACTTCGTTGGCCATTTTGATCGAATCGTCGAACATATCCAGCCGGGTCTCACCGGGTCGACGGCTGCGGCCAAAGGCCATGACCATGATATCGGCATCGTGCAGCTCTTCATAGGAGCCGGCGCGGATACTGACATCTTTGCCGCACAGCGAGCCGCTGACACAGTCATCCAGATCCAGCGCCTGACCGATAGCTTTTTCTTTCAGGATATCTATCAGGACGATATCGTCGGCTTCACCGGATTGGATCAGTGCCAGTGCGACATGTGAACCAACGTGGCCAGCACCGACGATAACAACTTTACGGGTCTTGAACATAAATATTCCTCCTCTGCGATAAATGATTACTTATAGTATAACACTTTTTAGAAACATTGTTGAAATGAAGAAATTTACTGATTTTAGGAATCAGTTATTATTGGGCAGCAATCACAAAAAAGAACGGCAGCTATTGCTGCCGTTCTTTGATCATTATTTAAGCTGTTTACGTTATTGGATCACGCCGCCGGAAACAGTACCGATGATTTCTATATCCTTCATCGTAGCCTTATTGGCTTCGGTAACTTCTTCGGCCAGGACGGTAAAGTCTGCCCATTTGCCGGTCTCGATCGAACCGAGCCTGTCTTCAAGATGCAGCAGCCAGGCGGCATTTAAGGTGATGCAGCGCATTGCTTCATCGGCGGTCAGGCACTGGTCTTCACCATAAACTTTACCGCTGATGCCGGATTTGCGGTTGCAGGCGCACCAGGCGGAAAAGAGCGGATTGACCTCTGTGATCGGGTCGTCAGAATGCACGCCGAAGCGGACGCCGTGGTTGACAGCGCTGCGCATCGGCTCCATGCGTTTGACCTCGTAAGGCCCTACGGTGTATTCAGCATGGACGTCGCCCCAGTAATACAGATGGTTGGCGAAGAAATTAGCGCCGATATTCAGTTCATGCAGGCGTGCCAGCTGGTTTTCAGTTGCCAACTGCACATGCTCCACAGTATGGCGGTAGATGCTGGTTGGGTTTTCTTCCCGCAGGCGTTTTACTACGCGCAGTACCTGCTCGGTAGCGCCGTTGCCGTTAGTATGGATAGAGACCGAGTAGCCGTGTTCCTCACATTCCTTCAGGATATCGAACATGGTATCGTCGTCGTAGATCAGCTTGCCGTTTTTGGCGCCGCTGTAATATTCCTTATTCAGTAAATTGGCAGTATAGCCCTGGATCGAACCGTCAGCCAGAATCTTGGCGTGGTTAAAAATGAAACGGTCATTTTCGATCTGCTGACGCAGCTGCTGCAGGCCATTCCAGCCGCCGAAGACACCATCCATATTTTTACTGTAGAAAGGTTCCACAACAAAACGTACAGGCAGCTGTTCTTTTTTCAGAGCGTTAGTATAACCGTCAATAGCCTTCGGGGTCAGTATAAAGCCGAAAGCCTTATCAGCGATCGTAGTGCAGCCGTTGTGTTTTGCCAGCTTGGCGATATAACGGGTCGCTTTTTCGGCGGTTTCCGCAGCGTCGCCGCTGATCCTCATACCGCCTGCCTTTAAAACATAGGACATAAATTCGGGTTCAGCAACGTTGCCGTTGCAGCTGCCGTCCGGATAACGGCCGATATTGTCGTCGTGGACAGCATCGATGCCGGACAGCTCAATCGCGCGGGTATTGACGGTCATCAAATGGCCGGAAGCATGGTTCAGGCAGATGGGTACAGTGCTGGAAACCTGGTCGAGCCATTTGCTGTTGATGTTTTCCAGCTTGGCGTCGCCCAAGATCAGCGGATCGATACCATAAGTACTGAGCCAGTTCTGATCGTTATATCTACCGGGGTTCTTTTCTATTACCTCACGCAGCTTGGCAATGATCTCGTCCGGCGTTTTACAGCCTCTGGAAATCTCGCCGTCAGCAGTATGCCGGTCAAAGTAGCCGATATAAACATAATTCATATTATACAGGCCGCTTTGCTGAGCGTGCATATGGGCTTCGATAAAACCGGGATAAATAACATTGTTGATAAACGTATCATTGATCTGATAAGAAGCAGCATGCGCTTTAAAATAAGCCTCCATATCGATAAAATCACCGACTGCGATAATAGTGCCGCCGGCAACGGCAACACATTCTGCCCACGGCATCTGCGGGTTCATGGTCACTACCTTCTGCGCGCGGTAGATAGTAACCTGAGCGTTCTGAAAGACTACCGGATCGGAAATCACCTGAAAATTTGCGGACATATACATAAGATCACCTCATTATAAATTTACTGATTAACAGTTAAAATCATTTAGTTATTTTTTCATTGGGCAGCGGTCCGGTGCTGAGCCAGAACAGAGCGCAAATGAAGCCCAGGACATACAGGCCCAGCTGAGTGGAATTTTGGCGGGTGCTGCGGTTGATAGTGGTCAAGACAGCGGAGTCATCGGCATTTGCCGCTTTATCCGCAATATATTTTGCGAAAGCAGCGTCCGGCATAAAGCCGATGGAAGCCTGCTCGCTGATAACGGTTTTGGAAGTACTGCTCAGATCGGCGCTGCTCAAAGCGGCGTCCTTAAAAGTACCGGTGATGGAAAACAGCATGACTACGCCCAGAATAGCGACGCCGATCGCCTGACCGACATTGCGGGTCGCGGTCTGGATACCGCTGGACTGCTGAGCGTCGCGGGCATTGACTGCCCCTGCGATGATATTGGAAGACTGTGAAGCAACAAAGCCCTGCCCGGCGCCGAAGAAGAACAGACCCACATACATCAGCCAGTTAACTCCGTAAGGATTTAAGGACAACGCCATCGGGATCGTCGAAAGGGCAACCATAGCGATACCCGTGCGGCAGATCTTTTTCGGCGAAGCATCGGGACTGAACTTGGGGATACCCATAGAGAACACGATCATCGGGATCGCCATAGCGCTCATGGCTATACCGGTCATAATGGCGCTGAAACCGGCGACCAGCTGCAGATAAGTGATGACCAGGAAGAACGACCCGCCGAAGCAGAGGAACAGCATCGCTGTAAGATACAGTCCACTGCGTACCTGCGGCGTCGTTAAGAAGGAGGAAGGAATAAGACAGGAACCATAGGTTTTTTCAACATTACGTTCGATACGGACCAGGAGCACCAGAGTGATAAGCCCCAGCAGCGCGATAAACAAAGCCGGTGACATACCGAACAAAACTAAGGGACTGCCGCCGATAACAGGCGGCGCGATCGGATCGATCAGGCCCCAGACGGGGATCTTGCTGATACCGATGATCAGTAAAAACAGGCCGGTAACAGCAACGACTGTACCTTTCAGGTCAAAACGCACTTTTTGTTCGGGCAGCGGTACATCGCCTACCAGCAGCGAACCAACAAAAACGATAGTAAAATAAACGGCCATGCAGCTAAAGGCTATGCGCCAGTCAAAAGTATCGATCAAAAAAACGGCGGCGATAGGGCCGAGGCAGGAAGCGATACCTGTAGCAGCGCCGATAGCCCCGAAAGCGAAAGCGCGGTCATTGCCCTGATACAAACCGGGGATCAGCCCGAGTACAGAAGGGATAAGGAAACTGGCGCCGATACCGACCAGCAGACGGCCGCCCCAGGTGAACATAAAAATGTTGCCGGAGAAAGCTACGACAAGTTCGCCGACGGCGCACATCGCAGCGCCGATGCGGAAAGTTTTTTTCCAGCCAACGATCAGGCCGACCATACCGCCGACGATCATCAGGCAGCCGGCGCACAAAGAATAAATAATGTTGGCCAGCTGGATGTCTGACATTGTCGCATTAAGACTGGCCAGCAGGGAAGCTGTAGCCACGGTAAGCACCGAATTATCGCCGGAAGTGCCGATCTGGGCCATGACCAGAGGAAAGAGACCGAGAAACTTGTATTTACTGAGAGCAGAGCTAGTAGACATAATGACCTCCCCAAAACTTTAGAATTTAAATATCTTGCAAGATTTCTTCTTGTCTTTATTGTAAAACCTGGGGTAGAATAAGTATAATACTAGTTATTGTATGTACTCATAAGCTATTTGTTATGAAAGGTGACGGTCATGGATCTATTACAGCTCAAGTATTTTAAAGTAGTCGCCGAACAGGAACACATCACCAAATCCGCCAAACTGCTGATGGTATCACAGCCCTACCTGAGCGCTATCGTTGCCCGGCTGGAAGAAGAAATGGGCGGGCAGCTTTTTGACCGCGACGGACGTAACGTAGTGCTGAACGAATACGGCAAGATCCTGCTGCATCATGCCAACGAAGCCCTGCAGCATCTGGAGGACGCCAAAAAGGAAATCGCCGACATGCGCTCGCGCGATACTAAATACATACGTCTTGGCAGCAGCAGTACCATGCTTTCCAAACGCTGGCTGGTGGATTTTCTTAAAGAACATGACGATATCAGGCTGGCGCATCTGCTGGCAGCGCATAACGAGATCATGGACGGACTTCTGAGCGGCCGCTTTGACTTTGGGCTGACAACGGGCAGGCTCGATCATCCTAAAATCATTTCAGTGCCGCTGTGGAAAGACCGTTATACACTGCTGGTCGGAGCCAGGCACCCTATGGCCCGCCGCCGGAAGATCTATCTGCAGGATATCCAAAACGAAAAGATCTGCGCCCTGCCGGAGGATCAAAGCAAGCTGCGGATCGTTGACGAGCTGTGTAAAAAAGCCGGCTTCGAGCCGGACTTTGTCCTGGAAGGCAATGTTGAGCTGCTGAGCGACTATATGCGCGAAGGGCTGGGCGTTTCTTTCGGACTGGTGAGCGTCAGAGATGCTTACCGTGATATCCGTTCCATACCGCTGGCTGACGAGATCGGTGAAGCCAGTATTTACCTGTCGTGGTGCGGTGAGCGTTATCTCACCAATTCCATGCTGACGCTGCAAAGCTATCTGCGGGACGTAGGCAAACAGATAGAAGCTGAAAGGTAAATTGCTGCATAGTATAAAAAAATAACGTATAAATAAAAAGACTGAGCTTAGGCTCAGTCTTTTTATTTATATTGCCAGACGTGTTGACCTTTGAAGCGGATTTTTTTAGCTGATTATGCATCTCGTGCAGTATAATTTTGTAAGCGTCTTAAATAATATTGTAATACTTATCTAAATGGAATAATATTACATCGTATTACAGTGTTATAAAAAACAATATTAATAAAAAACAATATCTACAAACAATATCTTTATTGATATTTTAAAAGTATGATTTTACAATATCAATAAAGAAAAATGTAACGTTTAAAACAAACGTATAGTTGTATAAAAATAAAATAGCGAGAAAGTATATGTGGGGGGGACATGCGCTTCTGCTGACCTTTCATAAGAGACCTCCTCCAGAATCAAATTCTGGGGGAGGTCATCTTTTATTTAGTCAGAAATTAGCCAGTAATGTAAGGGGTGCAAGTAAGGTTGGAGAGATACCAAAATAGATGTAGAAATAAAAATCAACAGATAAAGAAAAGGAGAGAAGTATGTCCGAAATAGAATCAGTAAGTGATGAAGAACTGACTCGCATAGCCAAAGGAATGGAAGAGAAAAAAGCAGAAGCTGTGCCGCAGAAACCGTATATGGTTTTTGAAGCAGGTGAGGTAGTGCAGGAAAGCGGCCTGCCAGGTGTAAAGTATGACTTTAACTACGGAGCCAGAGTAACAGTGCCGCAGGGAGAATACAGGGTCAAGCTCATCGATCGCAGTGCCTGCCTGACAGTCTATGACGCACCAGCATCGGGGGTGATAGTGAGCAGCAGCAAAAAGTATTTTGTTGATTTTCGTATTGAGGTTTATGAAAAAGATAAACTGATCTTTGCCCATGACCTGGATCTGAAGGGAAAAAAAGTGCTGATCAAATTTCCCACAGGAATCCTTGGCGATATCCTGGCGTGGTTCCCCTATGCGGAAGAATTCAGAAAGAAACATCAGTGCGAACTTTACTGTGCGGTAGCGGAAGACATGGCAGAACTTTTCAAGGCCGGATATCCAAATATCTATTATGTAAAACCTGAAGAACGTCCGGAAGGCCTATATGCCAGTTACTATCTGGGGATATTCTTTCCCTGCGGGGACAGGATGCACCAGCCGTCAGATTTCAGGGTACGGGGCCTGCACAAAAATGCTGCGATGATATTAGGGCTTGACGAAGGCAGTGAACCCAAAGATATCAGCATCAAATTATTGCCTAAAGAAAAAACGAGAAAGATCAAAGAACCGTATGTGTGCATAGCAGCCCAGTCCAGCAGCCAGGCGAAATACTGGAACAATGGAGCCGGGTGGCTGAACGTAGTTAAACACCTGAAAGAAAAAGGCTATAGAGTACTGTGCATAGACAGGGAGAATGTCTACGGAATGAACAGCCGCTTTAACATCATACCTTATGGAGCGGAAGACTTCACAGGCAAGCTGCCGCTGCAGGAGCGGATAGACCTTTTATACCAGGCAGACTTTTTCATTGGGCTGTCGAGTGGGTTGAGCTGGGTAGCCAACGGAGTAGGCATACCAGTAATAATGATCAGCGGATTCACGCTGCCGCTTAACGAATTCCCGACTCCGTACCGGGTGATCAACTACCATGTGTGCAACGGCTGCTGGAATGATACGCAGGTAGTGTTTGACCATAAGGATTTTGAATGGTGCCCGCGCTTGAAGGGAACAGAAAGGCAGTTTGAATGCAGCCGGTATATAACTCCGGAAGCAGTGAACAAGGTGATAGACCGGCTGATGGAAGACTATGGCTTGAATCCGAAACAAAATAAAAAGATGAAGAAGGATGGCAAAAGCAGATGAGCCTTTGCTGTTACAAAGATATGTTTAAAGTAAAGAGATGGGATAAATAAAGCAAAGTAATAAAGGTTGGTGAACTAAATGAAGGAAAGAAGGTTAAGTAAAAAGAAAAATCAGCAGATATTGGCAACGCTGGCAATGGGAATAAATTTGGTGAACAGTATGATACCTCTGGCAGCGGCACTACGGGAACTACCGAATAAGAGTGATTTGCAGATGCAACAGCCAAAAAGAGAAGTGAAAACACTGGAATATACTGTTTTGCCACACACATTAAACTTTGTGGAAAATATGGTTTTTGGAAAAGCAGAAGCTGCAGATTATTCAGTTGATTTTGGTGTGAGCAGTGGTGTAGCATCAATGAGCTCTGGAGATATAATGGTAATCAAAGGAGGAACAGGTACAGTAGATACAATGAGTGGTGGTGTTCAGTATATCTCCAAAGGAGGAACAGGTACAGTAAGCGCTTTGAATGGTGGCAGCCAGAACATCTACAAAGAAGGAATAGGTGCAGTAGAAACCGTTATTTCTGGTTATCAGAATATATGGAACGGAGGAACAGGCACTGTAAATACTATGAGCGGTGGTCAGCAGTTTATTTCCAGAGGAAGCGGTATAGTATATACAATGAGTGGTGGAATGCAGAATATTTTCAGCGGAGGAACAGGTATAGTAATTACTATGAACGATGGTAGCCAGGCTATTCGGAATAGTGGGTTTGGTACAGTAAGCGCTCTGAATGGTGGTACACAGCAGATATATGCCGGAGGAACAGCCTTAGATACCAATATTTATGGTGGTACACAATTAATAGGTGGCAGCGCAGTAAATACAACTATTGACGGCGGTGTAGCTGTTATGCTGGATGGTAATGCTTTCGTTTCAGGTTTGACGATGAGCGGTGGTGAATATATGTTAGGCGCAGATGGTGGCTATTATAACATCTTGGGGCAGTTTGAGTTTACAGGTGGCCGCCTCGACATGACCCAAAACAAAAATGGCGCTCAGACTGGTACCCAGGAGGAACTGACCATCGAAAATTTGGACAAAGCCGGTGGTACGTTTATTATGGATACCGACCTTAACAATGAAGAAGGCGATAAAATAACGATCAAAGAGGCCGCAAATGTAGGCACAAGTTATATCCAGGTCAACGATACAAGTTTGCTGAACGGTACTGTAACCGATCGTAAAAATTTGCTGCTAGTCAAGGATAACAGCGGTAAATTAACTTTTGAAGGAAAAGACCTTAATAATGGCGGCATTTGGACATTTACACCAGAGATAGAAAATGGTTTAAATGTTAAAGATAATGCTGGAAATGTGATAGGTAGTAAAGAAGAATGGTATTTAACACACATAGATAGATCTGTTAACAACGATACCCAAGTGTTATTGGATGGAAGTGATAGCAGTTATGCGATGTGGCGTAATACCAATGATACGCTGCGTAAGCATCTAGGAGACCTGCACTATCGTACGAACAAAAAAGGTGTAGAAGGAATTTGGGCGCATTACACAGGAGGAAAATTTGCCGGCAGTGGTTTTGACAGCAGCTATAATATGTATCAGCTTGGTTACGATAAAGCAGATAATGCCAAGAGCACATATGGTTTTGAATTAGAAAGCGGAACCGGACATGCTGATTACAGCTTCGGCAGTGGTAAAGATAAATTATTCTCTGGCAGCTTCTATGGTACCTGGACCGGAGATGACGGAAGCTATACGGACGTAGTAGCAAAAATAGGTCAATTTGATACAGACATCAAATCTTATGGAGATTACCCGGATAAAGCCAGCTATAACAACAGAGCTTACAGTGTGAGTATAGAATATGGAAAAACTATAGAACTGAGTGAAAAAAGTGGGACTTTCGTCGAACCGCAGCTACAGTTCATAGCGGGAAGATTGGAAAACAGTGAATATACAACAGACCGTGGTAATAACGTCTATATTGGTGGTCTAAACAGTTATATTGGGCGTGTAGGATTTGTTGCAGGTCAAAAAACGAAAGATGGCAATGATGTCTATTTCAAGGCATCGGCGCTGCATGAATTTGGAGGCAGCAGAGATATTCATATGGCAGCAGCCAATGGAGAAACCCTGTCGATGTCAAAAGACTACAGCGACACATGGTTTGAAGTAGGAATCGGAACAAATATCAAGCTCAGTAAAGCAAGTTATTTTTATGGTGATATAGAAAGGAGCTTTGGAGGAGAGATAGAAAAGAAATGGCAGATCAATGCCGGCGTAAGATTTGAATTTTAAAGAATAAGCTATTTTTTATGAGTTAGTAGATTTATAAAAACAGACTGCTTTTTAAGCAGTCTGTTTTTTGTTTCTGCTGCAGTGATTAGGCATAGTTTTGGGGCAGCAGCTTGTGAGCCGGTATAACTGTGCTGACTGGTAAAAAGTATGTGTCAATTGCGCCTTAAAAAAACGCGCAGACGCCGATAGTCGTAAGGCAGCTGGCGTAATGCGCCGGGCAAGACTCGCAGACGGGTTATACAGGCTCAAAGTAAGTGTCTTGCGGGGGGGTACAAACGTGCTATAATAACTATAGCTATTACTTTTGACAAAGTTTTTGATGTAAAACAAAATAAGAAACATTTTAGTTTAGAAATTTTAAACTAAAATACTAATATTCTCGAAAACTGAGGTGAAGTATGTACGATGAAAGCTGGCTGCCGCGTATCGGCAGTAATATCCGCCTGCTGCGCGGTGCCTGTCAGTTCAACCAGCAGCAGTTTGCCGAACGTATCGGCATCAGTCAGACCCATCTGAGTAATATCGAGCATAACAATGTGCAGGTCAGCTTAAAGCTGCTGGTACGCAGCGCCAATGTTTTGGGCTGCACGCTGGAAACACTGCTGGACAGAAAAGCGGCGGCTGAATGGGCACAGGCACATGATGCCGAGGCTGACGAGCAGGCGGCGGGTGCAAAAAGTGAGCGGGTTACTGAAACTGCAGCCGCAGAAACTGACGAACAGGAGCAGTACTCGCTGGAGGAAGTGCGCCTGCTGCTGAAGCTGCTGCAGCTGAGTAAGGGCCGCTGAAGGCATTTTTACAGTTTGGATAAAAACTCTCAATACCAGCTCCGCAGTAATAACTGCGAGGATATAAAAAAGTTTTTCAAAGGGGGCGTCGCGGCAGAACAAAAAGCAGCAAAGATCGAAAAAGACCGAACTGGAAAAGAAAGGAGGAGCAAAGTGGCAGAACAAATACATATCGGCTTGGGGATCGACAAAAACTTCGGCAGATTCGCCGGGATCACTATTACCTCACTGGTGCATAACAATATTGCTAACGAACTTATCATACATATCGTCTATGACGAATTATTGCCGGAGGATATGGACAGATTAAAAAAGACGGAGCAGTTATACCGTAACCTGATACTGCACTTTTACCAGATCACCAGCACTGAGGGGATGACTTTTGTTGTACCGCCGGGGCATATCACGCAGGCCATGTATTACCGCTATCTGTTTGCCGATCTGCTGCCAAAATCAGTTAAGCGGCTAATCTACATGGATGCCGATATCATCTGCAAGGGCGATATCCTGCCGTTGTGGCAGACAGATCTGCAGGGCAGAGTTTTGGGGGCTGTACGTGACTGGGGCGAAGCCAAAAGCTGCGGACGTATCGGTCTCAAAAACGGCCGCTATTTTAATTCCGGCGTGCTGTTGATGGATTTGGTAAAGTGGCGGCAGCAAAAGCTGACCCAGAAGCTGTTCCAGTGGCTGGAACAGGTTGGTGATACCAAAATACTGTGGGGCGACCAGGATGCGCTCAACGGTGTTATCGACGGTGATTTTGTAGAGCTGCCCAAAAAGTATAACTGCATCATCATCAATAATACTTTGCTGAAAGCTGACCCGGAAGACGTTATCGTGCATTATATCGACTATATCAAGCCGTGGCACATCTACTGCCTGGACAGTGAGGAGAAAAAATTGTACTGGCGCTATGTCCAAAAGTCACTGTGGGACGATCTGCAGCCGCTGGACGGGCATACAGTGGATACAACGGTAATGACGGCGCGGGTACTGTATAAAGAAGGCAGCTATGAAAAAGCGGTTTCGTATTACGAGGCGTTACTGAAGTACTTTTTAAAAGATAAGTATACTTAAGTGTTATTTAAAATGTTATTGAGTTGGATAAAAAAGCGGAAAGAAGGATGTAAAAAATGAGCAGGGAACAAAAATTAAGCAAAAAAATCGCCCATACTTTGCTGGCGATGTCGATTGTATATTCTGGTGGGATGAATGTGCTTTGTAATACGGCTTTTGCTGCCGGTAAGGGTGCTGACGGTGCAGATAAAAAAGAAAATGTGACGGTGACTAACAGTTTTTATACAGATACCTACACCGGCAATGATGGTGCTGACGGAGCTGCGGGCAAAACTGGAGAGAGCGGCGGCAACGGCGGCAAAACTGTCATAGAGCTTACCGGCTCTGAAAATGTAGCTAATAATATCAGTTTTACTGCCACCGGCGGTAAGGGCGGCGTTGGACGACAGGATGTAGACTATAATGATAAAGGTTATGGCGGCAATGGCGGCGCCGGCAGTGATACAGCTGTCAATTTAACTGTTACTGGCGCTGACGTTACACATCGGAATGTGTCTTTAACTGCTACCGGTGGTGCTGGCTCGGTTTCCGGCGCTGGTAACGCCAGTGTGTATAATACACCGGTGCTGTCAGACGAAACAGGCGGCAATGGTGGTGGTGGCGGCAGGGCCGAGGCCAGTATCACGGTTAGCGGCCAAAAGTATACAGCAGATAACGTTACATTGAGTGCGACTGGCGGTGACGGCGGGAATAGCCAGAATATAACTAATGGAGGATACGATGGCAGTCAAGATCAATTAGTAGTTGATGCTGGTGGTAATGTTGCCAGGATCGGCGCTGGCGGAGCCGGCGGCAGTGCTTCAGCGTCAGGCTTTGTTTTAAGTGCCGGCAGCAGTCTGGTAGAAACTGTTACTGCTGCCCATGTTGTAATAACTGCTACCGGTGGTAAGGGCGGCTCTAATACACAAAGCTCCGGTTATATTTCAGGTGCTTTTGGCGGTATCGGCGGCGCTGCCGAAGCATATGGCATTAAAATAGCAGCATTGCTGCCGCAGGAGGTCGCTTTTAGTGTTGACAGCATCAGCGTAACAGCAAGCGGTGGAGCGGGTGGCGATATAAATATAACTGTGCACGATGCGGTAAAGCTGGTTGCTGCTGGTGGAAACGCTGATGCCTATGGTATTTTTAACAATAAAGGTTCGTTAGTTGCCAGTGTTACTGGTGATATTACGGCTGAAGCTACAGGCGGCGCTGCTGGTGGGATGGCCCCTGGTAAAAAGGGAAAAGGTGGTAGTTATAGCGGAGGTACAGGAGGAGATGGCATCGCTGGTAGAAACGGTTCAACTTTAATTGGCAGTACCGCTGTAGCAGTCGGTTCGTATAATGAAGCAGGCAGGAGTGCTATCCAGGCAGGCGATATCACAGCAACGGTAACTGGCGGTATTGGCAGTAAGGATGCTGATGGCGGCGAGGGCGGTACTGGCGGTTATGGCGGCGGTGTTGGTGGTAACGGTGCTGTTGGTGGTAACGGTGGTACTGGCGGTACAGGTATAGCTGCCGGAGTGCAGAATATCAATGGTATCAGTCTGATAACGGCAGCTAAGTTGTCGGCAAATGCAACTGGCGGCGCGGGCGGCACTGGCGGCGCGGGTGGCGCAGGCGGTAAGGGTGGTGAGAGTATGTATGGAGGCGGTAATGTAAGTGGTAACGGAGGTAATGGCGGTAACGGCGGCACTGGTGGTATTGGCGGCAATGCTTATGCTTACGGCGTACAAAGCAGCGGCGGCACAACAGAACTGGTAGTTGACGCAATAGTGGCTGCTGCGGCAGGAGGTACAGGCGGCAGTGCTGGTGCTGCTGGTGCTGCTGGTAATGCAGGAGATAGTTATGGTGGTGGGTCGGTCGGCTCCAATGGTTTAGCTGGCAGTGCTGGGACTGCAGGCAGTATTGCAGCCGAAGCCAAAGCCTACGGCATTTATGCCGAGCAGAACGCCGTTGTCGACCTGCATGCCAAAACCAATAACGGCACGATCAAGATCGGCGCCAAGGCAGATAATGCGACAAGCGCAGAAGCATATGCAGTGTATGCCGATAACGCAATAGTACTGTTCCACGATAATGCCATATTAAATACCATTGACGGAGTTTCGACACTGAACAATAATGTACTGACATCTTTGAACAATGCCACCCTTGGCTTTGGCGGCACAGCTGCCAACAGAACTGTTACCGGCGGTACCCTGCAGCTGGCAGGCAGCAATACCTTCAGGGTCAATACTGACCTGAATTTAGGAACCGCTGACAAATTTACTTTTGACAGTCTGGCAGCAGGCAGCAGTACTGATAAACAGTACATCACTGTCGGTTATGACGCGGCCCTTGACCCCTACAAAGAAGGTAGCATTGGAGCCAACGGCGGCACACCGATAGACGTTTTGGAAATAACCAATTTGAACGGCGGCCAGAATTTAAATAATTTCACCGGCGGCACAACCACATTGGACAGCGTACTGTACCAATATAATAGTACGACTAATGTAAAAGTTGAGAATAATAAAGTACAGATAACCGGCGTTACTACTACTAAAACTCCCTTTGCGAGTGAAAGTGTTAAAACAGCCAGCGATGCGCAGATGGCAATGGGCAGTATGTGGCGTATCGAAGGCAACAACCTGATGAAACGCATGGGCGAGCTGCGCAGTGATAAAGAAGCGGCAAAGGGCGGCGTCTGGGCCCGTTACTACCGGGGTGAGCTGAGTGCCGACAGCGCTTATGACCGCAGTTTCAGCCAGGATTATACGGCTTTCCAGGGCGGTATCGACAAAGTGCAGGACTACAAAGGCGGCAAGCTCTATACAGGTATCGCCGTCAACCGCATCGACAGCAACGCCGGTTATACGGCAGGCAGCGGCGACCTGAGCAGTACCGGTGTAGGCGTATACGCCAGCTGGCTGGGCAGCAAGGGGCATTATCTGGACGTTATCGCCCGCGGCAGCAAGCTGACTAACGATTTTAAATTTGTCGATTCAAGTAATAATGCCGCCAAAGCCGATTACGATACCTGGGCTTACGGCATCAGCGCCGAATACGGCTACAGACAGGACCTGAACGCAGGCTGGTTCGTAGAACCGCAGGCCGAACTGAGTCTGGGCCATATCGGCAGCGCCGATTACACGATGTCTAACGGCGGCAGGATAGAAAATGACGGCGTTGACAGCGCTGTAACGCGCGTAGGTATTTTGGGCGGTAAAGAATTTACGATCGGCGGGCGACCGAGCAATGCCTATGTCAAAGCATCAGTATTGCACGACTTCGGCGGCAACGGCGGTGCGACTGGTTATTACGGCAGTGACAGTCTAGCTTTGCAGACAGGCGACCTGACTGGCACCTGGTACGAGATCGGACTGGGAGCAAATTTGGGCATTGCCAAAAACAGCAACCTGTATTTTGACGCCTTAAAAACCTTTGGCGGCGATCTGCGTACCGACTGGCAGTTCAACGCCGGATTGAGATTCACGTTTTAAGTGAGGGTTTGAGACACTGGTAAGTTGCAGTAATAAGTTCAGTAAAGTAAAAAATCAGCGATATGAATTAAGTTTCATATCGCTGATTTAGTTCGTTATTTGGTACTATACTGAAGGTGAAATTTTACTTACAGCGTCTGCTGATACAGGCAGCTTTATTTTAGCGTTGTGGAAAATTCAGTGGTCATATAAATACAAATTTAACGATACGTACATTTGTGCAAGGCAATAACACAATTATATTGTATTCTAAAAAGTTAATATCCTACTTGTTTGTCTGCTGTTGATGTGCTATATTTATAATAAAAATAATTGCAATAATTTAATAAAATTGTAAAGGATTGAAAAATATGAATTTTATCAAAAGATATGGCATGGTATCCGGGGTGATAGCCATTTGTTTTTGTGTAGTGGTATATGTTGTTTTTACTACACATTCTATTTTTACAATCAGCAGACAAATCAATTATGTAGCAGAACATCCGTACAAAGCCATGTCGGAAATAAATAAAATCCGTGCCAGGGTTTTTGAAATGAATACGTACCTGCCGATTTTCATTAGCGAAACTGAAAATAACCTTGATGGTATCAGAAGTGTACTGAGGACCAGTTGTCAAGAAAATGAAAAATCACTGAAAATATTAGATGAAATATATTTAGGCAAAAAGGAAGATCTGACAGAATTGAACGATGCCTTAGACGAACTGAAAAAGGCGCTTATACAAAGTGTGGAAAATTCTGAAAATAATAAGATGGACAGACCGGCAGTACAAAAGTACTTTGATAAAGAAATAGAGCCGATAAGGGTAAAAACGGATACAGCCATTCAAAAGGTCATTGATTCGGCAGACAGACGTGTGCTGATCATACAGGAAAGCACGGAGGAAAAAGCTGAAGCCGCCATCCTTTATGCTGCTGTGATAGGTCTGTTGATGATCGTGATTGTTATTTATGCTTATAAATTACGTAATGAGTATCTTATTAATGACGAGCTTAAACGACAGCAGAAGATTTTACAGGATGCTCTGCTGGTAGCGCAGAAGGCGAATGACGCCAAACGTGATTTTCTGTCGCGGATGTCGCATGAGATCAGAACGCCGATGAATGCAATTATTGGAATGTCGGCGATTGCCTTTAATTATTTGGATGATAAAAAGCGTACTGCTGATTGTCTGAGTAAGATAACTTTTTCGTCGAAGCATTTATTGATGCTGCTCAACGATGTTTTAGATATGTCAAAAATCGAAAATGGAAAGTTGAATATTCGTCAAGAACTGTTTGATTTAAAAAATCTGGTTACTTCTTTAGCTGATATCAATTATGGACTTGCTACAGCCAAAGGTTTGTCCTTTGAAATTGTTATTTCAGGATTTAAAGATGAGCTGTTGCTCGGAGATTCTATGCGTGTCAACCAAATCCTGCTCAATTTATTGTCCAATGCAATTAAATTTACGCCTAAAGGCGGCAGTGTCAAGCTGGAAATCAGAATGCTGCGTTCAGCAAGTGACAAGATATGGCTGAGGTTTATCGTGAAAGACAGCGGCATCGGTATGAAAAAGGAGTTTTTGGAACATTTATACGAACCGTTTGAGCAGGCGGATAATGGAATTGCCAGAAAATATGGCGGTACGGGCTTGGGGATGGCGATAACCAAAAATCTTGTTGCAATCATGGATGGAACTATTGAGGTTGAAAGTCAGGAAGGTGCAGGAACTACGTTTATGGTAGACCTGCCTTTTGGAGTAAGTAAAGTTGATAAAAAAACTGCGGCTGAGATGGAGGAGATGCGGGTACTGGTTGTCGATGACGATAACGATACCTGTGAACATGCAGTAGTATTGCTGAAAGGCATGGGAGTCAATGTTGACTGGGCTCTGAATGGTTTTGAGGCTATTGAAAAGGTAAGAAGCGCCTGTGAAGATGACGGGCGTTGCTATGATGTTTGTTTCATTGACTGGTGTATGCCGGAACTGGATGGAATAGAAACGGCCCGTAGGATGCGGCGCTATGTCGGTCCTGATGTTTTGATTATTATTATCAGTGCTTATGACTGGTCTGGTATCGAAGAACAGGCAAAGGCAGCAGGTGTTAATGCTTTTATAGCTAAACCGTTTTTTGCTTCAAATTTATACAATACGTTGTTAACTGTTTCGCGGAAGCCGGAGCTGGGATTTTCTGCAGTAGGCAATAAGGAAACGTATGATTTTGGCGGCAAAAAGGTATTGCTGGTGGAAGATAATGAGTTAAATATGGAGATTGCTTCAGAGCTGTTGAAGTTTGTGAATTTACAAGTTGAACATGCTGAGAATGGTAAAGTTGCGGTAGATATTTTTAGAAACTCGAAAGAAAAGGAATATGCCTTGATTTTCATGGATATTCAAATGCCACTGATGAATGGCTATGACGCTGCCAGGTGCATAAGGTCGTCAGAGCATCCTGCTGCCGGGACGATACCGATCATTGCCATGACAGCCAATGCTTTCAATGATGATGTTCAGGCTGCGTTTGATGCCGGGATGAATGGACATCTGGCAAAACCCATAGATGTGGAGGTTTTGTATAAAACAATAGCAAGGTATATTTGAGGGATTAATGATAAGCAAATACCCGCCATGAATGTTGTTTCAGGGCGGATATTGAGTATGTTTGTTATTTTCTGCTTATGATGCAGGCCAAAAGGCGTAACCAGTGCAGGAGCTTTGTGTATTTGCTATTGATGTCATACCTCGTTTCTCTGTTTGTTTTACAGTTCTCTGTGTTTACTGATGATGGCCCGGCTCAGTTCGTTCAGGCAGCTAGTCAGCACGCCTGCTTTGGTGATCTTGGCTGCTGCTGCCTGCGCTTCGGCTAAGGTAACGTCTTCACGCGGGCAGCGAGTGCAGCGCAATCCAAATCTTAACAGCGCTGAAAGTTCTTTGCTGACTTTCTTTCAAGAAAGTCTAAAAAAGCTAAAAAAGCTAAAGAAAAATAAAAAAGATTGAAGAAAACATTAAAAGAAAACATCGTGTTCTTTAAAAAGCAGCCCTTTTAAACAAGGGGGCTGCTTTTTGCATACCACAGGGCCTTGCCCCTGATGACCTGCCCGCCGGGGTTCATAGCCTCGTCGCCGGGTGAATAGCGCAGATACCATAAGTCCCAGCGGGTTTCGGCATCGCCGCTGTACGGTCCGTCAGCAGCGGTGCTGATGATGTTTGCATTTGCATAGTAGAGATGCTCCTTTTAG
>ERZ1673739.1122-NODE-1122-length-31870-cov-7.512180_pt1 | contig 31870 bp, 24 predicted proteins | sample MGYA00580210_ERZ1673739 | MGnify/ENA primary metagenome ERZ1673739 (study PRJEB41218, sample SAMN15661749) | gut metagenome | host: Homo sapiens | place: Canada: London | collected 2015-08-20/2019-03-30 | study: EMG produced TPA metagenomics assembly of...
TCTCTATCGTGTCATCTGGTTTTTGTTGGGACAAAAGAACAACCGTCTCCACATGTGGCGAAGTCCTCTGTGGAACACATTTTTCCCAACTCGCAATCACCTGATAAACACATTTTCTCTGTTTCTTTTTTATTTAAAATATCCTGCTTGTTCTGCTCCATTTATGACACCTTATTTCCTTTCCGATTCGCTCTGTAATCTGCCCTGGCATTCTTTACCTTTAAAGTCTGATTGCTTTTCAATACAAAAGTCAACTTATATGGACTGGGATTTCCATCCGCATCATATCCGCCAACAATGACTTTCTCCACAATACTTTCAAATACCATTCGGTCAAATTTATCCAGAGGATCTTCTCTTTCCAATGTCTTCCGGAGCTGTAACATACGCTTGTTTATATTCTGCTGTTGTCCGATATTACTTTCGAGACACGCCTTTTCTTCTGTAAGTTTATGAATTTTACGCTGGAATTTTTCTTTCTTCTCATCATAATCTTCTTGTTCTATTCTACCATCTAATAATAAGTCTGTTAACCTGCTTTTTCTCTTTTTTATACTGGATATTTCTTTTTCTAATTTTTCTACCTGTTTTAATTCGGTATCATCTTTTAGAACCTCCTCCACTGTATCTAAGACTGATTCTAAAACATCATCAAAATTGTTGGCCAGTAATCGGAAACTTTCCAAAAAAGCTTCTTCAATAATGATTTCGTCTATTGCTTTACAGTGAGGACAATTATCAATCCCATATTTAATTGCATTTATACATTGCCATACCGGCTTTGTTGTTTTTACTGTCTGGTGTCTTGTACGTCTGGAAAGTTTATGCCCGCAATAGGCACATTCCAGCATACTGCTAAAAGCAAATTGGCGTGTATACCGTTCACGTTTTCCTGTGGATTCTATCAACTTGGGATTTACTCTTTTCAATCGAATCGACTCAGCCTTATCCCATATCTCTCTTGGAACGATTGCTTCATGATGATCTTTGATATAATACTGATTCTCCTCTCCCATATTCGCAAGCCTTCGCTTTGAAATGGGATCGACAGTAAATGTTTTTCCTAAGAGTACATCACCCTTATATTTTTCATTTTTAATAATTCCCATCACTCCGGAATCTGTCCAGACCACATTACCCTTATGATTTTTTATTCCCATTTCCATCAACTGCTTTGCAATTCTTGCACCGCCATATCCCTGTATGTACAATTCAAAAATAAATATCACTGTTTCTGCTTCTTCCCTGTTTACTGTAATTTCTTTTGTTTCTCTGTTATAGTCATACCCTAAACAGCGTTAAATCCAATCAACTCTCCTCTCTTCATTTTCATCTGAAGTCCCATCTTCACATTTCCTGAAAGCGACTCCACCTCCTGCTGAGCCAGCGAACTCAATATTGTTAACAGCATCTCTCCGTTCATATCTAACGTGTTAATATTCTCTTTCTCAAATAAAATCGCAATATGTTTGTCGCGAAGCATTCGTACATACTTAATCGTATCTGAAGTATTCCTTGAAAAACGAGAAATTGATTTCGTAAGAATCATATCAATTTCTCCATGCTGACACTTTCGTATCATTTCCTGGAAACCTTCTCTCTTATCTACTTTTGTCCCGGTAACCGCTTCATCTGCAAAAATGCCAGCCATCACCCACTCTTTATTTTTCTGAATCTTATCTTCATAATATAACTTCTGGGATTGGAAACTTCCTAACTGCTCATCATCATCTGTAGAAACACGACAGTATGCAGCCACACGAATCCGGTCAAGCTTTACACCATACGAACTTCTTCCACGACTATTCGGTATTATCTTCGTCGCCTTTAACACCTGCACTTCTTATTTACTCATGATTTTCCCTTCTTCCTGTATATACTCTTAAGCTTTTTATGTAGCAAACAGCTTTCCTGTTTGTGTCATCATTGTATCTGAAATCTAAAATGTTAACGACTGTCACATCCAATAATCAGATAATTATCCATTAGCCTTCGTCTGACTTTTTCATATTCTTTCTCTGTTAAAAGATTCTTACGATACAGTTTTGCAATCAGCACAAGCTTCTTAGTATATTCCAGTTCCTTATTCATGTTATCTTCCTCCTCTTCCTGGAGCATGTTTGAAAAATGCTCTATCTGTTTCGACTCTTTTAGAAAAGATTCCACAAATGTCTCTTTTCTATTAATCACAGGTGGCAGAGGGTAAAAGGTCATATAAATTTTAAAATTTTTTATTTTTTTCATTTCTATCTGTCTTTTTTATATCTCCAACACATGATTAGGGGAAGGTATTCTCTCTTAGAGCAAGTTTCGCAACGTAGCACAATAACCTGTTCCAGGTTACTGACTACTTGCAACTTGATGGGGATTTCGCTTCTACGTTCCACTCCGGTCGGTGCTAAACGGATGTCCACTGGACATCCAGCACCCCCATACCCTCTACCACAATCAAAGATATGTGTATTGGTTCCCACTTACATGGTCACAGCGTGTTAATTTCTCATCACTTACTTTTGCTGCAAACTATAAAATTTTAATCTTTTGTGGAACCGTCACCAGAAAGAAAGGAAAATAACAATGACAAGACCTAAGAAAGAAAAAACACTTACAAAAACCAAAGATGTGCATTTGCGTATGAACGAAACGGAATATACCCTTCTTATCGAAAAAGCCAGAGCAAGCGATATGACCGTTTCCGAGTTTGTTCGAAATGCTCTCAACAATCAAAACGTAATTATCAAATATGAGATTACCGCAGACGTTCCCGAAATCAAACAACTGATCCGCCAGTTTGGTAAGATTGGTAACAACCTGAATCAGATTGCCCGATACTTTAATCAGGGTGGAATTATTTCATCTGAAATGAAAAAGGAGATTAGGAAGGCACTTCGGGATATTTATGAAATGAAATATGAAGTAGGGAAAATGGTACGGGAATTTCGGGGTGAGATGTAGATTGTGAAAGTTAGCGAAACTTAAAAAATTTCCATATCTTTATGAAATTGGAGACGTGTGGTGTGAAAAAGCACTGCTAAGTCACGAAATTGGTGGCTTGGCAGTGCTTTTGGGTTGTCTTTATTTATTGTATTGGTATGGTGCTGCTTTCTTGTGAAAGTTAGCGAAACTTAAATTTCTTCATTCAGTTTATTCTCGATTGTATCTAACACAAGATAGCTCTGGCAGTTATAATCGAGGCAATTTCTAATACATATTTTTAAATCTGTTTCGTCCGTTCATTATCCGGCAGTTTTCTAATATTATTTGATTCATTAAGATTCATCTTCAGTTAGTACTCCCTAAAATCTAGCTTCAACAAAGATTCTGGAAAATACATTCTTATACATATAGCTACAATTATCAGCAATACACAAAAGAAATTATTCAAGAATTAAAATGCTTTTTGAAAAGAAAGAATATTCTTACTCCTTCAATATATTATTTTAAAGAAAAAGAAAGTTCTCCTCCAAAATTACTCACAGTAAATCGCTCATCCTCCAAAATATTTTCCTTTTCTACATGATATTCAAACGGAAACAGATATACAGAATCATTCAATTCCTGAAAAGAATAATAGCCACCATCATCAATATTCATCATAACATATATCATAAACAAGCAAGTCTGTTTATCCTTGACACGAAGCTGCTTAATATGATATTTACCCGGTTTTTCACGAGTCAACACGCCAAACTCTTTGAGTGTTGCAACCAACTTGTCAATCGAATGGTATAGCGTAGAACGTTCGCCCCACTCATCAAACAACTTTGCCTTAAGCTGAGAGAGTGTTATCTCATCTTGAAATTCTGACATCTTACCAATCAATTTACATAAATCCATAAATACTGGATATGCAGCAAGCATCATGCACCAGTTTATGCAAACGGCATATTCCGGCACACTTTCTATTAACTCAACTGCTTCATTTCGTAATTGAGATGAATAGTCATTCGGATAAACCCAAATATTCATCAATATCTCTCGCGTTTTTCTCAAATTTGTTGGGCTTTTTATTTCAAAGCTCAGATATTCGTTTATTTTCTCTTTTATCTCCGCATCCGATAATCCTTCAGAAACCAAGTCGACTGTGTACTTCAGCCATGGTAACTTTATATTGCGGGATAAGCCAACCATTTTAGCCATTATAGTCCTCCGCTCTTATACTGATAAAGGGAACCACTACTTCATCAAGTGAAATTCCTCCATGAGTCATAACTTCCTCACCTTTTATGTCCAAAGATTCGCCAACTTTACAAATCAAGTAATCATACTCTTTTGGCAAGTAGTATTTGGGATATTTCATCAATCCATACCTTTCAATCAAACTCTCTTTGTCCGCAAAATCCTTTAATACGACCATTTTATGGCTTTTTGTTTCCATCTCAAGCCCAGTTCCCATTAATCTTCCAAGTCCAATGCTCTGTGTGTTCCCATGATCTGCAGAGATATAAACATCATAGCCTTGCTTCAAAAAACGCTTAACCGTCCCACGGAGTTTATTCTGCTCCATTAAAACGGTATCATCATTTAACATACCGAGTCTGCCTTGATATTGTGCATGAACCAAATCGTCAATATCAAGAATTATTACCGCTCCACATTTTACAAAAGAGCTAAATTCTGCATCATAGCCTCTTGCATAACCAATCTGGCTGTCCTTAAATCCCAGTTTTCTAGCACATTCTGTAAACTCTGCCTTTTCTTTATTCTGTTTCCAGGGATTCATCAACTGTAAAGGATATTTTCCACTAAGTAAGCATTGACGAGATACCGATGTCGTGGATGGAATCATTGCAAACACTGCCGTCTGATTGTAAGATATATCACCGAATGATTGCTTAAGAATCCCCCAATCAAATTCGGACATTCCATCCATGACAACCAGCACAAACTTATCACTGCGATCACGAATAAACTCCATGACACTGCTGACCAAAACAGGAGTATCCGGGTTAATTTCAGATGACAGCTTTCCAAAATCCACCATAGCATACGAACAAAAAAGCCGGTTAATTTCAGATGTATCAAATGGAATACCATATTTTGTAGCCATTAAATCAATATTTGCCTTTAATTCTGCCACACAAAGCCAGGTCCGATACGACACATTCGATGATATGAGCGAAATGATTTCCTGATATTGTTGACGCAAATAGCACTCTATGATTTCTCTCGAATACATTTTCAGACGCAAGAAAGTTTCTGTATCTTTCCGATCAGTATGATTCTCGAAATTGTGTTGATAAGCCAATGTAAGCAGTTCAATATTCAGACCTGCTTGCTCACGCAGAACCATATCATTAAGATTCGGGAACAAATACTTATACGACAATTTGCAAACATAGCACTTTCCCAATACATCATAAGGAATATAACAGTCAGAAGCTGCAATGATTACCATTTTCTGCTCATTACTATCCAATAAAACCGAATAATTCACTCGAAAAGTCAAATCATCTATATAGTGAACAACATGAAAACCATGTGCCTGAAATACAGAGCTATATCTTGCTTTTGCTTCCAAATTATCATAATCAATCAAGCATATTTTCTTTTTATACTGTCCGGCAGTTTTCTCAAACACATAGTCACCAAACAACTGTTACACCTCCAATCTTACCATCATAATCATTCTGAAATCAGGATAAACTTGTAATCCCTTCTTATATTCACTTTCAATATTTTCTTTTTCTCTTTCCAGAGTTTTTAACCTACTCCGGCGAATATTTTCAATGCCGATATGTTCAGCAGCCTCCTGGCGAATTTTCAACGCATACATGTATTTATTATAACTTTCCTGATTTTGCTGAATCTGCTTATCCTTCAATTCCATAAAGGTATCATAGGCAAAATCCATGCACATTTTTTCAAGTTCAGAATATATACATTCAGAAATATTCTGCGTTGAAGAAACTGTTAGTCTGCTTCCAGCATCCAAAAAGACATCCATAATACGTTTTCCTGCCATTGGACGAAGAACCATGCTGTCATTCACAAATATTGGGATTGTACGTTTACCGCTTTCTTTGTCCGAAATAGAAAGTTCCCAAAGCATAAAATACCCTGCCTCATTCGGAAAATCTGCAATTCGAACGGACATTAACGGCGCAATATGATCTTGTACGATTTCCGTCTTTAAATGACGAGTTATTTCTTCATCCACTATACTGATACGATCAATTAAACGAGGATCATGACCTTGCCAACATTCGTAGTATGTAAGCATCGTGCGTAATGCACTGTCAACATCAAAATTTGATTCTGCTCCGACAAGTTTTGTCAAATCTTTATCTTCACGAATCACATCTTTATATTTTTTTGCGTTTGCCAGCTGTTGTTTCATTTCCGATTCTACCGGATACAGATTTTTTTCAATTTGTGCCGCATGTCCAATAGAACGCATATATACATCCGTAAAATCGCATTCTGCAACTTCACTATCCAGAACGTCACAATATTTGTCCACACCCATTTCTTTCAAAATGATTGAAAGCTTTTCTTCCAAAACTTCTCGTACACGGTTTTCTACGGTATCCGCTACAATAAAGTTGTAGATATGAACATCTCTCTGTTGTCCGATACGATCAACACGACCGCAACGCTGCTCAATCTTCATCGGATTCCAAGGTAAATCATAGTTGATAATGATATTCGCAAACTGAAGGTTAAGACCTTCACCACCAGCATCCGTAGAAATAAAAATGTTAGTTTGATTTCTAAATTCCTGCATGGCAGCATTTCGTTCTTCTATACTCATACCACCATTTAAAATAGTAACACTATATCCTCGGTTTATAAGAAGACTCTGCAAATATTCCTGTGTTGCAACAAATTCTGTAAAAATAATTATTTTCTGTGTTCGATCTTCGCTGAGAATGGTATCAAGCTCATTGAAAAGAGGCTCTACCTTTGCATCCCGATTCTGAAACTGTGCCTGTTTTGCCAGAGAAATTATCTCTTTCAATTCTTCAATTTCAAGTTCCATATCCAAAGAAATTGCTTCAAGTGCATCTTCCACACCATCTTCAATATTCAGCTCATCCAAATCTTCTTCTGTCAAATTACCCACACGAGTTCTCTGCTCCTGCAACACATTCAGACGCCGTTCCAGACTCTGGCGAATTGCAGCTGTACTGCTTGTAACCATTCTCTGCATAATAATCAGTAAGAAAATCAAACACATATTTTTCTTTCGATTACGCAGAGCTTTATTATAAGTTTTTGCTACATAAGAGCTGACCATCTCGTACAATTCCTGCTGAAGATTATTACGCTGATCCCATGTAATGGAAACCAAATGGGTAATTCGATTCTTAAACAGCAGATTACCGTTATTGTCAATCGCTTCTCGTTTTTCAGTTCTGATTAAAAACGGAGCTACCTGTTCCCGCACAATTGACTTTGCATTTGGAAACGCATCTGCATCCAACAGACGAATCAACCGGAGAAAAGGCTCCGTTTTGCCGTTGTGTGGTGTAGCTGAAAGGAGTAGAAGATAAGGGCTTGCCTTCGAAAGCAGATTTCCCAGCTTGTAGCGAGCAACTTCACCAGACGAACCTGCAACACGGTGTGCCTCATCAATGATAATCAGATTCCATCCACTGTTAATGATAGAGTAAATGCGTTCCTGATTGTATTTTTCAACCTTTTCATCACTCCAACCAGCATGTTTCTCAATAGGCTTGATAGAATCCATTGGCGAAATTACCTGATCAAATTGCCCATATACATCATCATTGTCCGTTATACGACGTATCGTATCGTAATCAGATGGTAAAATCACTTGGAATTTTTCATGGAATTTCTCCTGCATTTCGCTTGCCCACTGTGTTACCAGACCAGTCGGACATACAACAAGAATCCTGCTAACAAGACCACGGCTTTTCAGCTCCCGGATAATCATACCGGCTTCAATCGTTTTACCAAGACCAACTTCATCCGCAAGAATATATCGGATATTATTATTTTCCATTGCACGATTCAAAACATGCAACTGATGGGGCAGTGGGATAATACCACTTGCAAGGGATGCCAAAAAGCCACCTGCGGTTTCATTCTTGATTTTAGATAACAGTGTAACATACCGCAGATAATTTTCGTCGTGTTGCACAGAACTTCCGGAAGAACTCAACTGTTCTTTATTCGCCTTATAAACTTTCCCTGTTGATGGATTAAAAACCTTATAAGACACATAGCCCCATGCTTCTATTTTTTCTAAAATCTGTACATTTTCCTTTTTTATCGTATCGAAAGCGAAATCACCTGTGCTTAACATCACCTACACCTCGTTAATCATATTTTTTCCTTCTCAAATCAAATGCAGGCATCGTTCCTTCAAGGACATCAATCACATGCTTCTTCATTTCAGGATTCTCTATCGAACCAGAAACATAATCAATATGCGAATTATGCTTATCCATATTGCAAAAAACAATTTGCTCTGCATCACAAGCAACGGCAATATTAGGATTATGTGTGACGATAATCACCTGACGTCGTTGCTTTGCTCTGCAAATACACGGAACCAATTTGCTATATACAGACTGATTATCCAAATTATCTTCAGGTTGGTCAATAATTATTGGTTTGCTTTCTTTACTTAAGGCAAGATAGAAAATCAATAGAACTATTCCTCGTTCACCTGGCGACAATTCCTCAAGATTCCGTTCTCCCATTTTTAATCTAAAATTAACATTGATATACTCAAGTCCAAAGATCAGATCATAAAATGCTTCTATATTAGGAATTCTCTTTTCCGCACTCTCCAAATCATCCGTTACTGTCTGTGAAATCTGATGCACAAATGAAATGATGCTATCTTCACTTGTAAAATCTGTAGCATTAAGTAATGCATCCACTTCTTGTATAGAGTTGTGTCCTCTTCCAAATTTCCCATTATATCGAAGATTGATATGATCTACAATCTTCTGGCTCAACTCTACATCTTTCAAAGAAATTTCAGCTTGAAATGCGATGCCGTCTTCCAAATCTCCCAAAAGCCTGGATATTTCTCCTTGAATAGGTTCGTAAATCTCTTTATATATATTCATACATGATACCGTGCATTGATAAAGCGATTTTGTAATCTCATCTCGTTTACGTAAGGCCAAAGCATATTCATTCTCAATGCTCTCCGTCAAGTACTGTAGCTCATGCTCATAATAACCTATAGATCCATCCATTGTGCTATTACCAATAATTTTGTTCTTTGTATTTTCCCATTCACTTAGATCAGACAAATACTTTTGATATTGTTTTTCTTCTGAATCCATCTCCGATATAAGCGATTCTTTTTCTGTCTTCAGCTTTTCGATTTGTGCATCAAATCCTATATCGTCGGACGCAATAGAATTTTGCAGTTTTTCCTTACTTGCTTCCTTTAACCTTATCGTTTTCGATAACTCCAGTCTTATAGAAGACAGGTTAAACTCGGGCACAGTAAGAGACAAATCGTATTTTCCATTAAAAGAAACTATCGTATTCGTTATAGAACCATACTGTTCTTGCAACACCTCAATAGATGCAATAACAGAATTTGCATCATCCACAAATGCATTGATTTTGGTTATTTCATCTATTGCCTTTTTCTTTTCGTCCCCAAGTTCACTAATCTGTTTACTAAGAGATTCTAAATGCTCCTGATATTTGGTATCTGTATCTTTAGGTTCTGGTTTTTTCACTTCTACAGGTTTATTTTTTTCTTGCCTCTCTAATAACTCCTTTGCATTTGCAAGATTATCTTCAACAGATTTTTTATAAGATACCTTTTTCTTTTTTTCAAGTTCGATAATTTTCTTATTTACACTATGAAGCTTTGACAAAAAATCCTCTTTCTTTATCTGTAACGGAGCAGCTTTTGACTGAACAAGTTCTTCCAGTGAGTGTGCATCGCCACGTACCGTTTCATCAACATATGAAAAAATCACCTTATCAATTTCTTGCTGGAATGCTTCTCCAAAATCATTACAAATATCCTCTATATGTTTTTGAGGAAGGTATTGTGCATATTCTATTACAGAGCTATTATCAGTTTCACCAAGATTTTGATTATATGTTTTTCCGTCTGCCCATACGATTTCCGCTTCGTAATCCTTTGCGTAATTTTGCGGAGCTTTCCGGAATCGCCTTTCATTAAGAAAAGAGGCACTGCTCATTGTATTACACTTGCAAAGAGCACCCACTATATCAGAAAAAGCACTCTTTCCGCTACCCTTACTTCCGATTATCGCAGCCATTCCTGGATTGATTGGCAATTCAAAGTCAAACCATTTTTTCTCAGAATTAGCAGGGGACTTAATCTGCTTGACCATAACTGACTTAATATTATTTTGTGAATTCTTTTCCAACCGCTCTAAAACAGGAGGAATGTCTCCGATAAAAACTCTTTCCTGTGGCTGATATAAGCACTGCTTTAGACCAGTAAAAGTTAAATCAGCTTTTATCCAGAGTTTTTCCTTCGTTGCATATTCTTGAGGAAAATGATTATCAGAACACATTATGAGCGGTTTTCGTGCAATCTCCTTAAATACATAGTTCTCATAAGAATCTATATCACGCTTTTGCCCAATCTCAAAAAAGTGAATAGACTCTGCTATATCCGCCTTGATAGCCTCTTTTACAGGCAGCGAATTGTTGATTTCTTTATCAATTCCATTTGTCTTACGCCCCGCATGAATAGATATAAGTGCATCATGATTTTTTGCAAACTCTACAATATCATCAAACGACCAATAAATAGTTTCATCTGAATCAGATGATTTTGCCTTTTTTCGAAGCATTATAGCTTCAAAGTCTCCTATTAAAACATCCAAATTCATCGTCTCAGAAAAGATTAGGATTACATGTAAATTGTTTGATCCTTTATCAGTTCTAAGTTCAACACCAGGAAAGAAAACTATATCTGGTGCTTTTTGGCGCAAACTTATTATTCGATTCTTGTCAATCTTCCAATGATCCGTGATTGCAACAGCCTTTACACCATGATTTTTTAGCTGTTCGCATAGGATGTCATCTGCATCAGCTGCCTTATATTTATAATCATAGGAGGAAGCCGTATGTATATGAAGATCCCATATGTTCCACTCCGATCCAACATTATTTTGCATTGATTACACCTCACACTCTTCCCAAGCTAATATCGTAATACATCAACAGGTTTGCATCCTCCTGAATTGTCTGACCCGGCAGGCGTTCTGCAATGTCTACGATAGCCTTATAATTCTTTTCTTTCCACAGACGGGAGAAGCCCACACGTATAGCTTCGGAACGGAACAGCTTCAACTTACCCTTACTGTTCAGGTAGCCTTCAAACTCTTTCCAAAGATTCTTATCACGCAGCTTCGCCAAGTCGCCTTCCTTAGTTACATCTGGAATATACCAGCGACCTTTTTCATCTTGCAGGAAGTTTTCCTCCAAGATGGTAACCAGTTCCGGCATCTGCTCATATTTGTCAACAGCCTTAACTTCCTGCATGAACTTCGGCTGAAGTTCTGCATAGGTCTGCGGGCCGCATAGCTGCTCATTCAGCTGCTGATACAGCCAAGAAATAGCAGACTTTTCATTAGTAACAAACAACTCAAACTGAATATTTTCCACTTCGGTGGTGATACGAGCAGTATCGTACTCATTCACCTGATCCGATAGGAAATACATGTTGTCACGCTTCAGAAATTTCTCATCCAGACCACGGTAGAAGTCAGTTGCATCAAGCGGTACCGGGATACCCTGCATAATGTGATAGGCGACCATACGGTCAAAGAGAAGATATGCCTGACGTTCTGCCACAACCTCAATTCTATCATTCTTTACGACAGCGACGGGAATATTGGCAAGATGCTGACGAATGAATGCCCATGCTGTTTCTTCTGTACCCGCTTTTGCATTAAATATCTTTCCCAACGCTTTTCTGGGTTTATATGCTGAAATTACCAAATCTTGTTTAATAGCCTGAGAAGCTCCTTTTACTTGATTAAAACTACCCTGCTTTTTGTCCAATGTTCTTACATCAGCTATAACAAATCCAGCTCTGCCTAATGATTCTTGAATAGCATTCCACACTGAATTTTTAGAATTATGAAACTCTACCGTAATCCAGCGACCAGGCTTAAGGACACGATAATACTCCGAAAGACATTTTGTCATAAGTTCTTGGTAATCAACAAGTGATTTGTGTTGAGTCCTATTTATTATCGCCTCTGACCTGTTATTTGTAAAAATCTTTAACCAAGATTCTGACACATAATTCAGTTCCGAATACATTAAATTTTCACCAAACGGCGGATCTGTAAAAATGTAATCCACACTTGAAGATGGAATATTGGATAAATCAGTAGTCGATTGACAGCTTATAATATTTTGATCTTCATGTATATTTTTCCTCATGAAATTAAGCACATCAGAAATTCTTGATCGAATCATATAAATGATTGAATATTCAATAGAATTAGAAGGCAAAAATAGGGTTCCTGATAAAATTCCTGCTGTCTTTGATAAATTTGTATTCAAACGGCTAACCGCAATTTTATGCATTTTACTCCCACGCGGAACAATATCACCAATCAAACAATATGTTGCTGCACTTTTGGCTTCATTCGCCAGTTTTGAAAGCACATACAAATTAGCTTTTGTAAACATTTGGCTAACCTGGGTGATTCCTAATCGAATTGGCTCTACAGTTTTATCCCCCTCAGGAAACTCATTTTCGGGATACCAGTAAGGTATTTTGAGGTTTTTTATTTTCTCAATTCTTTCCATATCACTTTTGTCTGGTTTCTTATCGTAACGTTTGCCGTGATATGTATATGTAATTTGAACTGGTACTTGTTTTGAAACAGAATAAATCTTACCTGATTTCGAATCATAGTATTGATCCATCACATGCTTGCATTCTTTTTTTGTGATTTCAGCTTTACAATGAGGGCAAAAAAAACGATTTCGAACTTTTCCATTTTTAACATCAACTGCCTCATTCCAGAAGGTAAAATCCTGTCCACAATTAGGACAAATCAATGCATCTGACCATACCGTATAATTGATTTCACCCTTTGAATTATCAATAAAGTTTAACTGTCCCTGTTGATGATCTGTTTCATACATCCAAGAGCATTCTTTTATTACTTTTTCAAGAAGCTCCTTTGCTTCATGCTCAAACTGTTCAATATCAAATTGATGGTTATAATTATATGTAATGAAAGATGCTTCGGGTGAAAGATCACATAAAATGGCATGTCTATACCCCCACTGTGCATTATCTATATGGCGATAAGTATATTTCATTTCCGTTGTAGGTATTCCACACTGTAATGCAGCAACTCCTGTCATTCCTGTTCCTGAAAACCCGTCAAGTACAATATCACCAGGATTTGTATAATGCAACAAATAATTGATAATTGCCTTATATGGTACTTTAGTATGATAACTATGAGCATTATATATCGCATCATTTTTTTGCTCGCTCACATCTGCTGCAAACGGCTCCCGATGATAATCATCCGTCGCTTCATCGTAAGGTGTTCCATTCTCTTTGATGAACTCCTCGATAAACGGATTTGGGCAGGCAGTATAATACGGTGCATCTGAGAGAGCAATAATATCCTCATCTGTACCAATGGGGAAACCCTCAATATTACGTACTTTATCTATATCTTCTTTGGTCAGCTTTTTGCGTTCCATATAGATTCCTCTCTTTCTGTTAAATTGTGCAGACGGCATCTGCACAATTTACTTGATTCTCTTCTGAATATCTTCAACTGACGGTAGCTGCTTTTCTAACTCTCCGGTCAGATTGCTTGTTACTTTATATTCACTTACACCAATCGGCTTAGAAATATCTTTTAACGAATATTCTGCCACCAGATTGTTTTTACTCTTGCAAAGCAACAAGCCAATGGAAGGATTATCGTTTTCTTTTTTCAAAATGCCATCGACAGCAGACAGATAGAAATTTAGTTGCCCAGCATACTCTGGCTTGAAATCTCCAGTTTTCAGTTCAATCACCACATAACAACGCAGATTCAAATTATAGAACAGCAAGTCAATATAAAAAGCATCTCCACCCACATTCAAATGATATTGATTACCCAAAAATGCAAAACCAGTACCAAGCTCCAGCAACAGTTTCGTAACATCTCGCACCAGTGCCTGCTCAATATCACGTTCCAGCATATTCTCTTGAAATGGAATAAAGTCAAACACATATGGGTCTTTCATAGTCTGAGCAGCAAGTTCGCTCTGCGGAGAAGGCAATCTACGCTCAAAATTTGAAATTTTGTTCGCAACGACTTGACGCTGATACAGCCCATTTTCAATCTGGTGCATCAATACATTATGTGACCAGCCATTTTCAGCAGTTTTTTGAATATACCAGATGCGTTCTTCAGATTCTTTTACCTTCTCCATAATGGCAATGTTGTGTGACCACGGAATTTGCGCAACAATATGTTGCACAAATTCACGATCTGGATAAGCGGAGGCAAATTTTGCTATATATTTTAAATTTCGTTCAGAAAATCCTTTTTTCCCTGGAAATTCCAGACGAATATCTCTTGCTAGATTTTCAATAAACTTATTGCCCCACACTTTATGTTCATTGATGCCACAACCAATATCATGATACAATAACAACAATTCCTGATTTGCATGAACTGCTGCACGATATTGTGCTGCCTGAATTTCTTTCTTGATATTATCTACGACAGAGATATACTCTGTTGAGTTCATCAACATTTCAGTCCTCACCTCACTATCAGCATTTTACAACGATACGAATCTTGCTGCTATCTTTGCCTTGAGTATACGCTTCCACAATTTCATTCAGTTTCTGCTTAAAGGATGCTTCATCCATCGGTGGCAGCTGTTCCAGCTTTTCTGTCAAGTCAGCAGTATTGATAACTACCGGCTCAAATCCTTGCAGAAGAGCCTCAATTGCCTTTACAAAGAAATCATCCACTCGCTTCGGCAATGTACCAGAAGATACAAAATCATCCACTGCTTTTTGTTGTTCTGCATTCAAATAGCCTTTCTGACTGGAAACAATTGGGTCAGAAATCGTATTCAACAAGGTCTGCGTCCATTCTTTCACTAAATCATCAATACGAGTTTCCAGATTATCCAACCGTCCAGCCACATTCGATACACGGTCACCAATATTATAATGACAATGTGGGCAGATATGGGATATTTTCAATTCGGTAGGTGTAAGCTCATAGCAAACTTTTAAATTAGCCATATCTTGTTCGATTGCTGTAAGTTTCGCACCAGACAGAATTTCAATACTGCGTAGTTTACGCAGATTAGCCAATTCCAGGCTTTCCTGCAACTTACCACGACGCTTGGCATCGTCAATGTCCAGACGTTTCTTCTTATGTTCCTCAAAATAGATTCCGATATACTCGTCTTTAATCTTTTCCAACTCGACATTGACCTTCTGTGCCGCTACATCTCCAGAAGCTCCTCTTAAAATGCTATCCCGAATTTCACGGAAAACTGTTTTTTCTGCTTCCAGTTTCTGTTTGAAGTTTGCACCCATGTCAATAATCTCAATATTGCTTATGTAGGAAGCATTATCCTTACATTCTGTCTTGAATGTATTATATTCGCCAATAGCCTGTACCAGTTTAATTTGCTCAGCCAGTTTTTCAATATCATCTGCTGTCAGACTGAAATTATTCAGTTTTGCTGGTGTATTAAAGCGTGCCAAATAGTTACTGAACTCATCCTTAACAGCAGTACATGCTTTCTGCATTCTCGTCAACTGCTGTGCATTAACAAGTGGTTCGCTCCACAGCTCAAAACCATTGTTTAATTTCTGATTTGCCAATACAGCAGACTTGCTCATATCCTGTGCTTTTTTCAAAAGCTGTGCAACGCCAGCCTCTCTGTCATTCGGGTTATCCAGAAGTGCTGGATTGATTTCCAAAACATCAAATAGCTTCTTCAATTCTGCCATTGCCATTTGTGCCGGACGGGACAGATACTTAAATTCATAAAGATCCATTACTCCTATACGTGGTACTGTGTCCAAATTTGACGCACTCAATACCGTTCCATTACGAAGCGTAATCGTCGCATAACCTGCATAAACCATCGACAGGAAGATAATTGGTGTAAACAGGTAATTGATCTTAAATTTCTTATCTTCATACTCATTCGTATACTTTACTTCAAAAATATCCGAATAATTGATAACTCCCTGCGGCGGAAGCTGCTTGAGTTGGTCAATATAATAGGCTGCATACTTAGAACCTTCTGGGCGAATCTTCTCACCATCTAAAATTCCAAAACTCTGAAGCATCTGTGATGCAATCTGTGTTTTACGTCCAGCAAAATAATCAAATGCCTGTCGCACATTCTCAGCTATATTTTTACGAGTTATTTTAGTTTTCATAACCGGACAATCCGTATATTTGCCATTGAAGTAATCATCCAGGCAGAGAGAAGCGGCCAAATCAACCGTATCCTTGAAATCCATATCACGGTTGTATCTGCCTTTCAGCACTTCGATTATCTGACGTTTTTGACCTTTATACTGAACATCAAAACAGGTATTTTTATTCTCTTCCAAATACTTAATCAGTTTCTTGCGGAACATACCAGCCTTATTCAGGTAAGCATCTTTATCTTTACCTTCGCTAATCTGTGCCTGAGCATTGGCTGCTGCAAAAAGGCCCAAAATCTCTTTAAACTCTGCGGTAGATTTAAAGAAGAAGTAAACCTCATCTTCAAAATTTTTCACGGCAATCCCACCAGCATTATACGGCGGCATAATATGCATATAAAAATCGCGCTCTGGCTCTGCCGTGCTTCGTTCGCCCGGCCATCCCAGAAACAAGTAACCTTCACGATAAATATTATGACTTTCCCAGTTTAAATTTCGCTGGTAAATTTCAAATCCAGGAACATATTGTTCTGCATCCCAATCGAGGCAACTGTAAATAAGCTGATAAAAATAACGATTCAGTTCACCATCTGCCATAACAGAAGATTTCTGCCTAATCTTTTCATCGTAATCAACAATCTTATCGACATCAATATAATACTGATTGTTCGCATCATTATAAATGATAAACTGACCAGAAACAGTAGTCATAATGTCTTTCAGTGTCGTTTTGATCAATGCCAACAGGAAATCTGCATCCTGTTCTGGTATCGGAAGGAACAAACACAAATCGTCTTTTAAGTTCTCAGCTGTCAACCCAAAATGAACATCTAATCCATTGGTAGTAAGGCGATGGACACTCAATGCGTAGATAATTTTAATTGCCAGCGGCTTATAAACAGCTTTTGGAAATGCACGGTTAATAATATCCTCCAGCTGTCCGCTTGCTGTTACTACACGATTGATCGTTACATCACTTTTCAGCAGACCATTCGACTTAATTGCAGGCCAATAATTATCAAAAGAAATAATTCCAGGTGCTTCTTCCGGTACTTGCTGATTAAAAATATCCCGAATTGTAGTTGAAATATTTTTCAGAATATGACGATTCTCAATCAAATAAATCTTATTGAACACGTCGATATAAGAAGGATGAATCGGGAATAACTCCACAAACTCATCCATGCGAGAAGACATGCCTGTGTAAAGCATAGAAAATTTTTCCAAATGCTTACGAATCAGAGCTTTCTGCTCTGGCGTTTTCTTTAAAATACGTTCCGATACAACATAAGAAGTTGATTCTTTGGTGATAACTAACTGTGTGAAGCGATCAGATACATGTTTCAGTGTATCTGAAACAAAACTGAACCGAGGATTATCAAAAATTTTCTCCTGCACACCAAAAATGACACGCAGCTTGCTCTTCGAACACATTTCACCTAATGCACGGAAGAATTCAAGATCAAGAACAATCTGTCGTTCATCACGAGATGTCAAATAACTCAGGAACTCATCGACGACAATCAAATATCCCTTGTCAGGATACTTCGTAGAGAAAGCCATCATCATGTCTTTAATAAGTTTCTTATTGTCACGCACAGTAGAAAAGTCTGGTACATCAAAATCAATTCCACGTTCAGCAAAATCATCTTCAATAAATCCAAACAAAATTTCTCTCAGTGACATCGTAACACCACCAATTTCGATACGAAGCACTTCAAATTTTCCTGCTATGCACTCCATTTCTTTCGCAAATGTTTTATTTTGGAGATATTGCAAATTATCTGCATCTTTCGCAATAGAGGAGATAACGCTCATCAAGTGAGATTTACCTGTACCATAATTACCAACAACAAGTACACCTTTGTTATCAACAACTTCATCCATCTGGAGTTGATCCAATACAGGGCTTTTCAGGTTCTGTGCCATCGTGTCCGACATCACATACGTTTTTACATATTCTCTTGCTCGATTTACATCATCTGCTGTTGTAAGCTGAATGACATCCTCAATCGGGTTAAAGCTGATTAAATCTGAATACTTCACAGTTTGTACCTCCTCAAATGACACAAGTTATGTCATAATTATTTACATCGAATTCTTTGTAATCTGCATATCCATCTTCTGCATAAATCAATTTCCCTGCTGATAGCTTACCTGGCCATAAAACGGAAAAAGATTTTTTTCTATTTGCTGCAATCAGTATTTGCAAAACATCTACTTTGTAGTTAGGATTAAACATCACATCAAAATTTTTCACAATCACATCATCTGGTAACCCTGATAAAGTTTGATTGAAGCACATCTCCAAACGAATAGAACGTCGTTCTGGTTTTATTTTCATTATCTTTTCAGCTAATACACGATTGATGTCAAACATATTCGTTTGATTACAATATGTCGAATTACAAAAAATAAGTGGTCGCATCAATCCTTGAATGTTTTGCCCTGATAATTTTGAATACTGCACAATATTTCCCATTGCATCATCTTTCCTTTATCACACGTCATTTGATGTTCCATTATCAGGACAATCAGGCAAAATTTCAAGAATATCATCAACTGTACAGTTTAACTTCAAACAAATTCTTGCTATGATTTCCATTGAAACAATCTCATCCCGTCCCATTTTACTCATGGTACTTGAACTGACATCCGCAAGTTCGCATAAATCTTTTTTCTTCATTTTTTTATCAATCAAAAGCTTAAATAGTCTATTGTATGATACTGCCATATTTCCTCGCCTTCTTGTCTAATCCAGACTTTATATTATACTACAACATTATGTTTTCATTATATCACGCACTATATTCTAAGTAAACTAAAAATGCTGATTTCTCATAACTTTTGCAAACTAATAAGTAGTATCTACGCAATCCCATAAATGCATTTTTTACTATATAATACATAGTGTTTATTAGTGGTATAGTGTCCCAGAATAAAGAAATATACAAGAAAAGATGAAATTCAAAATTGAGCTGTGACTCATATAATAACACTGCTACTGCTTTACATATAGTGTCCATCCCCAAGAATTTTTCTCCATCTTCCCTTCCTACCACCTATACATTACATGAATGAATAGAATAGATACTTCATACCTTACATACTTAATTTCTCAGTATTTAATTAGTTATATATTTTATAGTACAGGAAAAGCCTACATTGGATTTCCCAGACATGGTTTTTCCTGCTGTCTGATATTCCAATATAGGCTTTTCCTGCATCGGTTATGTAAATATAGCCAACTTATAATTAACTGTTTTCTTCTCCTCTTGGTACTTCTCTTACGGTGTATACTGTTCCCTGATAGCATCCGGCTTCGTTTCGGCTTCTGTCTTTTTCTACATATCCTTGATTTTCTAATTCTTTCATTGCGGTTCGTACAGAGTCGATTCCATCTTTACTTAATGTTGCCAGGCCTTTCATGCTGTAATTCCAGTCGTCTGGGAGGCTTAACATTAAGGATAATAACCCTTTTGCTTTTAATGACAATTTTTTATTTTTAAAATGGTGATTACTCATTACTGTAAAATTTTTTGTTCTTTCTACTCTGATTATTTCTGACATAAGTTGCTCTCCTTTTTATTTCACACAAAATCTATTTGTATTTCTGATTCGATAATTTGGTATGCTCCAGATTTTATTAGTTCTGCTTAACAAACTAATTTTTAAATGTAAATCATCTCTTTCAAAATGATTTCTTCTGCGATAGCTTTCTGCTGATTTACTGCTCTGATCCAGGCTACATAATCTGATTCTTTATCTGGCAGGCTATATTGTTTTTCTAATTGTTTTAAAATTAATTTTTCTCGTTCTCTGGCGGCTTTATCTGTTTCCAGTAAATGTTTTTCCAGAGTTCCCTGTAAGAGCATGGACTGGTATAATGAATTTTTATGTTTTTTCAGATAATTTTTCCGTAGAATCCCGTATCTGCCAAGTTGCTCCATCTGTTCATTAGATTTATAAATGAGATTTGGTATTAAATATCCATTTATGTTTGTGTAAGTTATTTTAGCCATTGTTTTTGCTCTTCCTTTCTGTTTCTATATTCTTTATTGACTGATTCATTTTCATTAATAGATAGCAATCTTCTACTTTTCTCCTTTCGCTACTTCCGATTCGTTTCTGCCCATTCTTTTAATAAATGCTCGATTAATGCGATCTGCTGGGAAGGTGTAAAGTTCTCTGGAAAGTATTTTCTGATTCGTTCCATTGGTAGTTTTATCTGTTCTCGCTGGTTTGGTTTTTCTTCCTGAAGGATTTCGTAAATCTTATCTATATCAAGACATTGTTGCTGACTCATTCTTTTTAAACGATTTGCCTGTGACAGGTTTGGGATTGCCTGCTCCCATTCCATAATTACATAAAGTTGATACTGCTCATCTTCTGTTAAAAATGAAAGTTCTACTGCGGAGCGAAGGGCAAGCATTTCTTTGTCTACCATATCTAAAATTTTAGGTATTAGCTTCGTCAGGCGAATATAACGCTTAATCTGTGTAACGCTTTCTCCCACCATACGGGCAAGCTGCTCATTGCTTCTGTTTCCCTTTAACGAACTTGCTTTTTTAATGTTTACTTTCCCATTTTTCTCAATTTCTGTTTGTGATGCCGATGTATCTATCTGTTCATCTATCCACTCCGGTCCCACTGGGTCCATAATAAATTTTTCGACTTTGCCCTGATGCTTCATGGCTTCCAAACGCATTTTGTAGGCAAATGCTTTCTCGCTTGGCAGTATTTTTTCTCTTTGCAGATTGCTGTCTACCATAGCGATTACTGCCTGCTCATTGTCTAATTTGCGGATAATTACTGGAACTTCTTTTAATCCAGCCCACAGTGCTGCTTCTTTTCTTCTGTGTCCAGATATAATTTCATATCCTCTTCCATATGGACTGTTTCGTACCAGTAATGGAACAAGGACCCCTTCTGTTTCAATGCTTCTGCGAAGTTCAAATAGTTCCTGATCTCTTTTGACTTTAAAAGGGTGCCCTTCAAAGCTATATAATTCGTTGATTTTAACCTGTTCAACATTTACCCCCGGCTCGTTATTTACTAAGGAATACATTTCTCTGTTTTTTACCATTTTATAGTTCCTCCTTTATTTTGGAATAAATGAAAAGGACGCTTGTGTTTCAAAAGTATTGAAAACAAGCGCCCTTTCGGTTCTTAATTACGATATTTCTTATAAAATATCACAGAGAATTTGATGTGTTCCCTGTTACCAGATGTAAAGCTACTGATACTTCTATACTGCTCTTTCTCTGCTTTTTTCTACCTTTTTGCCTGTGGGTAGGAAAGTCATATAGCTCGTAAAGTGGCTAAAACAAAGGATTTCTACGAGTTCGTCCGATGGATTAAACATACCGTCTCAACATGCACCGTTCCCGGGAACATATCAACTAAACAGCATCTCTTGACCTCATACCCCGCTTCCCTAAATACAAGCAGATCTCGCATGAGGCTAGTTGGCTTGCAACTTACATATACCATCTCGTCTATGTTAAAATTAATGATTTTTCGTAAAGCCTTTGGATGAATTCCATCACGAGGAGGATCAAGTACAAGAATATCCGGCTTCTGAGTTAAGTTATCCACAACTTTGAGGACATCGCCGGCAATGAATTCACAATTGTCTAAGTGATTATCCACTGCGTTCTTTTTGGCGGCTTCCACCGCTTCTTCTACGATTTCGACACCGACTACTTTACTTGCTACGGGTGCAAGCATCTGTGCGATCGTTCCGGTTCCGGTGTAAAGGTCGTAAACGAGTTTATCTTTTGTTTCCCCAACGTATTCTCTTACCTGATCATACAGGACTTCTGCTCCTAAGGTGTTTGTCTGGAAGAAGGAGAATGGAGAGATTTTGAAACGCATGTTATAAAGGTATTCATAAAAATAATCTTGTCCGTAAAGTGTTTTTGTTTCATCGCTCTGTACTACGTCTGCAAGGTTGTCGTTTAATGTATGCAAGATTCCAACAACTTTTCCATCAATTTTCTGAGCGAGTATCATATTCACAAATTCAGATTCGTCAAGCTGGCTCTGTGTTGTTGTGACAAGATTGATTAAAATGTCTCCTGTTTTTACAGAGCGGCGCATTACAAGATGACGAAGAAATCCTTCGTGGCGGATTTTGTGGAAGTAGGTTTCGCCTTTTTCTTTGAAGTATTTTAAGATTGCCTGAAGAAGTACGTTGAAATCAGGGTCTACGATGCGGCAATCGTCTAATGTTACGATATCATAGAAGCTGTTTTTCTTATGCATTCCGAGTGCAAGTGGACCATCTTTTTCTTCGTCTCCAAATGTGAATTCCATTTTGTTACGGTAGCCTTCTGTAATCGGGCTTCCATAGATATTTTCGATATCAAAAGAAAGACCGTTCTTTTCGATCAGTTCTTCTACCTGACGTTTCTTTAAGTCAAGCTGCTGTTCATAAGAAAGATTCTGATAACGGCAGCCACCGCAAATACCGAAATGTTTGCAGGCTGCTGGCTGCTCTAATGGGGATGGTTCGATGACTTCGAGAAGTCTTCCTTCAACTTTATCGCGTCTTTTTTTGTTGATGGAAAAACGTACTACCTGTCCTTCTAATGCATTTTTTACGATTACTTTCTGCCCTTCAATATCTATAATACCTTTATTAGGGAATTCGGTTCGGATGACTTTTCCCTCAAAAATATCTCCTTTTTTCATTTAATAATTTCCTTTCTATACATAAAAAATGGAAAGGATGCCGCAGTATGCACCCTTTTCCATTGTCAAATCTTAATTTCGCTAAATTTCGATTTATAATATCCGTGTCCGTAATGTGCCTCGCCTTCATCGTCGATTTCCATAATGAGAAATGTTGGCATATGGTCTGACTGTCTTGGATAGGAAACGCTTCCCGGATTTAAAACGGTTACATCTTCATCAATTTCGATATATGGTTTGTGGGTATGTCCAAACATAACGATATCAATATGATTCTGAAGCGCATACTGTTTTAATCGCTCTACGCCACGGTACACGCAAAAGGTATGTCCGTGGACAACCAGCACTTTATAATCGCCAATATTGAAAATGTCCTGTGATGGCAGTTCCAAGTTATAGTCATTGTTTCCGGCTACCATATGTACCGGACAATCTACTAAGGAGCGGATATAGTCGTCTCCTCGCTCTACATCTCCACAGTGAATGAGCATATCAATATGCCCCACCTGCTCGATAACCCCTGCCACATCGTCATTACGTCCATGCGAGTCACTGATTACCAAAATTCTCATTTTCTTTTCACTCATCTATTTATAAAATCTCCTTTATCTGGCGCAATGCCTTTCCACGATGACTGATTTCGTTCTTTTCCTCTGCTGAAAGCTGAGCCGTTGTCTTTCCTTTCTCTGGAAGATAAAAAATAGGGTCGTAACCGAAACCATTTTCTCCAGCTGGTTCCTGTGCGATTCTTCCCTCAATCGTTGCCCGACGTGTCTCTACTCGTCCATCTGGAAATGCCGCTGCGATCACGCAGACGAAACGAGCACTTCTTACGATATCAGGGACGCCATGCAGTCTGTCTAAAATAATCTGATTTTTAATGCGATAAGATGTATTCTCTCCCATATAGCGGGCTGAATATACTCCTGGCTCTTTATTCAGATAATCCACTTCTAAACCGGAATCATCTGCTAATACAAGACTGCCTGTTGCTTCCATTACAGTTTTGGCCTTGATGATTGCATTTTCTTCAAATGTTGTTCCATCTTCCACGATGTCAACATCTACTCCAGCTTCTTTCATGGAAAGAATCTCGTAATCCAAATCTCCGAGAATTTCCCGGATTTCCTTCATTTTTCCTTCATTTCCTGTGGCAAATATCAGTTTCTTTTTCAAAATGCTGCCTCCCAAAAAACTTGTGCTTTTTATATCACTTCTAACATTTTCGATATCTTCATATTAAATATTTTCTGCTAAGTATTCTCGCATTAAAGTACACTTGAAAAATACTCATACAGATTATTCTTCCGGCTGTACCATTTTCTTTCTCCTTGGCGGCTTTGGACCTGGGAACATATAGAAATATGTCTTCATCATTCCGTTATAAATCTTACGGTTCTTCGCCGCTTTCTTTCCGATATAACGTTCTGCATCCTCATAAGCTGTGATAACATATTCTGACCATCCATCAAGTCCTGCGAAAGCTTTTCCCATATCACGATATAACGCCGGAAGATCTTCTTTTTCTTCTAAACGTTCTCCGTAAGGAGGATTTGTAATAACAAAGCCGTACTTCTTTGGATGACTTAAATGATGAACCGGTCGCTGCTGGAAATGAATGAGTCCGTCCACACCTGCTCTTTTCGCATTTTCTCTTGCTGCTTTTACAATCTGCGGATCAATATCATATCCTTGAATATCCATCTCCACGCTCGTATCTACTAAAGATTCTGCCTCCTCAAATCCTCTGGCAAAAAGCTTTGGAGACACGATATTGTCCCAATTCTGCGCCTGAAATTCGCGGTGCATTCCCGGTGCAATATTCGCTCCCATCATTGCCGCTTCAATAGGAAATGTTCCACTTCCACAAAACGGATCAACAAGGATACGGCTCTTATTCCACGGAGTGAGCTTGATAAGTGCAGCCGCCAATGTCTCCTCAATCGGTGCTTTGCTGACCATGCGGCGGTATCCTCTCTTATGAAGGCTTTCTCCAGAAGTATCAAGACCAATTGTCACAATATCCTTATAAATAATAACTCGAACCGGATAATCGGCACCATCTTCCTCAAACCAATTGATGTGGTAATGCTCTTTCATTCGCTCTACCATCGCCTTTTTTACAATGGACTGAATATCAGAAGGGCTGAAAAGCTTACTCTTTACAGAAGTTGCCTTTGTCACCCAGAATCTCGCATCGGATGGGAAATACTCTTCCCACGGAACCTTTTTCACATTCTGGAACAGTTCCTCAAAAGTTACCGCCTTAAACTCTGCCACTTTTAAAAGGATTCTCTGCGTTGTTCTTAAGAAAATGTTTGCTCTTACCAAAGCATCCATATCTCCGGCAAAAGTTACCTTTCCGTCTTCTACCTTCACAATCTCATATCCCAAATCTGCTATCTCTCTTTTACACACTGCCTCAAGTCCAAAGTGACACGGCGCAATAAACTCATATTTGTTGCTCATCTTACCTCCATTCATTGCATCTTTCTTCTGTTTTTATACAAAGACACGTTTCTATATCTAAAGCAATATTTGTAATATTACTTCATCTGCCTAACCTCATTTTTCTATATAAATTACTACTTAAAATACCACGATACACATGTACTTCATCCTATTTTTTCATAATCTACATATTTCTCAATAATTATAATTGTACTTAGGAAATGTTGCTATGTCAAGAAGTACGCACCATCGTCCACAAATCATTCTTCTCCTTTTCTAAGTATCCTTTATAAAACATAATGCCGCCAACCACACTGTATGCGTGAATTCCCACAGAATCAAGCTTCTTCGCCGCCAGCATACTTGTGGAACCTGTATCACAATATAAAAAAACTGGCTGTTCTTTTTCTATATTAAAATCTTTCTCTATTACCTCTATATCGAACTTTTCATCCATAATTTCTTCAAATGGGAGATTGACTGCCATTGGGAGATGCCCTTTTTTAAATACTTCCTCTGAACGCACATCAACGAGCAGGCCTTCTGAATCGTAGCTTCTTTTTATCGCTTCCGATATCGAAATTAAATCAAACATGATTGAAACCTCTTCCTTCCTTTGTATCAGAATATGTTGGTTTTCCCTAAAAGTGTGGCAAAGAGACGCCCAATGCAAGAGAAAGCATATTTGTGACTTTAGTCGCGGCGGTTTGAATGCTCGCTTCGAGGCCACAAATATGCTTTATTTCTTAATGGATTGTTGTGTCAATCTTGTAAGATTTGATTTCCCGGATTATTTCTATCTCTCCTGACTTCTTCCCCAAATCTTTCCACTAATTTGCCCGGGTAGCCAGAGCGTATTTGAAAAATACTCTAGGAAACAGAAGCAATAGTAATTCCATTCCCAGCCAAAACACAGCCCCCGAAGAGAGTCTAACCCCTATATTTGTGGCCTCGGAGCAAGGTTTGGATGCGAGCGTTTAAAGCGAGCATTCAAACCGCCGCGACTAAAGTCACAAATATAGGGGTTAGACTCTCTTCGGGGGTGTTTCTTTGCCTGCGGCAAATCCTATTCAGCTACAATCTTAATGAATTTCTTCTTTCCTCTCTTTAAGACTTTTCCTTCGCCTTTAAAGTCATCAAGTGTATAAGCAGCCTTAAAGTCCGTTACCTTTTCGCCATCCAATGTTACACCACCCTGTGTTACATTACGTCTTGCTTCAGAACGTGTTCCTGCTAAACCGGATTTTACAAGAAGTGCAAGGATATCTACTGTGCCATCTCTTAAGTCTTCTTCTGTAACTGCACATGCTGGCATATTTGCTGTGTCTCCGCCGTTGCTGAATAATGCTCTGGCGGCATCCTGTGCTTTCTGTGCTTCTTCTTCGCCGTGAACTAATTTTGTAAGTTCAAATGCAAGAATTTCTTTTGCTTCATTTAATTTGCTGCCTTCCCAGCTATCCATTGCATCAATTTCTTCTAACGGAAGGAAGGTCAACATACGGATACACTTCATAACATCTGCATCTGCAACATTTCTCCAGTACTGATAGAAGTCAAACGGAGAAGTCTTATTCGGATCTAACCATACAGCACCGGACTGTGTTTTACCCATTTTCTTTCCTTCGGAATTTAAAAGAAGGGTAATTGTCATAGCGTAAGCATCGGCATCTGGTCCTAATTTACGACGGATCAATTCTGTACCGCCAAGCATGTTGCTCCACTGGTCATTACCACCAAACTGCATATTACAGCCGTATTTCTGGTATAACTCATAGAAGTCATAGCTCTGCATAATCATGTAGTTAAACTCTAAGAAAGATAACCCCTTTTCCATTCTTTGTTTGTAGCATTCTGCACGAAGCATGTTATTTACTGAGAAGCAGGGGCCTACTTCACGAAGTAATTCTACATAGTTTAAGTCTAAGAGCCAATCTGCGTTATTAACGAGCATAGCTTTTCCATCAGAGAAATCAATAAAACGGCTCATCTGCTTTTTGAAGCACTCTACGTTATGGTTGATTGTCTCTTTTGTCATCATCTGACGCATATCTGTACGTCCGGATGGGTCACCGATCATGGCAGTACCACCACCGATTAAGGCGATTGGCTTATTTCCTGCCATCTGAAGACGTTTCATCAGGCAAAGTGCCATGAAATGTCCTACATGAAGGCTGTCTGCTGTTGGGTCAAATCCAATATAGAATACAGCCTTTCCGTTATTGACAAGTTCCTTAATTTCTTCTTCATCTGTTACCTGTGCAATCAATCCTCTTGCAACCAGTTCGTCATATACTGTCATAAAATCCTCCTAAATAAAATAAAAAAATCCCGTCCTAATAAAAGGACGAGATATAACTTCGTGGTACCACCTTTTTTCGCAGAGTAAATGCTCTGCCTCAAATGAGCGTCAAACAACGCCTCTGCGGATAACGGCCGCCGCTCCGTCACAGCCTACTAAAAACAAATCTTACCTGTTCCATCACATTCAGCAATTTCTAAAATCTACTCACGCTTAACATGATAAATATCTGTCTCATTCGGTGTACAACTCAGGAATGTATTCACTTACTATCTGGCACATGACCTCCCACCAGCCGGTCACTCTCTGGAATGCATGAATAAAAGCTACTTGTTTCCGTCTTCGTCTTTCTCATTTTTGAAATTCATATTGAAATTCACATAAAAATGATGCTCCTATACTGTAAATTCTATATTATTACAAATATAAGTGATACAGAACATCCGTCCTGTACGGACAAACATCATGTTTCTTATTGTAGTAAAACCTGAAAATTTTGTCAAGTAGGATTTTTGATTTATTCTGTTCCTGCTCGTTTCTGTTTTTCGTTTGGATATATCGCATATACCAAAGCTTTATTTGCCATTGTGCCTACTTCGTTATTCAATGAATAACTATGAATACTCACTCATTCTTACTTTCTCATTCAGCGAATCAAAATATAACCGCCCGTATTCCTTTTTCTGCTAAAATATAAATGCGTATCCCCCACATTTTTCTGTGGAAACATATAGGAAATAAGTTCTGGCAGCTTAGCCCGTTTTAATCTTTGCTGTTCTCCTGCCCAGTCTCTTGTTGCAGAATCAGTAAAGACTATCTGCCCCTCTTCATCCACACCTAACAGAATCATCGTATGATAGGATCCCGCATATTTTTTATCAAAAAAGTGAACGATTCTTTTTCCTTTTCTACGCATTCGGCTTGTTTCTATAATGACGGGCTTTCCCTTATATAAATGCTCCATCATCTGTTTTTCGGCAGCTTTATCCTCAAAATCTCCTATATATTCGCAAGAAACACCCTCTTCTTGCAAAATAAGAGAAATTCCATAAAGAGAAACCGGCATCTGCCTTGCCATCACTTTCCCATAATTCTCCGTATATACTTCTTCGGGGAAATGCTTTCTCTCCACCTCAGAAATTGTTCCATTTGGTTTCAAATCTGCATACTTTTCCACAAAAGCCGCCAATGCTGTTGTCAAAGAACAGCAGGCACACCCATGCCTGGTCATGTATTCGCTGTAATCACCATAAATTCCCGCTTTCTGTTGAAAAACAGGATATATTCTTTGTGAATCACCGTCAGTAATTACTACATTAAGTGTTTTTTCGTTCAAACCATCTTGAGGAAGCATGGGGGAAAGGAACTTTCTTCCCTCTTTATCACTCACAAAATTTAAATGTATACAATTCATAAAAGTCCTTTCTATTCTGGGTTGCGTAACAAGGGAGACGCCACCAGAAAGAGAAGATACCTTATATTTGTGACTCTATCACTGCGGGGTGAATGTTCGCTTCCCATGCTCACATTCAATCATCACTCTAATGCCACAAATATAAGGTATCTTCTCTCTGGAAGCTGTTTTTTGCTGTAGAAGTAAAATCAGAATTCATATTGTAGGATTTGGATATCATTTATAAGATTATAGCTTTCCATGAAATGAAATATTAAGGATTGACACGCAAACTATTATTATAATATCACAGCAATTTTACAACAACAAGCCAGAATTCCTATTTCTTCTGTCCCCATCCTCAATTTTTTTCAACTGATTTGTAGGATTGAAATACACAGAACCCTCATCTCCTGTAATCTACAAAAATGCGCCTTAGAGCAAGTTCAAGTTGCGGATGAGCAGCTTGGACGCAGTGAAACGAAGCATTTTTATAGATTACAGGAGATGAGGGTTCGTCTGTTTATTTCTCCAGCCCTACAAATTAGAACTTAAACACCGCTACCCCATATGCCGGCAATTTATATCTAAAGGAATACTTTCTTCCATCACACTCTTTCTTCGCTGGTTTATATTCTTTTGGTCTTCTCTTACCAGTTCCGCCAAACTTTTTATCATCACTGCTGAGTACAAGTGTGTGCTTTCTTCGGCAAGTTGTTCCGACACGGTAATCTGGACGTTCTACTGGTGTGAAGTTGATGATGAAGAGCATATTGCTCTTTCCGCTTTCGGAATGTCTTACGAAAGAGAATATACTTCTATCACCGTCATCGGCATTGATCCATTCGAAGCCTTCTGGATAGCAGTCGTATTCGTAGAGACATTTATTATTTTTATAAAGATGAAGTAATTCTTTTACAAATGCCTGCAAATGGCGGTTCGGCTCTTTATCTAAGAGGAACCAGTCAAGTTCTCTCTTTTCACTCCACTCTCTATGCTGTCCAAAATCCTGTCCCATGAAGAGAAGCTTCTTGCCTGGATGTCCTGTCATGAACGCATAACCTGCCATAAGATTTTTGAATTTATCCTCGTAGCTGCCTGGCATTTTCTCTATCATAGAGCATTTCAGATGAACGACTTCATCGTGAGAAAGGACGAGCATATAGTTTTCGGAGTATGCATAAACCATTGCGAAGTTCATCTTTGTATGGTTATATTTTCTAAAGTAAGGATCAAGCTTCATGTACTCTAAGAAATCGTGCATCCAGCCCATGTTCCACTTAAGGCTGAAGTCTAATCCGCCGTATTCTGCTTTATCCGTTACTTTTGGCCATGCGGTAGATTCTTCTGCGATCATAACGATTCCTGGATTTCTCTTCTTTACGATTGTATTCAGGTGCTTGAAGAATTCAATTGCCTCAAGGTTCTCGTTACCGCCGTAAATGTTTGGAACCCACTGTCCGTCTTCACGTCCGTAGTCAAGATATAACATAGAAGCAACCGCATCTACACGAAGTCCGTCTACATGATAATGTTCTAACCAGAAAAGCGCGTTACAGATAAGGAAATTCTGCACTTCTGTCTTGCCGTAATCAAATACCTTTGTTCCCCAGTCTGGATGTTCTCCTTTTCTTGGATCTGCGTATTCATAGAGGCAGGTTCCGTCAAACTCTGCTAATCCGAAAGCATCTCTTGGGAAATGTGCTGGCACCCAGTCAAGGATAACACCGATATTATGTTCATGCATATAGTCCATGAAATACTGGAAGTCTTCTGGTGAACCATGACGGGATGTTGGAGCAAAATAATTTGTTACCTGATATCCCCAGGAACCATCAAATGGATGCTCTGCAATACCCATCAGTTCCACATGAGTATATCCCATATCTTTCACATAAGCTGCCAGCTCATGTGCAATCTCTCTGTAATTATAGAATCCATCCTCATCTTCTTCTGTCTGTTCATGCTTTTTCCAGGAACCCGGATGTACTTCATATACAAACATTGGATTCTTTTTATCATCAAATTTTTCTCTCTTCTTCATCCATCGGCTGTCATGCCACTTAAAATCAGAAATGTCTGCCACAACAGAAGCATTGTTCGGACGGAGTTCTGCCTGAAATCCATAAGGGTCTGCTTTTAATGTTTTTTTGCCATCCTGTGCAGTAACACAATATTTATAAATATCTCCCACTTTTATCCCTGTAAGAAATATCTGATAAATTCCAAGTGGTTCTAAACGTTCCATCGGTGTCGCATTCTCATCCCATTCATTAAAATCACCAACAATGGAAACCGCTGCCGCATTCGGTGCCCACACAGCAAAATATACTCCCTCTTCCCCATCAACTGTCATAGGATGCGCGCCAAGTTTATTATATAAGTCATAATGTGTCCCCTGACCAAATAAATACTGGTCAAATTCTGTAATAAATCTGGTATCTGGCATAAACAGAGTCCTCCCGCTTTCATAATCATTCATAAAATATTTTTGTTTATTATATCATAAACTGGTAATTTTTTCATCATTTTGTTTGAATTAAATAGTAGTTGTGGGTATCTGTAAGATTCATAAAATCTAATCTGCAGGCTTTAAAGGAAACAGAACCCAAGAAATAACATAGTCCATATTTGTGGCCTCGAAGCAAGGTTTAGATGC
>ERZ1673739.1124-NODE-1124-length-31857-cov-11.076064_pt1 | contig 31857 bp, 31 predicted proteins | sample MGYA00580210_ERZ1673739 | MGnify/ENA primary metagenome ERZ1673739 (study PRJEB41218, sample SAMN15661749) | gut metagenome | host: Homo sapiens | place: Canada: London | collected 2015-08-20/2019-03-30 | study: EMG produced TPA metagenomics assembly of...
AGTTAAACTTATAAAATTAAATTTTAACGTGTCCAGGATTATGGGTACACATCACTTGGGAAGTAGGCGCATGGTACGTTTCGAATAGACAAAAGCTATTTTCATACAGTTGTTATTTAAGTAGCATAAGCTTGCTGATTGGGAAAGTGATTGTGATTGTCGTACCTTCTCTTTGTATTGAAGAAGCTTGGATATTTAGATATAGCTTATCGCAAAGTGTTTTACATAGATATAGTCCAATACCGGTAGCTTTTTCATTCGTACGGCCATTGCTTCCGGTAAACCCTTTATCAAAGATGCGAGGGAGCTCATGTGAAGCAATACCGATGCCATTATCTTTGATGTGCAGATATACAGCATTCTCGACCTGTTCGCAAAAAATTTGCAATAGCCCGTTTTCCTGAGGCATATATTTTAGAGCGTTGCCTATAATTTGGTCAAGAATAAACTCTAACCATTTGGTATCGGAATACACAAAAGTATCAATATCCTTTATTTCGATACGCATTTTTTTATAAATGAAAGATTTTGAATGCTTTCGAATAACACGATTGACAGATTCCTGTAAAGGGATTTTTTTAATGATATAGTCTTTTTCCGGATTGGAACTGCGAGCATAAAATAGTGCTTGTTCAACAAAAGATTCGATTTTTTCGATTTCTTCACATAAGGATTCGCTGACTGCTGTTGGGTTGTTATCGAGAATCAATTTAGCGGCAGCAAGAGGTGTTTTAACCTCGTGAACCCACATTTCAATATAAGATTTATAATCATTTTGAATGTCGCGGTATATGTGTACGTGATCTGCCATAGATTTATCCACATCGCGCAAAGTTTCAAATAGCATTTTTCCATCTGCAAATTGTGGTTCTTCAATGATTTCAGTAATTAAATATTTGTGTTCCAAACCGGCTAGTGTTTCATCTAATACTTTATAAAAAGAATATCGACGACCATATTCCACACAAAGTACAACGATAACAATGCTCCAAACAAGAAACTCGATAATAACGATAATACTAGGTGTAACTCGAATGGCAAATAAAAAGAAGAAGATAATAAGACTGCATAAGAAAGTGAAAACAAAAAGATAAATTTTTTCACGCAGAAATTCACTAATCTTCATAAATAATATATCCCAATCCGCGCTTTGTAACAATCAGGTCGTCTAATTGCAGAAGCTCTAGTTTTTTGCGTAAGCGATTGATGTTTACAGTTAAGGTATTGTCATCAACAAATAAATCACAATCCCACATGTGCTGCATTAGTTCGTTGCGTGAAACAATCTTGTTCTTATTGATAAAGAGGCAGTGCATGATCCGCAATTCGTTTTTGGTTAAATCGCAACTTTTCCCTTTATAAGATAAGGTGCTTTTCGATATGTCCAAAGCAATGTCGTGAATTTTTAAAATATTGCTGTTCTCATGTTCATAACTTCGTTGTAGTACACGAGCAATCCGTGCCAAAAGAATTTGAAGGTTATAAGGCTTGGTAACGAAGTCATCAGCCCCTAAATTCATACTGATCAATTCGTCCATTTCAGAATCACGACTGGTTACTACAATGATAGGGAGATTGCTTTTTTTGCGAATTTCGCTACAAATGTAATGCCCATCGACAACGGGTAGATTTAGATCCAATAATAATAAGTCTACCTTTGAATTTTGAATGATTTTCAAGATATGCTCAAAATCATCAGGTCCAGAGGTCTGATAACCGTTTTTACTTAAAAAATCACAAAGCTCCTTACGTATTTTTTCGTTATCCTCAATAATCATAATGTGATACATATATTCACCTTCCTAGCAGTTTTAAATGGGTGGACGCTTAAAATTGAATTTTCGAATGTAAAACCTTCCCGATAATTTGTACGCGTTTATTACGAATATCATTTTCATCAAAAAACCGCGGTTCGTAAGCAGGGTTGGTAGCCATTAAGACTAAGGCATGTTCTTGTTTAAGTATTTTCTTTATTGTAACTTCACTTTGGTCGATAATTACAACGGCAATATCACCGTTTTCTACATCTGAACAAGTTTTCACATAGACCAAATCACCGTCATGGATACGAGAGCCGTTCATGGAATCTCCTTGTACCTTTAAATAGTAATCTCCTTGTGCGGCTTCTTTTTTTGTTACTTCTTCATAGCCTAAAAGATTTTCGCTTGCAAACATGTCATAACCTGCCTTGACATAGCCAAGAATCGGCTTGACCTGTCCGTTCAAAAAAGTGGGAACATCAATTTCAAATAGTTCGGAAAGCTTTTCCAACTTTGCCTCCGGAATATTTTTCGATTCCCCGGATTCCCACCGCTTGACAGTTGATTTTGCAACACCGACATAATCGCCGATAGCTTCTAAGCTTAGATTGTTGAGCTTGCGATAATAAGCAATGAGTTCGCTTAGCTTCATGAATATCACCTGATTTCTTAAGTTTAGTTTACCATAGAATAATGATATGTCAAGAATGGAACGATAAATATATGATTTTTTTACAAAATATAGAAATGTTCCAAAATATATTGATTTCCGGAACAAAAGGTATATAATAAATTGCGAGGTGAGGAATATGGAACGAGTGATTCTGCATAGCGATATCAATCATTGTTATGCGCAAATTGAAGAAATGAAGTTTCCCCAGCTTCGTGAGGTATGTATGGCAGTTGGAGGAAGTGAAAGAAGCCGACATGGTATTATTCTTGCGAAAAATGACAAGGCCAAAGAATGTGGTGTAAAAACTGGAGAATCGTTGCGCGAAGCGTTTGTGAAATGTCCTCAGCTATGTATCATTCCTCCTAATTATGAGGAATATGTGTATTATAGTGAAAAAGTAAAGGAAATTTATCAAGCATATAGCGATAAAGTGGAGTCATTTGGTCTTGATGAAGCATGGATTGATGTCAGTGAATCCACAAAGCTGTTTGGTAGTGGATATGAGATTGCGACTGAGATACAAAAACGAGTAAAAGATGAGCTTGGATTGAGTGTATCTATCGGCATTAGTTATAACAAGGTGTTTGCAAAGATGGGAAGCGATATGAAAAAAAATATGGGACTTGTAGAAATTACACGAACCAATTTTCGTGATATGCTGTGGCCGTTGCCGATTGAACATTTATTTTATGTTGGTAAGGCAACAGCTAAAAAGCTAAGACAATATTCAATTGTTACGATTGGTGAATTGGCACAGCTTCCCCGTGTTTGGCTGAAAGAACACTTTGGTAAAATGGGAGAGCTTGTTTGGTGGTTTGCGAATGGGCAGGATATTTCGGAAGTTGCTTTTCACAATCAAAAAGAAGAGGTAAAGTCGATTGGAAATGGTATTACAACGCCTAGAGATTTGTGCACGTTTGAAGAGGCGAAAATTGTTTTTTATGTGTTAGCGGAATCGGTTGCTTCAAGACTTCGTGAACAGGGGCTGCAAGGAAATGTTATTTCTATCAGCTTGCGGAATAAATACTTGGAAAGTATAACCAGGCAATGTAAAATTGATAAAGCAACAAATTTAGCGAGTGAGATTATGGAGCATATTTTATTGTTGTTGAAAGAAAATTATGATTTTCATATACCGTTGCGTAGTGTTGCTGTTTCAATTAGTGGGATTCAATATATGGAATGTTATCGTCAGTTGAATTTATTTGTTGATGAGAAAAATTATCAAAAGCAACAGCGTTTAGAGCAAGTTGTAGATGATATCCGGAAAAAATATGGATTTAAGAAAATTCAACGGTGTTGTATGCTCATAGATCAAGGTCTTAGTGATTTTCAGCCACAGCGGGATCATGTGATTCACCCTGAGTCGTTCTTTTAGAGGTTATGTGTATGAGACTGTATAAACGTTATATATCGGTAGTTCAAAGGGTAGACAAAGAGGGAAGAATTACACCGATTTCCATTGTTTGGGACGATGGAAAAGAATATTCGATTGATCGTATTTTGGAAATCCGTAATAGTGTTTCTCAGGTGGGAGGCTGCGGTGTTTTATATCAATGTCGGATAGCCGGAAATATTCGGAATCTTTATTATGAACGAATGCGGTGGTTTGTGGAAAGTACAAAGCCTTAAAAGTGTGTAAAAAGACTAGGGTTTGTTTTTGATATGTATTATAATAAAAACAAAAAGAAATGGAATGGTTAAAATGAAAAAATACGATGAGCAATACAATCAATATATACAAATCTTAAAGGAAGAGCTAGTTCCGGCAATGGGGTGTACGGAGCCGATTGCGATTGCATATATTGCAAGCTATGCAAGAGAGGTTTTAGGCTGTGAACCACAACGCGTGGTTATTGAGGTTAGCGGTAACGTTTTGAAAAATGTAAAAAGTGTTATCGTGCCGAATACAGAGCAGATGAAGGGTATTCAAGCGGCAGTAGCGGCAGGTATCGTGTGTGGAAAGGCAGATCATAAGCTAGAGGTTTTAGCAGAAGTAAATGTTGAAGATAAAAAGAAGCTTCATGCGTATATTGAGGAACATGAGATTCAAGTAGAATTGGCAAAAAGCCCATTTATTTTTGATTTGTTTATTACAGTATATGCCGATGATTCGTATGCACGTGTGCGTATTGTAAATTATCATACGAATATCGTTTATGTCGAAAAGGATCATCAGATTTTATTAGATAAGAAAATCAAAGATGTAAAAGAAGATGTTTGTGATAAAAGCTGCTTAAATGTAAAAGATATTGTAGAATTTGCCAACATTGTGGATATTAGCGATGTAAAAGAGTGTTTGGATCGACAGATTCAGTATAATATGACAATCGCCGAAGAGGGGATTGCGAACAGCTATGGCGCAAATATCGGTAAGGTGTTATTAAGTATGTATCCTGATGATGTTAAGGTGAAATGTCGAGCCTATGCCGCTGCAGCTAGTGATGCACGTATGAATGGCTGTGAATTACCGGTAATTATTGTATCGGGCAGCGGGAATCAAGGGATTACGGCAAGTGTTCCGGTAGTAGTTTTTGCGAAAGAATCAAATTTAGATCAAGAATTGCTATATCGTGGATTGTTGGTTAGTGATTTAGTTACGATTCATCAAAAAAGCGGCATTGGTCGATTAAGTGCTTTCTGCGGTGCGGTTAGTGCCGGTGTTGGCTGTGGTGCAGGGATTGCTTACATGGAAACACATGATTATGAAACGGTAGCACATACCATTGTGAATGCATTGGGGATTGTTTCCGGTATGGTCTGTGATGGCGCTAAGGCTAGTTGTGCTGCTAAAATCCAAGCTGCCGTAGATGCCGGTATTATGGGATACTGTATGTATCTTGCTCATCAGCAGTTTCGCGATGGCGATGGTTTGATTGTAAAAGGTGTAGAAAATACCATTCAAAATATTTCAAAATTAGCAAAAGAAGGAATGAAAGAAACGGATAAAGAGATTATTCGTATGATGATTAAGAATTGTTAAAGATATTTACCGTCTGGCATCTTGCATAGTATCCAAGGGAAAAAGGATATATTAACAAATGTGGCAGGTGTTCATCATATACTGTCAATGAGCAAGGACGGTGATTTTATGGAGTATCGCATGGATCAACAGGTAAAGGCGCTTTTAGAATGTGCCAAACAAGAAGCACGCGATATGGGGAATAATTATATCGGCAGTGAACATATCTTGTTGGCGCTCATGAAGGATATACACACACCACTGTCTAGGATTCTTTCAGCCCAAGGAATGTATTATTTTCAATTAAAAGAAGATTTGATGATTTTGTTTGGATTGAAGGATCAAAGTATTGGTGAGATTCAAATGACACAAATTGTGGAAAATATGATGGGAGCAGCTGAAAAGCTAGCGGAAGAACGAAATCAAAGACAGCTTAGTGTAGAGGTAGTGTCGATTGCATTGTTGAAGAGCGGAAGCTGTGTAGCAAATGAAATATTGCATAGATATGATTTAGATGAGGAAGTTTTGCTTTTACAGTTAGAAAACGGATTGATAAGCGAATTGGATAAATATAGTGAATTACGAAATCTAAATCGAACAGAAGGATATGCGGATATTGTTGGAAGAAAGGAAGAACTGGATTTCATGGTATCCGTTTTATTACGCAAGGATAAGGCGAATCCGTTGCTTGTCGGCGAAGCGGGAGTGGGGAAAACTGCACTTGTCGAACAATTGGCACGAGATATTCGTTATAAGAAAATAAAGGGATTGGAAGATATACAAATTTATGAATTAAACCTAAATGCATTGGTGGCAGGTACCAAATATCGAGGAGATTTTGAAGAAAAGCTACAAAAGATTATCCGTTTATTGCAAAAATATCCGGAAGTAATTTTATTCATTGATGAAATTCATCAAATGATCGGTGCAGGGAAAAGTGAAGGATCTATTGATGTGGCAAGTGTCTTAAAGCCTTATTTGGCACGAGGCAGTATTCGTTGTATTGGTGCAACCACATTGGAAGAATATGAAAAATATATTGAGAAAGATAGAGCCCTAGAACGCCGCTTTCAGATCATTCATATTCAAGAGCCTTCTCTTGAGCAAGTTTACACAATGTTAGAAGCAAAACAGAAAGAGTATGAAAGCTTTCATCATGTCAGCGTTTGTGAAGAAGCGTTAAGATGTATTGTTCATTGTTGTAACTGCTATATACCACAACGTAAATTTCCGGATAAAGCAATTGATGTGTTAGATCTTGCTTGTGTGGAAACAAAGAAGCAACAACAGACAAACGTTGATAAAATAATGATTCAAAAGGTTATAGAGCAGCTAACGGATATTCCGCTTGTATCCTATAATCGTTTTCACTATGTTAAAGAAGAATTACAGAAGCGTGTAATTGGACAATCGACAGTTGTTGCTAAACTTTTAAAGCAGTTGGCATGGATAGAACAAGGAGTTTTAACGGATAAACCTTTAGGAGTATGGTTGTTTTTAGGAAATGCTCATGTAGGGAAAGAGTACGTGATTGATGTGTTTAATCGTTGTTATTTTCATTGTGAGGAGCGCGTGGAAATCAATGCGATTGGAATGGAAGGGACATTGGAGCATGCACTTGTAAAGCTTAGAAGAAAACCATATTCTTTGGTGCAAATCAGCAATTTGCATTTAGCTAATGAGGCAACTTTACTGTTTTTTCAGCAAGCATTTCAAAAAGGTTATATTTGGCATGGAAATCAAAAAGTAGATTTACGCCATAGTATTGTTATTTTACAAGGAGATTTTGATATTACTCAAGAAAACATCTTACATTTTCAACCACAAGATCCGTATATTGGATTAAAAAAGTGTTTGGGAGAAGCGTTTTTAGAAGTGATAGATGAAATATTTTTGTTTGCTGATTTGCAAGTGGAGGATAAAATACAGATTGTAAAAGAAATCGTGCGAAAATTGAATATACCGTTACAAGATACGATTCTTAAAGAGAGCGTAAAACGTACGAAAACCATAGACGAGGCGATTCAACTATTAAAATCTAAATGGATTGATAACTTTGGTGAAGCACATATAAATGAAAAAAACACTTAAATACAGGTATCTAAGCGTTTGTGTTGTCTTTGAGTTGTGAGGTACAGTGCGGGCAGCGTGTAGCTTCTAATGCAATCTCGGTTTTGCAGAAAGGACATGTTTTTGTGGTGGGTTCCTTTTCCACTTCTGCTTCTTTATGTACTTTGGAAGCAAGCTTATTCATGGTTTTGACAAGAATAAAAATAATAAATGCCATAATCAGGAAATTAAGAACTTCTGTTAGGAAAGTTCCGTAATTTAAAGTAGAAGCACCTGCGGCTTGTGCCATTGCTAAGGTAGCGTAATGTTCGCCGTCTAAAGCGATAAACCAATCGGTAAAGTTGATTCCACCGGTAATGACACTGATGATAGGCATAATAATATCGTTTACCAACGAAGTAACAATTTTTTGAAATGCTCCACCGATGATAACACCGACAGCCATATCAAGAACATTGCCACGCATAATAAATATTTTAAATTCATTTATAAATTTTTTCATATAGATCTCCTTTCTATATCCTCTATATTGTAGCATGTTTAAAAAAGAATAGCCGATTCTATGCGAAACAGCTATTCTTTGGAATCTTCAAATTGTTGAATATCTTTTTTGGTAGTGATTTTGATATTGTCATAGCTGCCCTCAATGACTTTGATACGAGCATCGGAAAATACTTCGCAAAGCATGGCATCATCACTGGCAATGATTTCCGGGTGCTTTCTTGCTTCTTCATGACAATAACGAATGAGTGATGTTTTAAATGCTTGTGGAGTTTGAGCGGCAAAATAGTTCTCACGCTTAGGAGTATGAATGGCATAACCATCAGTAACCTCTTTGATTGTATCAATTAGCGGAACCATCAATAATGCAGCATCGTCTTGTTGAAGTGCATATTTTAATTGCTCGATTTGTTCCTTTTTAACAAAGGGACGAACACCATCGTGAATCATCACGTAATCACTTTCAACTTTTGCAAGTCCAAGATATGCACTTTCCTGTCTTGTTGCACCTCCGAAGGTATATACAACCTTTGGACTTGTAATGAGGCTTTCAAAATCTTTTTGTTCTGTTGGGGCAATGGAAATAACAATACGCTCACAGTCCTCATCTGTTAAAAAAAGGCGTAATGTTTTACAGATGATCGGTTCATTATTGATTTTATAAAAAACCTTGTTATAAGTTAAACCGGTACGTGTGCCTTTTCCAGCTGCAACAATAATTACACTATATTTCATATCAAAATCATAGCATATATTAGAGAAATGTAAACAATGAAGTGAGGCATTTTCTTTTACTTAGTTATTTAGCTATATGAATAAATCCAGTTTCCTTTTTTGTAGTAAATATATAGCCAAATGGCACTTGCGATCCAAGTGATTGGCCACCCTAAGAAAACAACACCAATATCGTGGAAGATAGGCACACTTCCAAGAATCCATACCATACGTAAACCACACCAGCAGCATACCATAACAATCATCGGAACAGTGGTAATACCGGCACCTCGAACGATGCCAGCCAGAGCGTGCGATAGTGCAAGAAAAATATAGCCGGGAACAAGTACATGGAGCATATATAAACCATATTCAATGACCTTTGTATCATTGCTGAAAATGGATAAAAGCTGTGGCCCAAATAGAAATAACAGCATACTGATACATATCGTTGTGGTAACACTCATAAAGATGCCGGTTTCTGCACCTTTTTTAACTCGCTCAAGCTTTTGAGCACCCATATTTTGACTGATAAAGGTAGTAAATGCCATGGAAAAGCTCATAACTGGAAGAATTGCAAAACCATCAATTTTTGTGTAAGCACCACAACCTGCCATAGCGAGTGAACCGAATGCATTGATATTGCTTTGAACGATTACATTGGAAAAAGAAACGATTGCATTTTGAATACCACTAGGTAAACCTAGACGGATAATTTCGAATAAAACATCTTTTTTACAATGGATTTTTCTAATCTCCACTCGATATTCTTGTTTGCTTTTACAAAGTAACATTAAGGTCAGAATCGCACTTAATGTTTGTGAGAGAAGCGTTGCCCATGCCGCACCGTCTATACCCATGTGTAAATAAACGATGAAAACGATGTCCAAAACCACGTTGGTTAGTGATGAAAGAATTAAAAAATATAAAGGATTTTTAGAGTCGCCAACTGCACGTAAGATACCACTACACATATTGTAAAGCATAACCGATAAGATACCGGCAAAATAAATGCGCAGATATAAAATAGAATTATCCATAACATCGGCGGGAGTGCCAATCCATGTTAAAATTAAAGGAGAAAAAGCAATTCCTATAAATGTTAATGCTATACCTGCAAGAAAAGTAAAGCCTAAAGAGGTATGAATGGCATCGCTCATTGCATTGTTATTGCGAGCACCGAAATATCTTGAAATGATAACTCCCGCACCTACGGAAATTCCTTGAAAAAAACTAATTAACAAATTGATGACAGGTCCACTTGAACCGACTGCGGCAAGTGCTTGTGCACCGAGGTTTTGCCCGACAACCATGGAATCTACGGCATTATAAAGCTGTTGAAATAAATTACCTAATAAAAGCGGAATGCTAAAAAGCAAGAGCTCCTTCCAAATAACTCCCTCTGTCATAAGTCCACGATTTTGCTTTCTTCCTATTGTTTTCAAATGATCACTTACTTTCTTATTGTTTCTTTTAAATATTATACACCTAAATAAAAGGAATAGAGTATTGTTGAAATCATTTTGTATGATGTTTAATTTCTTTTGTGTTTTGAAACGGGGTTTAACTTTTGCTTTAGGAAATCGAAATATGAAAAAGCTATAAGAAAATAGTTTACAGCTGATTTTGAAGGTGTTATAATCTATAAACGAGTAGAAATCTCTACTCCCCGCTCTATCAAACGATAGGGCCATAGACCATGAGGAGGTGTACGAATGAAAAAATATGAAATCATGTACATCGTGAACGCTTCTTTAGACGAAGCTGCTAGTCAGAAAGTTATGGATTCTCTTCACAAGATCATCACAGATCACGAAGGAACCATCGACAATGTTGATGATTGGGGCGTAAAAGAGTTCGCGTATGAAATTAAGCACATGAACAAGGGTCATTATGTTGTAATCAACGTTACAGCTAATAACGAAGGAATCCACGAATTCGAACGTTTGGCTCGTATCAACCCAAATGTTGTGCGTTATATGGTTGTTAAAACAGAAGCAGAAAAATAATCTGGAGAGGTAAGAGTTATGATAAATCGCGTTGTATTAGTAGGAAGAATGACAAAGGATCCGGTGCTTCGTAAGACAGCATCAGGAGCAAGCGTTGTTTCTTTTACCGTAGCTTGTGATCGCCGTATCAAAACGGAGGGTCAGCCAACTGCTGATTTTATCAATACCGTAGCTTGGAATCGTACAGCGGATATCGTTGCTCAATACACACATAAGGGAAGCCTTGTCGGTGTAGAAGGACGTATTCAGACAAGAAGCTATGATGATCAAAGCGGTAAGCGTGTATATGTAACCGAGGTAGTTGCGGACAGTGTTCAATTTTTGGAACCGAAGGGTAGTGCGAATGCAAATGTTAGCACAAATGCTTATGTTCCTCAAAACAGCTATGAGCCGTCTTATGAACCGGTTGCAGATACCACACCATCTTATTCCAGTGATTTCGCAAGCAGCGATACTTTAGATATCGCCAGCGATGATTTACCATTCTAATCGGTAGAAAGGAGATTTTACGATGGCATTCAAAAAACAGCGTATGGGACGTAAAAAAGTATGTTACTTTACGAAGAATAAAATTGAAACAATCGACTACAAGGACGTAGAGCTATTGAAAAGATTTATTTCCGCTAACGGAAAAATCATTCCAAGACGTGTAACAGGTACACGCGCTAAATATCAGCGTATGCTTGCTACTGCAATTAAGCGTGCACGTCAGATGGCTTTATTGCCTTACGTAAGCGAATAAGAAAAACAGGTCTTTCGGCAATGTCGGAGGACTTTTCTTTTACCACGGATTTACTTTGGCAGAAGGACTCTTTTGGTTTATAAATTCCGATAGGCGTAGTATAATAGACCTACTATGAGAAAGGAAGTGCATTCATGAAGCAAGATACAAGACGCATCACCGAAGGAGCAATGATGTGTGCGATTGTAGGTGTGCTGTTGTTTGTAAACAGGCAGTTAGCAAATGCGATTGAATTGTTTATGTATTGGGTCTTAACCTTTCCTATTCTAATCTATACCGCTCGCTATGGATTAAAATACGGCATACTTGTTTCAGTATGTATGCTGCTGTTAGGTTTTATGCTTGCAGCTCCAACCACCATTTTCTATCTATTTATTTGTTTGGTAACCGGTGTTGTTTACGGTGTAGGAGTCAAACAGCATTGGAAGAATGGTTATTTGTTGTTGCTGACGGGAATTTTAACCTTTCTATCCTACCTATTAACAACCATTGTATTTGCAGCATTTTTCGGCTATGATCCAAATGAAGATGTGCTATTGGTAAAAAATCTATTATCCCTATTCCATATCTCGCAAGAAGCTGTTGTACTAGATCATCTCGTCATGAGTGTCGCTGTTATCAGCGCCGCATGCTTAAGTATTCTACAAACCATTTGTATTCATCTATTATCTATGCTGCTACTAAAGCGCCTATCCATTCCAACCAATCCGATGAAGCCGTTAGTACAAATGCGCCTTTCCAGATCCTGTGGATATATGATTCTTGGCATTTGGATACTATTTTTCCTTGGAAATGTGCTAAAATTAAACCAAGAGCTTCAATCGCTGCTATTTGCTATAAGCCTATGCGCTGCTTTATTGGCAATCGGCTATGGGGTATTTTTATGTATGCTGTGGGCTGCTCAGCATCGCAAGCACTTTATCCTGCTTATCATACTTGCTTCTATTTTGATTCCGTTTGCACAACTGTTGCCGCTGGGAATCGGAATGTATGGCATGCTAAGTAATAAAAAATAATGAAATGAGGTGTTTTCATGGATAAATTTGAAAACTTTAAAATACAGGTCGCAATTATCGTAGCCGCTGAGCTTGTGGCATTGCTTGCCTTGTATGTTGCCGATCTTGATGGTGTATGGATTTTACCGATGGTTGTTTTGGTCGTTTTCAATTTATTGATTTTCACATGGATCATTACAAAATATGAACGCGATAAGAAACAACGATATGTGGATATTTCACGTATCTTAGGTCATGATGCCAAAGATGCCTTGGTATTTGGAGAAATCGGAATCATCACGTACGATGATGAATATATGGTTACTTGGATCAATGATTTTTTAGAACATAGAATTGATATTGTCGGGAATAAAGTAACCTCTTGGATTGCCGATATCGCTGCTTTGTTAAATGGTGAAGTTGAAACCATTACGGCACAAAGCGATGGCTATATTTATGAAATTATCCGTAAAGAAAACGCCAAGGTTCTCTATGTGAAGGATATTACGGAATATGCACTATTGCGTAAGCAATATGAACAAGATGGTATTGTTGCAGGACTTTTACAGCTAGATAACTATATGGAGTATCAGCAATACGAAGATGAAAGCCGTATGGCAACGATCAACACGAAGCTTCGCCAGCCCCTTATTGATTGGGCAGGACGTTATGGCATGTTTATTCGCCGTCTGCGCAGTGATCGCTATTTGGTGTTTATGAATGAATCCATTTATGAACAGGTACAAAAGGATCGCTTCGATCTTTTGAATATCGTGCGTAAAAATGCAGAGGAAATTGATGTAAATATTACTTTGAGTATGTCTTTTGCTCGAGGAACCGATGATTTCCAGCAGCTTGATACCATGATCAACGACTTAATGGAGCTAGCACAAAGTCGCGGAGGAGATCAGGTTGCGGTCAAGCGGTATGGACAGGACGTAAAATACTATGGCGGAGGAAGCGAGGCACGTGAAAAACGCAGTAAGGTACGTGTGCGTGTCATGTCTCAAGCGATTCGTGAGGCGATGATGGAAACCGAACGCATTTTCATCAGCGGACATGCCAATATGGACTTTGACTGTATGGGAAGTGCTTTGGCGGTATCACGTCTTTCACAAGCACAAGGAAAAAAGACCTATATTATTTCCAAAAGCGGTGGAATCGAGCCACAGCTTATGGAAGCTTTCTATGGCTATGAGGAAAAGCTGTCTTTGCGCCATAATTTTATCAGCGATGAGGAAGCAAGCACGATGATTGGAGAAAATGATTTATTATTTGTAGTGGATCATCACAGCCCACAACAATCCGGTGCGCCGAAAACTTTGGCGGCGGCCCAGCGAATCATTATTATCGATCACCATCGCAGAAGTGAAAACATTATTAACAATTCCTTGCTTGTTTATGTAGAACCAAGCGCAAGCTCTACCTGTGAGCTGGTAACGGAATTCTTGCCATATCAAAATAAACGTGTCGATATCAGTGAAGAAGAAGCAACTTTGATGTATGTTGGTATTTTGGTGGACACCAATCGCTTTAAGATGCGCACCGGAAGTCGTACCTTTGAAGTGGCGGCTCGTTTAAAGAGCCTTGGAGTCGATCCGATCGCAGCCGAAAATATGCTGAAGGAGGATTTTGATGACTTTGAAGCGAAAACCGCTATCTTAAATTTTGCGAAGCCATATCAAGATGGTGTGGTAATTGCGGCAGTGGACGAAGCCATAAAGTGCAATCGCACCTTGATGTCGCAGGCAGCGGACTTACTATTGACGATCAAGGGTGTAGAGGCCAGCTTTGTGCTTGCGAAGATTGATGATAGAACAATCGCAATTTCCGCTCGCAGCAAGGGTGTTATCAATGTGCAGCTTATTATGGAGCGTATGAATGGTGGTGGGCATTTCAGTGCCGCAGCCTTACAGCGCAGTGATACAAGCGTAGCTGCTGTTTTAGAGGAACTAAAGGCTACGATTACGGAATATTTAGAGGAAAATAAGGAGGATACGAACAGTGAAAGTAATATTGCTAAGTGATGTTAAAAAGGTAGGAAAAAAAGGAGAAATCGTTGAGGTTGCCGATGGCTATGGCCGCAACTTCCTTTTGCATAAGAAATTGGCTGTTTTAGCAACCAAAAAAAGCATGGAAATTTTAGATGAGGAAAATTTACAGCATGAGTTGCATGAAAAGGAATTGGAAGCGCAAGCACAGGAGTTAGCGAAACGCTTAGAAAAAATTACCTTGGAATTTCATGTAAAGACCGGTGAAGGCGGACGTGTATTCGGTGGTGTTTCAACGAAACAGATCGTTGAACAGCTACGTGAAAAATATGAGATTAAAATTGATAAGCGCAAGGTATTGGATAATGGAACGATTGCCTCTTTAGGTTACAGTAATGTAAAGGTAGATTTATATCGCAATAAGGTAATCGGTGTCATTCGTGTCCATGTGAATGGATAGGGGGCTTTATGAGCAGAGAATTACCCCACAGCAATGAAGCCGAGCAATCCTTGCTTGGCGCTATGATGATTTATCCAAGTGTCGCTGCGATTGCCTATGATCAGGGCTTAGAGGCTAAGGATTTTTACTTGGATATTCATAAGCGGATTTATACGGCTATGCAGGATATCAGCGATGCCGGAAAACCGATTGATGTTACGACTCTTGTTTCACGCTTGCAGGATCTTGAACAGTTGAATTTGGTGGGTGGTGCGGATTATATCATCAAGCTAAGTGATACTGCTATATCCAGTGCCAACAGCTCGTATTATATCGATATTATTAAAAGTCGTGCACATCTGCGCCGATTGATTGAAACGGCTGAGCTGATTGCCGAGGACGGTTTTGATACGGCAAGTGATTTAGATGAAGTAATGGACAAGGCCGAACGTGAAATTTTAAATGTTACAAGAAGTCGGCGAGCAACGGATTTTAAATCCAGTCGTGATGTTGTATCCAATGTTATGCAGGAACTTATGAAGCTGCGTTCTATGGAAGGACATATTACCGGAGTAAAAACCGGTTATACGGATTTGGATCGTGTAACCAATGGTTTTCAACGAGGCGATCTGATTATCTTAGCTGCCCGTCCGGCAATGGGAAAAACCGCTTTTGCGTTGAATTTAGCTTTAAATGCCAGTTTTTATAATTCCGGAGCCATTGCGATCTTCTCACTGGAAATGCCAGCGGAAGCTTTGATGAAGCGTATTTTAAGTGCGAAATCAGCCGTAGAATCCAGTAAACTGAGAAGCGGTAATATTCGTGATGATGAATTTAATAAACTGAATGAGGCAGCCAATGAGCTAATGGCAACCAAGCTGTTTGTAGATGATAGTTCCAATGTGAAAATCAGTGAGGTTTTTTCCAAATGTCGTAAGCTACGCTCGGAGCATGGCTTAGACTTGGTAGTAATCGACTACTTGCAGCTTATCAGTGGAAGCGGGCGAAGCAGCGGAGATAATCGTCAGCAGGAAATCAGTGAAATCTCCCGTTCCCTAAAGGGACTTGCCAGAGAGATGGAATGTCCCGTCATTGCATTATCGCAGCTTTCTCGTTCCGTAGAAACCCGCCCGGATAAGCATCCGATGCTATCCGATTTGCGTGAATCCGGAGCTATTGAGCAGGACGCGGATATTGTTATGTTCTTATATCGTGATGAATATTACAATAAGGACGAAAACAGTCAGGAAGATGCGGAAACCACAAATACGACCGATGTGGATATTGCCAAGCATCGTAATGGAGCAACCGGACGTATTCAGTTGGCTTTCCAAAAAAATATATCCGCCTTCTACAATATCGCCCATAGCGATTATTAAAAGGAGCAGCTATGAGATTTTCGTTATTAGCAAGCGGTTCACAGGGGAATTGCTGTGTCATTCAGCATAAGGACACTAGTATTGTAATTGACTGTGGAACAACCAAGAAATATTTATTAGGCGCTTTTGAACAGATTGCCTATGATTATCAAAGCAGTGATGCGATCTTGATTACGCACACGCACAGTGATCATATTGCGCAAATGAAAATGTTTGAACAAATTCCAACCTATGCAACAAGCACTATTCCAACCTCCTATTTTCATGCGATTACTCCCTTTGAAGAATTTAATATTAAGGATATTCACATCACTGTTCTTCCGATGAGCCACGATTGTGAAGGAACTGTTGGCTTTTTGTTGGAAGGTGATGATGAAAAGTTAGTCTATATCACAGATACCGGTTATGTGAAGGAAGAAGTGAGACAGCGGATTCAAAATGCCGATTATTATATTTTAGAGAGCAATCATGATATTGAAATGCTTATGCAAACCAATCGCCCGATTTACTTGAAGCAACGCATTATCGGCGACAGCGGACATTTATGCAATGAGGACTGTGCCGGATTGGTTGGTGATGCGATGGGAGAAAAAACAAAGGAAATCGTGTTGGCACATATTTCAAGAGAAGGCAATACACGTGAAAAAGCCTTAGAAACATTAACTGAGCATTTACGTAAGCGTAAGCTTCTGCATGAACAGCTGCGCTTATTTCCTGCCGGACAATTTGAAATTTATCAAGGTGGAAAAAAGGATCTGTAACATAAAAGGAAACGTATATTTGAGAAGCTATAAAGAAAAAAGCATATGATGAAGAGGGTATAAAAACCGAATACATCATTTGTTTTTTTATATTAAGAAATATCGGCATTGGACAACCACTGTTTGGCTTGTGAAAAATGATAGATTCATTGCTTTTCTGTTTGAAATTGCCTAGTTGCTTTTGCGTCTTTAAAAATAAGGGGACGTTTGATTTTAAGGTTTTGTTGTGCAAGCAGATATGCTATACTTGATGTAGAAAAAGGTGAGATCATGATTCGAATTATTGCAGTTGGAAAGTTAAAAGAAAAGGCATTAAGTATGTTGGTTGAAGAATATACGAAACGCCTTCGTCCATTTACCAAGCTGGAAATTGTAGAAGTCGCCGATGAGAGCGCACCGATGTCAAACAGTGATGCAAGCAATGCGATGGTAAAGGAAAAGGAAGGGGAAAGAATCTTAGCCAAGATCAAGGATAACGAATATGTTATTTTGTTGGATCTTTGGGGTGAAATGATGAGCAGTGAAGCCTTTGCGAAAAAGTTGGAGCAATTACAAACCTATTCCACCAGCAATCTTACATTTGTTATTGCCGGTTCACTTGGTCCGGGAGAAAATGTATATCGCCGCTGTAATGCACGATTAAAGTTATCGGAAATGACCTTTACGCACCAAATGACACGAGTGATTTTGTTGGAACAGGTGTATCGGGCATACATGATTCGTAATCATAATCCATATCATAAATAGGAGATAAGAACAATATGAGCAATCAAGAAAGTGTAATCAATCCGGGATTGATTGAAGCAATCCATATCATGCGCGCACAGCACGATGAGCAAACTGTAAATCACATGTTGAATGAGGCAGTAAGGGCAAAATATTTAGCACCGGTTATATTTAAAAAGAATGCACAGGGCGATGAAGAAATGCAGCTGTCGCTGATGAAGTCCAAAGACGGAAAGAAATTTCTGATGGCATTTACCGATTGGTCGCAGGTACATCGTTGGAAAAAAGGCGGGGATATTAAAACCGCAGTTTTATCTTTTGATGACTATGCAAAGCTGATCGTTGATGAAAAAAGCGGAATTGATGGCTTTATCATCAATCCTTTCGGAGAGAATCTGCCGTTTTTTAAAGAAATTGTTGCGGATTTAATAAAGCAGAAACAAGCCTTTGATGCCGAAGCAAGTGAGCCGCAGGGAATTGAAATTGATGATGCAAAGGACGTATCACAAGAACTGCTTACAGCATTAACACAGTATATGGAAAAAGAAGCCGGAATACGTGCCGCTTATTTACGTGAAATGAAGCGAGGAAATCGTCAAAGCTATTTGATCGTCGTTGATTTTGAAGGTGAAAGAGAAACGATTTTTAAACAGATTGCCGATTGTGCAGCTCCTCATTTACACGATCTCTACTTGGATATGATACCGATGGATAGCGTTGGGGAAGGTATTTTAGATGATGCACAGCCATTCTATTGTGTAAAAGGGTATCAAAAGCCAATCATTAAAAATCCAAGTGCTGCCATTATCGAGGATATTTTCGATCTTAAGGACGGTAAGGGTTGCGTGCTTGCCTGCTATGTCATTCAAGAGGGCTTTGCGGTAGGTGATGAGGTAGATGTAATTACCGCACAGGGACGACCTGCCTTTAAGGTAACCATTCAAGCAATCGAAGTACAGGATATGCGAGTACAAAATGTACAAGCAGGCGGAAACGGTATGCGCTGTGGTATCTTGATTGAAGGACATAAAGCAAATGAGTTTTATGCCGGCTTACGTTTGTTGAAGGCAAATCATTAAATAATAGCAGATTAAGAGAACAAGCTGTTTTGCGAAAGACGGCTTGTTTTTTACCTATACAAATTCATAAATAAAGCATAGAATAGATTGAAATGAAAGGTATTTCAAATATTGAATAATTTTTCATTTCATATTGACATAGTTACAGAAAAGGTGTAAATTAGAAGAAACCAATGCGAAAGAGATAACGTAATTCATGCGCTTACAGAGAGTTGCACAGAGGTGGAAGTGCGATAGAGATGCAGTTTTACAAATGGACTTTCAAGGGCGAGGGGAACGCGTAAGCTAGTATCCAAGACGTTTGCTCACGTTACAGAGCTAGAAATGTGTTAGCATTTCGAATAAGTGGGTGCTTTTTCATTAGAAAGCATCAATTCAGGTGGTACCGCAGATGTAACGCATCTGTCCTGTAGTCGATGACAATAGGGCGATGCGTTTTTTATATAGGGAGGTGGTTTATGTGAAAGATACAGATAGCCGATGGTGTCATATATAGCAACAAGAAAAAATGAGGAGGAAAAAGAGATGAAAAGAGTATATAAAGGGATTATAACATTGATGTTTGCTTGTAGTGTTTTGGTTGGGTGCAGCAGCAAGGAGGAGCTTCCGGTCGTATCGGTTGCACAGATTGTCGAGCATAAATCTTTGAATTTGATTCGCGATAGTTTTATAAAACAAATGGAAGCATTGGGCTATCGAGATGGAGAAAATATTACGTTGGTTTATAAAGATGCGGGCAATCAAATCAGCAATTTGGATACGATCATGTCTACTTTTGAGGGGAACGGAAGTGATGTGATTGTAGCCATTGCGACACCAACTGCCATGGCAGCGGCAAAATACAGCGAACGTATTCCGGTTGTGTTTTCGGCAGTTAGCAATCCATTAGAGGCAAAGCTCATGGACAATTTAGAAAAGCCGAATCATAACATTACCGGAACAAGTGATGAGGTACAGGTGGATCAGATTTTGGATTTGGCATTGATGATTGATCCGGATTTAAAAACCCTAGGCTTTCTTTACAATACGGCAGAGGCTAATTCCATCAGCAATCTGAAAAAAGCAAAAACTTATTGCAAGGAGCGAGGCATTGAGCTTCGTGAGGCAAGCGGAACAAACATCAGTGAACTGCAAGCCGCCGCAAATGTATTGGTAAGTGAATGTGATGCGATTTTTGCACCGAATGATAATACGGTCGCAAGCTCGATATCTGCATTAGTTGCGACAGCTAATAAACATAAGGTACCGGTTTATACCGGTGCGGATTCCATGGTTAGTGATGGTGGTTTTGCAAGTGTTGGAATTGATTATACCAAGCTCGGTGAGGAAACTGCCAATATGGTAGATCAGATTTTAAAGGGGAAAAAGCCAAGTGAGCTACCGGTTAAGGTGTTTAAGGACAATTTGAATATCTATGTAAATGAAACAACGATGAAGGAGCTGGGCATTGAATTGCCAAAGGAAATCGCACAAAGTAAACGCCTTGTGCGAATGCAATAAGGAGATGAGCGTATGGCTGTGAGTGTATTACAAAATACGATATTACTAGGGTTTATTTATGCCATCATGGCATTAGGAATATTTCTTTCGTTTAAGGTCTTAAATATTCCGGATCTAACCGTTGATGGAAGTTTTACAAGTGGTTGTGCGGTGTCGGCAGTACTTACGGTAATGGGCTATCCATTGCTTGGTATGCTTTTAGGTTTTGTGGTAGGTATGCTTGCGGGAGTGGTAAGTGGAGTGTTACAAACGCACTGTAAGATTCCTTCCGTATTAGCCGGTATTCTAACCATGACCGCATTGTATTCAATAAATCTTAAGATCATGAATGGTATGCCCAATGTTTCCTTGTTTGGTAAGGATACGGTGATAACTCCATTACAGCATATATTCGCATCAAATGGTGCACTTGTGTTAGCCTTAGGACTAGTGGTGTTAGTTACCGTGCTGTTATATTTGTTTCTACAAACACAGCTTGGTTTGAGTTTGCGTGCTACCGGAGATAATGAAGCAATGGTACGTGCCAGTTCAATCAATTCCGATGCGATGAAAATCTTAGGGTTAGGACTTGCCAATGGTCTTGTCGGCTTAGGTGGTGCTTTGTTTGCGCAAAATCAAGGATTTGCCGATGTTAGTGGCGGAATCGGTATGATGGTAATCGGATTGGCAAGTATTTTGGTTGGAGAAGCGTTTTTGCATAAGCGTGGCATCGGTTGGCAGCTTTGTTCCGTTTTGCTAGGTGCAATCATCTATCAGCTGATTATGACCTTTGCACTTCAGCTTGGAATTGCGTCAAGTGATATTAAGCTTTTATCGGCAGTGCTTGTGGCAGGAGCGATTTCTTTGTCGCAGTTGCAATGGAAAAGGAGGAAGCAGCATGCTTGAGTTTATTGATGTGAGCGTTTGTTTTCATAGCGGTACGGCTGATGAGAAAATGGCGTTGGACCATGTATCGCTGCGTATAGAAGATGGAGATTTTATTTGTGTGCTGGGAACGAATGGGGCAGGAAAAAGTACGCTGTTGAATGTTATCAGCGGGGCTATTCCCGTTACATCGGGGAAAATTCTGTTAGATGGTGAGGATATTACGCATTTGCCGGAGCATAAGCGAGCAAGGGCAATCGGTCGCTTATTTCAAGATCCTTTAAAGGGAACTGCACCGAATATGACGATCGAAGAAAATCTCGGTTTGGCATATAGTCGTGGGAAACGTGCCGGTTTTCATCGGGCAATCAAAAAGGAGGATCGCCGCTTTTTTATAGAAAAGCTATCAGCGCTGCATTTAGGCTTAGAGGAGCGTTTAAAAACGAAGGTAGGTTTGTTATCCGGTGGACAGCGACAGGTACTGACCTTGTTGATGGCTACCATTGTAACACCGAAGCTCTTGCTTTTAGATGAGCATACCGCAGCACTTGATCCCAAAACTGCTGCTTCGATCATGGAAATCAGTGAAGAAATTATTAAGCAGCACCAAATTACGACCTTGATGATCACACATAATATTTCTCAAGCTCTGTTGTATGGGAATAAGACGATAATTTTGAATGAGGGGAAAATCGTAAAGGTATTAGAAAAAGAAGAACGCAAACAAACAAGTGTTGAGGATTTGTTGGCGATGTATGATTTTGTTTAAAAACAGGAATAAGAAATGGCATATTTCGAAAGGTATGTGCATATCATAGACATGCGAGGTTAAGCTGCTTTTGCAAAAAAACACAGATATTTGCAAAAAAATCTCTTGACTTTTCGCATGTCTTTCATTTTTTGGATATGAAAATATCAAAGTATCTGAAAACGCATACAAAATATTTATCTTTATGCTGCAAAAGGTGGAAATTTGCACCAAAAAATTCTATACTTATAGTATAGAAACCTAAGGGGGGGTTCGTCATGAGAAACAACAATATGCTGGCTATGATTTTGGCCGGTGGGCGCGGAACCAGATTATACGCGTTAACGAAAAAAATCGCAAAGCCTGCCGTTTATTTCGGTGGCAAATATCGTATTATTGATTTTCCATTGAGCAACTGTGCAAATTCAAACATCAACGTCGTCGGTGTTTTAACGCAGTATGAATCCGTTTTGCTGAATTCGTATGCCGCAGCCGGACAGCGTTGGGGACTTGATACAAGAGATAGTGGTGTCTATGTACTTCCACCACGTGAAAAGGACGGTACAAAGTTTGATGTATATCGTGGTACAGCTGATGCGATTACGCAAAATATCGACTTTGTGGATTCTCACGATCCGGATTATGTATTGATCCTTTCCGGAGATCACATCTATAAGATGGATTATGCAAAGATGCTTTCCTATCATAAGCAGCGTGGGGCAGATGCAACGATTGCCGTATTGCCGGTACCGATGAAGGAAGCCAGCCGCTTTGGTATTATGAATACCGATGAAGATGGGCGTATCGTAGAGTTTGAAGAAAAGCCGGAACAGCCAAAGAGCAATTTGGCTTCTATGGGTATTTATATCTTTAATTGGAAGCAGCTGCGTAAAAAACTGATTAGTGATATGGACGATCCAAACAGCAGTCATGACTTCGGTAAGGATATTATTCCGGCTTTCCTAGAGGAAGGAAAAAACTTATATGCTTATAAGTTTGAAGGCTATTGGAAAGATGTCGGAACTGTTGATTCCTTGTGGGAAGCCAACATGGATCTATTGAATAAAAACAATGAATTGGATTTGAATGATCCGGATTGGAAGATTTATACCGAAGATGTCGCAACCGTTCCTCACTTTATCGGACCAGATGGAAAGGTAAACAATGCCTATATTAACCAAGGTTGTAAGATCAACGGGGAAATCAATCACTCTGTGCTGTTTACGAATGTAAAGGTACATACGCATGCGGTAGTTAATGATGCGGTTTTGATGCCGGACGTAGAAATCGGCGAGGGTGCGGTGGTACATCGTGCGATTATTGCCGAGGGTGTTAAAATTGATGCCGGTGCCGTAGTTGGTGATCCGAACAGTGAAAGCATCGAGCTTGTCAGCAAGAGAGTGAGGGGAGAGTAATTATGTGTAACGCATTTGGTATTGTAACGTATGAAGGAATGAATGTGCATGTTAAGGGACTTCAGGATTATCGCCCCGTAGCTGCTTTCTCCTTTTTGGGAAGATATCGTATGATTGACTTTGCATTGTCAAACTTAAGCAATTCGGGAGTAAATCAAATTAAGGTTATGGTACGAGAAAACCCACGCAGCTTACTAGAGCACTTGGGAACCGGTCGCCACTATAACATTAACTCCAAGCGTGGAAAGCTGCATGTTCTTCCGGCTAAGAATATGAATGAAAATGATTTTTACAGCAATGATATCAATTCTTTTATGTATAATATGGAAGCCATCGAAGCAACCAATATGCCGTATGTTATCTTAACACCATGCAATATGGTGTATCGTCAGGATTTTTCGGTATTGTTAGATGCGCATATCGAAAGTCAGGCAGATGTAACGATTTTGTATCAAAATGTGGATAATGCCAAAACCGATTTCATTAACTGTGATACCTTGGAATTGAATAAACAAAAGGGTGTCTTATCCATTGGAAAAAACCGTGGAAATGCTAAAGTGAGAACCATTTCCTTGGAAACATATATCTTGTCAAAGGAATTGTTCATTTCCTTAGTACGCAAGGCTGCGAATACATCTTCTTTGTATTGGTTCCGTGATATTATCAACGATCAATGCTCAGAACTGGATATTCGTGGGTATGCACATCGTGGCTTTGTGGCTTGTGTCAATGATTTTAACAGCTATTATCGTGCCAATATAGATTTATTGAATTATCACAAGGCAATGGAAGTGTTCAATGATGATTGGCCGATTTACACCAGAACCAATGACAGCTGTCCGACACAATATGCGGCAGATGTCAATGTGAAAAACTCCTTGGTATCCAATGGCTGTCTGATTGAAGGAAATTTGGAAAACAGCGTGATTGGACGCGGTGCGGTTATTAAAAAGGGTGCCGTAGTAAAAAACAGTGTCATTCTTCCGGCAGCGTATATTGGGGAAGATGTGCATATTGAAAATGTTGTAGTAGATAAAAAGGCACGCATTGTGCGTAAGAAAGAATTGATTGGCAGTGAGGAACACCCACTGTATGTGAAAAGGAATGATAAAATCTAATGGCTAGAATATTGATGGTTGCATCGGAAGGACTCCCATATATCAAAAGCGGAGGCTTGGCTGATGTTATTGGCTCATTGCCAAAGGAATTAGTAAAAAAAGGACATGAGGTGCGTGTGGTGATGCCGCTGTATGCACCGATTGCACGAAAGTTTCATGATGGCTTTCAATTAGAGGCACAATATACGGTTTCTATTTCTTATCATGAGGTACCGGTGAATATTTGGTCGCAGATGCAAGGTGATGTGAAGTTCTACTTTGTTGAGCATAAGGGATATTTTGAGCGTGATAACCTATATGGCTATATGGACGATGGTGAACGTTTTGCATATTTCCAAAAAGCTGTTATCGAAATGTTGAACCAATTAAATTATTTTCCGGAAATCATGCACAGTCATGATTGGCATACCGGTATGATTCCGGTTATGTGTAAGGAAGGACATAGCTTTGATGAACGCTATCGCAATATCAAGCATGTTTATACGATTCACAATTTAGCCTATCAGGGAAATTTCGGTGCGGAAATGTTAGATAGCTGTTTAGGCTTGGATTATCGTATTTTCGATAATGGAAATGTTCGCTATGATGGCGGTATCAGCTTTATGAAATCCGGTATCTTGTATGCCGATAAGGTAACGACCGTTTCACCTTCCTATTCACAGGAAATTTTGACTCCACAATATGGGGAACACATGGAAATGGTATTGGAAATGCGCCGTTATGACCTATGGGGTATTACCAATGGTATTGATATCGAATCATGGAATCCAAAGACAGATCCGGAGATTCCTTATCACTTCAATAAAGTCAATGTGAAAAAACAGAAGGCTGCCAATAAGATGGCGTTGCAGCAGGAAATGGGCTTGCAAGTCAATCCCGATGTTATGCTTGTTGGTGTCGTATCGCGTTTGACATGGCAGAAGGGCTTTTATCTATTGATGGAAAAACTGCATGAGCTTTGTCAGATGCCGATTCAGCTATGCGTACTTGGTAGTGGTGAGGAAAGAATCGAGCAGGAAATGGCGCAGTTGGAAAACGGCAATAAAGGAAAAATCGTCTTTTATAAGGGCTATAATGATTCTCTTGCACATCGCATCTATGCGGCAAGCGACTTGTTTTTAATGCCAAGTCTATTTGAACCATGTGGTATTTCACAGCTGATTTCCATGCGTTATGGTACACTTCCACTTGTGCGTGAAACCGGTGGTTTACGTGATACGGTCAATCCATACAATGAATTTGAAAAGAGTGGAAATGGCTTTAGCTTTGCGAACTATAATTCCGATGAATTGATTGGTGTTTTATGGAATGCGATTCATGTTTATTACGATTGTCCGCAGGATTGGAAGATGTTGGTAAGAAATGCGATGAATACCGATGTCAGCTGGGAAGCGAGTGCAAATACATATTGTCAGCTTTATGCACAGCTTCACCCATAATGAGTATTACAAAAAGAAGTTAGTAAAAAGGCTGTTAAGTAAGGGAGTGAACCGAAGCTTACAGCCTTTTGACTTATAGGAGATTGAAAATGAGAAAAGTGAAGAAAGGAATCTTGCTTGCCTTTATCCTCTGTTTGCCCTTTGTGATGATTTGTCATATTGGGAAAAATAAAAAGCAGATAGAGAATCTCCAAAGCGGAAAAATACAAATGGAGGAAGGATATATTCCGACAAGTGCTCTTCACCCATGGGCAGCGTATCTATGGATATTTCCCTATGGCATTGTCGAAGTCGTAGCTGTTACATTTTATCTTATCTATCGGTAGGATTAGAATGCGGAATCAATATATAGAAAAAGAAATCGCCGTCTGCGATTTCTTTTAAATATACGTGATGGTTAAGCCACCGAATACAATTTTTCCCTGTAAAATAAGCTTTGAGGTTGTTGTATTTTCACAATGGTACGTTTCCTCACTTCCACCGAAAACAAATTCAACATGATTTTCAACGCACCAGTCCTTCGGTACAAACAATTCGATACCACAGAAAGAGCCTTCGATGTTGATATAAGCACAGTCATTTTTTAAAGTGGCATTGTCAAGAAAGATCTTACTGCTGCCGAAGCTGCACTGTACATCGGCATATTCAAACTGTGTAGAGTTAATATATTGAATGCTCTCCTTAAAGGAAGTTTGAAATCGCATATCGGAATCATCATACTCCTGTTTATTTTCATATTTATAATATTCTTCTTGGTCTTTATACTTATAAGGACAATATCGTTTTTTAGGGAATAGAAAGGAAAAACCGATGCTCAGCAGCGCTGCTGCCAACAAAATGGTCCATGGACCGATAAAATCAATACCAAGGAAATCATCATATTGAATACATAATAAGGCAATAGGGAAAATGATACCACTTGGACTGCGATAGGCAATCCCTTTTCCAAGACAATATAATAAGATAAAGCTGATAAAAAGTGAAAGGATATTCAAATCTCCCAATATGCCGGTAGGGCTTATCAAAATCAGAATTGCTCCGGCAATAAACAGCAATCCCCAAAATACTCTTGATTTTTTCATACTTATTTACCTCTTTTCTAAGCGTTCTTTTAACGCTTTGTAATAGTAACGCGAAGCATATACCTGCTTATGTGTATCCTTGAATGCAATCGTACAGGCACGCAGAGAATAGGTCATAGCGTAGATTGCCTGTGTATTTACAATAGCCGATTTTGAGATACGCATAAAATACCATGGCAATAGTTTTTCAAGCTCATATAGCTTATGCTTGGTTTGAAAGACATTGGATAGGGTGTGAGCTTGAATCTCCTTACCCTCGGTTTCAAAAAACAAAATTTCCTTTAAAGGAAGATAATATACGGTAGCTTCCTTATAGAGTGGAATGCTGGCGTCCTTTTGAAGATAATCGGAAAGCGTGCTTACCAACTGAGCGGTGGCTTCATTCATTTCCGTACTGCGTATGATGATTTCCGGTTCCTTTAAATCATCGGCAATTTCTAAGCGAATCTTCATTGCATCACCACCTTCCATGTCTATAATGTAACCATAGATGGTAAGGAAAGTAAATTCTTTTTATGTAAGAGGGCATTTTCGATAGGTAAGTGGTCATAAAAATATTTTAACAGGACAAAACAGGAGTAGAAATCATAAATAAAAAGAGTTGTATGGGAAAAGATGCGGAAATCTTTGTAACAAATTTTCAAAGGTATTGACTTAGCTGACTTTTCTCATTATAATTTATTAAAATATTGATTAAAATTATTAAAAATCAATAGGAAAAGGAGATCTGAACTTATGGCTTATTTCTTTGATGAACCCTCACGTACATTTAGTGAATATCTGCTTGTTCCGGGATATTCCAGTGCCGAATGTACACCGGCAAATGTTTCGTTAAAAACACCTTTGGTAAAATTCCGTAAAGGTGAAAAATCCGCAATCGAATTGAATATTCCGATGGTATCTGCAATCATGCAGTCTGTTTCCGGTGAACGCATGGCATGTGCGTTGGCTCGAGAAGGAGGTATTTCCTTCATTTACGGCTCACAATCCGTAGAAGATGAGGCGGCAATGGTTCGTCGTGTAAAGGCGACGAAGGCAGGCTTTGTTTACAGTGATTCCAATATTCGCCCTGATGCAACTCTTCAAGAAGTTTTGGCATTAAAGGAAAGAAACGGACATGCGACTATGGCTGTTACGGAAGATGGTACGGCGAATGGCAAATTGGTCGGAATCATTACCAGTCGTGATTATCGTGTAACACGCATGGATCTAAATACGAAAGTTGAGGATTTCATGACTCCGTTTGATAAATTGATTTGCGCTAAAGAAGGCTGTTCTTTATCAGAAGCAAATGATATTATTTGGGAGCATAAGCTAAATCAGCTGCCAATCATTGATGATCAGCAAAATTTGGTTGCTTTCGTATTCCGCAAGGATTACGATTCTCATAAAGAAAATCCAAACGAAGTGCTTGATGCCAAAAAACGTTATTTGGTTGGAGCCGGTGTAAACACACGAGATTATGAAACTCGTATTCCTGCGCTTGTAGAAGCAGGAGCCGACGTTTTATGTATTGATTCCAGTGAAGGCTTTAGCGAATGGCAAGCTAGAACATTGGCTTGGGTTCGTGAACGCTATGGAGATAGTGTAAAGATCGGTGCCGGAAATGTTGTAGATGCTGAAGGCTTCCGTTTCTTAGCCGAGGCAGGTGCAGACTTTATTAAAATCGGTATCGGCGGTGGTTCCATCTGTATCACTCGTGAGCAGAAAGGTATCGGACGCGGTCAGGCAACAGCAACGATTGAGGTTGCGAAGGCACGTGATGAATATTATAAAGAAACCGGAATTTATATTCCTATTTGTTCAGATGGCGGTATTGTACATGACTATCACATTACCTTAGCACTTGCTATGGGAGCAGATTTTGTTATGTTGGGACGCTATTTCTCAAGATTTGAAGAATCCCCAACGAAGAAGGTTACGGTAAATGGTACCTATATGAAGGAATATTGGGGAGAAGGAAGTGCAAGAGCACGCAACTGGCAGCGCTATGACATGGGTGGAAACCAAAAGCTTTCCTTTGTCGAAGGTGTTGATTCCTATGTTCCTTATGCCGGAGCCTTAAAGGACAATGTTGATCTTACCTTAAGCAAGGTAAAGCATACGATGTGTAACTGCGGAGCCTTAACGATTCCTGAATTGCAGGAAAAAGCAAAGATTACGCTGGTATCTTCTACAAGTATTGTAGAGGGTGGAGCGCATGATGTTGTTGTAAAAGATAATACTTACGATGCAAAGGTAAAATAAAGAAGTGGCGGAGCAATGTATGACTTGCTCCGTTTTTCTTTATTAGGCTGTTTTTCATTGTGAAAACATGCACAAAAATCTTTTACGTTATTCAAGATAGTGATATAATAGATATGCTATATAAGGAGGATTTTACGAATGGCAAAAAGAACTGTTAAAGATTTGGACGTTGCCGGAAAACGCGTTATTGTACGCTGCGATTTCAACGTACCAAGAAAAGATGGAAAAATTACAAATGATAACCGTATCATTCAGGCATTGCCAACCATCAAATACCTGATTGAAAACAATGCGAAAATTATTTTGATGTCTCACTTAGGAAAAGTAAAGACCGAAGAGGACAAGGCAAAAAACGATTTGCGTTGTGTAGCAGATCGCTTGAGTGAATTGGTAGATACAAAGGTAACATTTGTACCGGTAACAAGAGGTGCAGAATTGGAAGAAGCTGTTGCGGCATTGAACGATGGTGAAATCGTTGTTATGCAGAACACTCGTTACGAAAAAGGTGAAAGCAAAAATGATGAAGAACTTGCTAAATATTGGGCTAGCCTAGGTGATCTATTTGTAGAAGATGCATTCGGTAGTGTTCACCGTGCTCATGCTTCTACTGCCGGTATCCCTTCTATTCTTCCAAATGCATTGGGCTTCTTGGTAGAAAAAGAAGTAAAAATGTTGGGTGCTGCGGTGGATACACCGGAACGTCCGTTTGTTGCAATCATCGGTGGTGCAAAAGTATCTGATAAGATCGCCGTTGTTGATAACCTATTGAAGAAAGCCGATAAAGTATTGATCGGTGGAGGAATGGCTTATACATTCTTGAAGGCTATGGGTTATAACGTTGGTAAATCACTAGTGGAAGAAGATAAGCTTGAACTTGCAAAAGAATATCTTGCAAAAGCAGAAGGAAAACTTGTTTTACCGGTTGATCATGTATGTGCAGATGCATTTGCAGAAGATGCAAAAACAGTTGTTGCGGATAATGAAAATATCCCTGCTGACTACATGGGCTTGGATATCGGTCCAAAATCTGTGGCATTGTATAAAGAAGCACTTGCAGGTGCAAAAACAGTTGTATGGAACGGACCTATGGGTGTATTCGAAATGAAACCATTTGCAAATGGTACATTAGAAGTTTGTACAGCTATTTCCGAACTTCCTGGAGCTACTACGGTAATCGGTGGCGGAGATTCTGCGGCAGCAGCTATTCAGTTAGGCTTTGCAGAAAAATTCTCTCACATCTCAACTGGTGGAGGTGCTTCACTAGAATATATGGAAGGTAAGGAATTACCAGGTATTGCAGTTATTGCAGAAAAATAAATAATATATAGGAGAAGAACATGAGAAAACCAATTATTGTCGGAAACTGGAAAATGAACAAAACAATTGCGGAAGCAGTTGAATTTATTAAAGCAGTTGATCCTGTTTGCCATGATGGAGCTACCTTTGGTGTAGGAACTTCTTTCTTGGCATTGAATGAATCTATCAAAAATGCAAAAAACTTGATTATTGCAGCTGAAAACTGCTATTTCAAAGACAGTGGAGCTTTCACTGGTGAAGTGAGCGTGCCAATGCTTGAAGAAATCGGTTTGAAATATTGCATCATCGGTCATTCAGAACGTCGTGAAATGTTCGGAGATACTGATGAAACAGTAAATTTAAAAGCTAAACGTTTGATTGATGCGGGAATTACTCCGATTCTTTGTATCGGTGAAACAGAAGCACAGTATGATGCCGGAGAAACTGAAAAGGTTATCCGTGAACAGTTGAGCGGAAGTTTGGCTGATCTTTGCCCTAAATGCGTAGCAAACATGGTTATTGCTTATGAACCGATTTGGGCAATCGGAACCGGTAAATCTGCGACAAAAGAAGATGCACAGAAATGTTGTGCAATCGTTCGTGATCAGGTAAGAGTAATGTATGGCGATGAAGCAGCAGACAACGTACGTATTCAGTACGGAGGATCTGTAAAACCTGAAAACATCGTTGAATACATGGCTTGTCCGGATATTGACGGTGCATTGATTGGTGGAGCAAGCTTAAAGGCAGACAGCTTCATTGACATCATCAATAAAGTTAAGTAATTATTATTAAGTAAAGCTAAAAAGTGGTGTATTGTATAATAAGCAATATGCCGCTTTTTTAATATCTACGTAACATGATATCGCTAAGTATATGGAATAAGTCCTTGATAGGATAATTAAACCATAATAATATTGAAACACTATTTAGATTAAAAAAGCGATTATCTCTAAGATTAACCGCTTTTTATACATTAAACATTTTCTCAATTATTCTTTTCTATGAAGCTAGTGCTATTCTCGGTCGAAATACTTTTAGATACCGGCATATTAAATATTACCAATAAGATAGTAAAAAGTACCATTATCAATAAAATGATGCCGATAGTTTTCCAAATTTTTCTATTACGACGATTCTTGATTGCCAACTGTTCACTGATTTTTGCAAGTTGTTCTGCAACTGCGTTTTCATCAATTTCATCACTGATTGTACTACCGAGCAATATACTTACTTTTGTATCCAATATATCCGCTATTTTAGAGAGAATATGTGCATCAGGAACAGATAATCCGGTTTCCCTTAGTTAAAAATATTACTCTTGTTGATTACTCAACTTTTCCGATA
>ERZ1673739.1145-NODE-1145-length-31616-cov-7.394601_pt1 | contig 31616 bp, 22 predicted proteins | sample MGYA00580210_ERZ1673739 | MGnify/ENA primary metagenome ERZ1673739 (study PRJEB41218, sample SAMN15661749) | gut metagenome | host: Homo sapiens | place: Canada: London | collected 2015-08-20/2019-03-30 | study: EMG produced TPA metagenomics assembly of...
GTCAGTTCGAAATAACGCCCTAAACCTCCCACCATTTTAACTCAGCATGGAATGACAGGAATATTCAGATTCCTATAAATACAGTATTTCATTAAAACATCGGTAAATAATCAGTTCACATCTAATTTATGTTCACAGATCCTTTACCGATGTTTTGAACAAGAATCTTTTAATCTCTATTTTGAAGATATAAATGAAGGAGGAAGTTCTTCTACACCCCATTTTTTGTTAGGCTTTGCCCCTAATTTCAACTCCAAAGTCCCCCCCTTAATAAAGTCTTCATGATAAAACCAACATTTATTCCACTTTTTCCCATTAAGGGAAGCATTTTGAATGTACATATTATCAGTTGAATTTCCTTTCGTTATGATTTGGAAAGTCTTTCCGGAATAATAACGATTGTCCAAATGAATAGTAACCTTATCAAAAAGCGGAGAAGTAATCTCATAAAAAGGCTTTTCCGCACAACCACCATCCACCTCAAACAGTCCGATTGCCATCAGAACACCTAAAGCCCCCATCTGTCCCTGATCCTCATCATCCCGATAGCCTCCATAGGGAGTCACATCACAATAAGCAGCTTTTACTTTACGCACCCACTTCTGAGTAAGCCAAGGTGCTCCTGCATAACTAAACAAATGAGCCATTCCAGTCCCCGGCTGATTACCATAATCTGTCCAATTGCCTTCCTTTGTTTTATTAGAACGGAAAAACCCATACGACTCACTCTTTTCGAAATTAGCATTCAATCTCTTAACATACTGGTCGGCACCTCCATAAAGTTCTATCAATCCTGCCATATCATGTGGAACATAGTGTGAATAAATAGCAGAGTTACTCTCGCAAAATCCTCCTTTTTCTGTCAATTCCAACGGATCAAAATAAGGTAACCAGTTGCCATCCTCTCCACGAGGTTGCATATAACCACTTTCCGGATTCCAAAGATTACGATAATTCTTTGACCGCTTCATAAAAAACTCATAATCCTGTAATTTCCCCATTGTTTTCGCCATCTGTGCCAAGCACCAATCCTGATAGGCATATTCCAATGTCATGGAAGCTCCGGTAGTATGCATCCCTTCAACATCTTTCCGTCCGTCAGGCACATACCCCCATTCCTCATAATATTTCATGCCACCGGAATAAGCTGTCTTGCTATGTTCATAACCGGCATGGTCGCGAATACCTCCCACAAAAGCATTTTTCCGCAAACCTTCATAAGCCAGTTCCGCATCATAATTACGAATTCCTTTATTATAAGCCGAAGCAAAAAAAGAAACAGCCGGATCACCAATCATCACATACGTATAATTTCCTCCTGATGGTCCACGGGGAATCAGACCTCCGTTTTGATACATATCTATCATTGTATTACAGAAATTATCCATAACTTCAGGATATGCCATAGACCAGAGTATGTTCAGTGACCAATGACTTCCCCACCATGCATCAAAGTTATGATGATTATACAAAGGTTTTCCATCTTCTCCCAAAGGAATTTGCCGTATGCGCGGAAAGTCGGAAGTCATATCCATATAATGTCCATCGGCATCACTGACTACATGGCGTCCCAATAAGGCATGCCACAAATCCGTATAGAGTTTTATTTGCTGTTCTCTGCTACCGCCTTCCACTTCTATCCTTCCAAGCCAATCATTCCATTCGGAAAAAGAAGACTGCTTTACTTGCTCAAAATCCCAGCCTGACAGTTCCGTTAACATATTCTTACGTGCCTGTTCTACACTGACATATGAAATCGCCACTTTCAGCATCACCTTTTCGTCTTTTTCTGTTTTAAATCGGACTGCCATACCCGCATTCTTACCTGATATTCTTTCCGGATTGCTATTAGATTCTATCCGGCCTTCGCGCCAAGATACAACCTTATCCATTGGCTTGCTCAATTGTGCATAAAAATAAACAGGAGTATCTTTAGGACGACGTCCTGTACGTTCCATCATCTCCCATCCGGCTATTTCCTTATCACTTACTTTCCAAACCTCCGAATAAGCTGTAGGTCCATGTGCCAAAAACGCTCCCGTATCAAATAAAATATAACTGGCATCACTTTTCGGAAAAGTATAACAATGAAAGCCTACGCGCATAGTAGAAGTCAACTCTGCTGTTATGTCATAATCTGTCAGTTTCACTTTATGATATCCCGGTTTAGCTATCTCTCCATCATGAGTAAAAGCCGATTGATAAGCATTCATACCCAAATGCCCTTTAAACTCGCCAACGGTAGGCATCACCGCCACACCGGACATCTGCCAATTATGAACATGACTAAAACAGCGTATTTGTTTTGAGTCATACAGATATCCTGATCCCCAAGAGTGCTCGGTATCCGTATCAGGGCTAAGGCTGACCATACCAAACGGACGACATGCCGAACTGAAAAAAAACCATCGGGAACGGTGACTGTCAACAAAAGGATTTACCAAGTCAACATAATTCTTTTTAGTCCCCGCTTCATTGAACAACAAAGAACCAAAAGCAGGCTGATCACGATCGTATCCTTCAGGACGAATCTGCCGAAGAACCTGTTCCGTATAAGGCATCTGCATCCCTTTCCGTATAACAAAATGATTGTAGGTCATTTCAAAAATCGGCATATATCTACCCCTTCCTTTATTAGATATCTCAGTCCAGTTGCTATATTTTCCTGTGACATCCTTCCACACAGCAAAAGGAACATTATACCCCAAATTATATTTTGCGACATACTCAAACCCTTTCATAAGCCGGTTATCAAGAGCCGAATATAAATCATCACCTTGTTGCCAAGCTATTTCACAAACAGTTGCCAGGGCACCTATACCCAACATGCTATGCCCCTGATCACGACCACTCTCCTGTATCTGACCGGTATCCCCACTGATATAATGAGCTATTGTTCCGTTATCATTGGCATGAAGATAAAAATCAACCGCCTTATTATACATTTCCTCATTATCCCATAAAATAGCAGCTGCCATATAAGCTTTAGTCACAATAGGTCCCCAATTCCCATTTGTATAAGGCTTACGATGGTAAAAATTTTCCATTACAGGCAAGAACACTTCCCTTATCATTCTACTGATCTCATTAAACTGAACAACTGTCATCTTTTTATAAGTATGACGCAGTATTTCAGTAGCATAAATAATCTTTAATCCTTCCAACCCCACCAACAAAGGGGCATCATTCGTTTCCGGAATTCTTTTAAGTGTTCCGGCATAGCCTAACAATAATTCCAAAGATTTCTCGGCATGAGTCTTTTCACCAGTCAAAACCCACATCAATGCATTCTGATAGACTGCACTAAAGTCTTGCTCCATTTTTGATTTTGTATGACGAAACTCACCATCTCTTGAAATGATTTCAAAAGGTCCGAAAGGCTGATAATCCGCCTGAGAACAATGATGACTTTTCAATAATTCAAAAGAACCATAGGCAGGATATTCCTTATCAGCGATTTGAGCACGCATCCGCTCAATACTTTTTGTTGTATGTAATATTCCCGGATGCACAAATTTTCGGGCCTGCATCTCAAGTCCTATACTCAAAAACAGACAATAGAAACCCAATTTCAACAGGACTGATATTTTAAACTTTCTCATAACCGCTGCTGCTTATAGTTTTTGACAGATTTTATATTTCCATCGTCAGGAACTAAACGAACTGCCCCCCCCCCGGATGCTTTCAAACAAAAGTTTAATTTCGTCTTGTTGCTCACACGATAAGTAGAAACTCTGACTTTAGTACGTGTTTTCACTGATTTATCCCCATCCGTATAAATTTCCGCTATGTAGTTCTTTCCTTCGGGCAAGAAATCCAAGCTTACAGATAAAACACGCTTCTCATTATTTGTTATCGAACCGATAAACCATTCCTCTCCTTTACGACGGGCTATAGTAATAAATTCACCGACCTCCCCTTGCAACACTTTTGTATCATCCCATGTAGTATATACATCATCAAAGAATTTCAACTCGGGTTCGTCTTGAGAATCTGATGGTTTATCATACCAATACATATATTGCAACGGACTATAATAAACTGCCGCCAAAGCCAATTGATGCGCAGGAGTGGTCTGGATAGATTTAGAACGAGGAACACCATAACTATCCTTGTCTGCATTCAAGCGACCGAAATCCTGACGATAGTAACAAATGGTATAATCCGCCGCTCCAGCTATAAACCGGGTAAAGGGAAGAGTAGCATTATGTGTTGCATCAGGAAATTCCTCATTACCTCGGATACCTTCCTGAGTCATCAGATTAGGATATGTACGACTGAACCCTGTAGGACGGTACTCATCATGTACATCAACCATCAAGCCATAATCAGCACATTTCTTGATCGCTTCATGCATCCATTTAGTCCATACTTGTGATCCCACCTGTACGAAACCAAATTTAATACCCGCTATCCCCCAAGACTTATACAACGGAAGAATCTCATCCAATTGCTGTTGTAATGCACGTTGATTAACATACAGGATAACTCCTATACCCCGTTCTTTAGCGTAAGCTACCACCTCTTTCAGGTTCAAAGCATTTATATCCGGATTTCTACGAGGGTCTAATGTCACTGTAGTAGCATCAGAAACCTTGTCATATTCAAATCCATACCATCCCGCATCAAAATGAATATATTGCAGATTGCGTTTCACGGCAAAATCGACCAAAGCTTTTCCTCCTTCTGTAGTCAATGTCACTTCACGCACCACTTTTCCGGGTTTTATCCATGAAGTATCCTTTATTTTACAAGAAGGGTTCAAATTCAGAATCAAATCATTATGTTCCAATATTTGTCCCGGTTTATCAGCACACATAATCACCCTCCAAGGAGTATGATAAGGAGCAATATCTTCTACGGGACCATACATAGCAGATTGAATCGTATTCTTTTTTTCTGTCGATAACTTGAATTTTGTACGCACATAGTCTACCACTTGCGCTTCAGCCAGACATACGTAAGGACCTTCAGGTAATGTCAAAAGCAACGGACGGTCTGATTCACCGGGCCATCCTTCCAATGGGAGAAATTCATAAGGAGTCTGAGCCCTGGATGTAAAGTAAGCTTTTGTTCCTTCCGGTAAAGTATATTCAGTAAATTCATCTGTGATCTTCAAATATTGTCCGCCGGGAAACCGATAACGGAATGCAATCCCTTCATTATACGCCCGTATATCCAAAACCAACTTGTCACGAGAATTCTGACGGTTAATGACTACCGACCAAGCTTTATACTGATCTTTTATGGTGCTACGTTCTCCATATACAGGATGCCAGACAGTATCCTGTTCGGCAGTTGTCATGTCACCTAATGACAAATGATCACGCCATATAGTATTAGCCTTAATACCCAATAAAGATGGTTTTATCGTTTCTTTAGCATTCCAATTCAAAGAATAATGCAAGTTCCCACCCTCATCACTTAAAGTAAACTGATACTTTTCATCCGGCGAGGACATCTTTATCTCTTTTGCCTGAAGGATGGATAAAGAAAATACCATCCATAATACACCTATATATAATCTTTTCATCATACTAACTATTTATACCTTGCAAAGTTATACATTTATAGCGTACTCTCTATTTTTTATGTCATTGACAGATTAAAAAACCGTCTTTACTATAGATCAACAAAAAAGGAAGAATACGCTATAAACTTATTATAATATTAAGATAATTCAATTACTCCCAACCCGGATTATTTCCTAATTCCTGACCGTTGGATAAAGTATTCAACCATGTAACAGGAATAGGACGAAGACCATATTTACTTTTAAAGGTAGCTTCACTTAATTGGGTCTGAATCAATCCACCTGTAATATTAGTGACATCCCAATTGTATTTCAAAACTCTTTCTGCCAATTTTCCTGTACGCTGCAGGTCATTCCACCGTGGTGCTTCTCCATAAAGTTCCAATGCTCTTTCATCCAATACATTGTCTAATGTAACAGTACCAACATATTCTTGCAGTCCACCTTCCGGAGCATTATTCATGGCACGTTTACGTATCTGATTTATATAGTATAAAGCATTAGAGTTATCTCCCATTTTAACAGCAGCCTCAGCAGCAATTAAGTAAGTTTCGGCCAATCGGAACAAATAAATATCACGAGTTCCATTTTCTACTGTTCCCGAACTGTTATAACGGGTATTACAATCTTTAAATTTCCAAACAGGAAGCCAAACACGTGATTTTGCATTAAAGCTTTGATAACCGGTTTTATAATAATCATCATTTCCAGCATCAGCATAAGAACCCTCAGGATAATTATAGAAAAAACGTCCACGATTATTAGCAGCCGCTTTTTCAGCATCTGTATATTGTTTATAACCACTCTCTCCGGGAACAGGGAAATAAATTACGGTATCACCCTTTGCCACATTTACCCCATTTGTACTCTCAAACCAATTTCTACCATAAGCACGTCCGTCTATAGAAGTAGCCGGGTCACCATTCAATGGACTCATAAAAGTAACTTCCGTACGTCTATCTTTCTTCCAATCAAATAATAAATAACTATATTTGGTTGGCATAACAGAAGCATAATCATTACAATAAATTGAAGAAAAGCCCAAATCAGTCCAACCTTCACGATAAACAAACAAATAGAATTCTGTCTGAATATTATTATTCCATCCTGCTCCGGCAGAAAAGTTAAGACTGAAAATAATTTCATCATTCTCTTCATTTGCCTGACGATGAACCATTGCATAATCATCCAATAATGTATGTCCGGAATTCTTAATTACATCTACAGCATCATCGTAAGCCTTTTTAAAATCATCAGCTTCTGCATAACTCTGATATCCTCGAGTCAAATAAACAAGAGAACGAAGATGTTTAGCAGCCGCTTTTGATACACGTCCATAATTCGCCGAAGTCTGCTTCATGGGAAGAGAAGAATCCATAACGTCCTGCAAATCTGCCAGAATTTGTCTGTAAAAATCAGATCCACTATCCAATTGCGAAGTTGTAGAAGGTGAGGTCGGTTCTTCCAAGATCAATGGAGCTTGCCCCCAATTTTTTACAATTTCAAAAAGATATAACGCCCGCAAGAACTTAGCTTCCGCAACCCGTTGGGCCAAGATTTCTTTATCAATACCATCAAAAATATCTTGATCCTTTGTAACTACCATAGCAGCACGACCAATAGCAGCATTTACATTTTTCAAAGACTCATATAATACCTTCCACTGATTATAGACAGTGCCATTATCATTGGTATAATCTACTGTATACTGATTTAAAGCATTGGTTGCTGTTCCGTCATTCTGAGTCCCCAAATCCGTACCAAGTTGGGTCAACAGAAAATAGTTGGTTGTATTATAAACAGATTTTAATGTGGAATAGGCTCCATTAATAAGAGACTCATATCCTTCAGCCGTAGCATAATATTCTTCAGCAGACTGGCTAGACCAATTTTTTTCATCCAGAAAAGACGAACATCCCGAAAGAGCAAACACAGATGCCAACAGGAAACCTTTAGTAAATATATTTTTTGCTTTCATACTATCCTAATTATTTGAATGATAAATTAATACCAAATATTACATTGCGAGTCATTGCATCCGATGTATTGATGCTGACATTCAACTGTTCAGGATCAACCACATCCTTTGCACAGAAAATAAATGGATTCTGAACTGTTGCATATAAACGCAAATTGCCTAATTTCATTTTCTCAAGAACCGATGGTTTAAAAGTATATCCCAAAGTAATATAAGAAATCTTAAGGAAATTACTGGAAAACATCGTATGTGACATTTCCGATTTTGCATTTCCCCATGATCCTGCCTTGCTTCGATAAGTACCCATGTTACTAGGCTGTGCAGAAGCATTGGTAGGATTTTCCGGAGTCCAATAATCTTTTCTTAAATTATTAAAATTGAGATTGTTGTTTTCCAATGCATACGAAACATAGAACTGATTTCTAGCTCTTGCCCCTGCTTGGAAAGCTGCTTGAAATGACAAATCAAATTCCTTATATGTAAATGTATTAGTCATACCACCTGTCCAATCCGGAGTACGTTTACCATCAATCACACGATCTTTATCGTCAATCACACCATCCTCATTCAAATCCAAAGGTTTATATTGACCAGGTTTACAACCATATTTAGCTGCTTCTTCAGCTTCATCCAGCTGCCATACTCCCAATGTCATCAAATTATAATTTATATCAATAGGCTGACCAATAATCCAAAGATTACTATAATCACCACTCATACCAGCTAAAGACAATCCACGGGAAGTCAAATTCTCCTTATACTGTAAATCTACAATTTTATTCTTATTATAGGCAAAATTCAAACTAGTTCTCCATGAAAAATCTTTAGTACGGATATTATCCGAATTAATATTTACCTCAAACCCTTCATTTCTAACAGACCCTACATTTGCTTTTACAGAAGAATAACCGGTAGTAACAGGTACTGTCTTATTCATAATCAAGTCTTCTGTCAAACGATTATAATATTCCACACTACCCGAAATCCGATTATTGAAAAATCCGAAGTCAAGACCTACATTATATTCTGTAGTACGTTCCCATCCCAAATCCAAATTCCGTAAATTATTGGGAACATATCCAATAGACTCACTAGAACCGAATGTATAATATTTGGCACCACTAATAGATCCTTGCGTCTGATACGCACTTACATTATCATTACCGGTCTGACCATAACTTAAACGTAACTTCAAATTACTCAACCAAGACAAGCTCTTCATAAATTCTTCTCCTGACACTCTCCATGCTACAGCTGCTGATGGAAAACTTCCCCACTTATTGCCTTCAGCTAATTTTGACGAACCATCAAAACGAATACTTGCTGTTACAAAATACTTGTCCTTATACACATAATTGGCACGTGCTAAATAAGACATCAAATTCGTTTTGGTAAAACCGGAAGAAGAAGTATTACTTGCCGATCCTCCTGCCAAATTATACCACAAAGAGTTATATGACAATCCATTACCAATTCCTTTTAACTTTTCATCTTGTGATTGCTGCATAGAGAACACTCCGGTCAAATCTACGCGATGATCCTTCAATTCAAAGTTATAATTTACAAGATTATCCCAAACCCAATCTACATAGCTATTTTTCGCATAATTACTGGTTGCCTTATTTTGCCCTTTATTAGCTTTAGTGTATTTACCTCTGTACTGGCCAATTTCTTCCAAATTTATATCCGGCGAGAAAGTGGTCTTCAAAGTCAATCCTTTAATTGGAGTTATTGCCAGATAAATGTTACTCAGCAAATTGTACTTTTTGGTTTTATTCAGTTCATTCTTCATGGTAGTTAACGCATTATACTGACCATTAGAATAAGCCCACATTTCTTCTCCTGTCACCAAATCAGTCGGATGATAAGTCGGACGCAGACGAAAAGCATCCTGTAACAAGTCAGAGTTACCCGTATCACGTACTGAATGGGTTCCATACATATTAATTCCAAATTTCATGTATTTGCTAGGTTCTACATCCACAACAGCACGCAGATTATAACGGGAATATTCTTGAGGCTCCAACATACCATCTTCAAAATAATATCCGGCAGATAAAGCATAAGTAGCCATCTCATTACCTCCGGTAGCCGATATAGTATGATTTGTCATAAAGGCCGGACTAGAAACAGCATCCACCCAATCAAAATAATTTCCATCTTGAATAGCCTTTAACTCTGATGCTGTGAAAATCTGACTATCATCCACATATTTATTATTATTTCCGGCTCTTTTAGCCTCTCGTGCCAATTGCACATATTCTTCACCAGACATCATATCGGGCATATTCGTATATTTCCTATATCCGGCATATCCACTATAATCTATTTTTACTTTACCTATCTTACCTCTTTTAGTAGTAACCATGACTACACCATTAGTAGCACGGGAACCATAGATTGCGGTAGATGATGCATCTTTCAAAATATCAATTTTTTCTATATCATCCGGATTCAGGTTAGATAAAGAAGCTCCTGGCACACCATCTACAACAATTAAGGGAGATGTACTTCCGCTAATTGTATTCAAACCACGAATCAGAATATTATATTCCCCTCCTGGTTTACTATTAGAACGTTGAATTTGCACACCTGGCAAAGCCCCTTGCATAGCTCCTACTGCATCCGTTCTACCACTTCTTATCAAATCCTGAGTAGAAACAGAAGCTACAGCACCTGTCAAATCCGATTTCTTTACCGAACCATAACCTACCACTACAACTTCGTCCAACAGCTCAGTATCTTCTTTTAGAACAATCTTGAAAGAACGGTTAGAACCAATATTCAATTCTTGAGTTTGAAAACCAACGTAAGATATCTGTAACTTATGAGAAGGAAAAACAGTCAAACTAAAATTACCATCCAAATCAGTTACAATACCGTTGGTAGTTCCTTTCTCCATTACTGTAGCACCTATTATCGGTTCTCCATTTGGATCAATAACTTGTCCCGTAATCTTCACCGTATTCTGCAATACTTCTTGATTAATCGGAGAGTACAACCCTGCACCTGTTTGCTCTGCAACCGCATTTCCTAACGGCAAACAAGACAATACCATAAGTAATAAAAATTTGTCTTTCTGTTTCATAGCATGTACTTAAAGTTTAATTTATTAAATCATTCTATTTTTCATTTTCTTTTTTTACTTATTAAACGAATCTAAAATAAAATACACTCAAAAGACAGAAAAAATATTTTCTATCACTCACATATTCAAGAACATAAATATCTATCCGTCTGTTTACGAAGAACTCCCCTAGCTATATATAGCTGATTCTCTATTGTTCTCAATGATAGGCCTAAGTTTCTGCTTATCTCCGGATTAGAAAACTCTTTTTGGAATTTCATGATAAATATCTGTTTACATTTAGGAGGAAGGGAATTAATCCTTTTCTCCACAATCACAAAAAACTCTTTTGCCAACAAATCGTTATATCCATTTATATGTACCACTCTATTTTTTTCGTTACTATAGATTTCCTCGTATCTTTGCGCTATCTGCCTATGGCGTACCAAATCAATACAACGATTATATATTGCTGCATAAATATATTTTAAGGCTGCAGCCTCAGATACAAAATAATTTGTCTGCTGAAATAACCCTATAAATACATCCTGCACTACATCTTCAGCATAAAATTCACTAGATAACACCTTGCCCGCATACCGCATAAAACAATTCTTAAATTTCTTATAAATATCTTCCAAGGCTATATCCCCTTTTTGATAAAGACTAATATCAATAGATTGTGTATTCATAATATGAACGGATTAACAATGATTTTATAAATTAGCCAAAACAGATTGTTTCTCTTTCAAACGTTTCAATCGTACCAATGCTTCCAAATAATAGTAATCTGCATAACTAATAGAAGCATCAACTTCCCATCCCTTGTTCATGTGCCCAACCGAATGCAATAAAAAAGCATCTTTTTTATTGCGAGCCTGATATGCCGGAGAAGATAGTATCTGAAGCATTTCCACAGCCTTATTCCGATAGAAAGATGCAGAATCACTATTATTTATATAGGTGGAAAGTTCCAATAAGGCAGAGGCCGTTATGGCAGCAGCCGATGCATCTTTCGGTTCACCTGAGGATAATTCCGGAGCATTAAAATCCCAATAAGGAATCATGTCTTCGGGAATACGGGACAAATAGACATCCGATACCTTCCGGGCAAAATCCAAAAAACGTACATCATGTGTTTCACGATATACCATGGTATATCCATAAATAGCCCATGCCTGTCCACGGGCCCACATAGAATCATCACTCAATCCTTGATGGGTAACTCCTTTTATAAAATGACCATCCAGCGTATCATACACCGCTACATGATAACATGAATAATCTTTGCGGAATTGATGTTTCATAGTCGTTTCCGCATGTTTACAGGCAATATCATATAAATACTGCCCCCCTCCATTCCGCGCAGCCCAAAACAAAAGTTCCAAATTCATCATATTGTCAATAATAGTATTGTGCGGCCAGTTTTCTTTTTTCACCATTCCAGGCCAAGATAAAATAGTACCCACAACAGGATTATAAAGCATAGCCAAAGAATCTGCGGCATGCAGCAATCCTTCCTTATATTCCGGTTTTCCTGTCAAACGATAACCGTTGCCCAAACTACACATCATAATAAAACCGGAATCATGACTCTTTGCTTTCCTGTAAGCCAAGGGAGCAATCATATCGGTTACTTTCCCTGCTGCTTCCCTCCACATATTATCCTTAGTATCCTCATATAAATACCAAAGGATACCGGGCCAAAATCCACAAGTCCAAGAGCCTACCTGTGTATAACGCCATTTAATACTATCTAAATCCATGGAATTAGGAATTTTATCTAACGAAGGAATAGAAACCAGCGTCCGCATAGCCTGAGACCGGCAATACGCAATTTCCGAATCAATAGAAAAATCATCAGTAGCAGTCGTTTTACACGAAAAACATCCTAGGCTAACTAAAAAGATAAAAACAAGAATAAAAAAAGTTCTGCTTTTCATAATCATATCAGTTTCTTTAATGGATAAAAATATTTTTCTATCAGCAAAATTAGAAACTGAAATGTCTTTTCAACCATTCTGTAAAGCAGGATTAATCCCAACCTACTAAATGAGACAAAAAAGATCATACAACACTATGAATCAACAAATTGCATAATAGAAGAAGAGAGTTCCAAAAAAATATGGAACTCTCTTCTTCTATCCAATCACTAGAGTAACGCCTCTATTCCAAACGCTACTCAATAAATATCCCATGTTCCTTTATATATTCGGCAGGTGACATTCCCTTAAACTTCTTAAACGAACGGAAAAAAGAAGTACGAGAACTGAAACCACATTGTTCCGACAAAGAAACCAAGGTATATCTGGAAGCAGACTTATCCTGTATTCTTTTTATGAATTCGTCTATCCTATATTTATTAACATAATCCGTGAAACCAATATTCATAAACATATTCAACACTTGGGACAACTCTCCAGTATTACATTTCACCACTTTTGCCACATCCTGCAACTTTAAATCAGGATTCAAATATAACCGATCTTTCTCCATACACTCATTCAGTTTCCCAATAATGAGCATGGCCGTTTTCTCTTCCATCCTTGATTTTTGATATTTTTCTTTCCGATTTTCTTCGGATGATTCCGTCTTTTTATTTATATATTCCTTCATTGTGCGATACTTCCCCAATAACCCGGAGTAAAAATAAATAAGAATACAACAAACGACTACACTTAACACCACAATCCATCTTATAAAAGGCGTATTTCCGGCAACAACCACCCTTACCGCTTTTATTGCTGCAGGATTGGAAGCCGCCCTGACCCTAAACATATAATCGCCAACAGGAAGTTCTGTATAAGAAACCTGATTTCCTTTCATCAAAGTTTTCCATTCCTTATCATATTCTTCCAAACAATACTCGTATAAATCCGTATTCTCCACTGCATAATTCAAGGCTGAGAAAGTGAATGAAATATTATTATCATTTACAGACAGAAACACCTCATCTATAAATGGAGCAGAAACGGGCATTAATGTCTCTCCCGGGCACAAAGGTCTGCCTGCGACTGAAATGGAAGTAATCACGGGAGGCTGGACCTCTTTTGTTCCTATCTCACTCCAGCTCTTTGCCGCATCATAACAGACCAATCCGCATTCATTTCCCCACCAAATTGTATTATCATCCGTTATCTGTACCGGAGAATTAAAAATATATCCGGGAATGCCATCGTATAACGAAAAAATCTTATGATAATTTTCCTCTTCCTTTATATATAGTAACCCCCTCTGAGTAGCAAACCATAATCCGCCGTTCTTAGGATCTTCCACTATGCTCATCACAGAATTATTCGGTAAGAAATCATCGATCGTGATGTGTTCAAATGTCGTAAAAGACTCATCTACCTTAACCACCCCCTCCTTATCATCACAAAACCACAAATTCTTCTTTTTATCCTCATAAATGAATCGTACACTTTTAGTATATGGTAAAACATGCTCCGGAAAAACATCCGATTTAAATACCCCAGCAGCCCTATCATACATAAAAACGGCCCCTCCTGTGCCCAGCCACATCCTGCCCTTCGAATCTGCCTTCAATGAAAAAACAGAATTAACTGACAAAGAAGAATTACGACTGTTATAAACCTCATATTCCCCTGTCAAATGATCATATACATACACACCTTTGGAACTGCCGATCCATAATTTATTGTTTCCATCCCTTTCATATCCATTAAATGACCCTTGCATAAAACATTGATCTGATTGAAAAAAGGAAAGTTCACCCGTATTCCTGTGAAGCAAGTACAAGCCCCCTCCATACGTTCCAATTAAAAAATCCCGATTGAAAGGTTTTACAGACAAAATTATATCCGAACGCAAAATGGAATTCCGATGTGTATAATGCCTTATCCTTTGTTCCGTTTCAGAAATATAATAAAGTCCGTCACGAGTGCCTATTACTTTTTTCCCATCTGCATCCACCCAAAAAGCACGTACATTCATATTATAAGAATTAAAAAGCTCTGGATAAGAATAAACAGAAAAGAAACTTCCATGAGCTGGAGTATAACTTAATCCGCCCATGTAAGTACCTACCCAAAGCATATCATCCTCTTTCAATAAAGAATAAACTGCATTAGAACAAATAGCATCCGCATTCGAAGTATGCTCTATAGCCGATAACTCTTTTCCTGTAGACGCACTGATTATTCTAATACCGCTTCCATTTGTTCCCACCCATATCTCATCATTAACAGTAATGATACTTTTTATATATCCATTTTCCACTTCAGGACAAATAGAAAAAGCCGCCTTACCGATATCAAAAACAAGCATACCACTGCCGGCCGTTCCTAAATATAGCTTTTCTTTTAAAAGAGCCAGACAGGAAAAATAACTAACAAATTTCTCATCATCCTGATATGTATAGACTTTCGATTGACCGGTTTCAATATTATATTCAATCAAACCACCTTGTGAAGTCAGCCAAAAAGTATCTTTATATCCTTCAACAATGCCAGTGATAAAATTGATAGAAGACAAAGCATTTGACCCGAAAAGCACCTTCCTGAAAGCACTCTCTTGATAGATAAAAAGTCCATGAGTGGTTCCAACCAGCAATCGACCTGTCTGGCTTACAAAGACTGATCTAACTTCCAACGATTTTGTATCTAAAGTGACCGATTCCACTTGGTCTGTTTTCCTATCGAGTTTCCATAATCCTTTATCTGTACCCACCCACAAATAAACAGAATCTGTTTCGGCTATGGAAAAAATGGTACGTCCTGAAAACTGAAGAAAACTTTTCACATTGATACCGTCAAAACGATCTAATCCGGTCTGGGTACCCAACCAAATAAAGCCTCTTTTATCTTTATAAATAGTATTAATAATATTGTTAGACAGGCCGTCTGAAATAGTAATAGTACGAAAAGTTAAATTCGGAAGGTCAACGGCCGATAAGGATACAGGTAGCCATAATAAAATTACCACCCTAAAATATAATCTATATAACCACAAATTCCCTTCCATATAGGATGCGTTTTTCATAATTCAGCAAAAACTACAACTTTGATTGATTTGTATCTACAAAAGTACAATAAAAAAGTGAGATTGAGAAAAGTACAGCAATAGAATTGAAATACAGATAGTTCGGACAAAAAGTGAAAACAGGGTAAAGCCAAGTGAAACTGCTGAAAAGCCAAGTGAAACCGGAGCGACGTTGCCAATCTGTAACCTAAGGCAATAGGTGACGATTTAGACACAAAAAGGACGGTAAGAGGCTGAATGATAGTTGTTTTTACACAGCGTACAAGCTGAAAAACATGCTAAAAACAGCGGATTTCGGTAAAACGGCTGAAAAAAGTTACATTTCCGGTTCTTATTCTGTGATACACAGTATTTTGCGTAATAACAAATAACTCTACATAACGTAATTTTGAAACTTAAAAAAAGTAGAGTTATGAAGAGTACATTTTCGACAATCTTTTATCTGAAAAGACAAGTAGTAAAGAACGATGGTTCATCACCCATCATGGGACGTATCACCATCGACGGGACGCAAACACAATTCAGTTGCAAACTGACTATTGACGCCAAAATGTGGGATGCCAAAACCGGACGCGCGACAGGTCGCAGTACAGCGGCATTGGAAACCAACCGTATGCTGGATAAGATACGGGTGAAAATCAACGGGCATTATCAGGAGATAATGGACAGGGACAATTACGTCACGGCAGAAAAAGTAAAAAACGCCTTTCTGGGATTGGAATACCGACAATACACCCTGCTCAAAGTATTTGAGCGTTTTAATGAGGATTACACGAAGCTGTATGAAACCGGAATGAAATCGAAGTCCAGCCTGAGCAAGTACCAAACAGTATATAAACACCTGAAAGAGTTTATATACCAGCGTTACCGCATGAGCGACATCGCCCTGAAAGAACTTACTCCCGCTTTCATTACCGACTTTGATATGTTCCTGCGGGTAGATAAGCACTGCTGTAATAATACCGTATGGATTTATACCTGCCCACTTCGGACAATGGTATCCATAGCCATCAATAACGGCTGGCTCGTCCGCGATCCGTTCCGTGAATATGAAATCCAGAAAGAAGATACGGAGCGTGGCTTTCTCACCCGTGAAGAAATCAACCTGCTTATAAACGGCAAACTGAAAAACGCCCAGCAAGAACTGATCCGTGATTTGTTTTTGTTCTGCACGTTCACGGGACTTAGTTTCACGGATATGCGCAATCTCTCGGAAGAGAACCTGCGTACTTATTTCGATGAACACCTCTGGATTTATTTACACCGCCAAAAGACGGGTGTACAATCCAACATCCGCTTGCTGGATATTCCGTTAAAGATTATCGAGAAATACAGGGGAGTTCAAAAAGACGGCAAGATTTTCCCTGTTCCCTGCTATAATGTGTGCAGATATAACATACAACACCCTATATCAAAAAGATGCGGTATCACCAAACATCTGACTTGGCACATGAGCCGCCATACGATGGCTACGGAAATATGCCTGACGAACAATGTACCCATTGAAACGGTAAGCTCCATCTTGGGACACAAGAATATCAAAACGACACAGATTTATGCCAAAATCACGAAAGAAAAGCTGAACAAGGATATGGAAAACTTGTCGGCTCATTTGGACAACATCAAGGAATACAGTAATATTACCATCTAATAAAGCACGTCATGGAAAGAGGAACTATAACCATACACGAGAACAATGTTATCCTGCGGGGTAACGTCTGGATGACCGATTACGAAATCACCGAAATGTTCGGTGTCACATCTTCCGCCGTGAACAGCCAAATCAAGGCTGTTTACAAAAGCGGAGTATTGAATGAATACGACACCTACCAATATATCCGGTTGGAAAATGGCAACCGTGCGGATGCCTATAATTTGGAAATGATAACCGCCCTCGCTTTCCGGCTGAACAGCCCGCCCGCCAAAGTTTTCCGGCAATGGGTGGTGAAGAAAGCGGCGACACCAGTCCGTTCACACCCGCCTATTGTCCTCCAACTGAAAGACGGCTATTCATGCTAAGCGAAATAAGGGGCAAACCACAATCATGGTCTGCCCCTTATTTCGTTTTTAGCGGATGGCTTTCTTGTAGTTCTCTTCCAACATCCGCTCGATGTCCGTTTCCCTGTACAACACCTTTCCCCCAAAGAGGATAAATGGTATTTTCCGGTCGTTACGGTACTCCTGCAAGGTGCGGCGGCTGATTTTCAGCCGTCCGGCCACCTCCTTGTCGGTCATGTACCGTTCGCCATTGAGTGGCGGGCGGTAATTCTCCGCCAACATTCTTACCTCTTTTGTTCCCCTGCGTAAGGCGCACAAGGCTTTTGCGATGAGTTCATCGTCCGCCGTCATTACATTGTCATTCATATATTATTGTGGATTTTAGTGGCTCGCTACAATGGTCAGGGATTATCCCTTTCCGTCCGGAACAGGTCTATTACGGGTAACAACCGTTCCACCTCACCGGGCTTGTAATAGAACTTACGGTTTATTTGCGAGAAACCGATCAGGCGGTTATCCCGGAGTGTCTGCAATGTCCTGCGGCTGATATGCAGCAGGCGGCAGATGTCCTCCCCGTCCAGCCAGTTACCCATCTTCTTGTCATTGCACCTATCATATAGGGTGCTTACTTTCTCCGTCAGTGTGCCCACACCGGACAATAACGCTTCAAAAGTCTTCTTTTCAATAATTACTATTTCCATATTCCAATCTGTTTTTCGGGCAAAAGTAATCTGTTACGGGCGTACTTCGTGCCGTTTTGCTGTTCATAGCCGTTCATGGCAGCTTGTGTCTTCCGTTTGGAACAGACTGGCTTTTTTATCTTCCCCGAAATACATGGAAATCTTCCATAGGTGGCTACCTACCTGTGGAAACACCCCGTGCAATAGAGGGAACTTTGCCCCGAAATCTAAAAACAACGATATGGAAATCATAACAATAGAAAGTGCCGCCTATAAAGAGTTGGTAGCCAAAATAGATTTGATAGCCGAATATGTCCGGAAGTGCGAACAGGAAAAGAACAAAGATACGGCAGACGTATGGTTGAGCGGTAAGGAACTCATGTCATTGCTCGGTATCAGTCCCCGTACCCTCCAACGCCTCCGGGACAACAAGCGGATTAACTACGCCATTTTCCGGGGGGCTTGCCGCTACCATATCTCTGAGGTGGAACGGCTGATAAAAGACAGCTTATATACTTGCGATGCCGGGACACTGGAAGAGTTCAAACACAATTATGTCTTACGTACCGGAGGTAAAAAGGGATGAGTACGCTGGATTTGGAAACCTTCGAGGGTTGGATGAAGCGCATCATGGAACGCTTCGACCGGAACGAGCAACTGATAGCGTCGCTTACGGGCAAGGAGTACAAAGAAGTGAAGTACCTCGACGGTGAAAGACTGTTGGACAATCAGGACTTGTGCGAGCTGCTCAACACGAGCAAACGCTCCATCCAGCGTTACCGGAGTTCGGGCACATTGAAATATCAGATGCTGTGGCATAAGGTCTATTACAAGGAATCAGACGTGCAGGAGTTTTTGAAAACCCATTTCAAGGAGTTCGGAAAGAAAAAGCAAGCGGAGGGAAACGGGGTTTGAAGCCACAAACTTCCACACGGGAGCCACAAGCTGCCACGCTTCCCGCTATCCATTGCCGGACGGTTTATAGCCGCTACTTTCGCTGCGAAATAATTTCATATTCACTTAAATACAATCAAAAGTATGGCACAAAAAAAGAAAGAGAAGGATGTGCTTGTCGTCCGTGACGAGAAGACAGGCGAAATCGGTGTCGTGTCCGGGCTGAACGGGGACGGTACACCGAAAACAACTCCCGCCACGGGAGCGAACCAACAGAATTTCCTGTCATTCGACAAGAACAGTAACGCGCTGGAAAGTTTCTTTGAGAATTTCTACCGCCAGTGTAAAGAACCGAAACGGTTCGGGTTCTACCGTGTAGCCGCCGATAATATCGGTGAGGTGATAGACGTGTTCAAGGATGTTCTCAAAGACCCGGTTGCCAACCGGGAATTGCTGGAACCGCACCGCATCGACACATCGAAGTATGAACAGCAGCCACAGGAACAGGTACAGCCAGAGGAACAGGTGCAGCCGGAAAACTCACCTAAACCGGAGGACGGACAACAGCCGCAAACTGCATCGGAAGAAGTCAAGCCTGCTCCCAATGACCTCGACCCTTTCTGGCAAGCGGTTGAAGAACACTGGTTCCCCGACGAAAAGGAGCCCGGGAAGCAGGAACAGGCACAGGAGCAGGAACAAAAGCAACCACAGAAACAGGCGCAAGGCGAACAACCTGCACCGGAGAAGCCCGACGGAAAAACATACCTGATAGATGAAAGCCGCATCAACTGGTCGGAACTTAAAATCTTTTATGGCATTGAGCGCCAAACGCTGGAAGCATCGGGTGATCTGGAAAAAATGCTTAATGGCGGCAAGTCCTCCCTTATGAACGTTGCCCCCATCATTGGCGGGGAACGCTTTGAGATTGAAGCCCGGCTTTCGTTTAAGGAAATGTCGGACGGCACGATGGGGCTTGTTCCCCATACCATCTGCAAAGAGCCGAAACTCGATGAGGAATTTATGGGGGTTATATTTACTCCCGAAGATAAAGAGAACCTGAAAAACAGCGGCAATCTGGGACGTGTAGCCGAGGTCGTGGATAAGGAAACGGGCGAGATTATCCCCTCGTATATCAGTATCGACCGGTTGACGAATGAGATAGAAGCCATTCCGGTGAAAGACGTGCCAATCACATCAAGAATAGGAAGGACGGAGTTTTCGGAGCATGAAATGAGCGAACTGCGTGCCGGACGTGCCATTCCCAATAAAGAAATCGTCCTGTCGGATACCCGGAAGTTCAAAGCCACCTTGCAGGTGAATGTGGAACGCGGCGGCGTGGAGTTCGTACCCCGCCAAGCGAAACCGAACCAAAGCCAGAACAGAAAGCAGCGTGCCTCCGGACAGAATACCCGGCAGAATGCACAACCTCAACAGCAAAACACCCCTCCGCCTGCCACACAAAATGCACAACAAAATACACAAACTGCCTCCCAAGCCGACGGGGAGCAGAAACCGAAGGTATATAATTACAAATGGGTGGACGAGAACGGAAATATCCGTGCACCCAAGACGATGGGCGGCGTACCTCTGACAGCGGAGCAGCAGAAAACATTTTCGGAAGGAAAAGCCATCCTTGTCAAGGATATGAAGCGTGACGGCAAAGGTGAACCCTATACCGCATACGTGAAATATAATTTTGAAGCGGGCAAGCCCAAATATTACCGTAACAATCCCGACATATCACAGGCAAAAGAGGTTACTCCCGCTTCGGAAAGCCGCACGCAAGTGGCGGTCAATACCGACGGTAAGACCAATGAGGCGACCAAACACCTGCAAAAGCCCCTGCAACAGGGACAGGCGGCTCCGGTTAATGCCGTGCAGCAGGAGCAGCAGCAAAAGAAGACTTTAATCAAGCCTAAAGGCGTAAAAATGTAACGGTATGGCAGACCTGATTTTATATGCCGTACCGGTAGCGGTCATCCTGTGGTTACTGATTAGGGTACTTGTCAAACTGCATGACAGTTTAATCAGTAGATTACCACCAACAGATCCGGATAGTGATTACCTCGATGCGGACGGCAACCATATCTATTATGACCGCAAGTTCATAGCCCGGCTTGAAAAAGAACGGCAGGAAGCAACCGATAATAATAAGGTATAAAGAAAAACAGAATAATAACAACCGGGGCACAACGCCCCGACCACTAAAATCCAAAGTAAAATTAGTATGAAAACAATTATTGCAGAAAAGCCCAGCGTGGCACGGGAAATCGCCCGTATCGTGGGAGCAACGGAAAAAGAAGACGGTTATCTGAAAGGTAACGGGTATTACGTGACATGGGCTTTCGGGCATCTGGTGATGCCCGCCCTGCCCGAAGGGTACGGCGTGAAAGGTTTCCACCGGGACAACCTGCCGATTATCCCTCCCGTCTTTACACTTGTCCCCCGACAAGTCAAAGCGGATAAAGGGTACAAACCCGATAGCGGCGTGGTGGCACAAATCAAGGTTATTTCCAAGTTGTTCCGTGAAAGCGACGGCATTATCGTAGCCACTGATGCGGGACGCGAGGGAGAATTAATCTTCAGATATTTATACGAATACATCGGATGCGCCACCCCTTTCGACCGCCTCTGGATAAGCTCGTTGACGGACAAGGCTATCCGCGAGGGACTGGAAAACCTGAAATGTGGTGCAGAGTACGACAACCTCTATTATGCCGCCAAAGCCCGGAGCGAGGCCGATTGGCTCGTGGGCATTAATGCCACGCAAGCCATCACCGTTGCCGCCGGGCGGGGAACATATTCGCTCGGACGGGTGCAGACACCCACACTGGCGATGGTATGCCAACGCTACCTCGAAAACAAGCGTTTTATCCCCGAACCCGTGTTCCAGATTCATCTATCAACAGATGGAACAACGGGAAATGAAATCGTGAAACTCTCTTCCACCGAAAAGTGGAAAGACAAGCAGGCGGCCGAAACCGCTTACAACGCGGTGAAGACGTGCGATACGTTTACCGTTTCAGGTGTGGAACGTAAGGAAACCATACAGGAAACACCGCTTTTGTTCGACTTGACCGCCCTTCAGAAAGAAGCGAATACCAAACACGGATTCTCTGCGGAGCAAACATTATCCGTTGCACAAAAGCTCTATGAGGCGAAGTGCATCACGTATCCCCGCACCGGAAGCCGCCATATTCCCGAAGACGTGTTTGCCGAGATACCTGCTTTGCTGCTCACACTGAAATATCATCCCACGTTCGGCAAGTACGCGGCGGCAATGGACACATTCTCCCGCCGTAGCGTGGACGACACGAAGATTACCGACCACCACGCCCTGCTTGTCACGGAAGTAAGACCCAAGAACATCGGGTCGGACGAGCGTATCATCTACGATATGATAGCCGGGCGTATGCTGGAAGCCTTTTCAGAAAAGTGTATCAAAGATGTAACCACCGTTTCGGCAGAATGTGGCGGCGTGCCGTTCACCGTCAAAGGCTCCGTTATCAGGCAAGCGGGCTGGCGCGCCGTGTATCAGGAGAAAGAAGAAGGGACGGAAGAAATTACACTGCCCGTCTGGAATGAAGGAGATACGCTGCCCGTCAAGGGAAGTTCGCTGACCGAAGGCAGGACAAAACCGAAACCCCTGCACACGGAGGCGACCTTGCTCTCCGCCATGCAGACCTGTGGCAAGGATGTGGAGGACGAAGCCGAACGCGAAGCGATGAAAGAGTGCGGCATCGGCACTCCGGCAACACGCGCTTCCATCATTGAAACGCTCTTCAAGCGTGAGTACATGGTACGGCAGAAGAAGTTGCTTGTCCCCACCGAAAAGGGGCTTGCGCTCTATTCCGTTGTCAAGGAGATGCAGATAGCCAATGTAAGGATGACGGGAGAATGGGAGAATGCGTTGGCGCAAATAGAAAACGGCATCTTCCCGTGCGAGAAATTCCGGGAGAAGATAGAGCGGTTCACCGTTGAAATCACAACGGAACTGCTTGCTTCGGACAAGCTGTTTTCCCACAATGAAACGGGATGTACCTGCCCCAAGTGCGGGAAAGGGACTATGCAGTTCTACGGCAAGGTTGTCCGGTGCGGCAATCCCGACTGCGGTCTGCCCGTCTTCCGGCAGAAAGCGGGAAAGACACTCACGGATGCGGAGATAACGGAACTGCTGACCAACGGGAAAACAGGTATTATCAAGGGTTTCAACAGCAAGGCGGGCAAGCCGTTCAGTGCCATTGTCACCTTTGATGCGGACTTCAACACCGTGTTCGTGTTCCCCGACAAGAAAAACGACGGAAACAGCAAGCGAAAAAAGAAATAATGCGTATATTCGCCACTGAGTTCACAGACAAAGGTCATTCATACTACCTGATAGGTGATACTGATTTTACTGTGGATTTTAGTGGTGGCACTTCGGGAGGGATACCCGGAGTGCTTTTCGCTTCTATTCTTCGATCCAGCGATAACGGCGAGCATATCCGTCTTCTGTTTCAAATAATCGGTCATCTTCTGCGAGTACACATTTTAATATGCGTCCTGCAGCTTTTGCTGCTTCCTCGAAGGCATAATCTTCGGATTGCCCTGCATCAATATGACGGAAGTATAAAATGCCTAACGGATAATGTTCCCAATAAAAGTTATCGCCACCGAGAAAATCTCTGGCAGTAAACCATTCTCCTTTGCGGTTTTTGCACCAGCAATAAACTGCACCTTGTAAGAAATCTCTTATTCGTTGCATTTGTTCTGCTGTGAGTCCGTGAACTGTTTTTGTTGTAATGTTATCACCTCTTAGCATAAATATAAACTGTTAAATACAATAATATACAAATCTAAGAATAATCCACTAAAATCCATAGAAAAATGAACAAGAAAAATCAACCGACCGAGTTTTCTTACTACGGTCTGTACTTACTCAAATACCTCAAAGAGAACCATCCCGAAAAGGCATCCGATGCGGACTTCATAGCCGGACGTGCCGACCATGCCGCCGACGTGTACGAACAGTCCCGCTTGTCGGGAACTACACCCGAAGGGGCACAGGAGCTGGCGATGGCGGCACTTACCGGAGGGCTTCACTTTTCCAAATACAACACGATTATAGAGGTACTTTGGAACGAGTTTGCCGACGAAGTGCCGCCGGGTGAAGCCGCAAAGCTCGCTTTGAAGCTGCAACCGGAGTTGGAAGAGGTGTTTGCCCGATACCCGCTTGCGGACGGCTTCGCCTATACCGCAGAATACGACCAGCTTTATACTGAACTGACGGGAGCCGTCGCAATCCGCCTCGAAGCCTATGGCGTTTAACCGTAAAGCGAAGTTGCGGGACAACATCGAGGCAATCCGGACGGTATTTGAACTGGAAAAACAAGGCAGGGCGGCTACTCCCCAAGAGAAGGAGATACTCGGCCGCTACTGCGGGTTCGGCGGGTTGAAGTTTATCCTCAACCCTGCCGGTTCCATCATGGACTCCGTACATTGGGCGAAGTCCGACCGTGAGTTGTTCCCCATGACAGTGGAGTTGCACCGGCTTATCCGTGACAACTCCGCCGATGAGAAAGAGTACAAACGCTATGTGGACAGCATCAAAAGCTCCGTCCTGACAGCGTTTTATACTCCACCAGAAATCGTGTCGGCACTTGCCGATACGCTCCATGACAACGGCATTACCCCCAACCGCCTGCTTGACCCGTCGGCGGGACAGGGCGTGTTTATCTCCGCTTTCGGCGCGCATGCTCCGCAGGCGGAGGTGATGGCGTTTGACAAAGACCTGATGACGGGTAAACTGCTTTCACATCTCTATCCCGGACACAAGGTACGGGCGGAAGGGTTTGAACGGATAGAAAAGCCGTTCATGGGAACCTTCGATGTGGCGGCATCCAATATCCCGTTCGGAGACATGGCGGTATTTGATCCCGAATTTACAGGAGCCGCCGATTATTCCCGCCGTGCCGCTGCCAAAAGCATCCACAACTATTTCTTTCTGAAAGGTCTGGACGCAGTGCGGGAAGGCGGTATCGTGGCGTTCATCACCTCGAAAGGGGTATTGAACTCCCCGAAGAATGAGACGATCCGCCATTACCTGATGAAAAACGCCAATATCGTTTCCGTGGTGAGGCTGCCCGACAACCTGTTCTCCAACCATGCTGGGACAGATGTAGGCAGCGACTTGGTTATTCTCCAAAAGGACACGATGAAGAAACGTGAGTTGTCCATGCAGGAGAAATGGTTTATCCAAACGGAAGACACCGGGGACGGGATAATGGAGAACCAATATACGATGAGTGTGGCTCCGCTATCCCATACGACACTGAAAAGAGGAACAGACCCGTATGGAAAACCTGCGTTGCTCACCATTCATCCCGGAAGTACGGAAGAGATAGCGGAAGATTTGAAAGAACATCTGGGTATATCCGTTCCTGCCAACCTGAATATTGCCTTATATAATAAGTATAAGCAAGATACACCGGAAATGAGGTACGAACCCACACCGGAAGATTGGCGGGAAGCGGGTGAAATGATGTTGGAGAGCGAACGTAAACTTTGGGAGGAACGACCACCGCAGCCGGAAGATTTCAAGAAGCCCGAACCACAAGTGGTCAAAGAATCTCAACCGGTGAAAAAAGAAGAGAAGCCGGAGATTACCGCTCCCGTAATGGACTTGTACGACCTGTTCAACTTCACTCAGGAAGAGAAACGGTTGGCTCAATCCGGTCTGACAAAAAAGCAGGCAGGCAGGACGGGCAAGAAAAACAAGCGCAAGCCCTCCGCCGGGAACAACCTGTTCAACCAACCGGATGCGGCAAAAGAAGAAATGAAGCAGCAGAAGCCTGCGGTACGGGCAGAGCCGGAGATACCAAGCGTAAACCCGGAAGAGGTGTATGCCGCCATCAATTGGGACACGAACCCGCCCATCAACGGCTTCTATGAGGCGATGATGCGTTTCACTCCGGGGGAAAGGGAACAGTTAAGGGAGGGAAAAAGCATCAGGCAGCAACCGACAACCGAGGCCATTCCCGAACACCACCGGGAAGAATTGGAACGGGAAGAGCAGCAACGGATAGAGGAAGAACTGATGAAGCCCCGTCCGCTTTTTGGAAGGTTGGAACCGCATTACAAAGAGGGGCTTTTAGTTGCCGACGGCAATCAGGTGGGTTACCTGAAAGGCGTTACCCGTTACGGCGCTACCTTCCATCCGTTGGATTTGGACAAGGCACAGCAGGATAAAGCAGAGCTTTACATCACGATGCGTGACAGTTACCAACGCCTGTACACCTACGAGGCGGAAATGCACCAAGAGAACAAACCGGAACGTGAAGCCCTGAACGCCGCTTACGACACATTTACGGGGCGTTTCGGATGCCTGAATGCCAAAGCGAACGTGAAGTTCCTGCTTATGGACACTTCGGGGCGTGATATGCTGTCATTGGAACGGGTGGAAAACGGGCAGTTCATCAAGGCGGATATTTTCGACCATCCGGTAGCCTTTGCGCTGAATGAGGTGACACACGTCGATACGCCCCAAGAAGCCTTGTCAGCCTCACTGAACCGATACGGAGCAGTGAACCTCGACTATATGGAAACACTTTGCGACAATAGCCGGGAGGAACTTGTCAGCCAACTGAAAGGACACATATTCTTTAATCCGCTGGCGGACAACTACGAGATTAAAGACCGCTTCATCGCCGGAAACGTGGTGGAAAAGACGGAACAGATAGAGGCATGGATAAGCGGGAACAAGCCCGACGAGCGGGTGGACGAGGCACTCGCCGCACTGAAAGAAGCGTTGCCCCGACCGATTACATTCAACGAACTGGATTTCAATTTCGGTGAACGCTGGATTCCCACGGGTATCTATACCGCCTATATCAAGCACCTGTTTGAAACGGACGTGAGGATAGCCTACTCGGAGAGTATCGACGAATATTCGGTGAAATGCGCCGACAAGAACGCAAAGATAAACGACCAGTATGCCGTGCAGGGATATTACCGGAAGTATGACGGTATCAACCTGTTGAAAAACGCGCTGCTGAATACCGTGCCGGACATTACCAAAAGCATCGGTAAGGATGAGCATGGAAACGACATCAAGGTAAGGGACAGCGAGGCGATACAGCTTGCCAACGCGAAGATTGACGAAATACGAAACGGTTTCACGGACTGGCTGAACGAGCAGTCGCCCGAATTTCAGCAGCGGTTGGCGGACAGATATAACCGCAAGTTCAACTGCTTCGTGCGTCCCTCCTACGACGGAACGCACCAGAACTTTCCGGGCTTGGACCTGAAAGCACTGGAAAAGAAGTACGGAATCAGTGACGTTTACCAAAGCCAGAAAGATTGCGTATGGATGCTCAAACAGAACGGTGGCGGAATTTGCGACCACGAGGTAGGCACTGGTAAAACACTGATAATGAGCCTTGCAGCACAGGAAATGAAGCGTCTGAAACTGGCTCATAAACCGATGATAATCGGGCTGAAAGCCAACGTCGGGGAGATTGCCGAATGTTACCGCACGGCATACCCGAACGCAAAAATCCTTTATGCGACAGAAAAGGATTTCTCACCGCAAAACAGGGTGAGGTTCTTCAACAACATCAAGAACAACGATTGGGATTGTGTCATCATGTCGCACGACCAATTCGGAAAGATACCGCAGCCGACCGACGTGCAGCAGGAGATTTTGCAGAAAGAGCTGGACTCGGTGGAAGAAAATCTCGATGTTTTGAGGGCGCAAGGCAAAGAGGTGTCAAGGGGAATGCTCAAAGGGTTGGAAAAGCGTAAGATAAACCTGAAAGCCAAGCTGGACAAGGTAGAGGATGCCATCAGAACCCGCACGGACGATGTGGTGGATTTCAAGCAGATGGGTATCGACCATTTATTTATTGACGAATCACATTCGTTCAAAAATCTTACCTTCAACACCCGACACGACCGGGTGGCAGGGCTGGGAAACAGCGAAGGAAGTCAGAAAGCGATGAACATGCTGTTTGCCCTGCGCACCATTCAGGAACGCACGGGAAAGGATTTGGGAGCGACGTTCCTATCCGGTACTACGGTTTCCAATTCGCTGACGGAATTGTATTTATTGTTTAAATATCTCCGTCCGAAGGAACTGGAACGTCAGAACATCAACTGTTTCGATGCGTGGGCGGCGATTTTCGCCAAGAAAACAACCGACTTCGAGTTCTCGGTGACAAACAACGTCGTACTGAAAGAACGGTTCCGCTACTTTATCAAAGTGCCGGAGCTGGCGGCGTTCTACAACGAGATTACCGACTACCGCACAGCCAAGGATGTGGGTGTGGACAGACCGGAAATGAACGAGATACTGCACAATATCCCGCCTACGCCACAGCAGGCGGAGTTCATCGAGAAGCTGATGCAGTTCGCACAGTCGGGCGATGCCACGGTTCTGGGACGGGAGAAGCTATCGGAAACCGAAGAGAAGGCGAAGATGCTGATAGCCACTGACTATGCCCGCAAGATGTCGCTCGATATGCGTATGATAGACCCGGACAAGTACGAAGACCACCCGGACAACAAAGCCTCGCACTGCGCCGCCAAGATTGCGGAATACTATAATAAGTATGACCCACAGAAAGGGACGCAATTTGTGTTTTCGGATCTGGGTACGTACCAGCCGGGCAAGTGGAGCGTGTACAGCGAGATAAAACGCAAGTTAGTGGAGGATTACGGCATTCCGGCACAGGAGATACGGTTCATACAGGAGTGCAAAACGGACAAGGCGCGAAAAGCGGTGATAGATGCCATGAACGAGGGAAAGGTACGGGTGCTGTTCGGCTCCACTTCCATGCTCGGAACGGGTGTGAACGCACAGAAGCGGGCGGTGGCTATCCATCACCTCGACACCCCGTGGCGACCTTCCGACCTTGCGCAAAGGAACGGAAGGGCGGTCCGCAAGGGGAATGAGATAGCCAAGAAGTTTGCCGGCAACAAGGTGGACGTGATTATCTATGCCGTTGAAAAGTCGCTGGATGCCTACAAGTTCAATCTGCTGCACTGCAAGCAGACCTTTATCAGCCAGCTCAAAAGTGGCGCGATGGGTTCACGTACCATTGATGAGGGTGCGATGGATGAGAAGTCGGGCATGAATTTCTCGGAGTACATGGCTATCCTCTCCGGCAATACGGATTTATTGGACAAGGCACGGCTGGAAAAGAAAGTAGCGGCGTTGGAAAGTGAACGCAAGACGTTCTACAAGGCAAAAAGCGGCTCCACTTTCAAGTTGGAAGGACATACCAAAACGCTGGAAGAGAATAACGAACACATCGCCAAGCTGACAGCCGACTACGGGAAGTTCACTTCACGGGTGCAGACCGACGAGGACGGGTATTACCGGAATCCGGTGCGACTGGACGGACTGGCGGCTACCGATGCCAAAAGCATCGGGACACGGTTGCAGGAGATTGCCAAGAATGCTACCACAGGCGGTGAGTACACACGTATCGGCGAGTTGTACGGCTTTCCTATTCTGGTGAAAACGGAAAGTTCCATCCGTGAAGGTGTGGAGGTGAAGCAGAACCGCTTCTTTGTGGAGGGGGAATACAAGTACACCTACAACAACGGGCAGATAGCGATGGCAGACCACAAAGCGGCGGCTACCAATTTCCTGAATGCCTTGGACCGCATACCCAAGCTCATGGAGCAATACAAGTCACAGAATGCGGCGATAGAAAAAGACTTGCCCACGCTAAGGGAGATTGTAGGCGGAACATGGAAAAAGGAAGAGGAACTGAAAGGACTGAAATCAGAACTTTCGGCGATAGAGCGCAAAATACAGTTGGAATTGGTTCCACCGGAGAAGACGGTACAAATGTCCGATGGTGGGACGCAGGAGGAACAACGTGTAGTACCTGTCGTCCCAGCAGTAAATGAAAATAACCAATTTCTGAAAGACCATGTCATTATTTCCCGGCCTAAATTCTCACCTCCGGAAATTACCAAAGGTTTCAAAATCTAAATGGAACGGCTGTACATATTTTCAGTGCAGCCGTTTTTATGAAAATCTATTTGATTAGTATATAGCCAGTTCAACCGTTTATAACTGCTCAATAGCAGCAACTGAAAGATTGGTACACTCTGCAATCACTTCCGCGCTCACCCCTTTCGCCTTGAGCTTGCGTGCAATCTCAATGGTACGGTTATGTTCTTCGAGTGATTGGAACACAAGACGGCACAGGTAATCCAATGCGTCGTACAGACGTTGGCGGTTCTCCTTCTTCTGGTAGTCCACACCCACAAAGGTGGAACGCTTGCGGCGAAGAATCAGGCAGTATGTGCCGGCTATGAGCAGTCCGGCTATCGTGTTGAAGGGGATGCCTGCGTTCTCGAACATCCGGTTGTACTCTTCTATGGCTGTCTTGTAATACATTTCACGGCTGCGTGCCATGCGGCGGGTGGTTTCGTTATCGGCGGAAAGCTCCCATGTGAGCAAACGCTGCATGTCGGGACTGTCGTACAGGTATTCGGCTAAGGATTTCAAGGTGTCCTTTAGAATATCCTCCCCCGCCTGGTCTGTGGGATGTTGGCTGCTAAACAGGTCGTGCAACCAGTAATCGCATGTATATGCATATTTGTCTATCAGTTTCTCTATGCTCCCGTAATTACGGTTCAGGACGATTATCTGGACATCGGCAAACTGACAAATGTCGGCAAAAGTGATATTGGATAATCCTTTGGTGTCCGCCAACCGGCGGATTGCATCAAATACGTTAGCTTCGATTTCGGCACGTGTACGACGTGGACGTTTGGACTTGTTTTCTTCCATTACATTTCTTATATTCCTTAACTGCTAACAAAGGTAACAAAAAATATATAAATGGCTTATAATCTGCTTGAAAAGACAAATTTAAGGTATGGCAAGAAAAAACCGTCTGATTCTTTTGTATATAAGTCGGCAAAAGAGTATTTTTAAGGCTTATAATAATATAGTATCTCTACAAAATGTTTTAGTATGTTGATATATAGATTATTATATCATTATTTTATAAACGGATATAGTATTTTAGGTCTATAATAAACTATATGAGAAATGGACATATACCAAAAGAAAGAACGAATACTCCTCTCCCGAAATACACGTAAAAGGAGAAGGCACATAGAAGTGGATTTCGAGAGTAGCGATGCCATACGGTTGGAGTTTTTTGACCGCTATGTAAGTTCTGCTTTTATCAACTATTCCAAAGTGATAGACAGCGCAAAAAAACAGAAAAAGACTGTCCTCCCGGAATTGCCCACGGGCTTTTTGGAAAAGCTGAAGCAGATGCGGTGCAACGAGCATACGATACGGGTATATACAGCCTATATCGGAGAATACTTAGAGAAAATAACAGCGGACGTTTAATGTTTGGCTGTTAGCATAACATTCAAGGCTTTGAAGTTACTATTATACTGTATAACAGCAAATTACAACAGATATAAATGATAGTATTAACTGACATATCG